>Ga0335070_10000072_pt1 | contig 108649 bp, 89 predicted proteins | sample Lox_Sample_13_FD_206722 | JGI IMG/M metagenome (GOLD analysis project Ga0335070, IMG submission 206722) | Soil microbial communities from Loxahatchee National Wildlife Refuge, Florida, United States - Lox_Sample_1.3 | ecosystem: Environmental > Terrestrial > Soil > Wetlands | place: USA... | reverse complement strand
GACCAGAACCATTCCCAGCACGGCCACGCCCAGGTTCACTTTCCAGTCCATAGCGTGCTTTATGTCCTGAGGATGCAGCATGCGCCCGAGCTTGACCGTGAAGAAGAAGAAGGGCGAGTTGTCGGTCACCGGCGCCACGTTATAGGCGTACCGACGGGCGAACGCGGAAGGATCATTGCTTTCGATCAGGGCGGAAAAGGGATTATCTCCCGCATCCGAGGGAAGATACAGGGATACGAGGCCAGGATTGGCCTCCAGATGGGTCCGAATCGTGCTCTCTTCCTGCGGTGTGAATGCGGTCTTCTTGGCCAACACCACCACCGGAATACCATCCTCGTCCAATTCTCCTCCGGAGACCACCATGAAGTTGCCCTGGGTATTGGTTATGCCCATGCGGTGCAGAGCTTCCATGGCCACCGACACCACGCGCAAGGCTTCGCGCGGCTCGCGAAACTCCCAGCGCGTAATGGCGATGATCCCGTCCGGCCGCAGGTGCTCGAAGTACTCCTGGAAAGCTTCGACGGTGTAGAGATTGTTTTCGCTCAGCGCGAAGGCGCCGGCCGCGGTCGAGGCCCAGGTATCCACCAGGGTCATCTGGACTACGTCAAAACGCTGGTCCGTGCCCCGCAAGAAGGAGCGGCCGTCGGTAACGTGCATGTGCACATCTGGGCGCTCGTAGAGGTGATAGGCGTAATCGGCATAACGCCCGCGCATGATGGTGTTGGCGATGATGGGATTGATCTCGATCCCGGTTACGCTGGGGCTGCCGTTGACCAGGGCGCGCAGCACATCGACCCCGCCACCGGGGCCGATGATGGCGAAAGTTCCGTGCGGCCGCAGAACACTGGCCAGGGCAGGCGGGGGCGACATGAAGTGTTTGCGCCAACCTGGGTTCTGCCACTGCTTTGGGTCCACATTCATGATGTAGGTGGAAGCGTCGGCATCGATGACCACCGCCTTGGCGTTGCCCTGCCGATCCACCTCGACGCGTGAAATCGCGTTCCAGCGCGCGAACTCCACCCAGGAACGGTCCCGAAGCACGCCCTTGGCGTAGATCACATCGATTAGCCTGCCCGAATAGTTAGCAGCGATGAGCAGGAGCAGCGCCACCGCCAGGACGCCGATCCGCCAGCGAGCACGCTTCGCGGTCGCCCACACAGCGGCGGCGACTGCTGATATCGCGGCGGCGAACAGGATGGTGTTGGGCGCGCCCAGCCAGTTCAGCAAAGGCACGACCGCAAGGCACGCGCTGGCGCCTCCCACCAGGTCGGCTCCGTACAAACGAGGGATGTGCCGGGACTCGCGGGCGAACACAACCGAGAACTGCACTCCCGTTAGAAAGAAGGATCCGGCTGCCGCGAGGTATAGAACCGTGAGCCGGAGGAAGTTGCCGAGGGAGAGCTTGAGGGAAACGGGGACGTGCAAAACGATCTCAAGCACGATGGGCAGAACGATCACATTTCCCACACACAACGCGGCTGCCAGGCGGCGGGTGTCAAAACGCGCCAGCCAGTTTTTCCGCAAATACGCGAAGACTCCGCCGGCTCCGAGCCCCAGTAAGGCAATGGAAATAGCCAGAAAAGCAAAGTGATAGAAGAGGACGACAGAGAACAGGCGGGTCAGCGCCAGCTCCAGGAGGAGCGCGGCAAAGCTGCTGAGGCCGATACCAGCCAGCAGCACGCGGTCCCGAGCCTTCTCCGCGGAGGAAGCCGGAACTGATGGCGTCTCAGTGGTTGCCGTCATTTGGGTTTTCAAGTTGGAGGCGACAGTTTAACAGACAGACGCCGCCAGCGGCTCTACCGGATCAGCTCTCCAGGATGACATGGGCGATGGCCTGATCGGCAGTGTGGGAAAGCGAGAGGGCGACGCGGGCGGCGCCGAGCTTCGCGGCGAATTCGGCAGCTTTGCCGTGAAAAGCGATGGTCGGACGGCCTCCGGGCTCGCGCCGCACCTCGATATCGCGCCAGCGCACGCCGTGGTTCCATCCCGTCCCCAGGGCTTTCATGGCAGCCTCTTTAGCAGCAAAGCGGGCGGCATAGCGCTCCACGCGGTTGGCCTTGGAGTCGCAGTAGCGGATTTCGCCCTCGGTGTAGACGCGTTGCAAAAAGCGATCGCCAAAGCGGGTAATGGCCTCGGCGATGCGAGGAACTTCGGCGATGTCAATGCCGGTGCCGACGATCATGAAGATATTTTCAATTGCCGCTTGCCAATTGCCAATGGATTTCGCGCCTGGCCTCAAATTGGCAACTGAATACTGACAATCGAACATCTACAGCAGCATGTCTCCGCGGTAGATCACCTGCTCGTCAATCACCCGCGCTTCAGGCATGAGTTGATGCGATTTTACCGGGTCAGTACCGTCTATGTGCAGCACCTCGTGCTCGTGGGCCACCAGCCAGTCCGAAACCAGCATGCGATGGCAGCGGAAATAGAGGCGTTCGGCGCACATGTAGGCCGTGCGCGACCGTTCGGCCAGAGAGAGCAGTTGGCCGATGCCGCGCTGGAATTCTTCGGTCAGCATATAGTCGGCATAATTGCGGAAACCCGGGCTGCGCAGGGCAAGGTTGGGGGAGTCGTCGCGAATTTTCTTGCGATATCCGCCGAGCTGCTTGAGCCAGAGATAGTCGATCCCAACTTCCGGTAGCGATTTTTCCAAGGATTCCCGATTGAAGTGTGGCAAGCGGCGTGACACGGGAAAGGAGCGGATGTCGGCCAGTGTCTGGATCTGGTGCGCGGCGAGCGCTTCGACCAGTTCCGCGAGCGTGCGGGTGGAATGACCGATGGTGTAGAGCGTCGCCACCTCATCATTTCACCACAGACAGCCGCAGCGCCGGCGTCCCACTGGATATGGTGATTAGCTCTGCGCGATCTGCCCGACTCTTCGCCCCACCAACTCATCTTGCTCGGGAAACACCGTTCGCAGGTCGAGCAGGACGCGGCCCTCCTCGACGCGAGCGATGATCGGTGGATCAGAAGCGCGCAGGCGGGCGGCCAGCTCGTCGGCACTGAGATTCCTGCAGGAGATGGCCAGCAAGCGTGTGGGCAGCACTGCCGACGGGGCTGCGCCCCCGCCAATCACCGACTCACCGTCAACGACCGTGATTGCCAGATTCGCAGAGCCGATGCTTCCAGCCAGGGCTTGCGCTCGTTTTCCGACGTCCTCCCTCGACAGCCGCATCATGCGCAGCGCGGGGATGGCATCGTGGTCGCGCTTGGCGTAGGCGAGCAGCGTGGCCTCAAGCGCGGCGTAGGTGAGCTTGTCCACGCGCAGAGCGCGGAACAGCGAATTGGCACGCATGCGGGCGATCAGATCGGCGCGTCCGCTGAGCAGCCCGGCCTGCGGGCCTCCCAGCAGCTTGTCGCCACTGTAAGTGACCACATCCACGCCGGCGCGCAAGCTGTCGAGAACACCCGGCTCGTCGCTCACGCCCACTGAGTGCAGATCGAACAGCGCCCCGCTGCCCAGGTCCTCCATCAGCGGGATATTGCGTTTGCGCGCCAGGCCGGCAAGTTCCTCCACTGCCGGTTGCTCGGTGAACCCGGTGATCTGGAAGTTGGAGCGGTGCACCCGCAGCAGCAGGCGGGTCTTTTCGTTGATGGCACGTTCGTAGTCAGCGAGGCGGGTGCGGTTGGTGGTGCCAACTTCGCGCAGGATAGCGTTGGATTTCGACATCACGTCGGGAATGCGAAACGACCCGCCGATTTCAACTAATTCTCCGCGCGAGACGATGACCTCGCCGCCCTCCGCCAGGGTGTTGAGGGCGAGCAGGACGGCCGCGGCGTTGTTGTTGACGACGATGGTGGAGATAGGCTGTGTGGCTTGGCTTGCGGTTTCTTCACTCAGGAGCTTCCGAAACAGCCGGTCCACGTGGACATCGCGTTTGCCGCGCTCTCCGGTCGTAATATCGAATTCCAGATTCGAATAAGTGGTGGCAGTCCCGCGGACGTGGTCAAGCGCCGTGGAAGCGAGCGGAGCACGTCCGAGATTGGTATGCAGGACCACCCCCGTGGCGTTGATCACGGGCCGCAGCGAATAGCCAAGCGACTGGCGAAGTTGGCGCTCTACTGCCGCCTCGAGCCCGGCCAGCGCCAGGTCCACGGCTTTGTCGTCGAGGCGTCCGGAAGCAATCTCCTCGCGCAGGCGGGCGAGCACCGCCCGGGCAGCGTCGGTCACGGCAACCGGGCCTTCCTGGGAAACCAGTGCAGCCAACTCGGCGCTGCGCAGAAGCTGGTCCACTCCCGGCAGCCTCCGATAGAGGTCAGATTTGGATACGGCCTTCACAGGCTGTGATTATCCCACACCAAACCGTGCGGCCGGCGGGATTCTGGCGGCACGGTTTCTTGACTAGTCCGACACAAGGGGGTGTTCCTGCTACAGCCGACGAAGTGCTTCGCCTTAGTCCGGGGCAGGCTAACGGCGCTACCCTACTTCTACCAGGCCATAGGTGCGCTGCCAGCGGGCGCGCATGGCGAACAGGGCGCGATTGATCTCCTGCTGGGAGATTTCCGTGTTGGGTCCGGCGAGCACTGCGGCTGCTTCCCGTTTGGCGACCTCCAACAGCTCGCGGTCGCGGATGAGGTGGGCGACCTGGAAGCTGGGCAGTCCCGCCTGGCGGGTGCCGAAAAACTCGCCCGGGCCGCGAAGTTCGAGGTCGAGTTCGGCGATCTGGAAGCCGTCCGTGGTTCGCACCATGGCGTCGAGGCGGCGCTCACCCTCCTCCGAGACCTTGCCGCCGGTCATGAGAATGCAGTAGGACTTGGCCGCGCCGCGGCCGATGCGTCCGCGAAGCTGGTGGAGTTGGGCGAGCCCGAAGCGCTCGGCATGCTCAATGACCATGACGGTCGCATTGGCCACGTCCACGCCCACCTCGATCACAGTCGTCGAAACCAGGATGTCAATCTCGCCCTTCTGGAACAGGCGCATGACCTGGTCTTTCAGGTCGGCGTCGAGGCGGCCGTGCAATACGCTGACCCGCAGGTCGGGAAAGATGCGCTGGCTTAGCTCCTTGTACATCTTCATGGCGGCTTTGAGCTCGTTCTCTTCGTTCTCCTCGATGACGGGATAGACGACGTAGACCTGGTGTCCGGCGGCGGCCTGCTTGCGCACGAAGGCCCAGACTTCGTCGGCGCGGTCGTCGGAGATGCGGCGGGTGACGATGGGGGTGCGGCCCGGGGGCATTTCGTCGAGGATGCTGATGTCGAGGTCGCCGTAGAGGGTGAGGGCTAGGGTGCGGGGGATGGGGGTGGCGGTCATGACCAGGACATCGGGCTCGAGAGAAGGCTCGGCAAGAGCGGAGGGCGGCATCGTCGCACCGGCTCGCTCGCTTTGCTCGCTCTTAACAGCCGAGGCGGCTGTCCCTACGGGGTTCAGGCGCTCTTCGGATTTTTTCATCAGCTTGAAGCGCTGCAGGACTCCGAAGCGGTGCTGCTCGTCCACGATCACCAGGCCCAGTTTGTCGAATTCAACCTTTTGTTCGATCAGGGCGTGGGTTCCGATGATGAATTGTGCGTTGCCACGGGCAATGTGGCGGCGGGTCTCGCGCTTGCGGTCGTCCTCGAGCGAGCCGGTGAGCAGGACGATGCGGTAGCCTGCAGTCTCCAGGATCCGACGAGCGGAGAAGTAGTGTTGCTGGGCAAGGATTTCGGTGGGCGCCATGAGCGCGACCTGATAGCCGTTCTCCATGGCGATGATCGCGGCTTCGAAAGCCACGATGGTTTTGCCGGAGCCGACGTCGCCTTGCAGCAGGCGGCGCATGGGGACCGGCTTCTCCATGTCGGACGCAATCTCTTTCAGCACCCGCTTTTGTGCAGCGGTGGGATGGAAGGGCAGGATTTTCTTGATGGCTTCACGGGCGCGATCGTCAAGCTTGAAGGCGATCCCGGTCTGGGCCTTCTGCTCGCGCCGTTTCAGTTCTAGGCCGAGCTCCACTAGAAACAATTCCTCGAAGATCAGGCGTACATGCGCGGGCGTGCGTGAGCTTTGCAGGGCCTGTAGGCTTTCGCCGGGATCGGGCCAATGCACCCTCCACAAGGCTTCGCGGGGGGAGATCAGTGACAGGCGGCGGCGGACGGCGGCGGGGATGGGCTCAGGCAGTTCGGGCGGAAGGTTATCGAGCGCGGCGCGCAGGATGCGTCGGAACCAGCGCGAGGTCAACCTGCCCTGGCCAGCAGTTTCGTAGATGGGCACAATGCGACCGATTTCGAGCGAGGCTGCGACTTTTTGTTCAGTGGCATCGGCGGAGACGTCGTCGCTGGCGTCGCCGAGGATCTCAAATTGGGGCTGGATGATCTGCAGCTCGCCATCGCGATCCATCTCGACTTTGCCGTAAAGGGCCACCATCTGCCCCGGCTTGAACTTGTCTTTCAGGTAGGCGCCATGAAACCAGAGGCATTTCAGGCGTGACCTTCCCTGCCCGGCGGTCATCTGAAAGATGGGCATCCTGCGGGTGCGGAAGAGGCCCGAGTTGCGGACCTCCGCGATGACGGTGGCCATCTCGCCGGGACTGAGCTCAGCGATGCCGCGGGGATTGAGGCGGTCCTCATAGCGGAAAGGCAGATAATGAAGGAGGTCGTCAACTGTATGGATGCCCTTGCCGGCCAGCACTTCAGCCACGCGCGGGCCGATGCCTTTGACGTACTGGACGGGAGTGGTGAGTTCCAGCATCTGAAGGGATGGTAAAAGCAGCACTTAGCAATTAGCAATTAGCGCTGAGCATTTCGCCGTCAGGGCCGGGGTTTAGGTTTCCCCGCTGAACCTCGAGTGGCTAGGCTAATTGCTAACTGCTAATTGCCGGGGTTGCGGTGTCTAAATCCGTAGTGGCCAATTTCGTGCATGCCCTAATTGCCGTCCTGGCGGGGAACGTCGCCTATTTCCTGGCCATGCCATACCTGCCTCCGCTTGCCCGGCACGTGCCACTGCGTCTCGACCTGGGCTTGGTAGTGGATTTCTGGTTCTGCCTGGTGATGCTGGGGATCGTCAAGACCGTGGCCCGGCGGCGAGGAGCCGGTTCCGGGCCCTAGGCTCTAGGCGCTTGGCTCTAGCCACTCAAGCCCACAGCCTCGTGCCCAGAGCCTAGAGCCTAACGTACAGCGCCTAAGTTACTTTCGGAACCTCGGTAACCGCCGGGGGAACCCTTACAATCTCTCCGAGCTCTATGCAGAAAATCGCCATCCTCTACGACGCCAGCCAGGCGGTCTTATCCACGTTCGACCTGGATGAAGTGCTGCAGCAGATCCTGCGGATCGCGCGCGACTACTTCCATCTGCAGAATGTCGCCATTCTCATGCTGGACAAGGAGATGGGCGAGTTGTACGCGCGCTGCCAGGTAGGTTGGGATGAAGGCCACGACCAGATCCGCCTGCCGGTCGGGACCGGATTGACGGGGGCAGCCGCCAAGCAAAAGCGTCCCGTCTATGCCCCGGATGTGAGCCAGGATCCGCGTTACGTGACCTCGACTAAGGCAACGCGCTCCGAGTTGGCAATTCCTCTGATGGTGCGGGATGAGGTGGTAGGAGTGCTGGATTGCCAGAGCGAGAATCTGGATCATTTTGACAAGGAAACCATCGATCTCCTGACCCTGTTTTCGACCCAGGCTTCCATGGCCTTGCAAAACGCCCACCTCTACTCGCTGGAGCGTCGCCGGGCCTCGCAACTGGAGGCCATCAATACCGTAGCGCGACAGATGACGGCGGTTCTGGACCTGAAGGAACTCCTGTCGAAAGTCGGTCCGCTGATCCAGGAAGCCTTCCACGTATCCCATGTTTCGGTACTTTTGAAGGAGGAGGAGGACCTGGTACTGCGCGCGCATCATGGGAGCCTGACACCCCGGTTCCCAGAGGGCGGCTACCTTCCTGTCGGCGCCGGGCTGTGGGGGCGCGCCCTGGCAACGGGAAAAACCCTGGTGGAGAACGATACCAGCCAGGCCCCGGACTACATCGCGTTCTATGTCGAGAGCAAAGCCCGCATGTGCATTCCCCTGGTCTCCTTCGGGCAGACGCTGGGAGTGCTGGCACTGGACAGCTCACAGGCGGGAGCGTTCCATGAGCAGGATACCCAGTCACTGGAATCCGTAGCCGATATCTGCGCTACGGCCATCCAGAACGCACACTACGTGGAGCGGGTCAAGCAGCTGGCCTATATTGACGGCTTGACAGGAATTTTCAACCGCCGTTTTTTCGAGTTGCGCATTAATGAAGAGATCGAACGGGCGCGGCGCTTCGGGGCTGGTATGGCGGTGATCATGGTGGATATCGACCAGTTCAAGCGCCTGAACGACGAATTCGGGCATCTATTGGGCGACGAGGTATTGCGCCAGGTCTCCTCCCTGTTCCATCAGCAACTGCGGAAATTTGACGTGGTGTGCCGCTACGGGGGAGAGGAGTTTGCCATCCTGCTTTCGCAAACCAATCCGCAACACGCTTTGGCAGTGGCGGAGAAGCTACGCCGGCTGGTGGAAACCTGGCAATTCCCGGGCGTGCCCCGCCCCGTGACCATCAGCGCAGGAGTTGCGACTTATCCTGACCACGGCAGCACCCGCGATGAACTGGTAAAAGCCTCGGATGCCGGGCTCTACGCAGCCAAGCAAGCCGGTCGAGACCGCGTCCTCCTGGCGCCTGGGATGAAGAGGGGCGCCGCGCAGGGGGCTGGAGAGTAACCCGCCTGTACAGCCCTGGTGGCTCACGTTGCAGGACGCCCACGCTGCAAACCCTTTAGATCTCACTCAGGCCGTGCAGCTCCATCCGGATCTGCTCCTGCAAATCCTGCCGCTGATCCTGCATCTCCTGCTTCAGATCTTCTTGCTGTTCCTTAAGCTCCTCCTGCTGCTTCTTAAGTTCGTCGGCATGCTTGCGCATCTCCTCTTTCTGCTGGCAGAGGGACTTGCGGGCATCTTCCATCGCCCGCCGGGCCTGCTGCATGGCCTCGGAGATCTGTGGCCTCAGATGCGCCATTTGGGAGCGCAGTTCGCTCAAATCGAGGTTAAGGCTGTCAGCATCGATATCGGGGACCTCCATGCTCTCCCGATACCAGCCCGACGGCCCGCGCTCCGGCAACGTGAGCGTGAGGGTCTGCTCCTTCCTGTCGCGAATGATGGAGACGCCGACGGTTTTCTCCTTGCGGGAACGCAAAGCGTGGCTGAAGTCGCCGCTGTCATGAATGGATTCGCCGTTGACGCGCACAATCACGTCGCCCGCGCGAAAGCCCGCCTTCTCTGCGCGGCTTCCCTTGTCCACCGAGCGCACCAGGACGCCTTCACCGTTCCTGGCGCCGAAAAAATCACCAAGTTGCGGAGTGAGGTTCTCCACCATCAAGCCGCTGCGCATCGAGGAATGCACCACCACGACCGTAAATGGCACATCGACATCTGGCATGGAGGGCATGGCCGGCATAGAGAAGTTGAATTCTTTGTCTCCCGAGCTGTACGCGAAAGCCCGCTTGCGGTCGGCGAGTTGAACTTTAATGGTCATGGGGTGCCCATCGCGGCTGATACCCAGCGTGACCACCCGTCCCGGAGGAGTCTCATGGATCATGCGGCGAAGTTGCTCCACGCTTTCCAGGTCCGTGCCATTCACGGTGAGGATCACGTCATGCTCCTTCAGACCGGCCTTGCCCGCCGGAGCATCCTGGTCCACCATGGTGATCTCCACACCACGCTCTTCCTTCAGCTTGAGGGCACCCAGGCGATCGGAAGTGACGTTGCGGGTGTCTACGCCCAGATACGAGCTGCCACCCAGGAAATCCTCGCTTGAGTATCCGAAACTATCGCCGAGGGGTTGATAGGAGAAGCTCTCGGCGGCAAAGCAGGCAACCGCCAGGAGTCCGAGGACAAGCAGCGTGGCGAGGATCGGTTTCCTCATGTTCGTATCCCCCTAACTTCAGTCGTCAGTCTTCAGTCGCCGGCCTGGCAGATATCAACCGCGCCAACGACAAGTCTAAAGATCCCATTAATTGCCGCGACGGAAAACGATATCTCCAGTCGTGGTGCGCACCTTCAGTAGCGGGCCGCCGCCATTCAAGTTGCCCTCGGCGGTGATGGTCTTGGGGCCATAATCGCCGCCTTCTGTGGTCACCCGGATCTCAGGGAAATCGGAGCGAATGCTGTGCCCGTTGGCCAGTTCGATGGAGGCGCGAACCGAAATGTTCAGGTTCGGCGCAAGGTAGACCGTAATGTCTCCTGCGGACGTTTCCAGCAGGGAATCGGTGCGCTCTCCGCTGGAGGAGACAAATCTGGCTACGATGCCCCCGGCCCCGGTCTCAGCCCGGGCCGCCGGCACGCCGTTCAGCTCGATGCTGCCCCCGCCGGTCTCCGCGCGAACCATGCCCTTGGCGGACGCCAGGCGGATGCTGCCCCCGCCGGTTTCAATTTCCGCCGCACCGCCGATATCGCCCAGATCAATACTGCCGCCGCCGGTGGTGGCCTTAACCTGGCCGTCGCAGCGCTCCACCTGGATGCTGCCTCCGCCGGTTTCGAGCACCGCCCCCTGCAGGCTGGAAACGACCACGACACTGCCGCCGCCGCTTTCCGCACTGACCTTGCCCTTGGCGGAATTCACCCGGATGCTGCCGCCGCCGGTGTGCAAGGTGATGTCGCCACCTGCCGTGCCGACGTCAATGCTGCCGCCACCGGTCTCGCCGCTGATGGCGCCGCCAATGTCGTCCAGGCGAATGCTGCCGCCGCCGCTTTGTGCCTCCACCCGTCCTGCGATGGCGGTGGTACTCACGCTGCCGCCTTCAGTATCCAGCCTGACCAGGTCCAGGTTACGCGGAACATTCAGGGTGAAGTCTCCCGAGAAGCGCCGCGGGCTCTCGCCTTGCCAGTCGGCGACGATCCAGGCGGTGTCGCCTTTGACGAAGGCGCTGATCTTGTAGGAACCGAATTCTTTCCGGGCCTTGTCTTCCGAGGAGGTATAAGCACGATTACGAATTACGTAGTTGATGGCTTGCGAAGGACCGCCTTGCACCTTCACGGAGCCAACATCCACCTTGACGCGAAGAACCTTGACCGCCGCCAAAGACCCCGTAATTTCCTGGGCCCAATTCCCACCTTCACGGTAAACACGCACCTGCTGCGCTGCTGCCATGGGCAGCAACAGCAGGCAGGCCGCGACGAGTTTGGAAAACTTCTTCAACATGCACCTTCCATCTTCTTCCTCATCCGGGTCACTGACCCGGCCCCACATAAGTCTCAATCGATCTCCGGCAACTGGGCCAGCGAAGTTCGGGCCTGCGACCGGATGTACTGGTTCTGATCGCTGTCAGCCAGCTTCTGCAAGACCGCGCGCACACTGCTGTCGGCGCGCACCGGCTCGATCAGGCGCAGCGCCTCGGTGCGGACGCCCGGGTTGGAGTCGTTTTCCAGCGCTTCCAGTACCGCATCGCGCACCCGCACATCGTTCTTCACGTAAGAGCCGAGGCCATCCAGCGCCTTCAGCCGCACTCCCGGGTTTGAGTCGTAACGCAAGGCGTACATCAGCGCCTCGCGAACATGAGTATCGTTGGGCTGCTGCGTCAGCAGGTCCACTGAATCCATGCGCACGCCCGAGTTGTAGTTGTTGCGCGCGGCAAACAGCAGCAACTGCTGGATGCGCTGGTCATTCAGGGAACCTTGCGTCTCCTGCGTGGACACCGTGTTGTACTTGATCGTGACCTGGTTTGAGCCCGGCTCCTGAGAAATGGATTGAATGCCGGTGATGGAGGATTGAGCGGGAGCGGGAACAGGTCCAACGATGCGGTTGTGGTTCCCAACCAGCTGATACGTGGTGCCAACGCCCCCGGCGAAGCCCACGATCAGGATGACGGCCGCCAGCGCAGGCGAGAACCGAATCTGGTGCAACCAGGCGGCAGGATCGAAGACCAGGCGATGCCAGAAACCGCCCTGCTCGGTGGTCTCCAGGGCCTCCTGCAGACGCATACGCGAAGCCGCCAGCAGGTTGGGCGTCGGCTCCTCCACCGGGAACTGGGAAAGGGTGGCGTGCAGCTTGCGGCCGGCTTTCAGTTCGGCCGTGCAATCGGTGCAGCGCGCCACGTGCTGCTCCAGTTCGTAACGAGCGTCATCCGCCAGTTCGTTATAGATGTACAGCGTGATGTTTTCTCGAACCCACTCACATTTCATAATTGCTACCCCCTTTGCGGGGATTCTCTCCTGCTAAATCTGCCTCGCTTCGCTCGGCTGACGGGCGAGGCGCCCGTCGCTACACAGTCATCGCATATCCGCCAAGGCGCCGCGCAGCTTCTGCGTGGCGCGGAACAGCGTGTTCTTCGCGGTTTCTTCCGTCGTGTTCAAAATTTCGCCCACCGTCCGCAACTTCAGCCCGTGATAATGCTTCAGTTCAAAAACCATGCGCTCGCGGGGCGTCAGCTTCTGCAGCGCCCGGTTGATGCGGCCGCCCAGTTCGCGGGTCATCAGGTCGCGCTCCGGATTGGACGCAGCCCGCCCATCCGGCACCTGGTCAAGTACGTCGTACTGCTCGCCTTCCGCATCCACCGCGACCGGCGCGTCTTCCTTCCGCACCTGCCGCTTGCGCAGGTGGTCCAGGCAGAGATTGGTCACAATGCGATAGATCCAGGTATAAAACGAGCATTCAAAGCGAAAATTGCCGACGTTCTTGTAGGCCTTCAGGAACGCGTCCTGGTAAATGTCCTGGGCCTCGTGTTCCGATCCGGTCAGATGCATGGCCAGCCGGAGCACCGCCTGATCGTAATGCCGCACTAGCTCTTCGAAGGCGGCGCGGTTGCCGCGCTGCGCCTCACGAACCAGCAAAGTGTCGTCAATGCGGCCTAGACTCTGCCCCGCCATGTGGCCCCGCGCTGTGGGGTCCTGGGATGCACTGCCTCTCGCCATCGCGTCGCGTCTCGCGTCCGGATGGGAACACTGGCCAACCGCAAAAGGTACTTTCCAGACTTCGGCCGGCATGGTTTGCTCACGGTCCTCGGCAAAACCGGGTGCCATACCGTACTCCCGGTCGCACTGCTATGGACGTGGCAAGGGCCCATCCGTGAGCAGGAATTATAGGAGTTTGGCGGGAAATTTGCTGTGCGGGCGCGCCAGGGAAGGGCTTGGGGATGAACAGTTTGGACGGCGTGGCACAGAGGCCCGGGCCGCGGGTCAGACCGGTTGGTGCTCTGGGGGGAAGCCTTGGCCGCAGTGGACGGCCCGGCGCCCGTCCTGAGCAGATTCGGCGGGCGGCCGTCCTGTTGTGCGGTCTGGGCCTATTCGGCCGCTTCCTTCTCGATCACGACCTTGAAGTGCGTGGTCACATCCTTGTGCAGTTTGATAGGGACGGTGAACTCACCCAGGGTCTTGAGCGGTTCGTGCAGCTGGATTTTGCGGCGGTCCACGTCAAAGCCCTTCCTGGCCAGCGCCTCGGCGATGTCACTCGAGGTGACGGACCCGAACAGTTGGTCGTGTTCTCCACTGCGGCGCTGGAAGGAGACCGAGACCCCGTCGAACTGCTTGGCCAGTTCCTCCGCCTGGGATTTTTCCTTGGCGGAGCGGCGCACGGCGGCCGCCTTCATCTGCTCAATGACCGCTTTGTTCCCTGGGGTGGCCTCGATGGCCAGCTTGCGCGGCAGCAGATAGTTGCGGCCGTAGCCGTCGGTGACCTTCACCACATCGCCGCGCGCACCCAACTTGGATACATCTTCTTTCAGGATCACTTCCATAGATGACTCCGTTGTGCCGTCCCTGAAGGGACTCAAATCAAATCTTGCTTGCTACCCGGGGCTTACGCCCCGGGCTAACATCTATCCCGCTTCGGGGCCGGAGTGCAGCGCGGGCCTGGACAGATCAAACACTCGTCCCCACGCCACCATCCTCCTCACACAACCCTGGCGCTAGGAGGCCCGTCCTGCAAACGGCAACAGGGCGATGTTGCGGGCCTGCTTGATGGCGGTGGACAGGCGACGCTGGTGCGGGGTGCAGACCCCGGTCAGCCGCCGCGGCACGATCTTGCCGCTCTCGGCCACGAACTGCGCCAGCAGGCGCACGTCCTTATAGTTGATGGCCTCAATCTTCTCCACGCAGAACTTGCATACCTTCTTGCGCCGGAAATACTTGCGCCCGCCTTCACGACCGGCTCCGGGCGCGCCCGGACGGGCTCCCCTACGGTCTGTTCCGCGGTCGGGACGGTCTCCGCTAAAAGGACGCTCACCGCCCGAAGGGCGCTCTGCGCCTGCGGACGGCTCGGGGGTTACGGTTGCTCGGGTCTCGTCAGCCATGATGCTCCTTGGAAATGGTCGTTGGTCGCTGGCCGTTGGTCGTTGGCTGATCGCATCGCGGGATTTCGCGAGCGACCAACGACTAACGACCAACGACGGTTCTTACGCCGTCACTGCCGCGGCTTCACCGCTCGCGGGTTCAGCGGGTGCGGGCGCCGCTTTGCGGCGCGCTTCGCGAATCTTCTTGATCTTGTCGAGCCGCTTCTGCTCTTCGTCAATGCGCACGGTGAGGAACTTGATCACCGGCTCGGTGACTCGCAAGCGGCGCTCCAGTTCGTGGATGAGTCCGCCGCTGCCCTCGACGGTCAGGAGCATATAAATGCCGTCCTGAAAGCCGCGGACCGCGTACGCCAGCCGCCGCTTGCCCATGCGCTCCACGCTCTTAACGGTCCCAGCGGACGAGCTCACCGCCGATTCCAGGGTGGAAATCAGTTTGTCCTGGTCCTCTTCCGCCATGTCCGGGCGGACGATGAACATCAATTCATAAGTGCGATTCATTTCCCTTCTCCCAAATTCCAGCGCGGAATCATCCGCGCACGTCCTGTTCTAATCCTCCGCGTCCGCCTTGCGGTTGAAGCGGTTCATGGCGGCGGCCGGGCCCTCAGTCAAGATCACGTTCACCGCCTCGGCTGCAGTATCGAGCAACTCATCCACCGCCTTAAGCTGCGCTTTGCGAAAGGGTGTCAGCACGTATTTCACGCCGTCTTTAATCTTCCGCTCCGGCGCGATGCCCAGCCGGATGCGCAAAAACTCCTGCGTGCCCAGCGCGCCGATGATCGACTCCATGCCGTTGTGCCCTGCCGAGCTGCCGCGCTGGCGGATGCGGATCGTGCCCAACGGCAAATCCAGTTCGTCGTAAATCACAATCAGGTCGACTTCCGGCCTGAGGTCGTACTTCGCTAACAATTCCCGCACCGCCAGACCGCTGAGGTTCATGTAGGTCTCCGGCTTGGCCAGGAGAACCGTTTCCGAACCGATCACGGCGCGGGCGGTGATGGCCCGGCACTGCCGGTTTTTCACTTCGATGCCGCGATCGCTCGCAAGACGATCGATGGTGAGGAAACCCAGGTTATGCGGCGTGAACTGATATTCGATTCCAGGATTGCCCAGCCCGACGATCAGTTTCACGCATCAGCTCTTTAGCTTCCAGCTTCTGGTTACTTGCTTCCAGCCCGTAGCCAGCCGCGAATATGGCTCCTCTGTGTCCGCCGTTGCCAGCCACCGGCAACCATCCACCAGGTGCTATTTCTTCTCTTTCTTCTCGGCCTTCTCGGGCTTCTCCGGCGCAGCTTCCGCGCCCTCCTCGCCCTCGACCTCCTGCTTGCCCTTCTTGATCACTTCGGGCTCGGCCGGGGCGGCAGCGGCTTCGGCAGCCACAGCTTCCGGAGTGGGCGCCACTTCTTCCTTCACCGAGATCACGTGCGCCACTGGACGGTTGGCGTCGCTCAGAAACTTGAGTTTCGGATCATGCGGCAAGTCGGATACGCGCAGCACCATTCCGTGAATCAAGTGGGAGACATCGATTTCCATCGAGCTGGGAATGTCCCTCGGCAGACACTCGACCTCCACCTCGCGCAGCAGTTGTTCGAGAATGCCGCCCTCCTGCTTCACGCCGGCGGCCTCGCCTTTGAGCAGAATCGGCACCTTGACCTTCAGTTTCTGGTCCATGGCCACGCGCTTGAGATCGATGTGCAGCAGCGAGCCCTTGATGGGCTCGTATTGCCAGTCCACGATCATGGCCTTGGTGCGCTCCCCACCATCGAGGGCGAGATCGAAAATAGTATTGTGCCCGCTTTCCGAGTGCAGAATGCGCGCCACCTGGCGAGGATCGAGGCTGACGGCTGTGGCTTGCTTGTCGGCGCCATACAGTACCGCGGGAATCTTGCCGCTACGGCGCACCCGCCGGGCGTCGTTCTTGTTGCCGGCAGTCCGCGGCTGCGCTTCTAAGATGTTGTTTTCCGTTGCAGTTGCCATAATGGGATTCCTGTCCTACAAGAACAATTTGCTGACCGAAGTCTCCTCGTGGTTTGCCTGGATGGCCCGTCCGATCAATCCGGCGATGGAAAGAACCTTAATCTTCGGTTCTTTCTTTGCCGCTTCCGACAGCGGGATGGTGTTGGTCACCACCACCTCCTGGATGCAGGAGCCGGAAATGTTCTGCACCGCCGGGCCCGAGAGCACGGGGTGCGAGGCGCACGCATAGACCGCGCTGGCGCCGTTCTCCATCAGGGCGTTCGCCGTCTTGACCAGCGTGCCGGCGGTATCGATCAGGTCATCGATGACCAGGCAAGTGCGGCCGTGTACGTCACCGATGACGTGCATGATCTCGGCCACGTTCATCTCCACCCGGCGTTTGTCCACGATGGCCAGGGCAGAATCCATTTTCTTGGCGAAGAAACGGGCGCGCTCCACGCCACCGGCGTCGGGAGAGACCACCGTCAGATTGGGGAGATTGGCGCGCTTGAAGTGGTCCACGAGCACCGGTGAGGCAAACAAGTGGTCCACGGGAATGTTAAAGAACCCCTGCAACTGCGGCGCATGCAGGTCCACAATCAAGGCGCGCTGCGCGCCGGCCGTGGTCAGCAGGTCCGCCACCAGCTTGGAAGAAATCGGCGAGCGCGGTTTGTCCTTGCGGTCCTGGCGGGCGTAGCCGAAGTAGGGAATCACCGCCGTGATCCGCCGCGCCGATGCACGCTTCAGCGCGTCAATCATTAACAGCAGCTCCATGAGGTGCTGGTCCACGGGATGGCAGGTGGGCTGAATTACGAACACGTCGGCGCCACGCACGTTCTCCTGGATCTGGACGTAGGCTTCGCCATCCCGGAAACGGGTGACCAGGGCCTGCCCGCGGGTCATCCCAAGAAAAGCGCAGACCTCATCGGCCAGCGGCTCGTTGGCCGTGCCGCAGAAGATCTTGAACTTGTCGTCCGCCCGGCTGCGCTGAGGCTTGCGCTCCGGCTTTTCGTCGGCGCTCATCTTTTTTTCCGTCGCGGTCGCAAGAGTTGCCATAGTTTAGCTTCTAGCTTTCGACTGCTAGCTCCTGGCAACCACCTCCCTGCAAACGCATGCCTGCCGGAAGCTGGTAGCTAGCAGCTAGTAGCGATGTTTCTGGCTGGGCCGCTAGGATTCGAACCTAGACAAAGTGCTCCAAAGGCACTTGACCTACCATTAGTCGACGGCCCAGTTTCGTTCTTTCCGTCAACCGGCAGGCCCGGGATCATTCGCTGCGCTCAGGAATTCGGCAGCGGGCTCAGACGCCCGCTCAGCGCCTCAACCTACCATTAGTCGACGGCCCAAACTTCGGTTGTTGGCTGCAACCCTGGTCCTGCCCAGTTATTTTCAAACAACAATCCAAAATCAACAATCAAAAATTCTCTTCCAGTACTGCGGGCGCGTCAGGGTGGTCGTGGCCACTGCCGCGACCCCGGTCTGGCGCAATTGGGCGGCGGCTTGTTGAGCCAGAACGCGCGACCCAAACAATCCAAATATCGCGGAGCCGGAGCCCGAGAGCGAGGCATACGCCGCCCCGGCGCGCTTGAGCACACGCTTCACGTCGCGTAGTTCGGGATGCTGGGGAAAGACGACCCGTTCGAAGTCGTTTTCGATCCCGGTACGGACGAGGTCGAGAAGCGGGGTCTCGGCCCGGCCCCTGCCCTTACCCGCAGGGACACCGGTCAAAGCCTGCCCAGTAATCTTGCGCTGGGAAAACCCACTCAGCCAGGCAGCCACGCTGCGGCCGAACATCAACATTCTATCGGAGGAGTCAGAGAGCGTCAATTTAGCCGCCGTCGAATCCGCGGAGGGAGCGAGGTGTTCGCCGGGCCATGCTGAGCGCGAGTCCGCTGGCACGCGGATGCCGCTCCCCCGCTCACACCGGGCATCCCAGTCCGCGAAGGCCTTGGGCGTGGAGATTGCGATGTCGGGCGTGGCCACCACACACGGGGTGGGCGGCAGGTCGGACAGGGGATAGACCTCTTCGCCGCGGCCGGCACCCAGCACCGTTCCCCCAATCAGGAAAAGAGGCAGGTCGGACCCGACTTCAGCAGCGATGCGCAGCTTTTCCGGGCCGGGCAACTCCTTGCGCAACGTACGTTCCAGGGCGAGCAGGGCAGCGATCGCGTTGGCGGAGGCGCCGCCGAGCCCGCCCTGCACCGGCAGCCGCTTTTGGATCGCGATCACCACCCGTCCACGCGCCTTCAGCGCTGCCATCGCCCGCTCAGCAATGCGGTAGCAGGTATTCGATTCATTGGTCGGAACCCGCGGGTCCTCACAGCGGATCTCAATGCCGCTGCCGCGAGTCACCTGCACCCGGAGCACGTCATGCAGGGCGATGGTCTGGTACACGGTGCGCAGTTCATGGTAGCCATGGGGACGCAGCGCGCCGATGCGCAGACCGAGATTGATCTTGGCGAAGGAACGAACCGTGACGCGCATGGATGGATGATTCTAACCACAGAGCCTTGCGAAGCCTAGCTTCTCCGCTTGTAATAGATGGCGAACTCAAAGCCGGGATTGACTGGGAACAGTTCCGCCACTTTGCGCAGCCGTTCCGCCATCTGGGTCGGCGCCAACAGAGGGTAATCACGCTCGCGGAGATCGTAGTAATCCACATCAATAAACAGGGACAGCAGGTAGATCGAAATGGCGTCGGCAAAGGTCGCCGCGAAATATTCGTTCTTGTATTTTTCGGCGGCCGGACCGGGTGTGGTCGCCAGCTTGCGGGACTCCCAGGCGTCGAGCGAGGTCTCGCCCCGTGCCCCCGCCTCGACCTGCTTCCAGGCCAGGTCGGCGAAGGCCTGCGACACCCCGGCACGCTCCACCACCGCATGTCCGACATTAATATAGAACTCGAAGGCGACCGAGAACTTGTCGTCCATCAGCCGGGTGGAGATGAAGACGCATTGCGAGTCGCCCAGGTCGAGATTGCGATGGCAGACGGCATTGTCGCTAAGCGCCACGTCGTAGCGGTCCGCGATTACGGTCTCATCGCCCTGGTTCACGGTCAGAGGCACGAAGTAGTAGGCCTTGCGCTGCAAGGCCGCGGCGGCAGCGTCGGGAACAGCGGCGACCATACGGTCCAGATCGGCTTCAGAAATCGTGACCTCGCCCGAGACCGCATAGCAGATGCCATTGGGGGCCTGCGAGACCGGGGTCCGACGGACGACCTCGGCCGGGGGGCGCGTGATTGCCGGTGCAGCCTGCGACATGGCATGTATTCTAGCGCACCCGCACCGAGGCCGGGGTCCGAGCGCACCAGCCCAGGCTTCGCTGCGGGGCGCGGGGCTACAATCAAGCTCATGGCAAGAACCCGGCACCCGGTTCCACTGCCGCGTTGGTACTGGATCCCCGTGCGCGTGTTGTTGGTGACGTTTGTGCTCACGCTGCTTGCTTTTGCCGTCAGCCTGCTGCTGGGGATTGTCGGGGTGCTGCTCGGAGCCTGGGTGCGAGACACGCACCCGAATGTCACCATCGCCTACCGGTACGTTGCGCCCCCGGCAGCGGCGGTGGTGGGTGCCATCGCCCTGGTTGCCGCGGTGGTTATGGAAATCAGGCATTACCGGCAGGCCAAGGCCCTGGCGGGGATTGAAAGGGTAAGCTAACCGTATGCGTCCACACATAGCCATTCCGGTGCCACATTCGGGCGATCCCGCCTATGTCGAGCGGGCCCTGCCGCAATATGAACACGCGGTCGCTGTCGCCGGGGGAGAGCCGGTACGAATTCCCCTCGACAAATCGCCGGCGGAGGTAATGAAGCTCATCGAACGCTGCGATGCGGTGCTGTTGCCGGGGAGCAAAGCGGATGTGGACCCGGCGAAGTACGGGATGGCCCGCCACCCTGAGACCGCGGCCCCCGACCCCCGGCGCGACAGCGTGGATGAGTTGCTGCTGCAGGACGCCTACAACATGCACAAACCGGTGCTCGGCATCTGCTACGGGCTGCAGATTCTGAATGTTTACCGCACCGGGACGCTGCTGCAACATCTTGAGTCGCCCGTGAATCATGACGCCGGACGCAAGGTGCCGGTGGCACACACGGTCAACATAGACCCGGAATCGAGATTGGCAGAGATGGTGCGGAAGGCGGCAGGGGCGCCAGAGGCCGCACTAAAAATTGGAGCATCGGCCTCCGGAGCACAGGGCATCGAGATACCGGTCAACTCGAGCCACCGCCAGGCGGCGGATGTGGTGGGTGACGGTTTGCGCGTGGTGGCACGCTGCGCGCGGGATGGAGTCGTCGAGGCCCTGGAGAGCACATCGCCGGATCACTTTGTGCTGGCGGTGCAGTGGCATCCGGAGCGATCGGTGGACGACGAGCCCTCGCGCGCAATCTTCCGCGCTCTGGTAGAGGCGGCGCGAGCACGCCATGAGAAACTCGTGGGTGAGTTCGAGGGCTTGTAGCAGCTGAAGGATAGGCGATAAATGACCGGGCTTTGGCGATGCCCTCAGCCTGCCACGATGTCGGCAATTCGCACCGCGTCGGCACACGCCCGCACATCGTGAGTGCGGATGATGTGGGCACCCTTCAAAATCGCCGCTGTCTCCGCGGCCAGTGTGCCGTACAGGCGGTCCGCGACCGGAGCATCGTTGCCGTTGTGGGCAAGCGCTCGCCCGACAAATGACTTCCGCGATACTCCTGCCAGCAGGGGATAGCGCAGCTGGTGAAATTCCTCGAACCGCTTCAGCAGGGGATAGTTCTCCTGAAAGTTCTTGCCGAACCCGAACCCGGGATCAAGCACGATCCGTTCCCGCTTCACTCCGGCGATCTGGGCGGCGTCCGCCCATTCCCGCAACTCCCGCTTCACCTGCACCACGATGTCCGACGGTGGCGGCAGTTGGTGCCACTCCTCCGGGCGCCCGCGCATGTGCATCAGCACTGCGCCGCACCTCAACTCGGCCAGGGTCTTCCTCATCTGCGGATCCCAGCGGAATCCGCTGATGTCGTTCACAATCTCGGCTCCCGCGTCCACCGCCGCCCGCGCCACATTGGCCTTGTAGGTGTCGACCGAGAGCACTGCCTGCGGGCGCGATTGCTTCACCGATGTGATCACGGGAATTACGCGCTCGAGTTCTTCCTTCTCCGTAACCGTGCCCCTGCCGGCTGCGGAAACCCTGGCGGATGTTGTCTCCGCGTTTGGGGACGGCAACACCTTCGCTCCCGGTCTCGTGGACTCCCCTCCCACATCCACGATGTCTGCCCCATCCTCCAGCAGTTTGAGGGCGTGTTCCACCGCTCGGTCTCGATCGAAGTGGAGGCCGCCATCGGAAAACGAGTCGGGTGTGACATTCACCACCCCCATCAGCAGCGTATGTTTGCCCAATTCGAGGGCGCGGGCGCCCAGGTTCCATTCAAAGACTGGCCGCATATCGGGCGATTCTAAACCGTGCAAGAGCCCCGTGGGGCGTGCGCAGGTAGGGAGCCCCCGGCGCGAACACCGGGTCCTGGGCGTTGTCGGATGGTGCCCAGTTGATCGATTGGCCGCCGAGACTGCTTACCGCGGCGAAACCTTAGGTGCTGGCGGAATTCCGGGAAATGGGAGGGGTCTGCGTAAAGATTGGTGGCGGCGGTTGGACTCGAACCAACGACCTACGGATTATGAGACCGTCGCTCTAACCACCTGAGCTACACCGCCACAGCGCCGTAATCTGATGATAGCACGCCAGTTTGTGGATCTAGCGATGGGCGCGCCGGCAGCTATTCGTAGCGCAGGCCTTGGATGGGATCGAGTTGGGAGGCCTTTCGCGCTGGATAGTAGCCGAACAAAATTCCCACGCCTGCCGAGAACAGGCCGCCAATGGCAAACACCTCTAACGTGAGTTTGGTCGGAAACTGAAACAAACTTTCCACCGCGTACGACGACCCGATGCCGGTGAGCAGCCCAAAAATCCCGCCCAGAAGACTGAGTGCGACCGCCTCGCTCAAGAATTGCATCTGAACGTCCCACTCAGTGGCGCCCACGGCCAGCCGGACGCCAATTTCCCGCGTGCGCTGCGTGACCGAGACCAGCATGATGTTCATGATTCCGATTCCGCCTACTAACAAGGACAAGGACGCTACACTGGCCATCAATGCGGTCATGATCCGGCTGGTCTCCAGCTGGGCCTGCACCACGTCTTCCGGCCGGCGGACGTTGAAATCATCATCTTCGGTGACATTGAGATGGTGACGTTCCCGCAAAAGGCTTACGATCTGCCTGGTGGCTTCGGGCATCCCCTCCCGCGAGGCTGCCGAAAAGAAGATATCGTCGAGCCAGAATTTTCCGGTCAGCCTCTTCTGCACCGTGGTAAACGGCATGACGATGAAGTCGTCCTGGTCCTGTCCGGTCGCCGAGAAGCCTTTGCGCTGCAGTACTCCGATCACTTTGCAGGGCAGGCTCTGCACCCTCACCGTCTTGCCGATCGGGTCCTCGATGCCGAAGAGGTTGTCCACCACCGTTTGTCCGAGCACGCACAGCGGCGCGTCAGCTTCCACGTCCGCCGCGGTGAAGAATGAGCCCGAACGAACTTCCCACCGGCGAATATGCAGAAACTCGGGGGTGACCCCGCGGTACATGGTCGCCCAGTTTTCCCCTCCGTACACTACCTGAATGTGGCCGTCCACATTGGGGCACATGCGGCGGATAAGCGGAACCTGCTGGACAATCGCCTCGGCATCGCTCAGCACCAGCGACCTGGTGCCGCGCGATCCCGCGCGCATGCCGCCGCGGATGCGGCTGCCCGCCTCTACCCAGATGAAGTTGTCGCCCAGGCTCTGAAGCTGGTCCTCGATCCGGCTGCTTCCCGCGTTACCAATCGCCACCACACAGATGAACGCTCCTACCCCGACCGCAATACCCAGAATGGTCAGCCCACTGCGAATCCAGTTGCGCTGCAAAGTCACGAATGCTTGGTGAAGAACATTCTTCAGGTTCATCGCGGTGGCACGGTTACCGGGCGGCGTGCGTCCGCCCAGAGGTGACGAGCAGAGCCAACAAACGAACTTAATACCGCTAAGTTAAAGGGTCAACCAGGCCTGGCCGCGCACCGTCAGGGGCGTTTTGAAGGCAAGAATCGGATGGATGCTGCGCCTCAAGGTCGCGTAATGTACCGATGTGCGTTCGCTCGACTCGACAGCATCAATCCAGCACCGGGTGCAAGCGCTCGACTGGGACACGATTAGCGAAAGCTTATGGCGCGATGGGTACGCCCTGCTCCCGCCGATGTTGGGGCCGGAGGAATGCAAGCATCTGATCGAAGCCTACGACCGGGGCCCCCTCTTCCGCAGCCATGTCGTTATGGCGCGCTTCGGGTTCGGACAGGGCGAATACAAATACTTCAAGTATCCTCTTCCCGCTCTGGTGAAGGATTTGCGGGAACAGTTTTATCCTCGCCTGGCGCCGGTCGCGAACCAGTGGGCGGCCGCAATTGGGGGCGGCGTTTTTCCCGAGAAGCATGCTGATTTCCTCGCTGTCTGCCAGGATGCCGGCCAGGACAAGCCCACGCCACTTATCCTGAAGTACGAGACCGGCGATTTCAACTGCCTGCATCAGGACATCTACGGTGCGGTCGCGTTTCCTTTTCAGCTCACTTTCTTCCTCAGCAGGCCTGGGACGGACTATTCCGGCGGCGAATTCGTGCTCGTCGAGCAACGGCCGCGCATGCAATCGCGGGTCATGGTCATCACCGCGCAGCAGGGACAGGCCGTGCTCTTTCCCACCCGCTACCGCGCGGTCCGCGGCACACGCGGCATCTACAAAGCCAACCTGAAGCACGGAGTCAGCCCCCTTCGCTCCGGCAAGCGCTTCACCCTGGGGCTTATCTTCCACGACGCGCAGTAGAGCCGGCGTCCAACTTGCGCTTTTTCTGCTGTGATCGCTGCCCATGACCTCCTGTGTCGGGGGTCACAGCCTTGGGAATGGCTTGCGGGCTAAGATTCGAGCAGAGAATGAGACATGTGCCTGGCAATCCCCGGTAAGGTCCTGAACATCAACGACCTTGAGGGTGTGCGTGTCGCACGCGTGCAGTTCGGCGGGATTGTGCGGCAAGTGCGCTTGGACTTTGTACCCGAGGCGGTGGTAGGGGACTACGTCATGGTCCACGTCGGCTTCGCCATCAGTCGAGTCGATACAGAAGAGGCCGAGCGCACCTACAAGTTGCTGGAAGAGATGGGGGCGCTGGAGGAGCAAATCAGGCTTTAGGCTCTGGGCCCTAGGCCTTTTGGGGACCCAAGACAGGCGGTACGATTCTGTGACCGAAATCACACTGATACCCTAGAGCCCAGAGCCTAGAGCCTATTTCCCACCCCGCCGCATCCTTTCCAAATACACCTGCTCCACCGGGCGATCGTATTCCCGCAGGATGTGGCGCACGCTCCGGCCGCTGACCAGGTGGCAGATCTCTTCGGCCAGATTCTTGGCGTGGTCACCGGCCCGTTCCAGACCTTGGCCGATGAATACCAAGTGAAAACTTTCCTGGCGTGGCTCGCTGTGCGGGTTCTCGATATGCCGGACAAACACCATGTTCCGCAGCCGATCGAGTTCAGCGTCTGCCTTCAGGACCTCGATCGCGCGCCTCACGTCGCGTGACGAGAAGGCTTCGGCCACATAATTCAGCATCCCGGCAACGATGGCCGCCATACGCGACAAATCCCGGCGGTCCTGCTCCTGTAATCGCGGAGCGACCGTTTCCAGGCGGTTGGCCACATTGAGCAGCAGGTCGCCAATGCGCTCCAGTTCGATGATGGACTTGAGACAGGCCAGCAATTCGCGCGCCTCCGTCTCCGACACGCCTGCGATGGCGGCAGTCACTTGCTCGTTGATCTGGCGGTCGAGCGTGTCCAGTTCCTCTTCGTGCTTGCGAACCTGCTCGCGCCAGGCGCCGGGTCCCGAAAGAATGCCATCCGCCACGGCCCGTGCCGCCAGCCGGGCGGCTTCGCAGCCTTGCAAAGTGAGTTCCGCCAGCCGGGAGGACTCCGGAAATTGGATGGGATTGGGGTCACTCATGGGACTACCTCGTTCAGCCGCATCCCCATCAGGAGTGCAGGCGTTCGGAAAGAGTAATCAGTCCTGCCACGACGCAGAACAAGGCCACGCCAGCGGTGGTCAGACGAAAGACGAGCTGCTGTCGGAGTGCATTGCCGCGGTCCTGGTTGGCGCGCGTCAGGAATCCTCCGGCGACGAAGCCGTAGGCGGTCATGGAGGCCACGATCCCAAGCGTGAAAGCCGTGATGCGGAGCAGGGACACGGCAAACGTGTCGGCCAGCGCCACGGGCACAATCAACAGCAGGCTGCGAGCGCCGCCCATGGCGAACAGACCTCCCAGCAAAAAGGCCAAACGTCCATGTTTGTGTTGGTGTTCAGCCGGGCTGCCGAAGTGCGCGTGAAGGTGGCTGTGTTCCCCCGGCCCGTGGTGATGCCCGTGGGAGTGGATCGAGAGACGCCCGGTGATCAAGCCCAGGCCCAGCGCCAGTCCGGTCACGATCAAAAGCGCCCCCGCCACCAGGTCAAATCCGCGTTCCCAGCGAACAGGCAGGGCCATCCGGCCAAAGTGGGCCAGCAAGGCGGCCGCGCCAATCACGGCCGCATGTCCGCCGGCGAAGCGCACGGAGAAGAACGCCACTCGCCGAAAGCTGTTGCCCGCGATGGCGCCGAAGGCGGTGATGGCGGCCAGGTGGTCGGGCCCCAGACCGTGCAGGACGCCCGCAGCGAAGATCATGGCCAGCAACAGCATAGGTACGCAACCTTCCGTGTTGTCGCAATTCTACTACCGCCGCAGGCAGGGATCGTGCCCAAGGTCACGGGTGGTTGTGACACACATCACCGATAGATGGTGCGCCCCGAACTAGAGTGTGCTCAGGTGACGAGGGTGGGGGGGAAATGCCGCTTTTGGCGGCGAAAATGCTCCCCCTGCCGCCTCGGACTGCGCCATGAAGTATATCGACGAGTATCGTGACCAGCGGGTGGCCCGGGCCCTGGCCGCCGAGATCGCAGGGCGCGTCACCCGCCCCTGGGTGTTGATGGAAATCTGCGGCGGCCAGACCCACACCATCATGCGCTACGGTCTCGACGAGCTTCTGCCCCGCAGTCTCGAACTGGTGCATGGTCCGGGATGCCCGGTGTGCGTCACCCCACTCGAGATCATCGACAAGGCCATCGAGCTCGCGTCTCGCCCTGATGTGATCCTGGTTTCCTACGGCGACATGCTACGTGTCCCCGGCTCACGTTCCGACCTGTTTCGCGCCCGAGCGCAGGGTGGAGATGTGCGCATCGCCTACTCGCCAACCGAGGCGGTGAAGATCGCTCGCGCCCACCCCGATCGCAAGGTGGTGTTCCTGGCTATTGGCTTTGAGACCACGGCCCCCGCCAACGCCATGGCGGTGTGGCAGGCCCAGCGCGAAGGCCTGGCAAACTTCTCCGTGTTGATTTCGCACGTGCTGGTGCCGCCCGCCATTCGCGCGCTCATGGTCTCCCCCGAAAACCGCGTGCAGGGCTTTATCGCGCCCGGACATGTCTGCACCGTCATGGGATGCGGAGAGTACCAGGCCCTGGTGCGTGATTTTCACGTGCCCATTGTGGTGGGTGGCTTCGAACCTGTGGACCTGCTGGAAGCCGTCCTCATGCTGGTCACGCAACTGGAAATGGGGCAAGCCAGGCTGGAAAACCAATACGCGCGCTCGGTGAGCTACAAGGGAAATTTCCCAGCCCAGAGAATCATGCAGGAGGTATTCGAGATTGCCGATCAGAAGTGGCGCGGCATCGGCATGATCCCGCGCAGTGGTCTGCGTCTGCGTGAAGAATACGCCGCTCACGATGCGGACCGGGTGTTCGACCTTGGCCAGTTCAGCGCCGACGAACCTGCCGAGTGCATCAGCGCCCAGGTGCTGCAGGGCCGCAAGCGGCCGAGCGACTGCGCCGCGTTCGGAATGCGCTGCACTCCGGAGAACCCGCTGGGCGCGCCCATGGTTTCGTCGGAAGGCGCCTGCGCCGCATACTACCGCTACCGCCGTCACGCGGTTGCGGGTCAGGAGCAACCGTGCCGGTGAAGACGATTGCCGACTTGACTTGCCCAACGCCGCTGCCCGCCCAGGACAAGGTTCTGCTCGGTCACGGCAGCGGCGGCAAGCTCAGCGCCGAAGTGATCCGCGAAGTTTTCCTGCCCGTCTTGCAAAATCCTGTGCTGGCGCAGTTGAACGATCAGGCGGTGGTGAACATCAACGGGCTCCGCCTGGCGCTGACCACAGACTCCTTCGTGGTCAAGCCGCTCTTTTTTCCCGGCGGCGATATCGGCTCCCTTGCTGTCCATGGGACCATCAACGACCTGGCCGTGGGCGGCGCCACCCCTCTTTTTCTGAGCGCCGCTTTCATTTTGGAAGAAGGGCTCTCCATGGACGACCTGCGGCGTGTGGTGAATTCCATGCAACATGCCGCTGCCCAGGCAGGGGTGCAGGTGGTCACCGGGGACACCAAGGTTGTCGAGAAGGGCAAAGGCGACGGGTTATTCATCAATACTACGGGCATCGGAGTGGTGCCCGACGGTCTCTCTGCCGATCACGCGCGGCCGGGAGACAAGGTTTTGCTCAGTGGTTCCATCGGCGACCACGGCATCGCCATTCTGGCGCAGCGCGAGGGGTTGGAGTTTGAAACCACCATCGCGAGCGACAGCGCCGCGTTGCACACCCTGGTCGCCGACATGCTGAAGGTCACCGGCGAAATCCGCTGCATGCGCGATCCCACCCGCGGCGGGCTATCCAGCGCGCTGAATGAGATCGCGGGCCAGTCGCGCGTGGGAATTGAACTGGAGGAACGCGCCATTCCAGTACGCGAAGAAGTGAAGGGCGCATGCGAGCTGCTGGGACTTGATCCCCTCTATGTGGCCAACGAAGGCAAGCTGATCGCGATTGTGGCGCCGGACGCCGCAGATGAATTGCTGCGGGCCATGCGTGGGCACCCGCTCGGGCAGGAATCGCAAATGATCGGCACCGTCAAGTACGACAATCCCGGGCTGGTCACCATGCGCACAACGCTCGGAACAATGCGCATCGTAGACATGCTGGCCGGCGACCAACTGCCCAGGATTTGCTGAGGGAGCGATGCACGAAATGGGGATTGCCTGCGAGGTGTTGGCGGCCGCGCGCCGTGAAGCGCAAAAGTATCCGGGCAGGAGCCCTCGAAAAGTGGGCGTACGCATTGGCGAACTGACGGCAGTCGATCCGGAAGCTTTGCGTTTTTGCTTCGAGGTCATTACTCGCGACAGCGAGATGCAGCCTCTCGAATTGGAGATTGAAATCTGCCCGTTCCGCTTCCGGTGTCTGAGTTGCGGCCATGAGTTTGTCGTGCGCAACTACGAAACCCAGTGTCCGCAATGCGCCGGCATAAAAACCGAGTGCATCGGCGGGCAGGAGCTGGATCTGGCTTACCTGGAGGTGGAGGACTATGAACCGTGTGCCGCTGGAGCAAAAAGTACTCAGTGAAAACGACCGCATCGCGGCAGAGTTACGGAAGCGCTTCCAGAAAGAGGGGGTTCTCTGCCTCAACCTGATCAGCTCGCCCGGTTCCGGCAAGACCAGCCTGCTGGAGTGCACCCTGGAAAGCTTGCCGCGCAGCCAGCGCGTGGCCGTACTTACGGGTGACATCCAGACCGACAACGACGCAGCCCGGCTGAAACGCTTCGGCTTCCCGGTAAAGCAAATCACCACCGGTGGCACCTGTCATTTGGACGCGCGCATGGTCGAACGCCACCTGGCGGACTGGCCTGTCTCCAATATCGACCTCCTGTTCATCGAAAACGTCGGCAACCTGGTGTGCCCCTCGAGCTATGACCTGGGTGAGGCGGCCAAAATCGTCGTGCTGAGCGTCACCGAAGGGGAAGACAAACCAGTGAAGTATCCGGCCATCTTTCTGAAATCGGAATTGCTCATTCTGAACAAGATCGATCTGCTGCCGTATGTTCCATTCGACATGCACGTTGCCGTGGAGAACGCCCGTCGCGTCCATCCCGGCATGGAGGTCCTGAAGGTGTCTTGCCTCACGGGCAACGGCCTGCACGATTGGCTCAACTGGTTGAACCGTCGCCGCAGGGCAATCAGGCCCGTAGAAACTGAAGCCGTGACCTAGGTGCAGCATGGAAGTTCGCCGGCTGATCGAGGTGTCGGGCATCGTGCAGGGAGTCGGCTTCCGGCCCTACGTGTACCGGCTCGCCACCGGGAACCATCTTGTCGGGGCCATCCGCAATACGCCGGCCGGTGTTTCCATCGAAGTCGAAGGCCCGGCAGAGACGGTGGAAGACTTTGTAGCACGCCTGGAAAGGGAAGCGCCCCCCCTGGCGCGCATCACCAATGTCGCCGTGCGGGAAGTGCCCTGCCACCGCGACCGCGAATTCCGGATTCTGGGCAGCCGCAGCGGAAAAGAGGTCCGTACGCTGATCTCTCCCGACGTGGCCATTTGTCCTGACTGCCTGCGGGAGCTGTTCGACCCTTCCGACCGCCGCCACCGCTACCCGTTCATCAACTGCACCAACTGTGGACCGCGATTCACCATCACGCGCGAAATCCCCTACGACCGGCCGAGGACGTCGATGGCGGTGTTCACCATGTGTCCCGCATGCCAGGCGGAATACGACGATCCGCTGAATCGCCGCTTCCATGCCCAGCCCAACGCCTGTTGGAAGTGCGGCCCGCACGTGGAGCTCTGGGACAGGGCCGGGCAACGCATCGTGTGCCGTGACGCCATCGCGGAAGCCATCGAGGGCCTGCATGCCGGCCTGGTCATCGCGGTCAAAGGACTGGGCGGATTCCATCTGGCGGCGGACGCGACCAATCCCGCCGCTGTGGCCTTGCTGCGGGAACGCAAGCGGCGGGTGGAGAAACCGTTCGCCATCATGGTGCCAAGCCTCGCCATGGTGCAGGAACTCTGCCGAGTGGACGACGCCGGTCATGCCGCCCTGGAATCCGTGCAGCGGCCCATTGTTCTCCTTCCCTGGAAAAAGCCCAGCCCTGTCGCCGCACAGGTGGCACCTTTCAACCGCTATCTGGGAGTTTTCCTGCCCTATACGCCGCTGCATCACCTGCTGATGGCGGAAGGCGGCTTCACCGCACTGGTCATGACCAGCGGCAACCTGAGCGAGGAGCCGATCGCGATTGATAACCAGGAAGCCACCAGCCGCCTGCGCGGCCTCGTCGACTACTTCTTGGTCCACAACCGCGAAGTTCTTCTGCGTTGCGACGATTCTGTGGTCCGGGCTTCAAGCGGAAAAACGCGCCAGTTGCGGCGCTCCCGCGGTTTTGTGCCGGTGCCGGTGTTCCTGAAAGAAGAACAGCCGCCCGTGCTGGCGGTCGGCGGTGAACTGAAGAACACCATCTGTCTTACCAAAGGCAAGCACGCCTTCCTGAGCCAGCACATTGGAGACCTGGAGAACATCGAAAGCTACAATTTCTTTGCCGAAGCAGTTGACCATCTGGAAAGGATTCTTGAAATCCACCCCGAGGCCATCGCCTACGATCTCCACCCCGACTATTTCTCCACCCGATGGGCGCTGCAACAGAAGGGGACGCGATGGGTCGGCGTGCAGCATCATCATGCTCACATCGCAAGCTGCATGGCAGAGAATCATCTCGAAGAGCGGGTGCTCGGCTTTGCGTTGGACGGAGCCGGTTATGGCACCGATGGCTGCATCTGGGGCGGGGAGGTGCTGATCGCGGATTATGAAAACTTCGAGCGGGCTGCGCATTTGGAATACGTTGCGCTCCCCGGCGGCGCAGCCGCCATCCGCGAACCTTGGCGCATTGCAGTCAGCTACCTGGCACATCACTTCGGGCGTGACTTTCTCGATCTGCCGATACCGTTCACCCGCCACCTGGACCGGCAGAAGGCCGAAATCCTCCTGCAGATCATCGAGCGCAAAGTGAACTCGCCACCGACCTCGAGTTGCGGACGGCTGTTTGATGCCGTGGCCGCCCTGGCCGGAATCCGGCAGGAGGTCAACTATGAGGCACAGGCGGCTATCGAACTGGAGATGGCGATTACTCCGTCAAGGGAGAACACAGCCTACCCCCTTGCGTTGCTTCCCCAAGGCGAGCGCTGGGTTATCGGTACGCGCCCGCTGTTCGAGGCGTTGCTCGCAGACCTGAGCAGCAACGTTCCCATTGGAAGCATCAGCCGGCGCTTTCACGACGGCCTGGTCGAGGGATTCTCCCAGCTTGCGGAGCTCCTGCGAAAGCAATTCGGGCTGAACCGCGTCTGCTTGAGCGGGGGCACGTTCCAGAACGTCTACTTGTCCGACCGTCTGGAAGCGCGGCTGCGCGCCCGCGGATTCGAGGTGTTCACTCACAGCGCCGTTCCCGCCGGGGACGGCGGGCTGAGCCTGGGCCAGGCAATGGTTGCCGCGCATCAGGTGGGGCGGCGGAGAAACCAAAGATAGTTACCCCTGTTTGTCCAACCGGACAAGTAACCGGCTGCCGGTTACCCGGCCAAAAGCCGCGCCAGGCTTGCCGTTCGGTAACTTGCTGGCCCATTTTGGGCACACTAACCTCATATCTATGTCGCCGTTGTCTCTCTTGTTCTCCTCCAACGAGGAGGCATCGCGCCCTCTGGCCCAAGCCCTCCAAGAGCTTGAGTTTGAAGTCGAGCACTGTCGCGAAATCTTCGCCGCGGTCGAACGCCTCACCAGCCGGAGCTTTGAGATCATCGTCGCCGACTGGAACGACGGCGTCGAAGCCAGCTTCCTGCTCAAAACCTCACGCGAACTAAAGTCCAACAGCGCCGCCTTTACCGTCGCCGTCGTAAACCACGAAGAAGCCGCCTCCGCGGCCCGGCTGATCGGCGCTGACCTGGCGATACTTCGGCCCATCTCCCCCGAGAAGGTCAAGTATGCCCTGCTGAACTGCGACGAATTTCTGCGCTGCCTGAGGACCTGGCTGCCCAAGTTCAATAACACCTCTCAGAGCAAGGCCCTGCCGGCAAGAATCGAGTCCCACCCGGCATGGATGTACGACCAGGATTCGGCCGCGAGCCCGAACGAACCCGTCAGCCTGGCTGAAAGCCTCGGCCCCTCTCCCGTGCGCAGCCGTCGCCGTTCCGGCTGGGGCATTGCGATGTGGCCACACCGGTCAAGATCGGCGAAGGCCCAACCGAAGCCCCAACCCAAGGCCCATAGCGGGCGCCGGGCGTCTCTGCTGGCGATCGCCTGTGGCGTAGCCGCGTTTTCGGTGGGTTACGCGGTTAGCGACGGGCAGCGCATCGAGGCCGGCTCGGTTACCAAGTTCTATCAGCAAGCTCTGGAGAAGACCCACGACTGGTTGCGTCCTTCGAACAACCGCGAACCTGCCGCCGATGAGGAAATCGCCCAGGATATGGGTCCGGCACCCCCCGGCGCCAGAACCGGCCCGCATCCTCGCATTCGCGTTACCCCTGTTGCGGCCCATCCCAGCACCGCTGCCACGAAGCCACCCAGCCAGGAGCCTCTGCAAGTCAAGCCGGAAGGGGTATCCGGATTGAGTCAGCCCTCCGCCAACAGCACAGATATTCCCGATAGCTTGAGAACTCCAGTGCAGATTGCCAGCGTGCGCGCGGTGAATGCGGCCTTCGGTCCAAGCCTCTTAAGCACCCTCGAGCCTGTGAGTCTTCCTGAAGATGTTTCTCAAAAGCTGCTAGTGCAGAAAGTGCAGCCCATCTACCCAGAGCAGGCGTTGCGGTCGGGGTTGCATGGGCCGGTGGTCCTGGAGGCCTGGATCGCCAAAGACGGGACGGTCCGCGACCTGAAGCTGGTTCGGGGTTATTTCGTCCTAGGGCAGGCAGCCTATCAGGCGGTCAAGCAGTGGCGCTACAAGCCCTATCTCTTGAACGGCCGGGCGGTGGAAGCCCAGACCTACATTACCGTCGACTTCAAACTACCCTAGCCCGCCTGATCTCCGGCCCCAACCTCTCGCTAGACTCCCACGGCAACCGGGCACCGGCCATGTCAACCCGTTCACAACTTTTTACATCCTTTTACCCCCAATTGACACATGCCCTGTCTCATTGAACTATGTTTTGTGCCGGGCTGATCCAGGCAAACCCGGATCAGGAGACAACGATGAAACCCAAGCGGCGTCCCAATGCGCGTAGGCGGTTGCTATTGACGTTGGAGCTCGCCGTGGCGCTGCCCGCCGCCGCCCTGGTGATCCTCGGCGCCCTGCATCTGAAGTCCATCCAACGCGACCGCGCGGTGGAAGCCGCCATCCAGCGCGATTTCAGCCAGGTGCTGGCCATCTCCGAAAAGCAGATCAACCAGAAAGCCTTCGACCTGGCCGACGATGTCCGCTACGTGATGCCCGCGCCGGGCGAGGCCTGCTCGGAGACCCTGGACCGCATCCTGGCTTCGCATCCTTATATCGCCCACGTCTTTGTCTACACACCCGACAAGGGGCTGGTGTTTCGCTCCCAGCCCAGCCGACTGGACGATCCGGATTTCCGCAAGGAGGCCGATTACCTGAACAAGATGGATGCCGGCTGGCTGAAGATCGAGTTCACCGGCATAAGTATGGACATCGCCAAGATGGAGAAGAAAGGGACTCCATACTACGCCTTTGCGACTTGGGCTCCCCGTGGTGACAAGCACGTTTACCAGTCGGCGTTCATGTTTCTCAAGAAGGACGGATCGGGAGACAAACCGGCAATTGCCGGCATGGTCTTTGATGCCGAGTACCTGCGCGACAAGTTTTTCCCGGAGATGCTGGAGACGGTGCTGAGCCGCAATGTGGCCGAATCGCAAAATGACCCAAATCACGCCGTTCTGATGCTGCATCCCAGGAACGAATCCACTCCTCTGGCGGCCTCCGCCGGGTGGGACGGTGGCACCCCGGAGGTGGAGAAAAACATGGAAGGCGCGTTCCCCGGCCTGACCCTGGCCATCAAGCTGCACGGGACCACGCTCGAGGCGATTGGGCAACACATTGTGCGTTCCGCCTTCCTGATTCTGGGGGTGCTGTCTTTGTTGCTCACCGGCGGGATCTTCCTCACCTACCACAACGTGAGCAAGGAGATGGCCCTGGCCAAGCTCAAGTCCGACTTCGTCTCCAACGTCTCGCATGAGCTGCGCACGCCGCTCTCGCTGATTCGGCTCTATGCCGAAACTCTGGAGATGGGCCGCCTCACCAGCCCGGAGAAATACCAGGAGTACTACCAGATCATCCGCAAAGAGAGCGAGCGGCTGACGGCGCTGATCAACAACATCCTAGACTTTTCGCGGATCGAAGCCGGCCGCAAGGAATATGAATTTCGCGAAACTGACTTGCGCGAGCTGGTGCACAACACGCTCGAGTCCTACCGCTATCAGATCGAGCAGCACGGCTTCACCTTTGAAGAAAAGATCGATCCCGTGCCGCCGATGCGCGTGGACCGCGAAGCCCTGGCCCGCTCGCTGCTCAACCTGGTCAACAACGCCCTCAAATACTCACAGGACCGGAAGTACATCGGCGTGAATCTGTATCGCGATAACGGATCGGTGAAGCTGGAAGTGGTGGACCATGGCATCGGCATTCCACCCCAGGAGCAGCACAAGATTTTCGAGAAGTTTTATCGCGTCGGCGATCCCCTGGTGCACAACACCAAGGGCAGCGGGCTGGGGCTGGCGCTGGTGCGCCACATCGTGGAGGCGCATGGCGGCGAATTGTCAGTGGACAGCGCCCCGGGAAGGGGCAGCAAGTTTGTGATCGCCCTGCCGGTGCGGACGGCAGAGCCAGTCGTACCCGCATAGGCAGTGGAGACGCAGCGTGCTGCGTCTTGAAGTGTCAAACCAGGTTTGGCAGTTGGGGAGACGGCAAGCATGGCCAAGATTCTCATCGTCGAAGACGAGCCCAACATGGTCGCCGGGTTGCGCGACAACTTCGAATACGAAGGCTACGAGGTCATCACCGCCCCCGACGGCGTGGCCGGCCTGGAACGCGCCCTGAGCGAATCCCCCGATCTCGTAGTGCTCGACGTCATGATGCCCCGCATGAGCGGCCTGGACGTCTGCAAGCAGCTGAAGGCGAAACGGCCTTCGGTTCCCATCATCATGCTCACCGCGCGCGGCCAGGAAGTGGACAAGGTCGTCGGCCTGGAGTTGGGCGCGGATGACTATGTCACCAAGCCGTTTTCCATTCGCGAACTGCTGGCCCGGGTGAAGGCGGTGCTGCGCCGCGCGCGTCCCGTTCCCAAGGAGCAGGAGCGCGTCTCCTTCGGCGACGTCGAGGTCAACCTCCGCAGCTGCCAGGTATCGAAGCGCGGGAAGGCAGTGGATTTCTCTTCTAAGGAATTCGAACTGCTTAAGTACTTCTTGTGTCACCCCGGGGAGACTCTGAGCCGCGACCGCTTGCTGGAAGATGTCTGGGGCTATGACCGGTTCCCGACCACGCGCACGGTGGATGCCCACATCGTCCGCTTGCGGCAGAAGCTGGAGCCCAAGCCCGAGGAACCGCGTTTCATCCTGACCGTGCATGGCACCGGTTACAAGTTCGTTTCTGGATGACGCAGGAGAAGGAAGTGGAGAACGCTGTCCAAACCCGCAGCTCCCGGCGCCGCATAGCTGCTGTGCATCGAGTAGGGGTGTCCGCGCGCCACTCCGAGGCGATCGCATTGTCGGAAGTGACGCGCCGCCATGGGCTCGAAGAACAGCTTGCTCAACTCCGCGGCGAGCACGACGACCTGCGGCGCGCGCTCTTCGAAGCGGCCCAGGCACAACGACAGCTCTGCGGCCCGCGTGTGTTGCGTCGTGGGCCGTTCGAAATCGCCACTGAGATCTTTCCCGTGCGGCATCTCTCCGGCGACTTCACCAGCCTGTTCGAAGCAGACGGCGACCTGATCTTTGCCATCGGTGACATCGCCGGCAAAGGCTTGCCGGCCGGCATGTGGTTCACCCACCTGCTCGGTTTGGTTCGCCTGCAATTCAGCTCCCATGGCGATCCCGCCGCAACTCTGGCTGCCGTCAATCGCGACCTGCAGCGCACCAGCCTGGGGTTGCCCCTTGCCAGCTTGTTCCTGGGGCGGCTGAACCCGGCTACCGGCGAGATCACCTACTGCAACGCGGGACATCCCCCGGCGTTTCTTTTGCGGGCGAACCGGAAATTGGAGGATTTGAGTACAGGCGGGCCTCTGTTGGGCGTGCTCAACGCAGCCACCTACGCGAACGGGAAGGCGATCCTCCATCCCGGGGACACGCTGCTCGGCTATTCGGATGGGATCACAGAATGCCGCAACGCCGTCGGGGAAGACTTCAGCATGGAACGACTGCTGGCTGCGGCACAGACGGCTTGCGCTTCAGGCGCTGCCGCTATCCTGTTTTCCGCGCTGGGCGCCGTGGAGGATTTCGCCGGAAGCCACCCGCGCGAGGATGATTTCGCGCTGATCGTAGTGCATCGAGACGCTGACTGAATGGGAACGACCGTGTCAGACATGAGCAAAATTCCGGGCTCGCCGGCGTATCTGAACCGTCCACTGGTTCCTCCCAGCCGGACCGCGGCGGTAGTTCGCACGGCTCGAGTTGACGACAGCCTGCTGATCCGCCAGGCCCAGCAGGGGAATGCCGCGGCTTTCGAAGAATTGGTACACCAATACGACCGGGCGGTCCTGCGGCTCGCCGTTCATCTCACGGGTTCGCAGGAGGACGGACAGGACATTTACCAGGAGGCATTTTTACGCGCCTACATCAACCTGGCCCGTTTCCGCTTTGAGTGCTCTTTTTACACCTGGATCTATCGCATCGTGACCAATCTCTGTCTCGATCACCTGCGCAAGAAGTCGTCGCGCAGCCGCGATCTCACCACGACCCTCTCTCCCGACGGCGAGGAAGAGGAAGTACTCGACCGCATGCCCGATCAGCGTCCAGCCGCCAGCCCGGAGCGCAATTTTGTGGGTCGCGAACTGCGCAGGTGCATCCAGCGGGCCATGGGCAAACTCTCTCCCCGCGAGCGCATGGTGTTCGAGCTCAAGCACTATCACGGGATGAGGCTGCGAACCGTCGCGGGCATTCTGAATACCACCGAAGGCACCATCAAGAACACCCTGTTTCGCGCCACCCACAAACTGCGCGCCCAGCTCGCCGACGTTCGTTGACCAACCCTTCGGCCAGGACCTGTCCTCTTCCGTCTGACTGGCACTGAGTGTGGTAGATTACAGGTTTTGCAGGCACTTCCTTCAGTTCTCCGAGATCAACTCCGGAAGTCTCGCGCCGCTGCGTCTCATGGCCGATGCAAGACGAAGAGCATGTACTTCGACGGCCGGCAATGGCCGTGACCGAAGCATGGTAGGAGACGCAGCTTGACCACACTGCCGGATGCGCTCTGGTACAAAGACGCCATCATCTACCAGGTCCACGTCCGCACCTTCCATGACGGGGACGGTGATGGCATCGGTGACTTCCGCGGCCTGGCCCACAAGCTCGACTACCTGCAGGAACTGGGCATCACTGCGCTGTGGCTGATGCCGTTCTTTCCTTCGCCTTTGCGCGACGATGGTTACGATATCTCGGACTACAAGTCGGTCCATCCCAGCTATGGCAACCTCGATGATTTCAGGGCATTCCTCGAGGCGGCCCACAAGCGCGGCATCCGCGTCATCATCGAGATGGTGCTCAACCATACCTCCGACCAGCATCCCTGGTTCCAGGAGTCGCGCAGTTCCCGCAGCAATCCCCGCCGCGATTGGTACGTGTGGAGTGATACCGACACGCGATATCGCGGTGCGCGCATCATCTTTCTCGATACTGAGATGTCCAACTGGGCCTGGGACCCGGTTTCCAAGGAGTACTACTGGCACCGGTTTTTCAGCCACCAGCCTGACCTGAACTACGACAACCCTGCGGTTCGTGATGCCATGTGGGAGGTGATGAAATTCTGGATGGAATTGGGCGTGGATGGCTTTCGCCTGGACGCCGTTCCTTACCTGGTCGAACGCGAGGCCACCTCCTGCGAGAACCTGCCCGAAACCCATGCCGTGCTCAAAGAATTTCGCGCCCGACTCGAGCAGCACTTCCCCGGGAAGATGCTCCTGGCGGAGGCCAACCAGTGGCCGGCCGATCTCCAGCACTATTTCGCCAGTGGCGATGAATTCCACATGGCGTTTCACTTTCCGCTCATGCCCAGAATGTTCATGGGGCTCAAGCTGGAGGACCGCAAACCCATCACCGAGATCCTGCAGCAGACCCCCCGGATTCCCGAGACCTGCCAGTGGTGCCTGTTCCTGCGCAACCATGACGAACTTACGCTCGAGATGGTCACCGACATGGAACGGGACTACATGTACGACGAGTACGCCAAAGACAAGGGCATGCGCCTGAATCTAGGCATCCGGCGGCGGTTGGCGCCGCTGCTCGGCAATGACCGCCGCCGCATCGAACTCATGAACGGGATGCTGATGTCTCTGCCCGGCACCCCCATCATTTACTACGGCGATGAAATCGGCATGGGCGACAATATCCATCTCGGCGATCGCAACGGGGTTCGGACCCCCATGCAATGGGACGGCAGTTGGAACGCAGGCTTTTCTACCGCCGACCCGGAAAGCCTGTACTCGCCGCTCATCCTGAACCCGGTGTACGGCTATCAGGTGGTCAACGTAGAGTCGCAAAAGCGCTTCGATCACTCGCTGCTGTCCTGGATGAAGCGCATTATCAAGGTGCGAAAATCAACCGCGGTGTTTGGCCGGGGCTCTATGGAATTCCTTTATCCCGCCAACCACCGGGTTTTGGCCTACGTCAGGCAACTGGAGAAGGAGGCCATCCTGGTGGTCAACAATCTTTCCAATTCGGCCCAGGCGGTGGAACTGGACCTGCGCCGCTACAAGGGGAACATTCTGATCGAGATGTTTGGCAGGAACATTTTTCCGCGGATCGGGGACTTGCCGTATCTGTTAACCATGGGACCGTATCAGTTCTACTGGTTCCGGTTGCGCAGGATTTGAGCCAGAGTCGGGGCGTCCCAAGGAGGCGATGTTTTGTCCGAAGGAAGCATTCTTACGGATGATTTTCTTCGTGAGCTGATCAACGTCGGCGAGGTGGACATTCTCGTCGGCGTGCCCACTTACAATGACGCCAAGACTGTGGGCCAGGTGGTACAGGCGGTCCGCGCCGGCCTGCTGAAATATTTTCCCCGCGAGCGCGCGGTCATCATCAATGCCGATGGAGGCTCCCGGGACGGCAGCCAGGACCTGGTGCGCGCGGCCTCCATCAGCGACCTGCAGCAGGTCTCCGATCTGCGCGCTTTGCGCACCCTGCACTGCATCAGCACCCGCTATCCCGCGGAACCGGCCAGCGGCAATGCCCTGCACACCATCCTGGCGGCCGGGGAACTGCTGCGCGCCAGCGCCTGTGCCGTGGTTTCGCCCGATTCCACCAACATCGAGCCGGAGTGGTTAGAACGACTCCTGCGCCCCGTCTATCGCGACAATTTCGATCTGGTCACCCCCGTTTACCGCCGGCACAAGTTCGATGGAATGCTGGTCCGCAACCTGGTTTATCCCATGGTGCGGGCGTTGTACGCCAAGCGAGTGAGAGAGCCCTACCCCTCGGAATTCGCATTTTCCGGCCGGCTAGGCAGCCAGTTCCTGGGGCAGGAGATCTGGGCGCAGGACGTGGGCCGTGAAGGCGCGGAAATGGGCTTGACCATTGCCGCCATTACCGGAGGTCACCGCGTGGCGCAGACTTTTGTGGGAACTAAGTCCCGCATGGACCACGGTCACGCAGACCTGGTGCGGGCCATGCGGCAAACTGTCGGTGTGCTCTTCTGGTCGCTGGAGCAGACCTACCCGGTCTGGAGCGCCAACGGGGAGTCGGAGCCCATCCCCACGATCGGCGCCGAGCACGATGCCAGCCTGGAAGCCCTGCGCATCAACCGCAAGCGCCTCTATCAGATGTTTACCCGCGGAGTCGTCGAACTGGAACCGGTGCTCACGTCGTTGCTTTCCCCTTCTACCCTAGCCGAGCTGCAGCGCGCAGCGGCGCTTCCGGAGGAGGAATTCCGCTATTCCGACGAGCTCTGGGCGCGGACGGTGTACGAGTTTGCCGGCTCCTACCAGAAGGAAGCGATTAGCCGCGACCATATCATCCAGGCCTTGGCCCCTCTCTATCGCGGCCGGGCCTTTACCTTTCTGGTGGAGAATCGCGATGCTTCCAGCGACGAGCTGGAAAGAACCGTCGAGGCTCTCTGCCAGACCTTTGAACGATCCAAACCGTACCTCCTGCAACTGTGGGATGGAAGGAAGTGAGGTCGATATGAGGGACATGATCATTAGCGAACTGACGCGGGCCATACATGAAATCGCCCAGGGATTTGCCCGTTTCCTGCCCCGCCTGGCAGCCATGCTGATCATCATCTTGCTGGGATGGGTCGTCGCTTACGTCTTGAAGGTTGTCCTGCGTGGCATCCTGCGGGTCACCCGGTTCGACAAGCTGTCCGAGCATGCGGGCGCGGCCGAACTGCTCAAGAAGGCGGCCCTGCCCTCTTCCACCGAGCTGCTCAGCCGTTTCGTATTCTGGGTCGCCTGGCTGGGCTTTATTCTGGTGGGGATCAGTGTTCTGGGCATTGTAGGGATGCAGGAACACATCGCCGGTTTTTTTGGTTTCCTACCCCGGTTGTTTGCCGCACTTTTTCTGCTGTTTTTCGGACTGTTGGCCGCCAGCTTCTTCTCCAGGGCCGCACTGCTGGCGGCGGTCAACGCCGACTTGCCCTCACCACGCCTCATCCGTTCTACCGTCCGTACCTTGATTGTCATCCTGGTGGCCTCCATGATCTTCGAGGAACTCGGTTTGGCCGAACATACGGTGGTGGCTGCCTTTGCAATTGTGTTCGGATCTTTGATGCTTGGGCTGGCTCTGGCCTTTGGCTTGGGTGGGCGGGACCTGGCCCGGCAGTTTCTGGAAAGACGGTTTAGGCACCTCAAGACAACAGAGGAGGATCGAGAAGACGAACTCTCTCCCCTCTGAGCTGACAACCCGGCTACCAGATCAACGGCGGTCAGCAGACGCAAGCCGCCCAACCACACGGCCTCTCCCCGGCATTGCCACCCCTTGACTCGGTCTCCAGCAATCCACACTAGCCTGGACTCTTGACGACATAACTCCTATCTTTTGAGTGTGATTGGAGCTCCAGATACGGGGGCCCAAGCGTGCTGAGCTGGTTACCGAAGAGCCTGATTTTGTCGCTGCGGAGCGCAGCAATCGGCATCAAACGGGATATAATGATTGCAACTTCCTCAGGAAGTGGACTCCTTTCCGAGAAGACCATATCCGATGTCGATGAAAATTAAGGCCGCAATTCTCGTTTGTTCCGCCGTTGTTCTGGTGTTCATGGTGGTGGGTGGATTGGACGGCGTACGCGCCTCCAGCAATGATGGCGCGTACCGCCAGCTCCAGGTGTACAGCGAGGTGCTGTCGCGGGTGCGCAGCGAGTACGTGGAAGAACCCAACATACCCGTGGTCACCGACGGCGCGCTGCACGGTTTGTTGGAGTCGCTGGACGCCAACTCCAGCTACCTGAGCCCTGCCGAGTACAAGGACTACAAGTCGCACAAGACGGAAGCCAAGGGCGACATCGGGGCCGCAATCTCCAAGCGCTTCGGCTATGCTGCGGTAGTCGCGGTTATCCCCGGCGGACCGGCAGACAAGGCTGGGCTTGAGTCCACCGACATCCTCGAAGCCATTGAAGGCAAGAGCTCGCGCGAGATGTCGCTCGCCGAGATTCGCGATTTGTTGGCCGGACAGCCAGGCTCCAACGTGACCGTCGAGGTGGTCCGCGCCCGGCGCGCCGAACCCCAGAAGATCGTCATCACCCGCGACGTCGTCAATATTCCCCCGGTGACCGACAAGATCATGGAAGACGGCATCGCCTATGTCCATGTGGACGCCTTTAACAAGGGGAAGTCCTCGGAGATCGCGGCCAAGATCAAGGCGGTGCAGAAGGCTGGCGCCAGGAAGCTGATTCTGGACCTGCGGAATTGCGCCGAAGGGGAGGAATCGGAAGGCATCGCCACTGCGAACCTCTTCCTCAATCACGGGACCATCACCTATCTGCAAGGCCAGAAGTATCCCCGCGAGGCTTTCAATGCCGATCCCGCGAAAGACATCACCAACCTGCCGGTCGCGGTGCTCGTGAACCGGGGAACCGCGGGCCCCGCCGAGGTGGTGGCCGCCGCCATTCTCGAGAATGCCCGCGGCGATGTGGTGGGTGACAAGACCTTCGGTGACGGCTCTGTGCAGAAAACCATCGAAATGCCTGACGGCTCCGCCCTCATCTTGTCGGTCGCGAAGTACTACACGCCAAGCGGCAAGGCGATCCAGGACACGGCCATCACGCCGAACATTCTGGTTGCCGACGTCGATGATGACGGCGCGCTCCCGGATGAAGATCAGGAGAGCGTTCCTCCCGATGACACTAACAGGAAGCAGCCTCCCCAGCAGGACGAGCAGCTGCAGAAAGCCATCCAGGTGCTAAAAAGCCACACCACTTAGTCGTCGGTCGTCAGCCTTCATCGCGCGCCCAGCGGCGCGCGATTTTCTTTGCCGTGGCGCCGGTCGCACTCGCTGCCCGCGGCTCGCTACTTCGCGATCCACCCTGCTATCCTGAACCCACGCCCCGATGAACACCCTCTACACAGACACTCCCCCGGCCGAAGTGGCCGGAAGGAAGCTGGTCGGGCTCGTCCTGTTCGGCCTGCTGGTCCTGGTCTCGGCGCTGGTGGGCGCCACCTCCGGGCTTTTGCTGGTGTACTCGACGGACCTGCCACAGGTCGAGGAGCTCGAGCACTACCGTCCCAGTTCCACCACCGAACTCTATGACGATCAAGGACGCATCATCGGCACCTTCGCCTTGCAGCGCCGTGATGTCGCTTCCTACGACGACTACCCCCAGGTCCTGCGCGACGCCCTGATTTCCATTGAAGACAAGGATTTTTACCGCCACTGGGGGATCAATGTCTGGCGCATTGCGGGCGCGGCCTATCGCGATATTGAATCCGGCGGCAGGATCCAGGGAGCTTCCACCCTGACCATGCAGCTTGCGCGCAATCTGTTTCTTTCGCCCGATCGTTCTTTCCACCGCAAGATCCAGGAAGCCCTGCTCGCCATCCAGATTGAGCGCCGTTTTACCAAGCCCCAGATTTTTACCTTGTACGCCAATCAGATTTATCTCGGACACGGAGTGTACGGGTTCGAGGCGGCTTCCGAGTTTTACTTCAGCAAGCCTGCCAAGCAACTCACGCTGGATGAAGCCGCGTTGCTTGCAGGCCTCCCCAAGTCGCCCGCCTATTATTCCCCCATCAATCACCCCGACCGCGCCCTGAAGCGCCGCAACCTGGTGATCAACTCCATGCTGGAGGACGGCAAGATTACTGCCCGCCGGGCCACCGAGGCCCGCAATCAGCCCATCCAGCTCAAGCTGCAGCACGATCCCAATTCGCTCGCTCCCTACTTTGTCGAGGAAATCCGCCGCTACCTGGAGAACAAGTACGGCAGCGACCAGGTCCACGAGGGCGGCCTGCGCGTCTACACCTCACTCGACATGGACCTGCAGCGCACCGCCAACCGGGTCCTGCTGGACGGCCTGGCCGCGTACGAACGCCGGCACGGCTGGCGTGGCCATCTGGAAAATATTCTGACCAACGAGGTAACGCTCGCGAACTACCAGCATCCCGACTGGGATGAGGAACCCGAGGTCAACGGATACATGCACGCGTTGGTCACAGGGGTTTCGTCCAGCTCGGCGACGGTGAAGTTTGGCCGCTATACCGCCACCCTGTCGCAGGCTGATGCCGGGTGGACTCGCCAGAAGGTGCAGAAGATTCTCAAACCGGGCGACATTGTTTATGTGAAGGTGCTCTCACTTGCGCCCGTTAAGGTCAGCCTGGAACAGGACTCGGGCACACAGGGGGCCCTGCTCGCCATCGACAATGCCAGCGGGGAGATCAAGGCCATGGTGGGCGGGCGCGATTTCAACGAGTCGAAATTCAATCGCGCCACTCAGGCCCTGCGCCAGGTTGGATCATCATTCAAGCCCTACGTGTACACTGCTGCCATTGACAATGGCGCCCAGCCCGACGATACGATTCTCGACGCACCCATCAGCTTTCCCACCGCCTCCGGTCCCCCGTACGTCCCACACAATTACGATGAAAAGTTCGAAGGCACGATCACCCTCCGCCGCGCGCTGGCGCAATCGCGCAACATTCCAGCGCTGAAACTAGCCGATCAGGTCGGCATCAAGACTGTGATCGACTACGCCCATCGTTTTGGCATTACTTCGAATATCCCGCCGTATTTGCCGATTGCCCTGGGAGCTGCCGATATCACGTTGTTCGAGCAGACAACCGCCTTCAGTGTATTTCCCAACGACGGAGTCTGCATCACTCCGCGCTACATCACCAAGGTCACTGACTACGAGGGCCGGGTGCTCGAAGAAGACTTTCCCGATGTGAAGGACGTAATCAGCGCCCGCACGGCGCGCATCATGACCTCGATGCTCGAGGGAGTAATCCAGCACGGAACCGCCATCGCGGCCGCCGGCATGAAATATCCCCTGGCGGGGAAGACCGGCACCACCAACGACTTCACCGACGCCTGGTTCATCGGCTTCTCGCCCACGATGACGACGGGTGTTTGGATCGGTTACGACGAAAAGAAGACGCTCGGCAACAAAGAGACCGGTGCCCGAGCCGCCCTGCCCATCTGGATGGATTTCATGAAAGTCGCCCTCGCCGGCAAGGATCCGGGCGAGTTCCAGCCCCCACCGGAACTGTCCCCGAGCTCAGCGGCCCAAAAGTTGGACACACCCGATACCGCCCCGGCGGAGGAGGAATCGCATTAGGGAAGGCTCACCGACCGCAGCAGGTGATTCGGCTACGACTTCGCTTTCACCGCCGCGAAGCTCTCGTCCAGAACCCGAATTGCCTCGTCCACATCGGCCTTGGAAATGTTCAACGGCGGAGACATGCGGATCACGTTGCCGTGGAACCCGCCCTTGCCGACCAGCAATCCGCGCTTGCGTGCCTCTTCCATGACTGCATTCGTGCCCTTGGGTGAGGGCTGCTTGCTCTTGCGGTCTTCGACCAACTCCAGCGCCTGCATCAGGCCCATGCCACGAACATCGCCGATCAGAGGATGCTTCTGCTGCAACTCCTCGAGCTTCTGGCGGAAGTAGCCGCCGACCACGGCAGCGTTGGTGCGCAGATCGTCTTCTTCGATGACCTCAATCACGGCCTTGGCGGTCGCACAGGTGACCGGATTTCCGCCGAAGGTTGAAATCGTCAGCCCCTGGAAGGAATCCGCAATCTCCGGTGTGGCAATCGTCAGCCCCACTGGGACACCGTTTCCCAGGCCCTTGGCTGAGGTAATGATGTCCGGCTCCACTTCCCAGTGCTCGATGCCGAACCACTTATGCCCCGTGCGTCCCCAACCAGTCTGCACTTCGTCGGAGATAAAGTCGCCGCCGTACTGTTTCACGATGCTGAAGGCCATCTTGAAATATTCTTTCGGCGGCGTGATGAAACCGCCCACGCCCTGGATCGGTTCGGCGAGGAACGCCGCGATCCGGCCCGTGGTCGAGAACTGAATCACGTTCTCGATGTCCTTCACGCAAGCGACCTCGCACTCGGGATACTTCAGCCCAAGCGGGCAGCGGTAGCAGTAAGGATTCATGGCATGCACGATGCCGACCTCCACCGTGGCGCGGCGCCAGGTGTTCATCCCGGTCAACCCGCGCGCTAGCGAAGAGCGGCCGCTGTATCCATGCCGTAATGCGACCACCTCGAGATTGCCGGTGTGCATGCGGGCGATCTGCACAGCGGTTTCATCAGCTTCGGTACCGCTGTTGGTGAAGTATGACTTCTTGAGCGTGCCCGGCGTGATCTGGGCCAACTTCTCCGCCAGCGTCACCATGGGTTCATTCGGGAAACAGGTAGATACGTGCTGCATGCGGTCTATCTGCGCCTTGGTCCGCGAGGTCACCCGCGGATTGCAGTGCCCCACGCTGATGGTGACGATGCCACCAAAGAAATCGAGATACTTCTTCCCCTCCACGTCCCACACATGCTGCATGGAGGCATGATCCATCGGCACCGGTTCGGAGAAGTACGTCGTGACTGAGGGAAAGATGTACTCCTTCTGCTTGCGGTTGATCTCGTCGCGGGTCAATTTTTCGACAGGAATCGTAGGAACACTCATGAGAACCTCGGAGTACTAGGATAAACCCGCCGCAGCGCTGGCGTCCTGCCGACCGGCACGAAGCCGTGTAGGGCTGACACTCTTGTCCGCCCTAGGGGCGAAAACTATGACCGGGGAGCGGGGCCTGATTGTGAGGGCGCACAGGGTCGGACAGGAGTGGGCGACCCACACTATGCTGTTCTCTCCTGTTGCTCGTGACGCAGGCGGGCAACCACGAGACGAATCTCCTCAAACGTGATCTCCGGCGGCAAGGAGTCTTTGAGTGGCTTGAGCCATTGGGTACCCAGACGGGCGCAGGCGGCCTCGATCATGGGCAGCCGGTCTTTGTCCACCCAGCCGCTCTGGAATCGTACCGCTCCCTTCTCCACCAGGTCGGCGACCATGCTTATCACGGTGTTGATCTGCCGACCGCGGATGGCCGCGATCTCGGCGAGACTGTAGCCTTCCGCCAGCAGGCGCAGGGTCTCCTCGGCAGGCTTGGAGTTCTTCTGCGCCACCGCAGCCGCGCGCGCGCCCTGCCGGAAGCGCTCCAGCGCAAGGAGCAGTTCGCGGCCGTAGGTCTCGGTCTTGCGCTCGCCAAATCCGCTGATGCTGCGCAGTTCCTCCAGCGAGCTTGGACGGCGCCGGCAGACTTCCTCCAGCGAAGTGTCATACATCACGATGAACGCCGAGACGCCCTGCTCCCGCGCCTTCGTCCGTCGCCACTCCCGCAGGAACTCGCGGAGCTCGGGGTCAACGCTCGCGGTTTCTGCTGGTACGTCCGCCGGTTTGACCAGTTCCATCGGCGCCGGCTTCGGCTGGTGCGTGGAGGCTGCAAGCGGTTTCGTCAACCACGCCGACTCCGACCCACAGACATCGCATGCCCCACACGACGTCCACTTTGGCGTCTCCCCGAAGTGCGTGCAAATCTGATGATGCCGGCAGCGGCTCGACTCCGCGAATGTCCGAATGGCGTTGTAGCGCTGCCAGGCCCGCTCTTTCTCGGCGGCATCACCGATCTTTCCGATGAAGTAGGCCAGCAGTCCGGCGTCGCGCTGCTGCCAGAGCAAGATACAATCCGCCGGTTGCCCGTCGCGCCCGGCCCGGCCCGCCTCCTGGTAATACTGCTCGATGGACTTGGGCAGCGAGAGGTGGATCACAGCGCGCACGTCGGCCTTGTTGATCCCCAGGCCAAACGCAATCGTGCCTACCAGCACACGCACTTCGTCCGACATCCAGCGTTCCTGGTTGCGCTTGCGTGCTTCCGCCTCCATCTTGCCGTGATAGGCGATGGCGGCGATCCCGTTCTCCTCAAGAAAGTCCACAGTTTCTTCCACTCGCGCAATGGTGGGCGCGTACACGATGACATTGCTTTTCGCATGGAAGCGCAGTATCCGCAGCAGCAGGTTTGACTGCGCGTGCTGCGATTCGCACTCCTGCACCATGTACTGCAGATTGGGGCGATGAAAGCTGGCGATGTACTTGTGCGGATTGCGGAGCTGGAGCTGCTTGAGAATGTCATGCCGCACCAGCCGCGTGGCGCTGGCGGTAAAGGCTGCGATCGGGCGGTCGGGGAAATTCACCCGCAGGGTATTCAACTGGCGGTACTCCGGCCGAAACTCGTGTCCCCACTCGGAGATGCAATGCGCTTCGTCAATGGCGAAGAAGGCGACCGGTACTGACTTGAGCCAACCCACAGTGTCCGCCCGCGCCAGCCGCTCGGGGGAAAGATAGAGCAGGCGGAACTCGCCCTGGCCGGCCTTGCGCATGACCCGGTGTTGTTCGTCGTGCGCCAGGAAGCTGTTGAGTACGGCTGCCGGGATGCCCATCTGGGCCAGTTGCTCCGCCTGGTCCTGCATCAAGGCAATCAGGGGAGAGATCACGATCGCAGTTTTCCCCGACACCAGCGCCGGCAGCTGGTAGCACAGCGACTTGCCGCCTCCGGTGGGCATGATCACACAGACGTCCTGGCCAGCCAGCAAGCTGCGCACAATGCGCTCTTGCATGGGGCGAAACGAGCTGTATCCCCAGTAGCGCTGCAGGGCGCCGAGAAGGTCCGAATCAGACATCGTTTGTTTAGTGTATGTCTCAGGTGCGGAACCGCTGTGTGACGGATGCACACCGCGTGCCTCAGTCATACCAAAACGGGAAGACTATAATCAATGCGCGCCATGAAGTCTTTTTTTCGGTTTGCCCTGCTCGCGCTGGTGTTGCTGGTGGTCGCCCTGATCTCGGCGCTCACCGCTATGCGCTTTGCCATTCACGGACGCGAGGTCGCCGTGCCCAGCGTCATCGGCAAGACTCCGGCGGAGGGTCGAAGCATCGCCGAGCAGAGTGGCTTGCAAATCGCGGTAGAACGCCAATACTACAGCGCCAGCGTGCCGGAGGGCAGGATCCTCTCGCAGTTGCCACCTGCCGGAACCGAGGTACGCCGGGGCTGGCAAGTCCGGGTTGCCGAGAGCCTGGGACCACAACGGGTGGAGATACCCAATATCCTGGGCCAGAGCGAGCGCGCGGCCGAACTCAACATCCGCCGTCGCGGCCTCGACCTGGGGACCGTCGCCCAGATGGAAATGCCGGGCACGGCGGCCGATCTGGTCCTGTCCCAAAGTCCGCCGCCCAACGCCAGCGGCGTGTCTGCGCCCAAGATCAGCCTGCTGGTAGCGGAAGCGGAGCAACCACAAGCCTTCGTCATGCCCAACTTCATCGGCCAGCCTCTAGGCAGCGTGACCCTGGCCCTGCAGGACGCGAAGCTGCGCATAGGGACTGTCACACAGGCGGGGCAGCCTACCACTCCGGTGATTTCGGCGAACACCCCGTCACCGCCACCCGTCCCCGTCCCTCTGCCTTCCCCGGCCAGCATAGTGGTTTCGCAAAATCCGGCTCCGGGGCAGAAGATAGTCACAGGAGCGGCAGTGGATTTCGAAGTGAAGCAATAGAGTGGTCCTCCGGGGTTAAGCCTTTTCCAGGATCGCCGCGAAGAAACCGTCACAAGCCTGAATGCCGGGAATGGTTCGTAGATACAGTCCGCGAGTGAGCGACTCCAGGTTCTCCCGGGCCAGCTCGCCTTCATCCTTCAGCCTCTGCAATTCCTGACGGCAATCCATCAAGTGGATTGACGAATCCGCGGCCAGCGCTGGTTCAACCACGGCTTCATTCTCTTCCCGCTCCAGCGAGCAGGTGGAGTAGACCAACCTGCCGCCGGGCCCTACACACTTCAGTGCCGACCGCAGGATCGCTGTCTGGCGGCCTTGCAGATCGGCCAGATCCTCGGGTTTGAGCCGCCACTTGATCTCGGGATTACGGGCGAGTGTGCCGGTTCCGGAGCAGGGGACATCGGCCAGCACCCGATCAAAAGGTGCCCTTAGCGGCAGTGCGCGCGCGTCGGCAGCCATCACTCGAACCTTTTCCGCCGGAACAAGTTTCCGCAGCAGCCGCGCCCGCTGTGGATGCAGCTCCACCGCCACAATGGCGGTTTCGGGATTGCGCTCGGCCAGTACCCGCGTCTTCCCGCCGGGTGCGGCGCAACAGTCGAGGATGCGCCTTCCTTTGCCCAGCAGCAACGCCACCAGTTGCGAAGCTTCATCCTGGATGGCAACGCGGCCCTGGCGAAATGCGGGCGTGTTCGAAGCATCGCCGCTTACCACGCGGCGCGCTCGCGTCAGCAATTCCCCCGGCGCAAGCTTGATATCAGCATGCTCCAACTCGGCTTCGGCCGCAGGATCACGGAGGCGTATGGTGGTCTCCGGCACCTGCTGATCATAGTTACAGACGGACTCCGCAGCCTCGCGGCCGTATTCCGCCGCCCAGCGCTCGACCAGCCAGCGAGGATGGGCAAGACATCGAGACAGTTCTTCGGGAGGCTGTCCGCTCGCAAGCTTGGATATGTGTTCTCGCCGCTCTGCAAGCACAGGCGCGAGTTTTCGCAGCACGGCGTTGACCAGGGGCGCAGCCGAACGCTTGCGGACACGCTTCACCAGCTCCACACTCTCGTCCACGGCAGCATGCGTCGGAACCCGGCTGAGGAACAGCAGTTGGTAAGCTCCCAGGCGCAGCGCGATCAGCACTTCCAGGTCGAGCCTGTTCAAAGGCCGGGAGGAATGTGGCGCGATGTGCTCGTCGAGCAACGACCGCCAGCGCAATACGCCCATGACAAGTTCGGTTGCGAGTCCATGATCGGCCGATGAGAGTTTGCGGAATCGCGGCGCGTGCAACAGATCAGACGCATAGGCTTCCTCCTGCTCGACTTGAACCAGGATATCGAACGCCGCCGCGCGCGCAGGAGATACAGGCATGATGAAAGGCCCCGTCACTGAGAACTGGGAACCGAGATCTGAGAACTGCTCTTTAACCCAAGTTTTCGCCGCTGCGAGGATGGTATCCGTGCACGAAGTCTCGCACGCTCATCCGCTTCTTGCCTTCGGGCTGCACTTCCAGCAGAGCGAGAGAGGTTCCTCCGGCACATCCGACAAACATGCAGTCCGCTTCGACCACAAGCTCGCCAGGTGAAAGAGAATGCAGCGCTGCCGCCGCATTCCACACATGCAGGTTTTTGCCGCGAAAACTGGTGAAAGCGCCCGGCCACGGCTGGAATCCGCGCAGGCGGTTGCAAACTTCCCGGGCAGTACGGGAGAAATCAATCCGGCCGTCTTCCTTTTTCAGGATCGGCGCCAGGGTGGCTCTGCTGTGGTCCTGCGCCTGTGGATGAATCGTCCCGGCCTGCAGCCCATGCAGGGTCTCGACCATCAGGTCGGCGCCGATGGCGGCCAGGCGCGGCGCCACGTCTTCCGCCGTCTCGTTGGGACCGATCGCATTTTCCTTCTGCAGGAGGATGTCGCCGGTGTCCAACCCGGCATCAATGCGCATCGTGGTCACACCGGTCACGGTTTCGCCGCAGGCGATGGCCCACTGAATGGGCGCCGCGCCGCGGTATTTCGGCAGTAAAGACGCGTGCAGGTTGATGTTCCCCAGCCGCGGCAGATCAATCATCCACTGCGGAATGATGCGGCCGTAGCCGACCACGACGATCGCATCCGGGCTGAGTGCGGCGAGCTGTGAGCGAAATTCCTCGTTGTTCTTGATCTTGTCAGGCTGCACCACGGATAATTCGAGGTCCACGGCGCGCTGCTTGACGGGCGAGGCGGCGAGCGCCAGCCCCCGTCCCTGCGGCCTGTCCGGTTGGGTGACCACCAGGCGCACTGTGAATCCCGCGTCCCCCAGTTTTTCCAGCGCGGGTACTGCGAAACGGGGAGTGCCGCAGAAAACGAGACTTAGGGGTTGAGTCATTGAATCATCGAGTCATTGGAGGGATTGAATCATAATCAGTCAACCCCTCACTTCTTACCATTCTCCCGCTTTCATCAGCTTGCGGATCTTGCGCTTCATCAGGTCCCGTTTGAGCGCGCTGATGTGGCTGATGTACAGCTTGCCGTTCAGATGATCGGTTTCGTGCAGCAGGGCACGGGCGAGCAATTCTTCCCCGGTTTTCTCGAACCATTTGCCGTTCACGTCCTGGCCGCGGACCGTGACCTTGTTCGGACGGGTCACCGGCTCGCGAAACTCTGGAATGCTGAGGCAGCCTTCGTTCTGCGTGTGCTTGCCCTCGGTATGAAGTATCTCCGGATTCACCAGCACCAGCTTGGCGGTGGGGTCTTCCTTGAAGGTGATGTCAATGACTGCCAGCCGCTTCGAGATCCCGATCTGCGGGGCCGCCAGTCCCACCCCATGGGCGGCGTACATGGACTCGAACATGTCCTCGACCAGCTTCCTGAGGTCATCGTCAAACGACGTGACCGGCTCGGCGGTCTTCTCGAGGACGGGATTGCCAAACTTTACGATCGGATAAATCATCTTGTCGTCGGTCGTGCCTCTGTTGCCGGGGATCAATACCGCTTGAGCTGTTGCAGATAGCCTTCAAAGTTGCGTAAGGTCTCTGTCATGGAGTCGCCACCGAACTTTTCCAGAGCGCAGCGGGCCAAGGTCAGCGCCACCATGGCCTCGGCGGCGACGCCTGCAGCGGGAACCACGCACACGTCGGAACGCTCGTAGGCCGCTTTCACGGTTTCCCGGGTAGCGAAGTCCACTGACTGCAGAGGGCGCCGCAGGGTAGAAATCGGCTTCAGGTAACCGCGCACCCGAATTTCCTCCCCATTCGATACTCCTCCCTCAACGCCACCCGCATTGTTCCGGGCGCGGGTAAATCCCGCAAAGCCTTTCCCGGCTCCGTATCCTATTTCATCATGCACCGCAGAGCCGGAGGAAGCCGCCGCAGTGACCCCCGCCCCAATCTCGACTGCCTTCACCGCCTGCAGCGACATGACCGCAGCGGCCAGAAGCGCGTCCAGGCGCTCATCCCACTGCGCGTACGTGCCCAGGCCCGGCGGCACATGGTGGGCCACCACTTCAAAAACCCCGCCGACCGAATCGCCCGTCTGGAGCGCGTGGTCCACTTCTTCTTTCATGCGCTGCTCGACATCGGCGTCTGCGCAATTCATAAGGATCTGTGGCCGTGCACAGGCAGCTTGAATCCGCTCCCAGGAGACTTCTTTCGTTCCAACGGTTGCGCCGCCGACCGCAACCACATGGCTGAGGATTTCGATTCCCAACTCCCGCAGAAACAGCTTGGCCAGACCACCAATCGCTACCCGCGCGGCCGATTCCCGCGCCGAGGCCCGTTCCAGCACGTACCGCGCCTCCGGGAAGTTGTACTTCAAGGCGCCGGCTAAATCAGCATGCCCCGGACGCGGCGAGGCTACCGGCTTGTGTCTGGCAGGATTGCCGGCCTCAACGGGAAGCGACTCTTGCCAGTTCTTCCAGTCTTTGTTTTCCAGGAGAATCGCGATCGGCGAGCCAATAGTCCGGCCCTGACGCACGCCGGATATGATGCGCGCGGTATCGCGCTCAATCTTCATGCGCCCGCCGCGGCCGTAGCCCTGCTGGCGGCGCCACAACTCGCGGTCAAGGAAAGACTGATCCACCTTCAGCCCCGCCGGCACACCGGAGAGGAAAGCAACCAGGGCTTCGCCGTGAGATTCCCCGGAAGTGAAGTAGCGCAGCATGAAATGAGGATTGTATCTGATGCGCTCAGAAAGTTGCGCCTGCGCCCAGGGGGTTCGGGGGCTTCCCCCAGTGGCGAGTTGTGGCTCAAGCTTGTACAATGCACTGTCACTCAGAATCCTGGGGTTGCCACCTCGTCCGCATCCAGCCCAGCCATGTCCCCGTCTCTCTGGCCGTGTAGAAGGAGTAGTGTCTCTTGAATCAGCGCGCGCTCGCAGACGGCCAAGCCGTGCAAGGCAAAATCCGTTGTCTGCTGGTGGACGATCATACCTTGGTTCGCCTGGGCCTACGGCGGTTGCTGGAGGACGAACCTGACTTCGAGGTGGTAGCCGAGGCCAGCAGTGCCTCCGAAGCCTTGAAAAGAGTGGCCGAGCATCGCCCTGACCTGGTCCTGATGGATGTGGCAATGCCGGGCATGTCTCCGATCGAGGCAGCTCGGCTGATTCAGCGTGACCACCCGCACACCAAACTGGTGTTTCTCACCGCGCACGATGATGAAGAGCACGTCATGCAGGCACTGTCGGCCGGTGCTGCCGGATATGTGCTAAAAAATACCTCCGCCTCCGCACTCCTTGGCGCCATGCGTCAGGTGCATAGTGCGGGCAGCTACGTGAGCCCCGAGGTCTTGAGCAGGCTGGTGGAGGAGGCACGTTCGCGCCCGGCCGGCGCTCCGGTCCAGCGCAGATCTGTCCTTACGCCGCGGGAGCGCGAAGTAACCAGGATGATCGCGGAGGGAAACTCGGCAAAGGAGATCGCGCAATTACTCGGTCTCAGTGTGAAGACCGTCGAGGCCCACAAGTTCAACCTCATGCGCAAGCTCGACATTCACAACAAAGCCCAGCTTGTCACATACGCCATCCAGAAAAAAATCGTGAAAATGCCAGCCGAGGCCTAGACGCTTTGCCCAGGATGTGGGGGCGGGTAAGCCCCCACGCGCTCGAGCTACTTCCCACCTCTGGCTACCGAGCCTTCACGGGGAGCAGTGGCAAATTTGCCATCGCTGTCAATGGTCAAAAACTATTTCAGCTCCAATGGCTGCTCCAGCTTGAAGCTCACAGCCGACTCTGCCGGCAGCACGACGTCTTTGTTTCCCGTGAACGCGGTGCCTGCGGTGCCTGCACCAGCGCCTGCCAAGGCGCCAATCGCGGCGCCTTTCCCGCCACCCGCCAGCCCGCCGATGATGGCGCCCACGCCCGCACCGCCACCGATCATTGTGGCCGTACGTTTGCCTTTGCCCTTTGCTGCTCGGACGATAGAAGAGGTTTCGATGGAGCGGTCGCTACCGTTAACATTGATTGAAGTCAGTTTGATCTGCAGGCTCGCCGCGCCCTTGAAGCGTCCCAGAGGCTTGGCGTCCACTACCGTGCCGGTCGCTTTGGCCCCTGCTGGGACCACAGTCTTGCCGTCGACCTCCACAGGGTCGGCGAGAGTAGCGGTAAAGCTCTGTCCCGTCTGACTGATTTTGGAGCCGAGGGCCTCGCCCAAGCGAACCGTCAGTACGGTACCGGCGGGAACCACAACCGCTTTCGAGGCCTCCGCTTTTGCCGCGCCAGCGCTGGTGCCGGCGCTGGGCGCGGCGCTGCCCTCTTGACCGGCCTGGCTGGCTTCATTCGATGTCGGAGGCTTGCTGCAAGCCAGAAGGGCGAACGCCAGATACAAACTCAGGGTGAGTGCTGCTAAACGGGATCTCATAATTCCCTCCATTTCGGGGTTACTCAACAAGGCCCTGACGCTGTGTAAACACTGGTGAGACGACTCAGAACCACATGCCCGTACCGTACTCAATTCTATGACAATTTGTTCGGACGCGCCGCTGCGACCGGAGCAGCGTGCGTGTTGTTTTCAGGCATCTCCAGGCCAGGTAACCTCGGCGTTCCATTGCGGGAATCGGCCTCTTTTGCGCCTTCCGTTGCCGGCACCGGCGGGGGCGCCGCTGCCGGTTTCTTCTCCAGAAACTTTGCCGGATTGAGCAGGGGGCGGCCGAGGGAGGAGTTGTAGCTCGTCCAGGCATTCTCCAGATCGGCCTCGCGCTCGAAATGGGCCCGCATGCTCTCCATCTTGGAGTCGAGATCATCGAGGTAATGCAGCATCAGAGCTTCCGGAAACATCGGCAGTTTGGGAGAGCCAAACTCGTACTCACCGTGATGGCTGATGATGAGGTGCTCGACCAGCGTTTTCAGCTCATCGGGAAATCCCGGCACCTGCGCGATCTTGCCGTGCAACATTTCCAGTTCAATCACCATGTGTCCCAGCAGTTGGCCGCGGGTGGTGTATGAGAACGACCGATTGTAGGTGAGTTCATGAATCTTGCCGATATCGTGCAGGAAGGCGCCGGCCAGCAAAAGGTCACGGTTGATCTGCGGATAGTTGCGGCAGACTAGATCACAGGTGCGAAACAGCGAGACTACGTGATCGAGCAAGCCGCCGATGTAAGCGTGATGCAGCGTCTTGGCTGCGGGAGCGTTGCGATAGGCCTCGGCAATCTCGGGATCGGCCATAAACGCTTCAATCAAAGCCTTGAGGTAGGGGTCCCGGAAGGTGGCCACAAAGCCGGCCAGTGTCTGCCACAATTCCCCGATGTCCTTGGTCGTCTTGGGCAGGTAGTCGGCGAAATCAACTTCCGCCTCGCTCAGGCGCCGCAGTTTGTGGATCGTGATCTGGAAGCGGTTCTTATACTTGTTGAGCAGGCCCTTTACCTTGACGAAATCGTCCTGCTCGAAAACGTCGATGGCCTCCTCGACGTTGTCCCACATCTTGGCTTCGATCTGCCCGCTGCGGTCCCCCAGTATCAGGGCCAGATACGGTTCGCCGGATTTCTTAGGTTTGACCTGCTTGGAAACCACCACAAAACTGGAGGTGATGACCTTGTTTTCATGCTGGACGCAATCGCAGAGGAAGAAGTCCTTCATACACTGTCTGGCGGCGTATTACGGCCCCTCACCCTGATACCGGCCGTCCCGAGGGCGGGAGGGCCGCGCCCGCCACTCCTGCCCAGCTTAAACTAAAACACCAGAAATTTTTTCTTCTTTTTCTTCAGTTGCTTCGCGCCCACATTTTTGGATGTAGTCTCGATCAGTTGGGCCTGGTTCGGACTGGCCCCGGAGTCCACGTAGCCCGGTTTGATTTGAATGTAGGCGTCTTCGCGCAATTTTTGCAGGTAGGCGCGCAGCGCAGGCTCCAGCTTCTCCGAATAGATGGCATCCTGAATCCGTGGCTCCACCTCGCTCAGCGGTGGGACGCCTGCACTGGAATGCTCCGTCACCTTCAGGATGACGTAACCCTGCTTGGTGCGGATCACGTCGGAAACGTCCCCGGGTTTCATGGCAAAGGTCTTGTCCTCGAGTTCCTTGGCCAGCGTGCCGCGCTTGAAGTAGCCGAGATCTCCTCCCTGTGCCGCCGTCGGTCCATCAGAGTTCTTCTTGGCGATCTCTTCAAAGGCAGCTCCCTTGCGGATCTGCTCGAGCAGGCTCTGCGCCTTGGATTCGGCGGCAGCGAGCACTTGCGAGTCGTCCTCTGATTCAGCGCTCCCCTTCTTCTCCGTGGAAACCAGGATCTCACTCAGCCGCACCTGCTCCGGCTGTTCCATCGCGCTCTTGTGGGCATCGTAAAACTTCTGCTCTTCCTCTTTGCTGATCGTCAGTTTTGACCCGACCTCTTTACCAATCACTTGCTGAGTGATGATCTGGTTCTTCAAATTCTGTTTGAAATCCTCGAACGAAACTCCCTGTGCCTCGGCCGCCTTCTCCAGGTCTTCCATGCTGTCCAGGTGCATCTGCTTGCGCATCTCGTCCAGACGTTTTACGACCTCTGTGTCGGCCGTGATTCCCAGGTCCTTGCCTTTTTCCAGCAGCAGCTGCTGGTCGATCAGGTCGCGCAATACGTCCTTCTCGCGCTGAGAATAAAGTTTGTCGGCATTCGCCGGGTCCTGTTGCTGCGCCTCTTGCTTCAATTGTTCCTTGCTGCGCAGGAAATCACTTCGACTAATGATCTGGTTGTTGACGCGCGCAATGATCTCTTCGATCACCGTGTCCGCGCTAGCGGGCAGAGCAGCAAGACAAACCAGCAGCAACCAGTGAGCTAGCTTCTTCATAGAGGATTCCATGGGGCCATACCCACAGCGCACTTTGCAGCGCTTCTGAAATAACGACCTTTCGAGAATTGTACCTCCGGGAGAAGGCTCCCATCCAGCGCGTCGCCTGCTATGATGATGAGTTTTCTTTCCATCGCCAGCCGCCATATTCAAGCCGGAGGTGAAAGAATGAGGCTGACCAGCTACTTTCTCCTTGCCCTACTCCTGGGAGCATCAGGTATTCAAGCCAGAGCACAAAAGAAGAGCAGCCCTGCCGTCCCCGGCCTGGCGGAACTGAAGAAAATGGCGGCCCGGTTTGCGCCTACGCCCATTCGCGTGGATACATCGAAGCTTTCGTATGGCGATCAGCAGGCCCTGGTCAAGCTGATCCAGGCCAGCCGCATCCTGGACGACATCTTCATGAAGCAGCTCTGGAGCGGCGATGTGGCCCTGTACAAGAAGCTGAGGAAGGACGCTACTTCCCTGGGAGAGGCCCGTCTGCATTATTTCTGGATCAACAAAGGCCCCTGGTCCGACATTGACGAATACAAAGCCTTCCTACCCGGGGTCCCGCCGCGCAAGCCGAAAGGCGCAAATTTCTATCCTGAAGATATGACCGCGGCAGAGTTCGAGCACTGGGCCTCGGCATTGCCAAAGGACCAGCAGGAACAGGCCAGAGGATTCTTTACCGTCATTCGCCGGAACCCCGGTTCGCCGGGTCGCGAGCTGACCATGGTCCCGTACAGCGACGAATACAAGGACGACCTCACCCGCTCCGCAAGCTTGCTGCGCGAGGCGGCCGCATTGACGGACAACCCATCGTTGAAGAAGTTCCTCACCCTCCGCGCGGACGCTTTTCTTTCCAACGACTACTATGAAAGCGACATGGCCTGGATGGACCTGGACGCGCCAATTGACCTTACCATCGGTCCCTACGAAACCTACAACGATGAATTGTTCGGCTACAAAGCGGCTTTTGAAGCCTACCTAAACCTGCGGGATGATGAGGAGACGGCCAAGCTCTCGGCTTTTTCCCAGCATCTGCAGGAGATCGAAGACCACCTGCCCATCGACCCGCAGTACCGCAATCCCAAGTTGGGTGCCGCCGCGCCCCTTCGCGTGGTGGACGAGATCCTGGCTGCCGGTGATGGCGCGCACGGCGTGCAGACCGCCGCTTACAACCTTCCCAACGACGAACGCGTGGTCAACCAGAAGGGCAGCAAGCGGGTGATGCTGAAGAATGTGCAGGAGGCCAAATTTCACAGCGCGCTGCTGCCCATCGCCCGCCGCACCCTGACAAAATCGGCGATGGTGGATGTCAGCTTCGATTCATTTTTCACCCACACTGTCGCTCACGAGCTGATGCACGGCCTGGGGCCGCACCAGATCACGGTGGCGGGGCGCGACACCAGCCCCCGCATTGAGTTGAAAGAGCTGTATGGCGCCATCGAAGAAGCCAAGGCCGACGTTACCGGCCTGTTTGCCTTGCAGTACATGATGGATCACGCGTCGGAGATGGGCTTGAACAAGATTCTGCCCTCCGATGAAGCCGCCCAGCGCCAGCTCTACACCACCTACCTGGCTTCCGCCTTTCGCAGCCTGCGTTTTGGTTTGGAAGACGCCCACGGTAAAGGGATGGCGGTCCAGTTCAACTTCCTCATGGACAAGGGAGCCTTCGTTCAACATGGGGATGGGACCTTCAGCGTGGACATGGGCAAGATCAAGCCGGCGGTGGCCGAACTCGATCACGATCTCCTTACCTTGGAAGCAGAGGGCGACTATGCCGGAGCCAAGAAGATGCTCGATGAGCTTGGTGTGGTGCGTCCTGCTCTCAAACGCGCGCTCGACAAGCTGCAGGGAATTCCTACCGATATTGAACCGCTGTTTGTGACTGCCGATGAGCTGGCGCCCATGCCCAAAGCGGAACCAGCCCCGAAGCCAGCCCGGAAGAAGAAAGCGCGGCGGGGCTAGGAGACTGGCAAGGCGAACCAAGGAACAGCGGTGAGCTGCGGTTGGTTCCAGGGTGAAGATCGCAGCGCTGCGCCACCCAATGCCAGAATTTGGGAGTAGCTCAGTGCCTGGTTGCGGGGATCTCCGCCATCCGCAGCAGAGCCAGCGCGGTTACGTCATCGTGGGTGGGCGGCTTGCACATGAACTGTTGCACGCGGTCCAGGATCGTAGTGCACAGCGCGGTCGCGGAACCTGCTTTCACGCCCTCCAGGCTGGTCTTCACCCCCTCCAGCCCGAATTCGTTCCCATTGCACCTTCCCTCGACGATGCCGCGTGACACCACGAGCAGGGCCGCTCCGGGCTCCAGCGCCACCATGGCCGCATCGCAGGTGGCATGCGAAAACAATCCCAGGGGCAGGCCAGTAGCGCCCAACTCCGCCACTCCGCTGCTATGGCACAACAGCCCGGGGGTGTGGCCGGCGTTGAAGTAGGAAACCGTGCCGAGGCCTTCGTTGTAGCAGCCGGCGAAGGCCGGGCAGGAGCGCACCCCGCCGCCTTCCGCCTGCAAAATTGTGCGGTTGAGCTGAATGCAGAGCCGAACCATAGCCTCGGCTTCGTTCGCCTCAGGCTTGGCCAGCAACTCCGCCGCCAGGCTTCGGAACGTCCGCTGCGCGGCCATGATGATCTCGCGATTGTCATCATGCGGCCCGGCCACGTCGAGCAACCCAAAAACCACCCGGTTCGGGCTGACGCGGATGAAGTCGTAAAAGTCACCGGCCATGCGCTGGCCATAGTAGATGGCTGCTAACTCAGCGTCCGCGAGCTCCGGGACATCGGCGTGCACCGGCTCGCGCGCCAGCACCGCAGGCTTTTCGTGTCTAAACAGGAAGCGCATCAGAGCAGCCGACGGCAGAAGTTAACACAGAAGGAATCGGGCGGCAATGGCACCTTAGGACGTGGGGCCTGCGGGCTTTGCAGAGCAAGCGGTGGCATCGCCCCTCTTAGTTCCCGTAGCGGCTGATCAGATACTTGCCTACTTCTGTTTCCAGCTGTCCGTAATCGGAATGGATGGTGCGGCGCATCGCGGCTTCGGTTGAACTCCCCTCCGCCAGTCTTTCCAGAATGCGCCGCAAGTCGCTCATGCCGTAGGTTTCGTTGATGTACTCCACGGCGGCCAGCGACTCATCGTAAGCCAACACGGCTTCCATCGGCGAGAAGCGCATGAAGCTGCCTTCCAGAGCGTTGAAGGGAATCTCGTGCTGTTCCTGGAACAGTTGGGCCAGCCGCTGACCGTGGGAAGCCAGCGATTTCGGCTCCATAGCCTGGGCGATCCCTTCGTGCAGCCACTGCGGGCAGCGCCCCCCGGAGAGCTGATTGATAAAGGAGTGTGCCAGTTCGTGCTTGAGCACCCGGGCCAGCTCCGGGGTGACCGAATCCACCCCCTCCACCGGAATGCGCAGTTTCCCGTCGTTCACCGCTCCGCTCCACGATGGCGCCTGGGTAACGTCAAAGAACGCCTGGTCGGTATATAAGATGACCGGAATGCTGCTGCGTGGAGCGACTCCAAATTCCCGCACCAGGTCGTCGTACTCCGACTCCAGGGTCTCCATCAGCGCCCGCCGCAGCGAGTCCGGCGTCTGCCTGCCTTCGTAGCGCAGGGTGAAATGGCTACTCTCGTTTTGCGAGAAGTCGGCTTCCGCCGTGGCCTCGCGCTCCGCCTTCGCCAGGTACTGTTGCACCGTCGCGTCAGGCCGCAGCTCCAGCGAGCGTTTCCAGGTGCGGATTGCGTCGCGATTGCGGTCGGCCGCAAACTGGGCATACCCCAGGACGGCCAAAGCATCGGCCGAATCCGGAGCGCTGCGCACCGCCCGCTCGGCGTAGGGTAGTGCCTCGGCAGCATTGCCGGTGCGCACCAGCAGCGCCGCGTAGTAGTTCAGGACCGTCGCATTTTGCGAGTCAAAACGCAGTGCAGTTTCGAAGTAACTGCGGGCCTTGCTGAAGTTGCCGCGGTCAAATTCGTGCTTGCCGGCGATGAAGTACCCGGTAGTGGTCGCGGCCGCGTCTCCTTGTTGCTCGAGAGCGCTGAGCGCGTCGCCATCGATTTTGTCGTCGTGAATAATCTTCTCGGCAAGTCCTGCCTCATTGCGGAGGTTGTCGCTGGGCGCGAACGCGGGAACATCTTTGGAGCCAGTGCCTCCCCCCCGTGAAGACGCATACTGCGGGGCAACCCCGCCAGCCTCGATGCTGTCCACCGCGGATTTGGGAATGGCGTAGGAATTGTCGCCGACGTCGTACTCCACCCGGCTGCCGTTTTCCCGGACCTGGTCGGCCCAGATGGTGCGCCCGTTCTTGAGATGGATTACCTCTGCCGGCGCGCACACCGCGGCCACGGCCAAAAACAGGACGACGGTCAAGAAGAAGATGACAGAAACCCGCATTGAGGCGCATTCTAACAACCAGGGGGATATTGGCGTAGGTGACCGAAGTACTCAGGAAAAGTCGAACTTGTGCAGGGCTTATCACTGTCCTCGTAACCTGCGCGCTCCTGGCAGCGGGCCAGCCCGCGCAGAATCCCACGGGAACGGTTGCGCCGGCGCCTCCCTCTCAAGCCCATCCCGCCGAAGCTCTGTACACCCAGTTGCGCAGCGTGGGCCTGGATTCGGCCCGCGTTTATCGTGTCCGCGAAGCCTCCCTGGATCGCGCTGCCCTGCACATCACCCTGGACGATGGAACCATCGCCTTCACCCAGGACGTCGCCGGACGCGTCACCGGCGCCTTCTTCGAGGGGGACGGGGAAGTGCTCCTGATTCCGCCCAACCAGGTCGAGCGCGGGTCCATGGCGCTGTTCACTGGCGCCGCGATTCTGGAAGAACGATTTGTCAGCGCATACTTCCGCTTCAACGATGACACCTTCGCTGAACTGCAAAAGTTCCTTCGACCTGCTGACAACACTGAGGAGTTCGTGTCGCAGTGGAACTCCACTGCGCAGAATCTGGCGGAAGGCGACGCCCTACGGCTGCTGCTGAGCTTCAGCCGGAGTCTGCCGGTCACGGGAGATCAGGCACAATCCTCGAGCTCGCCGGCGAGCCCGGCGGCGGACGATCGCATGCTGCATGCCCGACTCCAGGGCCGCAAATTGGGCAACTTCGATGTTTTCTATGATTCCCTGGCGCCCGAGCAGGTCCAGGCGGGTCAACTCAAGACGGTCGAGAGTGGAAGCTACTACGACGTCTGGGCTTCGATTGCCTTGGGCCGAAAAGGTGAGCAGCGCGCGGACGTCAGCGGCGTGACCGGAGAGCAGGGACAGGCCGGCCCCGTTCGGATCTCTCGTTACAAAATCCGCGCCCAAGTAAAACCGCCTACGCAACTGAGCGTCGAGGCCTGGCTGCACCTCGACGTTCGCCAGGGTGGCCAGCGGGCTGTGCTGTTCGAACTTTCAAGATTTCTCCAGATCACGCAAGTGGACGCGGATGGCCATCCCGTGGAATTCATCCACAACCCCGCTCTGGAGGGTACGCAGCGCGCACGTCGCGGCAACGACATGGTCGCGCTGGTATTCCCCCGGCCGCTGCAGACGGGACAGGAGACGGTGCTGCACTTTGTCTATGCAGGGGACGTGCTCTCGGAGGCGGGAGGAGGCCTCCTCTACGTGGGAGCGCGCGGCACGTGGTATCCCAACCTTGGACTCATCATGTCGAACTTCGACCTGGAGTTTCATTACCCCCCAGGTTGGACTCTGGTGGCAACCGGAACCCGCGCGCAAGAGCCTGCTAGCGAGCCATCCCCTCATCCAGAAGCAGAACAGGTTTCTTGCTGGGTGTCGGACCGCCCCATCCCAGTAGCGGGATTCAACTTGGGCAAGTATGAGCGAGCCGTCGCTCACGCGGGAGATGTCATCGTCGAAACCTACGCAGCCTCCGGGGTTGAGCGCGCTTTCCCGAAAGCCCCGCCCGAGGCTGTAGTTCCGGCGCTGCCGAGTCGTCCCGGCACCGGCGAAACTCCGATTCTCATCACCCCGCCACCACCCTCCCCGGCGCACAATGCCCAGGCCGTGGCTGACCAATCGGCGCGCGCCATCGAGTTCTACGCCCGCCGCTTTGGCCCCTATCCCTATCGTGAATTATCCCTGACCCAGATGCCCGGCGCCCTCAGCCAAGGGTGGCCGAGTCTGATTTTCCTCTCCAGTCTGTCCTTCCTCTCGCCAGTAGAGAGGTCGCACTTGCACATGAGTCCTATGCAGGCCACGCTGGACGAAACCGTCGTGGCCCACGAAACCGCGCACCAGTGGTGGGGCGACCTGATCACCTGGGGCAGCTATCGCGACCAATGGATCGTGGAAGCCTTGGCCAATTACAGTTCCTTGATGCTGCTCGAATCTGACGACCCGTCCCGGTTCCACGCCGTCCTGGGTCAGTTTCGCGATGACCTGCTGCAAGAGAACAAGCAGAATGTCCCACTCATGGATGCCGGCCCCGTGACTCTGGGCGCCCGGCTCTCCAGTTCGCAATTCCCTGCCGGGTATGAAGCCATCAGCTACGGCCGCGGCACCTGGCTCCTTCATATGTTGCGCACCATGATGCGCGATGCCGAACGCAATACGGATGCGAACCTGCCACCTACCAACGAGGCCCAAGGCGAGCCTTTCCTGCGCGCACTTCGCAAATTGCGAGATCAATACCAGGGAAGATCCATCACCACCCGCGATCTTATGCGTGTCTTCGAGGAGGAGTTGCCTCCCTCGCTTTGGTACGAGGGACGCAAGTCGCTGGACTGGTTTTACGACGGATGGGTAAACGGCACCGCCGTACCCCGCTTCGACTTACAGGGTGTCAAGTACATAGCCAAGACTCGCTCAACCACCGTGACGGGCACTATCCTGCAGAAGTTCGCTCCCAAGGAACTGGTGACCCCGGTTCCTGTCTATGCGGTGCTGGCGGGAAGATCGCTGCTGCTGGGCCGCGTGTTTGCCGACGGTCCAGAAACCGCATTCCGTCTCTCCGCCCCGGTCGGTACACGAAAGGTCGTACTCGATCCCGACCATACTCTGCTCTCCCGCGCCAAGTGAGCGCTCGTTACCAGTTCAGGAAACCATTCCCGACGATCGCGCATGATTTCTCCCGAAACGACACCCACAGATCCGCACCTCCGCCCGGTCCATCGCACTAGCCCCCCTGTCACCAACAAGGCAGTGCTAAGAATGAAGGATTTGTAAACAGAGAATGTCAGCGGACCTCTGACCAAGCCTCCGCGCTGCTGGTTGGCACTCTGTGTGCAATCTCCACCGCGTGCCTTGGAGGTGAACCGTGGGTTGCACCGATACTTTCGAACTCGCAGCCATCGCTGAGTCCGGCACGACTCTGGCCGGCGCCGAACCGCCGGAGGGACGCCCGACTATTCTCCTGGTCGAGGATGAAGACTTCGTGCGCGAAGTCACCTGCCAGGTTCTGCAATCTGCTGGCTACCACGTACTGCAGGCGCGGGAGGCGATCGCCGCCAGCGTTGCCTTCCGCTGCCATCGCCAGGAAGTGCGTTTGCTGGTCACCGACGTCGTCATGCCCGGGCAGAATGGCCGCGACTTGGCGCGTGAGCTACGCTCCGTGTGCCCGGGTTTGAAAACCCTGTTTGTTTCCGGGTATCCGGAAAATGTGATTACCAGGGCCGAAAATCAAGGGCGAACGGAGTTCTATCTGCCCAAGCCGTTTTCCGCTCAATCCCTGGTACGCACCGTACGAAGCATTCTGGAGCCTGGCGAGACCTCGGAAGAACCACTGGCTATGCGCGCTGCCGGTACCGGGTAGCTTGAAGAATCTGCTCTGGAATTCGCGGCAGAGATACCACGCGTTGCAGCACCCCGGCCTCAGCGCAGGAGCGGGGCATACCATACACCGCACAGGTAGCTTCATCCTGACCCACCGTAAGCCCGCCTTGGCGCGCGATCGCCTGCATGCCCTGCAATCCGTCCGCACCCATGCCCGTCATGATGATTCCCATCGTGAGTGCGCCGTACACCTCCGCCGCCGACAGCATCATCACGTCCACCGAAGGAATGTGGGGGGTGTTGTCCGGAGTGTGGGAAAGCCGGACGGTTACTCTCGAAGGCGCGCGCCGCTGCACGGTCATCTGCTGTCCTGCGGGGGCGATGTAGACGGTCCCGGCTTCGACTGGCTCATCGTGCACGGCCTCCCTCACCCGCACCTTGCACAGCCCGTCCAGACGGCGCGCGAATGGCCCGGTAAATCCCGGCGGCATGTGCTGCACGATCAACACTCCCACTGGCAAATCTGCAGGCAGGATGGGGAGAATCTGCTGCAAGGCCTTAGGTCCTCCGGTCGAGGTGCCAAGCGCAACCACGCTGGGCGGAACATGATTCGCAATCAGGGGGCTGACTCTGACGTCGGAGCGGGACGGCTGCGTAACCCTGGCCATCGGCTTCCGCCGCCCGCTTTCCGCTGCAGCTTTGATTTTTTCCACCAGCTCATCGCGGATTTTTATGATGTCGAGCGAAACATAGGAGAGCTGCTTGGGCACATAGTCGAATGCACCGCTGGCCAATGCGTCCAGTGTGGTCTCCGCTCCCTCCTGCGTCAGGGAGCTGACCATGATGACCGGACGGGGGGCCTCCTGCATGATGCGTTTCAGCGTCTCCAGTCCGTTCAGCTTGGGCATCTCCACGTCGAGGGTGACTACGTCTGGCTGCAGCGCCGTGATTTTCTCCAGGGTCTCGAGACCGTTCTGGGCAGTGCCGCTCACCCGTAGACTGGGGTCCGACTCGATCATCCGCATCAGCGCCGTCCGCATGAACGCGCTATCGTCAGCCACCAGCACGCGAATCAGACGCGAGTTGTCCTGGTTCCCGTTCATTTTGGCCGGTATAGCACACTTACCAGGCGATGAACTTCGTCCATGTAGCCCTCGAGCTCGAAAGTGAAGCGGGCCCAGTCGAACGTCTCCAACGTGGGACATTCCGCGAGCAGCAGTGCAAATCCCGGTTGCTCGAGAAAATCAACCTGCCGCTCCTCGACGAAGCCGTGGCCCAGTCCATTCATGCGGCAGAGCAGGTCGGAAAGCGAGACCAGGGCCAGCAGCGCGCGGTGGTTGGTCGCGCTCTCTACGCGATGATGGCCATCCACTACCTCCACCAGTTCGGGAGGAAAGCCCCATTTCTCGGCGAGCCGCCGGCCGCTCTCGCAGTGAGTGAGGCCCATGGTTTCCAGTTCTGCCTCATGCAGTGGAATCTGGCGCGAGCGCGCTAGTTCCATCGCTTGTCCAAACTCCTGCGGCAGAATCCACAAATTGACGATGATTCCGAGGTCGTGCAGTAAGCCTGCCAGGTAAGCCTTGCTGTGGTCGGCAAATTCAATCCGCCGGGCAAAGCGGCGGCTCACCAGGGCGCAACCCAGAGAATGTTCCCAGAACACGGTGGGATCAATGCCCTTTTGATCGTCGGGCACCAGCTTGAGCATGGAGCACGACAGCGCGATGTCCCGCATGCGCTGCATGCCCAGCGCCACCACCGCATTCCGCACACTGTCCACCCTTTGCCAGCGCCCGAACAAAGGCGAGTTCGCCATGTGCAAGCACTGTGCCGCCAGGGACTTGTCCTGCGAGATCAGGTCCACCACGGCCTGCACGTCCAGGCGCTCCAGCGGCTGTTCGAAATAGCGCAGCAGGGGGCCGAGGACCACCGGGAGGCTGGGCATCTGCTCCAGCTCTTCCAGCTTCCGTAGCAACACTTGCTTGGCTTGTTCGCTCATGTTCCCACCTGGCGGCTCACCTGCCGCTTCTCCGACTTCACGTAGACTTCCTCGACTTGCAGTTGCGGAGCGCGTTGCCGCAGGGCACGCCGCAGATCTGCCTTGAGCTTCGTTTTTCCTTCCGGCGTCAGCAGTTCGTCGGGCTTGCACTGGGCCAGCACGCCCAGGATGGTGTCGCGCACCAGCGCCACCGGAGCGGCTCCGTCGCCTTCTTTCGCCTGCTCCTCGCCGAGACCGAGATCGATGCCCACCCGCAGATACGCCTTCTCCTCCGGATCGGCGAGGTTCATCACGAAGGTGTCCAGATGGAGCACCGATTTCACCTTTGCAACTTCGCTCCGCGTAGTCGGCGCCGCCCTCTTCGGAGAAGCCCGCAACAGCCAGACCACTCCCAACCCCGCCAGCGCCAGGACAATTCCACCCAGAACCATCCACCGGGTGGTGCCGACACGCTTCTCCGGGGGCGCAGCCTTGGTTTCTGGTTCAGTCACGGAGAGGACGAAAGCAAGTGCTTTGCCGAAGAAAGGCTGCCGTGAGCCCGCAAGGGCACGTGGTGGAAGTGCCTGCGTTCGCTCACCATAGCCGCGGCTACATCGGGGCGTGGGCCAAGTGCGACGCCGCCCGACCTTCCGCGGCCAGCGTCGGTTAGAAGGCTTTCATTAAGATCAACTGCGAATGGTGTCCCGTTTCCGGCGGGAAACAGGACACCACTCGCTGATCACCTTATTGTTTGAGGTTGATCGTCTCCTGCGTGATTTGATCAAACGTGGCCACCACGCGCGCATTGACCTGGAAGCCGCGCTGCGCCACGATCATGGCGGCGAACTCCTTGGCAATATCCACGTTGGACAGCTCCAGGGCGCCGCCTTCGAGTGTGCCTCGCCCACCGGTGCCGGGAGCTCCCACCACCGCTTGCCCCGAGGCCAGGGTCTCGGAAAATCCGTTGTTGCCGGTGCGCAGCAGGCCCTGCACGTTGGCAAAAGTCGCCAGCGCCAGCTGTCCAAGGATGGCGGTCTTGCCATTGCTGAACGTGCCCGTGATCATGCCGTCGGCGCCAATGGCGAACTTCGACAGTGCGCCGCTGCCGCTGCCATCCTGCTGCGTCGCCGACGTCCCGTTGGGTGCCGCTACCTGCGTGAGCACCGGAGCGCCCTGGTCATACAGTTTCCAGGTAAAGGTCTGATTGGAGGCGCCATCGGCAAAGCCGGTGATGGCGATGTTGGCCACGTCTCCGGCCGGCGCGGTCAGATTGCCGTTGCCATCAAATGTCAGGTTCCCGCTCTGCAGGACCACCGGGTTGCCGACTTGCCCCACGTCCGCGGCAGGAATTGAGATGGAATAGTCCCAGGCATTGGAGCCGGTCTTGGTGAAGTCGAACTTCAGCACGTGGCTCGCGCCCAGGGAGTCATAGATCGTGACCGGAAAGGAATAGCTGCCATCGGCGCTGCCCACCGCCGCCGCTGCGTTCAGGTTGGTGCGCAGCATGACGTTGGCCGTGGCCGTGGGCGGACTCATGGTGCCCGTACCCAATTGCAACGGCGTCAGCCCCTGCCCGGTATCAATGACGCCGTTCACTGCGGGATAGCCCAGCACGACCTGCCCCTCGGAAGTCACCAGGTAGTCGGTCTTGTCCACGGAGAAATTCCCCGCCCGTGTGTACGAGACGACTCCGTCCTTGGACACGATGAAGAAGCCGTCCTGGTCAATGGCGACGTCGGTCGCTACCCCGGTGGGGTCCACGTTCCCTTGGGTAAACAGCCCGGGCATGGAGCTCACGCCGACGCCCGCGCCCAGCTGCACCGGATCTCCCGAACCGCTTGAGCCGATCGTCTGATAAAACAGGTCGCGGAACAGGGTGCGGGTGTCCTTGTACCCGACCGTGTTCAGGTTGGCCAGGTTGTTGGCAATAGCCGACAGCGCGGTGGACATTGCCGTCAGCCCGGAAAGCGGAATCGAAAAAGTTGGCATTAGTGCGCTCCTTGAGTGGCTTGGGTGGAAGTCCCGGTCGCGGGTATTTGCAGTGCTTCCTGCAGCAACTCGCGAATCTGGATGAGTTGATCGAGAGTGTTGAACTGCACCAGTTGGCCGACGAACTGGTTGGGATCAACCGGATCGAGTGGGCTCTGGCTCTTCAATTGCGCCATCAGCAATTGCAGGAACATGTCATTGGCCTGGCTGGCGGGATCGGAGCTGGTTCCGGTCGCGCCGGCCGCGCTCACGCTGGCTGCGGGATTGACGTTCATGCGTCCTCCTCATTCGTGTTCTTCATGCGTGCACATTCAGCCCGGTCCGCGTGTCCCGGGCGATCTCCACTTCGCTGGAGTCTGCCGCAGGACCCTCGAGCCCCGGCAATCCGGGCACGGGCCGTCCCTCACGCGCGAACGAGTGGGACTGGGAATCTGCCCCCGTCGAGAATCCCATGTCAAAGCCCGGTCCCTGATCGAGAAAGCGGATGTTGTCGAAGTGCAGATCGTGCTGGTGCAAGGCAGTCTGCAGGCTGGGGACCTCAGGCGCCAGAAACGTCCGCAAGTCACCTTTTTCGCTCCCCACCGTGAGTCCAACCTGGCTGTCGCGCACGACGGTGTGCACCTCGACGCTGCCGAAGGCCAGGGTGCGTAGTCCGATGTGCATCTCCGACTGCCCCACGCGGTCCACTATGCGGGCTGCGTTCACCGTTCCTGTCACCCCGAAAAGCGGACCTGCCGCCGGGTCCGCCGGCAACGGTGGCCGGCTCTTCATGGCCGGTGAAGCGGCGCTGGAATCCGCCACACTCTGGTTGGCCGGAACCGAAGCGGGCACCGAAAGGGTTCCGCCATCGTGCGCACTGGCGCTCTGGCTGCCATGCACGTTCGCCACAGCCGCCGACGGCAGTGCCATCGCCGGTCCTTGGCTGGAACCGGTCTCCGGCGCTTTCGCAACCGGCCCGGCCGGGGGTGTTTCGGCAGGGCCCGGGCTGGAAGAAAGATGTGCTTGATGAGGCTCTTCCTCTCCTCCGCTTACTCGCGGTTTGTCGGCAGTCTGACCTGAGGTCGGGAGAATGGTCGCGCCAAGCGATGCCATCGGCAACCACAGCTCCCGCGCTGGATGATCCGCTGCTACGGCTGCAGGGGAGACACGCTCGACCCAAGGATTCCGCTGATTGGCTTCACCGGGCTTATGCAGCTCAGGACGGGCGGTGACGGCGGCAGCCATCGCAACGAAGGGGCGAAGCGTGCCGCTGATGCGTGGTGCAGGCGGCACAGCTTGCGCCTTGATCGCGATAGCAGCAGACATATCACCCGCGTTACCTGAGGTTGGAACCGAATCTGTCCCGCTCTGGTCCTCCAGGGCCAGCTTGCACGCCGGTGCGGTCTCTGTCGGTTCGGTTTCCGGCGGCGGTGGATCTCCAGCATCTGCATCTGCAACTGCGATCGTGCAGCCGGCTTGCGGCGCGCCTTCATCCGGTTTTCCGCTGTCAAACGGTTCTGCGCTCAGCTCCAGTGGCTGCCTGGGTCCGGCAGATGGTTGCGTGGCTGCCGTAAGTGGTGGCACCGAGGTTTCTGGCGCCGGGCTCATTTCCTGACTCTCCCGGCCGGGGGCACTCGCCGATGCTGATGCCGGGGCAGGTGCCGCCGCAGGAAACTCACTGGGTTGAGGCAGCGCGGGTTTCCCGTCGCCCGCTGCAGGCTCCTCTCGATGGGCAGTCAACAGTCTGTGGACGCCCTCGCCCGTATCTGCGACCGGCATTGACGCTGGCCCAGTTGTGGGAACGGCGATCTCTGGCGCCGGAATGTTCTCCAGGTCAATCAGCGGCGCTGGGATTACAGGGGCCGCCAGGTTGACGGCAACCCCTGCCTCCGCGCTCTTTTGCTCGTCTTCATGAATCGGTCTAATCGCGTTGGGCTCAGCAGAGATGAAAGCGCTTTCTTCTGCTGGTTGCACTTCGCCTCCGACTGCGCTCAGCAGTGCTTGCGCAAACCCTTTCTCCCCTTGGGCGCCGGCCACTCCGGCGGTCGTCATCGCACTCGCCATATTGGCCAGTCCCGCGTCGGCTTGAATGGGAATCGCAATCACAAACTGGTTCTCGCGCCGAAGGTGTACCTGCGCGGCTAACCCAGCATCTCGGCCACCAAAGGCGCAGCCATTCGCGACACTCGCCGAGATGCATCAACCGACTGAAAGTGAAGGGAAAATCGGATTTGCAAAACTAACAACTATGGTGTGGATTGGGCGGAGGACCGGGCATTTGGGCAAGCCTTGCCCACGCCACCCGGCAAAGACTGCAAGTAATCACGCCTGGCCTGGATCGTGCTAAAAAATCTTGCGGGGGCTGGCCGATGCAGCCTCCGCATTCGAAGGTGAGTCTCCGGATGATCCTGAATACCCAAGGCCAAAGCCCTTGGATTGTAGCTATTGGGCCTCCGCGACTCCGTTCACATCCGGCTCTGGCGTGCCCAGGAACAGACCCTTATTGGGTGAGATGAGGAATAACGTCAGCGACGGGACCTTGGCGCCGGGAGGCAATGTCATAGTCGTCGCGCCGTTTGACGAGACCGTGTAAGTGCCACCCAGCAGCGGCGCGCTGCCCACAAACCCGGGCTCGCTGAGGTCATCAACCGCATAGAAATTGCCATTGCCATCGAAAACAAACTGGCCCACGAAGGTCAGTTGGCCCTCGCCGGTCTCGGCTGCGCCCAAGGCAAAATCTCCGCTCAGCGAGGCCAGGGAGAAGCCTTCTCCCGGCTGCTGCAGTTCTGCCGTTCCGCTGGCTGCGTGAGGATCGCTGCTCGCTATGTACATTTTCTCGGGCGAGACAATGTACACCACGAAGTTGAGGAGTCCGTGGCCGGTGTCCTCGATGAGGTAGCCCCGCCCGTTGGCGTCTGTAATGCAGAAGTCGTTGGCGCCGGGATTGACTGTAATCGAGACATAGCCATCCTGGATCTGGGAGCCCCCCAGCACGTCCATTCCATCGAAATCGAATTGGCCGATCAACCAGGACATGCCCTGCGTCCCGCCGATCTCGACATCGAAGGTGTAAGCCCCGGAGGCCGGAGCCGCTGTGGCCGTTTGTCTTTCGGCAATTCCCATGACCGCCGGGCGCCCCAGGTCGATCTGAATAAGATTTGCCTTGTTCGCCGAAACCACGTACACGGCGAAGTTTGATCCTGCGATGTTCGCAGTGGCGCGTCCTGTGGTGGTGTCAACCGAGTCGAGAGTTCCCGAAATCGGGACATAGGCAGAGAGCGTCCCGGCATCGTTCACATCTTGACCTCCGCTGAGGGTGCCGCCAGCCGAGTCGGTGGTGAACCATCCCAGGGCCGATATATTGCCGGCCGAACTGATCCCTCCCGCCCGGAACACATAATTGCTGTCGCCGAAGGCCGCATTGTTGAACGCGCTGGTGTCCTGTTTCTCCAGCCGGCCGATGGCGTTGGCTTGCCCGTCGTTCTGGATGATCTGGGCATTGGTATCACCGGCGGCTGGGCTGTTCGCCTTCAGAATCACGTTGAAGCTGCGCATCTGGTCATTCCCGGTTAGGGTGAGGATGCCGCGGCCGTCCGGAGTAATGGAGTAAGAGCCGGTGAGCGCAACCCCGGTGGCAGGAGTTGCGGAATTTATGTCCTCGATGCCCCCTGTAATCGCGCCATTTCCGTCGGCGTGAATGCTGCCCGATTCGAACACCGGCCGACTCCCAGCGAACCCCGTCAGCGTGAGCGCGTAGGAGCCACTCAAGCTGGCATTGCTGAAGCTCTTGTCCGTCACATTGAACGCCGCCGATCCATTCACTCCGCTGTTTCCCGCGGTGATGGTCGCAATGCCTCGGCCCATTCCTGTGGCGACGCCATCGGCCCCGATCGTCGCGATCGCGTTGGAAGAGGAACTCCAGGTCACGAAGCTGGTGAGATCAGCGGTGGTGAGGTCGGCAAACTTGCCCGTCGCCTGGAACGCCTGATTACCTCCAATCGTCACCACCGGCAACGCGGGTGTCACGTCAATCACAACCGGCGCCTTCACATTCACCTGGGTGGAACCCCTCATCGATCCCAGAGTGGCGGTGATGGTGGCAGCGCTGGCCCCGCTCATTCGTGCGGTGGCAGAGCCCGAAGCATCGATGCTGATCACCGATGGGTCAGACGAACTCCAGACCACTCCGGCAAGGGTTCGTGTGCTGCCGCCGCGGAAGTGGCCCGTCGCGTTGAAGGTCACTGTACTGCCCACATCCATGGCAGGCATGGACGGGCTCAGCGTGATGGCCGTCAATTCGGGCTGACTACTGCTGGTGCTGCAACCGGTCAGTGCCACGGACAGCACGACCGCAACCGTCAACAATATGCCCCAAACACTTTTGCATCCCATGGCTTAGTCCTGGTTTCTCCGGATGCGCGAGCCTAGGTGTGGCCCCGCGGGGAGAGGGTTGGGGGATTGGCTGCAGGCCGGATGCCAACGTGTGCGCCCAATCGCTGTTTTAGGGGACTTTCAGCGGGAGGTGATACGCCCGGGTTCCCGGTCCTGGCAGACCTTGAAACCTAACGAGTGTGGAATCATTAACTTAACGATCTGTGGTTGAGGTCTGGCGGGCCGCTGTTGGGCCAAAGGCGCCTATCCTGCCGCAAAAGAATGCTCCCGGCGGGGGTGTGTAAAGGACCGCGTTCCAGAAGGATTGTGAATAAGGTTGCACCTACGTGCCCATAGGTTTCATTTGCCAGTAGGTGCTGGATCGGGGCCACACGCCGAGGATTGCCTTGCCGCCGGGTGGCGGTCCAAGGTGAGGGACAAGAAAAGGCCCGCTCGCGGGGAGCGGGCCCTTGAGCAACGAACCCTTACGGCAGCCCGGGGCATGGGCTGTGCTGATCGTTCTGGAAATCCGCCCAGCGGTTGACGGGAATGTTTCGTGACGCCCCGAAGTAGTCGATGAACACCAAATCCTGCAGATGATAGGTGAAGCCGCCCACCGGAAAGGCATGGTCATCCAGCACCAGCGGATCACCGTTTTCCATGATGCTGTTGTCAGTGCAGGGAACGCGGTTATCCACGAATGGGTCATCCATCCACTCACCGATTTCATGAGAAGCCGCCGCCGTGTCCTGGGAGAACACGCCGGAGCCCTGGTCCACCAGGCTCGTGTAAGCATAGGTCTGGCCGGCGGGTTGGTTGCCGTTCGCGCTGTGATAGCCGCCAATGCAGCAACCGCCTTCCGTCAGGTACACGTCATAATTGATGAAGATGGGGAACGTATCCGGGGTGATCTGCGGGAACTGGCTCAGGAAACCCTGGAGCTTTGCGTCAAAGGCAAAGATGTCCATGGTGCCGACCTTGTGACCGGGGAGGAACGGATTGGTGATGACCGAGCCCTGCGACGCAGAAACGGTGATGCTCTGGGTGGGAAGGATGGTCGGCGTGCCCAGGACAACGTGATAGTTGCTGTTGGGCTTGACCACCTTCCAGAAATTACCGCGCTGATAGGCATCAATGTACTGGGTCTGCCCGAGGTCGACTCCGCCCTGCACGAAATCCACCGCGGAAGCGAACAGTGGCGAGGAGGTCAGCACCTGCGACGCGCTCATGCTGCCGAAATTACTCGACTGCGTCGGATCGAAGGTCATGTTCCCGTTGCTCGCCCCGTAAACCATGATGACGGGAATGATGAACACGGGGATGGTGGTGGTGCTGTTGTTGGTCCGTGGATCAGGACCGACCATGGTGAAGGGGAATTTCTGACCCTTATGGGTGTAGGCGCCGTTCCACTGGGACAGGTTTGCGGTGGGTGTCTGCACCGTATAAAGGGAGTGCGGCGGCAGTACTGCAAATCGCGGCTTGGCAACCGATGTATTTTGAGCGAAGCTGACGCCAGCTAGAAATGTACAAGCCAGCAACAGGGCGGTGAGCAGAGCAAGGCTGCGAAAACGTCGGTTCATATCGGATCCAATCTCCTTAAGTGTTTCTTGTGAGATAAGTCAAAATATCCCTTCGCAAGTCCGTCACGATTCCACGGAAACGGACGACCGTTGGGGGCGTGTGGCAAAGGCATTCTCGAGGTCGCGGCTTGCCGCAATCTCCGCCCGAACGCTTGGCCATGCTGCTGGTCGGAAACCCCGTTGTTGTCAGGGACGAACGAGGGGGAAAGATTACTAACAGAAGACCCGCTGCTCTGGATCCAGTCCCCCACTGACGCCGGATCCAGTCCCCCACCGACGCCCGCCATGATAGGCGGGCGGGTCACATACTACCAGAGCTCGTGGGAAACAAAAGAGAGGAAGGTGAGAAGCCCTAGTTCTCTCTTGGCGGCGGGCTCCTGCTGCACCTAGCCTCCGCTTTCCTCAGCGGCGGGCTCGGGGTCTTCCTCCTCGGAGTGAATCAGCCCAAACTTCTTCAGCTTGTAGCGCAGCGCATCGCGGGAGATATCGAGCAGCTTGGCGGCGTGGGTCTGGTTCCCATTGGCTTGGCGCATGGCGATCTCCACCATGGAGCGCTCGACCTCTTCGAGAGAAGTCCCGCCTTCGGGGATGTACAGACGGGGGAGCATGCGGCCGCTGGCCAGTTGCTGTGCGCCGTCGCTGGGCGCGGTTCGCTCGAACGCCGTCAGCCCGCCCGACTCGGCCACCGAGAACGGCAGATACACTGGCCGCACCAGCGGCTCTTCTTCCAGGATCATGGCGCGCTCGATCGAGTTCTTGAGTTCGCGCACGTTGCCCGGCCAGCGATGCGCCAGCAGCAGGCGGCGGGTCTCCTCGGTGATGCCCCGCACCGACTTCTTGAACTTGCGGTTGTAGCGCTCAATAAAGAAGTCCACCAGCGGGAGAATGTCTTCCTTGCGTTCCCGCAGTGGCGGAATGAAGATCGAAATAATCGCAAGCCGGTAATAAAGGTCCTGCCGGAACTGGCCTTCGCGCACTGCCTTTTCCAGGTCGCGATTGGAGGCGGCGATCACCCGCACATCCACCTGCATGTCGCGCACGCCGCCCACGCGGCGAATCACCTGGTCTTCGAGCACGCGTAGCAGCTTGGCTTGCAGCAGTGGCGAGAGCTCGCCGATCTCGTCCAGAAACAGCGTGCCGCCATCCGCCATTTCGAACAGGCCCTTCTTCATCTGTTTGGCGTCGGTGAAGGCGCCGCGCTCGTGGCCGAAGAGCTCGGCCTCCATCAGCGTCTCCGGAATCGCCGAGCAGTTGATCGCTACAAACGGTTTTTCCTGGCGCGAACTCTCATAATGGATGGCCTTGGCGATCAGGTCCTTGCCGGTGCCACTCTCGCCCTGGATCAGGATGGTGGTGGCTTCGCTGGAGGCGACCTTGCGCACGAAGTTCATCAGCTCCGTCATCTTGGCCGAAGTGCCGACCACTTCGTGATAACCCGCGCGCCGCCGCATCTGCCCGCGCAAGGACTGGACTTCAGTGCGCAAGCGCGTGGTCTCGAGCGCGTTCTTTATGGCGACGTTCAGTTCGTCGAAGTCCAGCGGCTTGCCCACGAAATCGTAGGCGCCCAGCTTGAGCGCAGCCTTCACGTCGTCGAGCTGCGGGTCGGCGGTGATCATGATCACTGCCCGCGCATCGCCGTTCTTCTTGAGCTGCTCCAGCACCTCCAGTCCGCTGATGTCGGGCAGGCGCACGTCGAGCAACACCAGATCCGGGGACTCGTTCTGCGCCAGCTTGAGTGCAGGCTCGCCAGCCTCGGCTTCGACGACGGCGTAGCCCCATTCCTCGCACTTCTGCCGCAGCGACCAGCGCACCAGGCGTTCGTCATCCACCACCAGGATTTTCTCGGCGGGCATTGCTGTGAGATTAGCTTACTACGGATCAGGGGGCGAGCAGAACGGCGCTTCCGCGCTGGCCTGACGACTGCCGCCGCTTCGTGCCTGGTCTCACCTCTTTCCTCTCATGTGCCAAATTCTGTCCTTGACGAGCGGCTCCCGCAGGTGTAATTTCCCGGCCAATCGCAAGTCGGCTCCGGGCTCCTTTCCAACGTCGGCTTCCCCCCCGGCTGTGGCGAGTTCGGCCAACGGAACTGCGGTTCGCCGCGGCCCTACCTTACAGTTCCTCCAACCCAAAAGGAGAACGTATGAAACCCCTGTTGTTGTTACTCACCCCTTTGTTGTTCATCACGGTTTTCGCTACTTGCTATGCCGCGGCTCAGGGACCGGCGCAACTGCAGCCCTGCTCCGATCCGGTTGACCAGAATGCATGTGCGCCAGGATTGAACCTCGCTCCCGGCACCTTCAGCGCGACGCCTCTGATCGATGGAAGCGGGCAGTCCTACGGAGATCCGGACGGCAATCTCATTAGCCTGTACGGTGCCTACGGGAACGACGAGCACACGTCTTCCAGCCAGGCCGCGCAGGCCCACTACAACCAGGGTGTCACGCTGGCCGGTAGCATCACCCCACGTTGCCCCGACGGCAGCGTACCGCCGCCCAACTCCGGGTGCCAGGTCGGCGATTTGACCAAGCCACCCGCAATCGTGTTCCTGTTTATCGGTTTCTCCAATTGCGATATCGAAATCTGCGGAGGGAACTCGGACGCCTGGGACGGCAAGGATCCCAACCCCAACAACCCAAACGGCCATCTCGCCGGACAACCTTGCTCCACGCAGTGCCGGAACCTCAACTACCCCGGAGGGGGAGACCCGTGGAATCAGGTGACCCATGGCGGTTCGGACGGGGTCACCCAACAGTCGTTTCTGTACCAGGTTTACCACGACCCCAACAATATTCTGGTAGGCCCCCACGTGGTGGTCTTTAACAGTGCCTTCGGCGGGCAAACCCTGGATAAATGGGACCCGACCGCGGACGGATATTACGCCCACAGCAACGATTGCCAGTGGGGGGATGAGTCCATGAACGCAGAATGCAACTACACCCGCGTCCAACATGACCTGACCCGCAACGGCTACAGCGAAGCCCAGGTGCAGGCCATCTTCCTGAAGAGCTCCGACTCGTTCCCGCAGTGCGACCTGAAGCGCTTGTACTGTGCTCCGGGAGCGCTGCCCGACGCCTACGTGTCGGAGAAATACCTGGGCAACATCGTGCGCTACCTGAAGTGCTGCAAGCTGAACCCCGACGGCAGCTCGAGCAGCCAGCCCCGTTACCCCAACCTCAAGCAGGTGTTTGTGACCAGCCGCATCTACGGCGGCTACGCCAACGGAACCGAACACGGCTGTCTGATGCCGGAACCGTTCGCCTACGAGGAGGGATTCGCGGTGCAGCGCCTGATCGTGGCCCAGATCAACCAGGGCGGAGGCGAGCCGCCGGTCGATTACGCCGGCGACCTCAGCTACGACGTGGCCCCCTGGGTCGACTGGGGGCCGTATCTGTGGGCCAGTGGCCACCATCCCCGAAACTTCGACCAGTTGGTCTGGTGCAACAATAACCCGTTTCCCTCCGTGTGCGTGGGCAAGCACGACGTCCGCTACGGCGACCTCGACCCGGGCTACGAAGCCTACTGGGGCGACTTTACGCACCCAACCGCAAACGCGGCTAAGAAGGTGACAGATCAGCTTGTGACCTTTATCGGAAGAACCCAGGGCAAACAGGGCTCACCGTGGGTTATGCCCTGGATAGGACAATAGAAACGTCTGGCATGTTCGCGGCAGGTTGGGACACGCCCGCCTGCCGCGATGATGAAGAATCACTGGTTCCGTTTCGCGGCAGCCCCTTGGCAGCAGGCGGACGAAGCGAAGTCCCCTGCGGTAATGGGGCTGGTCACGAAACCGTGCCAGGTCTCGTAATCGAACGTGTAGCCGCCGACAACCTGTCCTAGGTTGTTGATGCCGTAAGCGAGAGTACCCGCTGCGCCGGGGTAGCGGAAGGAAAGATACCTGCCCGTTCTCAGAGCAAAAGCGCAGATACACTCACTCGACGCGTACCAGCCGACGATTACGCCCTTGTCGTTAATGCCCCAAGCTTCGGTTTGATTGGCTCCAGGGAAAGCGATCCGCTTGAACTTCCCGCCGTCGTATGCGAACCCGTCGTCATCGGTCCATCCCACGATTTTGCCGAAGTTGTTGATGCCAGTAGCGTAAATGTAGATGTAGGTTCCTGGAGGCGAGATGTCCCTAAAGCGACCGCTGCGCAGCTCAAATGCTTTGGTGGTGTAAATCGTTCCCGTACCACCCACCACGTCGCTGGCATTATTAATTCCAAGGGCGATGGTGGCGTTATCGTGGCCGTGCTGGATAGGGGTGAAAGTCGTTCCATCGTACAGAAAACCGACTACTGGATTCTGTCCGGCAGAACCGACAATCAGCCCGGCATCGTTGATCCCACTGGGCTCCGTCACGGTTTGTCCCGGGTAGTCAAAGTATGTGAAAACCCCGTTGGTATACAGGAACCCATGCGCTTCGCCGTTCGTGCTCTGACCATAGTCTCCCACCATATCTCCCGCCGTATTGATACCGACAACGCCGGTAAAATCGGCTCCCGGCACGTCAACGGTAGTGAACGTCACATTGGCATTGGTGAGGACCGACGTCGACTGCGCCTGCACCAGCGAATCGTAAGTTACCGGGACACAGAGCAGCAGAATCGGGAACAACGCCAGGCTGCGCAGAAAACTCATAGAGGCCGCCTCCGGATGCGGTTAGGAGGGGAAGCAGAACCCAAGCTTGGGGCATTATGTTCCCAGTCCGGACAGCGGTCAAGTTGCAAGAAGTTGCATGCCTGGTCCAACATAATCTGCAGTGTAACGGCTACAGCGAAGCCCAGGTGCAGGCTAGGCGACGGTTTCCACGTCTGGCCGTTGCAGCGGCAGCAGCACCACGAACTTGCTGCCTTGGCCCACCGAGCTGGTTACTTCAATCCGCCCGTGGTGTTCTTCCACGATGCGGCGGGCCAGCGACAAGCCCAGTCCTGTGCCGTTGCCCTTGGTGGTGTAGAAGGGGCGAAAGATGTTGGGCAGATGCTCAGGTGGGATCCCACGTCCGGTGTCGGTGACGATGATGGCGGCGGAGTCGCCGTGCGGTTCGACCTCGACGGTGATCTTGCCCGGCCCCTCGATCGCCTGAATGGCGTTGAGCAGCAGGTTGAGCAGGACCTGGTGGACCTGCCCGCTGTCGTGCTCCACCTCCGGCAGCGTCTCAGCCCTGTTGAAATCGATCTGGATCGGTTTTGACAGCGCCTGCTGGCGCGCCAGCATCACGGCGTGCTCCACCGTGGTGTTCAGGTCGCTGCGGCGAATCTCAGGGGGATGCGGCCGCGCGGTTTGCAGCAGGTCGGTGAGAATGTGGTTGATCTGTGCAATTTCGTGACGCACCTCCTTGACCACGGCGCGGGCCGGGCTCGTCGCCGGCAAGTCCCGCCCGATGATCTCGATGACTCCGGCGATCCCAGCCAGGGGATTGCGAATCTCGTGGGCCAGCCCGGTAGCCAGCTCGCCCAAGGTGGCCAGGTGTTCGGCGCGCGACATCTGCGTGCGATGCAGCCGCTGGATCTCTTCCCGGCTCTCGCGCAGCTGCGCCACCATACGGTTAAAGTTGCGTCCCAGGTCCCCGATCTCGTCGTTGCGCCGGGCAAAGCGCACGGATACGTTCAAGTCTCCTTCGCCGACTTGAGCGATCTTTTCCTGTAACTCCACCATCGGCCGCTGGATCAGAAACGCGAGCACGACCAGCAGGGCGGCGCAGATGACCACAGCGCCCCCGCCGGCCACCAGCATCACCATGTGCCGTTCAGGATCACGCCAGGACACGGTTGCCAGCATGAAGAGCAGCAACCCATTCAGCAGCACGAACGCGATCGGCAGCACCGCCTTGATCTGCCAATGAATGCGCACGGAACTCACAGCGGAATCCTCCTTCTTGCCCCGAACCCTTGTCGGCATTATGTGCTTTTGGCTCGCGGGACAACAAGGCGGCAGGCCCGCGGGGTCGGTGGGATCGTCCGTGCTGATGTGGTAGAGATGGCACTCGGGAGGCCGCAGGGAAGCGGCCTCGTGAGCCGCCTCTTCTGCTGGTTGCGCGACCGAGCGTTCTTCACGTTTGGTATCAAGCATAAGCGTGCAATCCGGGGAGCAAGTATGTGACTCCGAAGAAAGTGAACATGACCACGGCAAAGCCGAGAATGGCGAAGTAAGCGGCACGGCGTCCGCGCCATCCTCGGGTGATACGCATGTGCAGATACCCGGCGTAGACCAGCCAGGTGATCGCCGCCCAGGTTTCTTTCGGGTCCCAGCTCCAATACGCGCCCCAGGTGCGGTTGGCCCAGTAGGCGCCGGCGGCAATCATCAGGGTGAGTAAGGGGAATGCGATGGCAATGGTCTTGTAGGTGATGCGGTCCAGGTCCTCGGCGCTGGGCAGCATGCGCTCCAGGTCCTGACGCCGCCACAGCAACAGCAGATACAGCAACGACACGAAAATTCCTCCGACCAGGCCGGAAAGGATGAACGGGCTTGCGGCCAGGCTGGTGGGGAACAGTCCGTCGGCGTCGAGCGAGCCGTATTGGCCGTCGCGGGCGCGGAGGAGGAAGAACACCAGCGCCAGAATCTGCATCAGGATGCTGACGAAGACCACGCGATTGGCAAGATCGATCAGTCCTTCGTCTTGCTTCCAGTGGGAGAGCAGGTACAGGACCAGCGGCGCCGCCACTGCCGCCAGCACCAGCAGCATGAGCCAGCCCAAGTCCGGAATCACCACGAAGAGTCGCGCGCCCTTGGCCACAAACATCTCTGACTTTCTTTCCGGGTCCCACGCGACGACGCTTAGCCCACCCCACTTTTCAAAGCGTGTCAGGATTCCCAGGTAGGTGGCGATGCCGAAGGCGCTGGTCGCGGCCAGGAAGGTTTCGGTCTTCATCTTGTCCTGAATCAGGAACATCATGGCCAGGGCAAAACTCAAGGCACAGGCAGCGTAGGCCAACATGGCCAGGGTTACATGGACGTGTAGCCAGGTGGATTGCAACGCCGGCACGAGCGGATGAACGTCGGTGCGCAGCAACTGCATCAGCACCACGCCGACAATCGCCACCGGCATGGTGACCGTGCCGATGACCTTCACGCCGTATTTTTTCTCCGCGATCAGGGTCAGAACGGCGAGCGTCCAGACGAAGCTGAGTAGCATCTCGTAGATGCTGGCGAAGGGCGGATGTCCGGCTTCGTACCAGCGATGGGCTACGGCCCCGGTGTTGGCCACCAGGCCCGCCCAGGTTGCCAACGAAGCGAAGCGCACGTAGGATGCGGTGCCGGTGACGCCAAACCCCAGGTAAAGCGCGCCGGCGCCGGCATAAAAGATGAGAGCTGCGTAGAGCAGGTTCGATTCATTGAGCACGTCGCCGGACTTGACCACGTTCAAAAACGCCATGAACAGCAGGAACGCCACGCTCAGTCCCACCAGCACCACCAGCATGGTTCCGGTTGCCGCCGGCTGCTGCTCCACTCTTGCACGTGCCATAACCCATCCTCCGTTGCCGGAACTACACTCCGGCCAGTTCAATCTCTTCTTCTTTCGCGGCCAAAGCGGCATCTTCGGAACGCGCCTTCAGCTCGGACTGAACCGCCTCCACCAGTTTCTGAAAGCGCTGTTCGAAGACGTCCTTATTCTTATTCGCTGCGCCGCCCACCCACAGCGACAACCGTCCGCGCGCATCCGTTACAGGCACTGCCCAGAAGCGGATGTGCACCAGGTAGAACACGACCGCCAGTCCCAATCCCATCACGATGACTCCCGCCCAGACGGCCCACTGTCCGGGCTCATGCGAAACCTCCAGGCCGGTGAAGTAAGCCATCTGCAGGTCCTTGGCTTCGAAGATGTACGGGGAAGCAGCGTTCTGCTCAAACCCGGGGATTGGCGGCAGCCAAACGTTGATGGCCTTGCCCGTGGTTTTCGACTCGACGATCAGGTGGGCGGCCGGGTTATCAACATCAGTGGAGCGGGAATAGACCCGGCCATCGCCTACCACGTAATCGGGGATAAACTCCGCCAGGCGGACGGAGGTATCGCTATCGAGTTGAACCGGCTGGTTCTCTCCTAAAGCCATCTCTCTCGGCTCGCTCTTCCCATTCACGGGGCTGGCGGTAAGGATCAGCTTGTCCACCTTGCCCGTGCTGCCGTAGCTGGCCTGATAGAAACGCACCCCGCGATAGACCAGGGGATCGTTCACCACGATTTGTTTGTCCAGAACTTCACGGCCGCCGTCCAGCACCGCCAGTTTCGACCACCACTGCTTGGGCGAGCCATCGGCGTAGTTCTGCTGACCGGCTCCGTCGCAACGGATGGCGAAGGGAAGCATGCGCGCGCTGCCATCGTGCATCACCACCTGGTTGGACTGCTGGCCGCGGGTCAGGGCCACGAAACCGCGCCAGCCATAGAGCGCGTCCACGATGCCGCCGAGGAAGATGAGCAGCAGGCTGGCGTGCACGATGTACACCGCCATCACGGAGATGCGGTTGCGTTCGGCGAACAGGGAGACACGATCGTTCTTTACTACCCGCTCAGGATTGATGTGTAGACGCCGGAAGGCGCGCTCGGCCGCGGCCAAACCATATTTCTCGTCCGCAATCGGAATCTGCTTCTGCGTGGCCAGAGCTTTGCGGAAGGTTTCATCCGGGCTCTTGTAGGGCCGGGCGTAGAAACGCCAGGCATTGGGAAATCGCTGGATGGATGCCGCCACGATGCTCAGGCTGACAAGGGCCAGCAATAGCACGAACCACCAGGCATGGAAGGTGTCTGTAAGCCCGATGGCGTCGAGGAGGCGGAGCATCTGCGGCGAGTAGGCACGCTGCATCTCGTCGGGGTCGGTCACCGGCCGCTGCAGAATCACGGTTCCTGCGGCCGAGACGATCACCACAATGATCAGCAGGATCACCCCGGTCTTGATCGAACTCAGCGTCCGCCAGATGGTGCGGACCGCCGTGCGCAGCGTTGCAGCCATGTTTCTCGCCTCCCCTCCGTACGAGAGGGGTGCACGTTCTCCGCCACATCCGGGAAATGATCCCCAAGTGGTTCCGCGTCATAGGCTTGAGGGTTGTGGGGGGAGGAACCGGCGGCGTCGGTTTTTGGGCCATATCACACAGCCAGACAAGAGGTAAGCGGGAATTTGGCGCATGCGGCCGTGGTTATCGGTCACAGGGCAAAGTGACAACGGTCCTAGGGTGGAAGGCGGGCTAGGCGATCAAATGTTCCTTAATGGGAATGGGAGGCCAATTTTCCGTTTTGGGACTGCCCCGAAGAGCGGACGCACCCAGCCCGCCACCTTGGGTCATTTCACCAATCCCACTGAGGGAGAAGGCCCATTCGGGTAATGTGCCGCCCTTGTTAAGAAATGCCACACCCCTTGCGACAATAGCAAAAGTTTTAAGCATCAATGACTTGCGCATACTGAGGAGAAATTCAGCAATCCGCGTAATGGCGGCGACCTTCGTGCACACACCTCTCTCGGAGGCCGAGGTGAGAGTGGCAGGAGACAACCCGAGTTTGAGTTTCCGAGCTATCCAGCTGCTGGCAGCCGTTTTGTTAATCGGCGCCCCGCAGGCCTTCGCCGCCAAGCACCCCGTTCCGTTGGACCCCAAGACAGACTCCGCCACCTGCATTCAGTGTCACGAAGACAAGTCCAAAGGCAAAGCGGTTCACTCGGCAATCGCGATGGGGTGTGAGAGCTGCCATGAAGTACGGGTGAACCGGGATACGACCTACGTAAAGCTGATCACTGCCACTCCGTACAAGCTCTGCCTCAGCTGCCACAGCGACAAGGACGCAACCCAGATCAAAGGACAAGTTCATCCGCCGGCGGTTCGGGACTGCCTGACCTGCCACGATCCCCACACCTCGGAGAACAAGTTCCAGCTGCTTAAGGCCACCTCCGGCGGGGCGAAAGAGAACCTATGTTTGAGCTGCCACCAGACCGGCCTGAACGTGCCGGAGAAGGGCAGCCGCCATGCCGCCCTGGACATGGGTTGCGAAACTTGCCACACCACCCACAAAACGGGTGCGATCGGCAAGCGGGAATTCGACTTCCACCTGACGAAGGCCACCCCCGCGCTCTGCCTAGACTGCCACGATGCCCAGGACGCGAACCTGCAGAAAGCCCACGACAATCAGCCCTTCGCTACTGCGGATTGCGTGACCTGCCACGATCCTCACCAGTCGCGCAGCCCCAAGCTGATGCAGGCGTTCCAGCACAATCCCTTCGAAAACAGGATGTGCGACACCTGCCATCAGCCGGCGAAGGACGGCAAGGTGGTGCTGACGCAGGCGGACGCCAGGTCGCTGTGTGTGACCTGCCATGAGGACAAGGCAAAGCAGATTGAATCGGCGAAGGTTCAGCATCCGGGCGCGGCCGGGGACTGCACCGATTGTCACAGCCCTCATGCCAGCAAGAGCCCGGGGCTGCCGAAGACGGACGGAGTGAGCATCTGCCTCGACTGCCACAGCGACATTGCTGAGTTGGCGAAGAAGAGCGTCCACCACCAGCCTGCATTCGGCCAGGGATGCGCCACCTGCCACGAGCCCCACGGCGGCGAGCGTCCCAAGCTGTTGCGGGCGCAAGGCAACGCTCTTTGCCTGGAGTGCCACGGTCCCGACTCGCGGCCGCAGGAACTCGCCAGCGAGCACGTCCTCACGATCTTTAACGGGAAAGTGAAGCTGCCCGAGGACTACTACAAGAAGAACAAGGTGCCAATCCTCCCGCTGCGCTACGGGCTGGGTCACCCGGTGGACTATCACCCGGTTTCCGATGTGATGGATCCGACCGATATCACCAAGGTCAAGACTCCGATGAGCTGCCTGAGCTGCCACCAACCCCACTCGTCCGCGAAGCCCGGGTTGCTGGTGAAGGACCAGGAAAACAACCTGGCGTTCTGTGACACCTGCCACAAGAACAGGGTCACGATGGGAGCGCGTTAGATGTTTGCCAAGGAGAGCAGCGACATGTTCACGGTTCGCCAACATTCGATTCTCAGCGGCAAAGCCAGCGTGGCCGTGACGATCTTGCTGGTCGTGGCGTTGCTGGCGCCGCTCTCGCTGTATGCCAGGAAGAAGAAGCAGGCGCCAGAGCCCGCCGCGACACCCCACGAAACCCGATTCCCGGCCAATTTGGACACCTCCAATCTGGTCTGGCCGGGGCCGCCGAACATCGCGCGGATCAAGTACCTGAGCTACTTCGCGGGCATGAAGATCGACTACACCGTACAAGAGAAGAAAAAGAAGAAGCAAAGCTGGATGGACCGCTTGGCCGGCGCTCAACAGAAAGACGGCGACCAGATCATTAAGGCCTTTCCCTTCCAGCTCCTGGGGCCGTACGGCATTGCGTTCGATTCCAAAGGGCTGGTGTATGTGGCCGATCAGAGGGTGGGAGCGGTCTTCATCTTCAATACCGAGACCCGGGACGTCCAACTCATTCGCAACAAATACGAGGCGACCTTCGGTTTGATCAATGGTGTCGCGATTGACGATGGCGACCGCCTGTTTGTCTCTGACGGGAAGCTTCACCGTGTCCTGATCTTCGACCCCAACCACAAGGTCCAGGGCCAAATCACGGAGGGACTGGTCGACCCGGTGGGTCTGGCGATCGATAACGAAAACCGCTTCCTCTATGTCGTGGACACTCAGCAGGACCAGGTCATTGTCTACGACGCCGACACCCTGAAGCTGCTGCGCCGCATCGGAACCGGCGGCAAGGACCACTGGCTGACCGACCCCGGCGATTTCGCCGCCCCCTCGAATGTCGCCCTGGACAAGGACGGCAACGTTTACGTGACCGACACCCTCAACAACCGGGTGGAAATCTTCGATGCCGACGGCAACTTCATCAGCTGGTTCGGCAAGCATGGCGACGGCCCGGGCTACTTCGCCCGGCCGAAAGGGATTGCCATTGACTGCGACGGCCACATCTGGGTGGCGGATGAGATGCAGGACCGCGTCCAGGTCTTCGATCGGCAAGGGCAACTGCTCGCCTTCTTCGGCGGGCATGGAAACTACCCGGGCACGTTCGCGGCCCTGACCGGCATCGCCATTGACAAGCAGAACCGAGTGTTCACGACCGAGCAATATCCCGGTCGCATGCAGATGTTCCGCTATATCACCGACGCGGAGGCAGCCGCGGAAAAAGCGCGGCGGGAGACCGAACTTGAGCAGAAGTCAGGGAATTCGCGGAAGCCGGCGGATGTGCCCCAGGACAGCGCGCAAGTCAAGGCGCCAGGTTCCGGGGCGCAGTAGGCGGGCAGGTTTTGGCGGTTTTCGGACTGCCGAAAACGGGGACGGGCCAAGCCGGCGCCTGTCTCCGGCAGTAGCAGCAAACGCAGTTAGCAGTGACGTGTTGCAACACATCATTCAGGAGGTCTTATCAATGAGGAAAGTCTGTTTAACACTGTTGATGGTTCTAGCCGTAGCGGGGTTCGCTCTGGCTCAGATCCAGAATCCGACGACTGACGTCCTCGGAGCGCACCTCAACTATGGTCGGGGCTGCGCGGCTTGCCACGCTCCGCACAGCGGCGCGTATGGCAACGGCGCAGCCGGACACGCCGACAGCGGCTCCGGCAATATCGCGTTGTGGGGCCAGGATGTCGGTGCTCTCTTCGGGCAAACCATCGTTACCGGGCAGAGCGAGCATGGAAGCTACTCGGAAACTCTACCGGCCACGTGGGACAACACACGGCCGGACGTTGCCAACCTGTTGACGTGCCTGAGCTGCCACGACGGCAACTATGCCCAGGGCGCCATGATGAAGAACCAGGTGTATGAGACGCTACCCGCCAGCTACGGGAACAAGAACTCAATTCCGACGCTGCTCGGTAACGACAACACCACCACCGGCAACTACCTGAACGACCACCCGGTGGGGATCAACGCCTTTGTTGAATGCGGTGGAACCTACGATTGGGATTGCACCGAAACCAACGGCACAATCTCGATGAACGGACCAGGTTCTTCCGCGTTCGTACAGAACTACGGCTTCTTCGTCAGCCTGAAAGCCTACAACAACAACGCCACGGTCATGTGCACCAGCTGCCACAACCAGCACCTGATGAACGTGGTCAAGGTCACGAATGGGCCGAAGAGCGGTCTGCCCTCCGGCAACTACGCGACTATGTTCTTCATTCGCGCACCTTACAACCCGGCGAGCGCTACCGCTGGCTCGAACCAGGCGGCGCAGTTCTGCCGCCAGTGCCACGGTGGCGAGGCCAACGAAATGAACGGTGGGTTAACCATACCTACGACCTTCTAACTGTGACCCGGGGAGAGAGTAATCTCTCCCCCTCTTTCAAACTGTGGGGCGAGGGGAGATTATGAAATCCAAGCTTCTCATCAGCGTGCTGGTCCTGACCGCGCTCGCGCCTGTGTCGGCCCAGCTTGTGGCTTCCCACGCCTCGACGCAGCCCTCCCAGACACCGCCGGCCACTCAACCCACAGGCAAACCGGTGGCCCGCGTAAACGGCACGGTCCTGACAGACCTGGACCTGCTGCGCGAGGAGTACACGATCTTTCCTTATGCGCGCCAGCACAACGGCCGCATTCCCAAACAGATGGAAGGCCAGATTCGCGATGGCGCCATGCAGATGATCATCTTTGAAGAGCTGGTTTACCAGGAAGCCGTGCGGCGCAAGATGACGATACCCGCAGCCACGCTGCAAAAAGCGGAAACGGATTTCCGTGGACAGTTTCGCAGTTCAGACGAGTATGAGCGCCTATTGCAGACCGAGTTTCACGGCTCTCGGCAAGCGTTGCGCGACAAGATCCGGCGCTCCTTGCTGATCGACGCTTTGCTCAAGCAGGAGGTCGGCAACAAGTCGGTGGTTTCCCCGGCAGAGCTACGGGACTATTACAACGCCAACCCGGCGCGCTTCCAGTATCCCGAGTCCTTTGCCATCCAGACCATTTCATTTGTCCCTCCGCAGAAGGCCACTGCTCAGCAACTAGAAGAAGCGCGCAAACGGGCCGAGGCTGCGTTGCCCCACGCCAAGGCGGCGAAGAACTACGAGGAGTTCGGCATGCTCGCGGAGAAGATTTCTGAGGATGATTATCGCGTCATGATGGGGGACCATAAGGCCGTGGAACGCGCCAAGCTCGCGCCGCAAGTGGTGCAGGCGCTCTTGGCCCTGCAGCCGGGGCAGGTCACCGACATCATCCAGGTGGAGCAGATCTATACCATCATTCGGCTGAACAAGCACATTCCGGCGGGCAAGACGAAGCTCGATGACGTGAAAGACCAGTTAAAGAAGGAGCTGGAGCAGAAAAAAACCAACCAGCTCCGCGCCGCGCTGGGCAAAAAGCTCCGGCAGAACGCAAGTATCGAGATCTTGTAGACAGCGGAAGGCTGGTACGAAATGGGCAGACATCTTCAAGTCGCATGGGGGACACTGGCCGGGCTGCTGCTCTCCGTGTTGCCGGCCGCAGGCCAGGTCCAGGCCGGCGATCTCAGCATGAACCTGAACGGCAATATTTCGGCGGGATACCAGGCCACCTATGGCAACCTGATCGACTCTTCTCATAACCTCAGCTTTGGCGGCAACGGCGCCCTCTCAGGTTTTTACTACGACCCCAATTTTCTGTCGTTCAATCTCAGCCCCTATTACGACCAATCGCGGACCAACTCCAACTTCCAATCGATCTCCGCGGCCACCGGTTTTGACTTCTCCAGCGGAATCTTCAGCGGCAGCCATTTTCCCGGATCGGTTACCTTCGCCAAGTCGTACAACAGCCAGGGAAACATTGCCGTTCCCGGGGTGGCCGATTTCACTACCCACGGGAACAGCACCACGTTGGGGCTCAACTGGAGCGAGCTGGTGCCCGACCTGCCCAGCCTGTCGTTCGGTTACCAGCAGGGCAGCAATGAGTACGACGTGTACGGAGCTAACGATACCGGCAGCTCCCATCACCATTCTTTCAATCTGCGGTCGGGTTATTTACTCGAAGGTTTTAATCTTAGTGCGTACTACTCTAAGGGAGCATCGCAAGCATTGATCCCCCAGGTCGTAGGCAACACCGCGCAGCCGGAGACCACAAATTCCGACAGCACAGCGTACGGATTTGCCGTATCGCACACCCTTCCTCTCCGGGGCCAGTTCTCCACCAGCTTCAACCGCTCTGACATTAACAGTGATTATCTGGGCTACACCTACAACGGCACCATCGACACCATCAACACCAGCGTAGGCGTACAACCGACCAACAAGCTGCATCTGGCTGTGAGTGCCAACTATACCGACAATCTAAACGGAGTGCTGTACCAGTCCATTGTTCCTACCACCGGCGCGGTGTTGCCGCCGAACGAGCAGGCATCGCACGCCACGGACCTGCTGGCTTCGGGCAGCTACAACTTCTTGCCGAACCTGCAGACGCAAGTCTACGCCGACCGCCGCACCCAGCACTTCCTGGGGCAGGACTACGGGGCCACCGGCTATGGGGCCGGGGTTAGCTACTCGCGCGACCTTTTCGGGGGCTCGATCAGCACTTCGTTGTTTCTCATTGACAACACGCTGGACCACAGCGACCAGAACTCGCTCGGCCTGAACACTTCCGTAAGCTATAACCGCAGGCTCGGCAACTGGTCCTTTGGAGGGTCCTTTAACTACGCCCAGAACGTACAGACCTTGCTGGTCACGTACACGACTTCCTATTACAACTACTCGGCGAACGTGAGACGCCGTTTCACCCGCCAGCTGGTATGGAGCGCAAGCGCAGGGTTCTCCCAGACGGGCCTCACCGGACAACCGCATACCGGCAACGGCAGCCAGAGCTTCTCGACTGGCCTTGGATATGGGCGCTGGGTCAGTGTCAATGGCTCATATTCGAGAGCCAATGGACATGGTCTGGTGTCAGGTGCCGGGATCACTCCCATTCCGCTGCCGCCGGTGATACCTGACAATCTGCTGATCCTCTATGGTGGAAGAAGTTATTCGTTTTCGGTGTCCAGCACGCCGATTCACCACCTTACCCTGTCGGCAGGCTTCTCCCAGGCGAACAGCAACACCTTCAATGCCGGCTTGGGGTCCTGGAACTCCGTTGAACAGTTCAACGCCCTGACGCAATACCAATTTCGTAAGATGTACTTCACCGGCGGGTACGCCCGGCTAGTGCAGGGGTTCAGCGCGTCCGGCACTCCGCCGTCCGAGGTGTCGTCCTTTTTTGTGGGAGTGTCCAGATGGTTCAACTTCTTCTAAGCCGGGAGTCCAAGAGGATCGTGAGGTGGCTGGCGTTTAGCTGCACCCTGATTCTGCTGTTGACTCCGGCTTGGGCAAGCCGATCTCCCCAGAAAGCTGTTGAGGCGGGGCCTCCCGACCTCTTGCTGGAGGGCGGGCGCAAGCTCACCTGGGAGCGCAGCTTCAATTGGGAGCGCGAGGTGAAGCCGAAGCGCGGCTTCTGGAACCGCTTACTGGACGTGGTCGCGGGAGAGCCAGAGTTCCACGTGCTCATCCGCCCCTATAGCGTAGTCACCGATTCGCGCGGCCGCGTGATCGTGACCGATCCCGGCGCCCTCGGAGTCCACATCTTCGACTTTGCCCAGCAAAAGTACAAATTCATCTCGCGGGCGGACAAAGAGAGCGACCCCATGCTCGCTCCCCAGTGCGTTGCCGTCGATGCGCGGGACAACATCTACGTCACCGACTCGGATTCGGGCAAAATCTTTGTCTTCGACTCCAACGGAAAGTATCAGCGCGCGATTGGCAGCCTGAAGGGTGGCGAGGGTTACTTCAAACGGCCCACCGGGATCGCCATCGATTCCGCAGCGCAGCGAATTTATGTTACCGACACCCTGCGCAACCAGATTTTCATGCTCGACATGCAGGGCAGCGTGCTGCAGAAGATCGGCAAAACTGGAACTGGCAACGGCGAATTCAACTATCCCACCGAGCTCCGCCTCGACGGAGAGGACCTGATCGTGGTGGATGCGATGAATTTCCGGGTGCAGGTGCTGGACCGGTCGGGAAGGTTCAAGTACGCCATCGGGAAGATCGGCGACAGCACCGGAGAAATGTTCCGGCCGAAAGGTGTGGCCGTTGACTCCGAGGGTGATCTCTACGTGGTGGACGGTTTGTGGGGCCTGGTCCAGGTGTTCAACCGGCAAGGCCAGCTGCTCTATTACTTCGGAGGCCGCGGCACGGGCGCGGGCCAGTTCCAGTTGCCGGCAGGGCTGTTCATCGATCGCAACGACCGTATCTTTGTGGTCGATTCGTATAACCGCCGGATTCAGGTCTTTCATTATTTTGGGCTACCGAAGTCGGCCAGGGGAGGGATGCAGTGAAGTCCAGAATCATAGTGGTTTGGATCGTGTGCCTCCTGGCCGGGGGCTCGCTGCGGGCGCAGCTTGGGGGCGATGTTATCGGCGTACATGACCTGGGGCCGGGAAGCAAGTCGCCCACGACCGGCGCCAGGACGGATTTCTGCACCTACTGCCACGCCCCGCACTCCGGGATCACCGCCAGCACGGCGCCACTCTGGAACCAAACCTTGACCACCCAGACCTACACGACGTACACCAGCAGCACCTATCATCAGACCGGCAACACCCAGCCCATGCTGGGAAGCGACAGCAACCTGTGCCTGAGCTGCCATGATGGGACAGTTGCGCCAGGAACCACGGCCGTCTTCGGCCGAGTGACCATGACCGGTTCCATGGGCAGCAGCGATGTTTTCGGGACCAGCCTGCAATCGTCCCACCCCTTCAGCCTGGTCCTGCCTATCAAAGACGCCGCCGACCTGGTGGAGACCCTGGTTTCCAAAGGCACAACTGCCGACCCGACCGGAGCCATCCGGCTGATCAACGGGAACATCGAGTGTACTTCCTGCCATAACCCCCACGTGCAGGCAAAGGACCCCGTCGCTCAGAATTTTCTGGTGAAGGACAGTTCCAAAGGGGCGATGTGCCTGGCCTGTCACGATCCCAATCGCGTGATGGAAGGGCAGACCAATCCGCTCAACGGCTGGTATACGAGTATCCATGCGATCGCGACCGACGCGGTAGACAACCTGCCCTATCCGACTTTGGACCAGAACGCGTGCGTTTCCTGCCACACCAACCACAATGCACCCGGCGCCGAGTGGTTGCTGCGCGGCGCGGGCGACCAGGACTGCCTGAACTGCCATTCCGGATCAAGCAATGCCGGGAACACCACGACGGCAAACTTCCCCGGCCGCAGCACGGCCATGCTTCCCAGGGTTGTGGCTCCTGCCAGTGTGACAGCACGGCTTAACGTCGCCGCCGAGTACGCGAAGATTGGCCATCCCCTGTCCTCGGTAGCCGACCGGATTCCGGCGAAGTCGCAGTCCAGGAGCCGGACGCTGAGCGTAGACCCCAACAACCCCGGGCTGACGGGTTGCGTTGACTGCCACGATCCCCACTCTATGCAAAGTGTCACCAGCTACAGCCCAGCCCCGGGAATTCGCCCTTCGCAGAAAGCGGTTGTGGGGGTCAGCGAGAAGGATGGCGTGACTTTGCTTCGCCCTGCCCAGAACCAGTTCGAGACCTGCCTGCGCTGCCACGGCGTCAGTACGAACAAGATGGTGAACACGGCGAAGTACGGATACAGCCCGGTACGCTTGGCTTCGGCGGGTGACCCGCTGAACTTGATCCCTGAATTCAGCACCACGGCGGCTTCCAGTCATCCCGTCTTTCATCCCCGCAGCAGCCCGCTGCCGCAGCCGAGTCTTCTGGCCAATATGTGGGACCTGAACGGCACTACGCAAGGACGGGCCATGGGGGCCCAGATCTTCTGCACCGATTGCCACAACAGCGACGACAACCGCGAGTTCGGAGGCACCGGCCCCAGCGGCCCGCACGGCTCGAAGTGGAGCCATATTCTGGAGCGCCGCTACGAGTTCAGCCAGGCGCCGGCGCCAGGTCAACTCATTACCAACCTGTATCCAAGCCCGGATCTCAGCGTCAATGGGCCGTATGCGCTCTGCGGCAAGTGCCACAACTTGTCAAACATCATGCAGAACGCCAGTTTCAAACAGCACTCGACGCACATCAATGCGGGGTTAAGCTGCTCGACCTGCCACACCGCGCACGGCATGGGCGCCACGAGCACGAATGTCTCTGGCCAGCGGCTGGTGAATTTTGACATCAACGTAGTGGGGCCCAACGGAGGGTACCCGATCTCCTATAACCATGACACCGACACGTGTACTCTCACTTGTCATAACACCGCGCATAACCCGGATGGCACCGTGACGGTGGTCGCAGGCAGCACGATCAAGAGGAACTGACACACGAGGCCCAACCCGACGCAATCGTGGCTGCTTCGAGAACCGCAATGAGCCGGACAACGCTGACAAAGTGGATCGCGGTGATTGCCCTGGGGGTTGTGACGGTCTGGGTCTATCACCCCAGGTACAGGAATCATGACATCAACGTGCGCGGGTTCGAGTCCTCGGCCTTGGCTCGATCGATCGCCGAGGGGCGCGGGTTCTCTGATCCGTTCCAAACCCTGCCTACCGGCCCATCCGCCCATCTCGCGCCCCTCTATCCAGCCTACCTGGCGCTGATCCTCACGCTGTTCGGAAACGGCCCGATGGCGGGGGATGTGCTCGTCTGGGCAAGCCTGCTGACGCTTGCAATCCAACTCATGCTGTTCCCCACCTTGGCGAAGCATCTTGGCTTAGGCTTCTGGGCGGGTGTTGTGGCAGCGATGGCTTGGATTGCCGCCGGCATCCCGCCAATTTTCTTTGGCGAATCCACCCTGGTTGCCGTACTGGTGATTTGTGCTGCGCTGCTTATGAAGAGGTCTCTTTCTGGAGAGATGCCAGGAAAACAGCTCCTGCTGTCAGGTGTAGTTTGGGGAGCACTTCTGCTGCTGCAGCCTGTCGTCATTGTGGTATTGGCAGTCTGGTTGTTGCTCTTGTGCTTTCGCTCCCAAAACTTGCGCCGACAGGCGATTGCCTTGGGCGCGCTGCCGCTGCTCATCGTGGCCCCCTGGATCACCCGCAATTTCGTGGTGTTTCACCGGCCGATCTTCATACGTGACAATCTGGGACTGGAACTGGCAGTGTCCAACAACCCCTGTGCCAGCCCTTTGTTCGCGGTTAATGACCACGACGGTTGCTTCGCGTCCATGCATCCAAACGAGAACTACGACGAAGCCCTCAAAGTACGGGAAATGGGCGAGGCCGAATACAACCGGGCCAGGCTGGGCGAAGCAATGGCCTGGATCAGGGCTAATCCCCTGCAGTTCGCAGAGCTTTCCGGCCAGCGATTTGAGGCGTTTTGGGTCCCCACCCGCGCTGCCAACAACAACAACGGGACCATTTGGCGGCCGGCGGTGCTTCACCTGTTCACCCTGCTCAGTATTCCAGGGCTGTTTCTCATGTGGAGGAGTGCTCGTCCGGGCGCATATGTAGTGCTTCTGTGGCTCGGGCTTTTCCCGCCCATCTATTACTTCATTCAATACATGGATCGCTACCGCTACCCCATTTTCTGGGCAACTTTCTTGGCGGGCAGCTACTTTATCGTCGAGCTGGTGCGCGGAATTGCGGGGATGCGGGAGCCAAGGGCCGATACGCGAGATGTGGACCCACTCGCGGCTGAGAAAGCTTGAGTGTCACCTTGGAGCTTCGGCTGGTGCCGTGCCGCCAAGACTTATAGCCCGCTGTCTCGCGCTTTGTGAATCGGCGGGTCGCCCAGCGCGCTTGTACCAATCAGCCAGCAGCAACCAATCCTCGGCCCGGTCGGGGCTCAGCCGCACGGTTTCTTCCTCGAAGGCCACCGCGCGATCAAGGTTCCCCAGAGCGCTCCAGGCCATGGCGCGCCCGTGCGCCAGATTGGCGAGAAAGGAGGTATCACTGGCCGCGACCGGGCTGCTTGAGCTGCTCTGTGCCCGATCGAATGCCCGCAGTGCATCCCGCGGGCGATCCGCGTCAAGATAGGAGTAACCCAGTTGGAGCAGCGCGAGACCGGGGCGCGGCAGGTACTCCACTGCTTGCTCCCTGGCTTGGATCTCTGCCCCCAGCCTGTGCTCGGCATGATACAGATCCGCCAGGGCCGACCAGGTTGCGGCGTTCCCTTCAAGTCTGGCCGCTGCCAGGTACTGTTGTTCTGCATCACGAAGATTACGGGCCTGCTGCAGCAGGGTGGCGCGCAGGAAGTGAACGAAAGCCGTGTCGGGGAAGATGGCCAATGCTTTGGTGGTGGCCGCGAATGCTTCGGGCCTCCTTCCTAGCGCGTTCAGCACCGCCGCAGCGTTCGCCCATTGATTGAAAGCCTTGCTGCCCGTATTCTCCGGAGCGGTCGCCGGCAGCGGCGCGCTCCCGCAATCGACTTGTAAGCGTTGAATCAGGTTCTCGGTCTGGGGTGTACGCCGCACAAATACCGCCGAGACTTCGTCGAGATACACCGGCCGCCAGGCATTGCTGGCGCAGAACTGCGGCAAGACGGGGAAGAACTGCAAAGCGTTGTATCGAGCCAGCGGGACGATCAGGGCGTTGATGTCATACCGCTGAGCTTCGCTCTGCCATTCCGGAGAGTCGGGTGGAGTCAACAGGACCGTGCCATTGCGCTGGAACAACTCCGGACCAAACGGAATGGCGCGTCCATCAATGTAGTCCCGATATTTCAACCCCAGCCGCCAAGTAATAAAGCCGCCCTCGTTGTATGTGTTGAAGATTTGTCCGGGAATGTTTTCACGTTCGATGAAGGCGGCGGCCCGTTCCGGAAACCACCAGGAGAGTCCACTTCCGAATGAGCCGATCTCGGTTGTCGCAAGATAGGTTCTATCCGTAACCAGGTCGAACGAGCGAAGGCAGGCCAGCGTGAGCACAGCCATCGACGCGCCCACTGCAAGCATCGACCGCAGGCGCGCGTCCTTGGGGCGAAACCAGGCTGCGTTCAATGCCGAGGCGAGAACAGCCCCCGCGACAACTACCAGCACCACTGCAAACAATCCCTGGAAGCGAATGTGCCGCATGCTCATCACGGCGGCGCCGATCAGCAGCATCGCCGCTCCCGGTTGCCGCCGCAGCAGTGCAGCCGGCACTGCCACCGCGGCGATCAGCAGCATCACGTAGAACGCGCCCCCGGGGTTAATGAGCGACACGCCGTTTGTCACCAGCGTCCAACTCAGGCGTACCGGGGCCCACTCGATGATCCACTCGGAGTGCTGTGCCATGGCGGAATTCTGGCGCAGCAGGGCCCGATAGATTCCCCATCCCCACGGATTTACCAGCGTGGCGCCAATAGTGGCCAGCAGCCACGGCCAGGAGCGCCGGAGCCGCTCCCCCACCCTGGTGCGAAGCTCCTTCCACGGCATTTCCAAGACTTCAATCAATACATATCCGCCCAGCAGCGCAAGGCCGGCCACAAAGCCCAGGTGCAGGTTGACCCAGGCGATCATCAGGACGGGCAGGAGCCACAGCCGAGCGCGGCCGGTCTCATGTTGTTGCCAAAGCACTGTGAGGAACGCGGCGAAGAGCAGCACCGTGAACATGTCGGCCCTCGGCGTGGTGTGCTGCGCAATTCGGGGGATAGCAACGATGGCGAGCGCGGCGGTGATCGCCGATCCGCGGCGCAGCAGCAGGGCGACGGTCGCGGCGCATGTCGCGGCTCCGAGCCAGGAGAGCATCGCCCATCCTCCGAGCAGGTACAGCGCGTAGAACAGCAGGCCCGACCCAACCGGATAGATCCAGGGCTGTCCCTGGGCGGTGTAGGAAAAAACGTCGGCCGAGGGAATCTGATGATGCTGCGCCACCCAGCGCCCGGTGGCCAACTGCCAGCCCACGTCGAAATCGGTCACCGTGCGCAGGCCGGCCAGAGATGCGTATACCAATGCGACGGCCGCGAGAACGAAGAACAGGCGTTGCGAGAGGGATGCGGCTTCGGTGTGAGTTGAGGCGGCCACGGTCTGCGGCGATTGGCGTACTTTGATCGCGAGATCAGTTTAGCCCAGGAGGAACTTGTGGCGGGCATTGCCGTGGGGACCCGGCGCGAAGGGTCAATCCTAAATTGGCGCGCTAGTGACCGTGTTCCTCGCCCACCGCGGCTTCCAGACGATGCCGGGGCGGATCGCTCGTGTCTTCGACGACATTGGGGTGCACGCGCTCCCATTCGGAGCGCAGGACCATCTCGCGGATATTGAAGCGGGTCTCGTGGTTGGCATCATCAATGCGAATCAGGAGTTCGTTCTTTTGCAGACGGAAGCAGGTCTTCTCGGCCAGCGGCACCAGCGCGCCGGAGGTTTTCCCGACGATCACATACACGACCTTGTCAGCCACCAGGACATACTCGGGGCAGAGCTCGCCTGTGTCCACCTGCCGCGAGCTGCCGCTCAGCGCTGCCATGAATCCGCGCGGCGCCATCAGGCAGGAAGCCATGCGCATCCGGACGATGGTGCCTTGCTGATGATGCTGGTTCTGCGCCAGCAAGTTCGAAAGGCTGCACAACAAGAAAGACAGCAATAGTGCGCGTTTCATGGGCCTCCAATCACCGGACCTGGCCTGCGTAGTGATAGCCGTACCGGCACCGGAACTGCAGGTTCATATTGTGAGTGGGCAGAATGCGGACCGAGTGAAACCCAGCCTCGCGGCTGGGCAGTTTGTAGGTCACGATGTAGCCGGCATGGAGGTCGTCGAGCGCGGCGCGCAGCGCCCGCGCCGTGCCATCCTGGACGGTAAAGTAACGGCCACCGGTGGCCGTGGCCATCTCTCGCAGGGTGTCGGTCCCTTCTGAAGTTGCTGATCTGCCCAGGTCCACGGCATAGATCTGCGTCTCGGCCGTGAGCGCAGCTTCAATGGCATCGCGGGCCGAACTGCGGCTGATGGTGTCCTCGCCGTCAGAAAAGAGGATGAGCACAGGCCGGGTTTCGGGGTCATGATGTTTGGCCAAAAAGTCCGCGGCGAAACGAACCGCGTCGAACAGCGGGGTCTGTCCGTTGGCGGCGGTCGCGGCAAGCTGTCCGGCTGCGGTTGAGGTCATACAGTCGCCCGCGCAGACGACTCTGGGCTCGTGGCCGCCAAAGGACACGATGGCCACATGATCCTCTGCGATCGCCTGGGTCTGCGAGGCCAGTCGCAGAACGTCGGAGATTTCCCGGCGAAATTGGGGGAGGACCGATTCACTGCAATCCACCAGCAGGAGGAGATCGAGTTGGGTAACGTTGGACTGGGTGAAGCTGCGGAAATCGCGCACCACCAGCCCGTTGTCCACTACGGCGAAGTCGTTTTTCTGCAGTTGATTCACGCTGCGATTGTGCTGGTCAGTGGTGAAGAAGGTGAGACGCACTTCCGATGCGGTGCTGCGATAGGTGGCATGCGCGGAGTCTCCGGATTCACCCGGAGATAGCGCACTCGAGGCCACGAAGAACGCCAAGACCCCTTGCCACAAGAGCCGATGGGACAGCGTCGCCATCACATCGGGTTCATCGGCCCAGAGCACCAAGGGGGTTAGCCATAAGTGGGCGGCGGCATTACTTGGGTCACTGGAGAACAGGAATCCCCGGCCGAGCGGCTATGGCAGGAGTTCGAGAGTGGGTACGACCGGTCTTATTCTGACAGCGGCTTTGCCGGCGTTCCCGGCTTCACGTTCGAATGCTTCTTGGCCTGCGCGATCAGCTGCAGCACCTTGTCCTTGCCTTCGTAGTTGGGGTTGGTGGCCAGCAGTTTCTCCCATACTGCCACGGCGCCATTCACGTCCATCTTGCCCTGCCACTCCACCACGCCGAGATTGAACAGCGTGTTCGCCTTGTTGGGTTCGTAGGAGAGGGCCTTATTGAACTCGGAGATCGCCGTATCGGCATCCCCGATATACCAATAGGCCGTGGCCATGTCGGTGCGCACGCCGGTGTTGGCCGGCTGTGCCTTCAGGGATCGCTGGTAGTAGTCGATGGCAGTGGGATACTGCTCGGTGTCGTAGTAGATGTTCCCGACATTGGCCAGCAGTTCGGCATTGTTGGGATCGGACTTCAGTTTTTCCACGAGCGGCGCGGCCTGGGTGTCGGCCATTCGCTTCATCTGCGCCGGGGTGGGTTGCGAGCCCATGCCGGCCGGTGCGGACGCGCTGGCGTTTTCCACCAGGGCTGGGCTGGAGGGAGATTGCGACCCGCGGAAGAGCCAGCCGCCAACCACTCCGATCAGCAGGCAGATGACTGCCAGGATATATGCCTGCGCGCTCGTCCACTCTTTCGAATTGTTCCTGATGTCCGACATTTCCCGATACTCCTTAAGTGTTCTCTGCGTTAATTGGGCTTGCTGTTCCGCACTTCCGCAATCAATTTCTCTACTTGGTCCTTTTTGCTGGCTTCAAGGCCGGGATTCGACTTCAGCAATTGCTGCCAGGCCGCGATGGCGCCGCTGCCATCTTTTTTCCCTTGCCACCGGATCACGCCGAGATTGAAAAGAGAGTTGGCATTCTTGGGATCGTCCTTGACCGCCTGCTCGAGTTGGCGGATGGCCCCGTCCACGTCACCGGTGTAATAAAGGCAGGACGCCAGTTCGCTCCGCGCGCGCACGTTCTTAGGATCAAGCTGCAGCGCTTTGTCGAGGTAACTGGTAGCTTCCTGAAACTGGTGCGTCGATTTGTAGATGTATGCGATGTGCACCAGCAGCTCGGCGTTGCCGGGATCGGTCTTTAGCTGGGCCAGCAGCGGCTCGGCTTGTTTGTCGGCCATGTGCTTCATCTGCTCCAGGGTGGGCATGGCCTGCGGCCCTTCGTGTGCCGCTGCCGGACCCGATCCCTGCAGCGTGCTGGCTGGTCCCGCATCGCCGACCAACTTTGGGCTCTCCGACCCGCGAAAGAGATACCCGATCAGCAGCCCCGCCAACAGGCAGCCGGCTGCCATCGCATAAACATGTTTAGCTGGCCACTGGCTCCTCGCCGTCTCTGGTTGGGGTGGAGTGTTTGTCATGAGCCTTTCCGCTCCGCATGCGGGCGGGGAGTGCTGGCCATGCCTCCCCGGTACCGATCCTTCTAGGGGCATGTGAGTGGCCAAATCCGGCGCCGTACGCCGTATCCTTTGCATTGTATTTTCAATAGCTTAGAGGCTGAAAGCGTGGCGAAAGCCACAGCCCGGAGAGGGTTGGGCTGGTTTTTCCCCAGCCTCCGCGTGATTTGGCGCGTCTGCTGAAACAGCGGCGTCGCCAACGCCCGGATCATTACCTCCGCTCATGCCGCCTCCCGAAACCGAACTCTTCCCGGACTGATATCACTCCGCCGTTGGTTTCTCGAAACCGCACTCCGCACTGCAATCTTCTGCGTTCCACCTCCGATGTAGCCCTTAGCAAGAAAAGCTTGAAATGGCTGACACAGAACACTCCGGGTTGGCGACCTCCCCCCTGCGGCTGTTACAGGAGGCAGAAGACTCGCTGCGCAAGCTGTTGCGGGCGGTGGAGCAATCGGCGGACCTGGTGGTCATCACCGACCGCCAGGGTTCGATCGAGTACGTCAACCCGGCGTTTGAGCTGCTCACCGGCTACTCCCGGGAGGAGGTGATCGGGCGCAACCCTCGCATCCTGAAGTCCGGGGAACAACCGCCTGAGCTGTATCGCGAACTGTGGGAGACCGTCCTTTCGGGCAACGTGTTTCGCGGGGTGCTGGCTAACCGGAAGAAGAACGGCGAGATCTTCTACCTGGAAAAAACCATCGCTCCGGTGCGGGACGCCGAGGGACGGATCACGCACTTCATCTCCAATGACCGCGACATCACCGAGCGCCGCCGCCTGGAGGCGCAGCTGCTGCAGGCGCAGAAGATGGATGCGATCGGCAAGCTGGCCGGCGGCGTGGCCCATGACTTCAACAATCTGCTGATGGTGATTAGCGCCTATGCCGAACTGATGCTCGACGCGGTGGCGCCCGAGGACCCGTTGCGCCACAACCTGCAGGAGATTCTGACCGCGGCGCGGCGGGCGGCGGACCTCACGCGGCAGCTGCTCGCCTTCAGCCGCAAGCAGCTGCAATCCCTGCGGCTTCTGGATTTGAACTCGGTCATTCAGGACATCAGCAAAATGCTGCCACGGCTCATCGGGGAAGACATCGAGCTGGTAGTAGTTCCGGGCCCGGATCTGGGGAGCGTGAGGGCCGACCCGGTGCAGATCGAGCAGGTGATGATGAACCTGGCGGCCAACGCCCGCGACGCCATGCCGGGAGGGGGCAAGCTCACTATCGAAACCGCCCGGGTGCACCTGGACGAGACCTATGTCCAGAGCCACTCGATTGTTCCCCCAGGAGATTACGTCCTGCTGTCTGTGGCAGATACCGGCCAGGGCATCGCGCCCGGACACCTCCCCCACATCTTCGAACCTTTCTATACCACTAAAGAAGACGGAAAAGGCACGGGGCTGGGATTGGCCACGGTGTACGGCATTGTCAAACAGAGCGGGGGTTACATCTGGGTATACAGCGAACTGGGGTTGGGGACGACATTCAAGATCTACCTGCCCTCGCACCACCGCAAGGCGTTCCCAACGCTGGTGAGCAAGCCCCTAGAAGGCGCTCCCCGCGGCAATGAGACCATACTGCTGGTGGAAGATGAAGCGGCTGTGCGGGAGTCCACGCGCGAGTTTCTCACGCTCAGCGGTTACACCGTTCTGGAGGCCGGGAACGGAGAGGGCGCGCTGCATGTCGCCAGAGAATATCCGGGCCCCATCCACTTGATGGTGACCGATGTGGTCATGCCCCACCTGGGCGGCGCGCAGCTGGCAGAGCAGCTCGCCGCGGAGCGTCCGCAGATGAAGGTGTTGTTTGTCTCCGGCTATGCCGAAAGCACCATTCTCCGGCACGGCGTAATGGATGTGAGTACGTGTTTCCTGCAGAAGCCCTTCGGGTTGAAGACCCTGGCGCGCAAGGTCCGCGAGGTCCTGGGGGACCGAAAATCAGCGGCCGCTTCCGGTTCTTCCGGCTAATGCAATTCCTGCCCGCTTTGCGGTTGGACCGCGGACGGTCCGCCCTGATCTCCACACCCAGCCGTTATAATTTCAAGTATTCCTATGAGCCCCGTAACGCCCGCCCTGCTGGCGAGCCCGCTTGTGTGGCGCGCTCTCCTCGCCCTGGCTTTAGCAGGGACGCTGAGTTCCACTATTTTCCTGGGCATGGTGCTGGCCGCGGCCTGGCGGTATTCTCGCAGATCGCAGGCGGCCAGGAAGGGTGTGGGTTCCACAGACGTTTCGCTCCTCCCCCCGGTGACGATTCTGAAGCCGCTCCATGGGATGGAGCCGCGTCTAAGGGAAAATCTCGAGACCTTCTTCCAACAGGACTACCCGGATTACGAGATTATTTTTGGCGCGCGCGAGGCGGAGAATCCCGCGGTGCGAGTAGCGCAAGAACTTTGCCGGCGATATCCCGGCCGAAAAGCCAAGATTGTATTTTCGGGCCCTCCGACGTGGCCGAATGCCAAGGTGTTCTCGCTGCACAAAATGATCGCGGCGTCCGCAAATGATTACCTGGTGATCAGCGATAGTGATGTGCAGGTCGGCAACGATCTTCTCCGCAACATCATCCCTGCGCTGCTTGATCCCCAGATCGGTCTTGTAACCTGCCCCTATCGCGGCATCCCGGCAGCGAATTTCTGGTCCACCCTGGAAGCATTGGGCATGTCGGTGGAGATGCCCTCTGGCGTGATGGTCGCCGACATGCTGGAAGGCATGCGTTTTGCGCTGGGGCCGGTGATGGCCACCCGGCGGGACGTGCTGAAAAAGATCGGGGGCATTGCGGCTACGGCCGACTACTACTCCGACGACTTTGTTCTGGGAAATGAGGTCTGGGCCGCGGGGTACCGGGTGATCTGGTCGCACTACGTCGCGGAGCATGTCCTGATCTTCCGCTCTTTCGGCCAGACGTTCAGTACCCAGTTGCGTTGGATGAAGAGCACGCGGTATTCGCGTCCCCTGGGACATCTCGGGACCGGCATGACATTTGCCATGCCGTTTGGGGTTCTTGGGTTGATTGCGGCGGCGGCACTAGGTTACACCGGCCTGGGAATTGCCCTCTTGGGGGCGGCTTTCCTGAATCGCGTGATCCAGTCGCTTACCGTGGGATGGGGCGTGCTTCGCGATCGCCGGGCGCTGCGTTTTTGTTGGCTGTATCCGCTGCGCGATCTGCTCGGATTCTCCACCTGGATCGGCAGCTATGCCGGCCGCAGCTTCTTTTGGCGGGGGGAAGATTATCTGTTTACCAAGGGCGGGAAGATCATTCCACGGCAGCGACCCGCCGGGAGAGCGGTTGCCAATCGGCCGTTGCCGGCACCCCGAAGTACTAAGGAGTAATCCGCATCAATCTGCCGTCCTTCAAGGTGAAGGAGTCCCCGCGCCAAGCCACCGTGTGCCCGGCAAAGCTGGCCACCCAAACCATCAAGGCCACGACATCGCGCAGCGGGATGAGCCACAGCCACAGCGTCACCTGCGGGTCGCGCAGCACCACGCGCCCCACCACCACGCCCATCAGCAGGCGCATGCCAGCGGTCACCGCCAGCAAACCCCAGGCCCACGTGGCACCATGTGCCATCGCGAGGGTCAGCAGCGCCCAGGGCAGCCCGAACGTCCAAACGATTCCAACGTATCCCCAGCGGCGCGCATCGCGCACCGTACGTGCCCAGCGCAGTTGGTGATCGATGAACTCGTGCACGCTGTAAGGCGGCAGGAACGTCTCGACGACCACCTCCGAAAGGTAGCCCTCTCGACCCGGCCCGACGATGCGGTTGCCGAGTTCGTAATCGTCGGCCAGATAGTCCACCAGGGCTTCAAATCCGCCTATCGTGCTGAGGTCGCTGCGCCGGAACGCCAATGTGGAGCCCAAGCCAAACCGGATTCCTTCCAGCAAACGTGCCGCGAGTACTCCCCCGCAAAAATCAGTGCTAATGCCGAGCGACTCCAGTCGCGAACCTGCAGTTGCGGCGGCCACGCCGCGGTAGAGACAAGTGACCATGCCTACCTTGGGATTTGCCAGCGGAGGCACCACCCGCCGCAAGTAATCCTGCTCTACCCGAATGTCGCTGTCGTTCACGATCAGATATTCGTAGCGGGCTTCCGGCAACATCTGCGCCAGGTTGCTGACCTTGGTGTTGGCGCCGAGGTTCTTGCGGCAGACCACGAGGCGGATCGCCCGCTGGGGAAACTCCGCCTGCAGCCGCTCCACCAGTTTGATGGCCGGGTCGTCGGGATCGCTCACGCCAAAGACGATTTCGTATTCCGGGTAGTCCTGCAGGCAGTGGCTGCGAAAGCTCTCGTACATCTCGGGATCGGTACCCTTCAGAGGCTTCAGAAGGGAAACCGGAGGCATTATTTGCGTGGTGCGGGCGCTCTCGCCCGCCTTTCGTTCCCGCAGAAACAGGGCGGCGCTGTAGAGACAGAGGCCGTAGTAGGTAACGCTGGCCAGAGTGCCAGCCACCGCGATGATCTCGAGGGACTGAGTTATGTAGTGCAGCATTCTGCGCAGGTCACGAGAACCTGAATCGCGCTTCTACTCATATCGCAGAGATTCGATCGGGTCGAGGTTGGCGGCCTTCCATGCCGGATAGATGCCGAACAGCAGCCCCTCGGCCGCTGCCGCCATGAACCCGAAACCGGCCCAGAACACGGACATGGTGGCCGGCAGGGAGTCCCACACCAGGCGGATCACGTAAGTGAGAACTGCGCCTAGAAACACGCCGAGAATCCCTCCGATCGCGGTCAGGGTAATGGCCTCCAACGTGAACTGCAGCAGCACATCCCGCTTGCGCGCGCCGATGGCCTTGCGCACGCCGATCTCCCGCGTGCGCTCGGTGACCGAGACCAGCATGATATTCATGACTCCTACGCCGCCCACAATCAAGGCTACACTCGAGACCGCAAACATGAAGATGAACACCGCGCCCGTGATCTGGTTCCACACGTCCGACAGCGAGTCTTGGGTAAAGATCGCGAAGTTGTCGGGCTTGTCGGGCGGCACGCGCCGCCGCCGCCGCAGAAGCTCGCGCATTTCATCCTCTGCCTTGGGCATGTCGGCGTGCGAAGTCGCTTTGACGCTGATGAAGTGCTGCTTGATTTCCGGGTGCAGCTTGCGGAAGGTAGCCAGCGGGAAATAGACCTTGTTATCATCGGGATTCTTGCCGCCGCCAAAGGCGCTCTTGACCTTCTCGATCTCTCCGATGACCTCGAACAGCTGGCCTTCGATGTTGATTTCCTTGCCCACCGGGTCAGCATTGCCGAAAAGTTCTTCGGTAGTGTCCGCGCCGAGAACGATGACCGGCGCTCGCCTCTCATCGTCGATCTCGCTGAACCAGCGCCCCGATGTCATGTTCAGATCGAACACATCCTTGGCCGAGGCGGTGTCGCCTTCGAGAATCGTCTGCTTGGCCTTGCGGTCACCGTATTTGACCACGTACGTCCCAGTGCCGAACTGGGGCTCGAAGTAGCGGACGCCCGCCGTCACCGCCTTCACATGGGGCAGGTCTTTCATGGCTTCGGCGTCTTCGAACGTCAGCTCTTTGCGAGTACGCAGCTCTTCGGTGGGCCGGCCGAAGGTGATCGGCATGTGAAACGCGAAAATGATGTTGGAGCCCATGCTGCTGATCATGGTGCTGACGTTATCGTTGAGCCCCCGTACCACCGAGGAAATACCGATGACAACGGCCACCCCGATCACAATCCCCAGGACGGTCAGCCCGGAGCGCAGTTTGTTGCTGCGGATGGTGGCCAGAGCCATCTGGACGATTTCGCGGTATTCGCTTCTGCTCATCATGACAAGTTTCAGCAATTGGCAATTAGCGGTTAGCGATTGGCCCTCCAAGGAACCACGCCACTTTCCTTGCGCCGGCACGGCTAATTGCTAATTGCCAACTGCTAATTGCTGTTCTTCTCACATCTCAAACCGCAGGGCGGCGATGGGATCGAGCTTTGCAGCCCGCCGTGCGGGATACACTCCGAAGAAGATACCTACGCTGGCGGCCATGATCAGCCCTGCGATCACCGCCCACAGCTTGATCACGGAGGGCATTCCGACGATGAACGTTACGCCTTTGGCCACACTGATCCCCAGCAACACACCGATGAAGCCACCCACCAGCGCCAGAGTCACCGCCTCGATCAGGAACTGCAGCAGTACGTCGGAACGCCGCGCCCCCATGGCCTTGCGAATGCCCACTTCGCGGGTGCGCTCGGTCACCGAGACCAGCATGATGTTCATAATCACGATCCCGCCCACCACCATGGAAATCGCCGCGATGCCGATCATGGCCACAAAGAACGTCCCACTGAGGTTCGACCAGATACTCAGCAGGCTGCTGTTGGTCTCGATGTCAAACGTGTCCGGCTCGCCGGGTATGTCGTGCCGCCGCGTGCGCAGGATCACTCGCGCCTCATCGATGGCAGTGTCCAGGGCCGGACCGGTGCCGTCCGCCTTGGCCGAAATGCGCATGTTGGTGTTGTAGCTTCCGTATTGCTTCAACCATGCCGTCATCGGCATGAGCACATAGTTGTCCAGACTCTGACCCAGGGTTTTGCCCTTCTTTTTCCCCACCCCGATGATCCGGTATACCCAGCCATCCACGCGGATCTCTTTGCCGATGGGGTCCACGCCCGGCATCAGGGTATCCACGATGTCCGTGCCCACGACCGCGACCGGCGCGTTATTCTCCAGGTCTGCGTCCACCAGCATGCGGCCGGTGTCCATGTCGATGTCCTGGGTGATTGCCACCGATGCGGTCATTCCCTGCACCATGGTGTCGCTCAGCGACTCCTCACCGTACTTCACATGTCCACTGATGTTGCGCGCGTATGCTCCCACGTACCGGCAGTGCTTGCATCCCTCGCGCACCGCCCGGTAGTCGTCCATGGTCAGGTCTTTGCGCTTCTGGCCCTCCAGATAATGCTCGATGTTGGTGACGGCGGGAGAGACCTTGAACATGATGAACACGTCTGCGCCCAGATTGAAGATTCGCTCGGCGACGTAGCTGTTGATCCCGTTGACAAAGGTCACCACGGCGATCACCGCCGCTACGCCGATCACCACCCCCAGCAGGGTCAGGATGGAGCGTAGTTTGTTCGCCCACAGCGACTGCAATGCGACGCGGATGGCTTCGTTGAAGTTCATGATCAGGCTCAGGGCCTTAGACGTTAGGCTCTAGGCGCTAGGCTCAATCGTTTCGGCATCAGTCTACCAAGGCCTGGAGCCGAAAGCCCAGAGCCTAGGGCCTGAATTTGAGACTTCTTCATCGAATATAATGATTAGGTTGGCAGCCGGACCGGACGGTCGCTCGCATCGTCTTCGGACGAGGCGGGAGGAAAGTCCGAACTCCGCAGAGCAGTGTGCCGGATAACGTCCGGGACAGCCGACTCAAGCCGGCTGGACGGAAAGTGCCACAGAAAACATACCGCCTCGCAGGAGGTAAGGGTGAAAAGGTGCGGTAAGAGCGCACCGCCGCCGCAGTGATGTGGCGGGCAGGGCAAACCCCACACGGAGCAAGACCAAATAGGGAGGGACCCGGCTTCGGCTGGGATACGTGCCGGCTCGGCGCGTCACCACCTCCGGGTAGGTCGCTTGAGGCGCGCAGCAATGCGCGTCCCAGAGGAATGACCGTCCCGCCGCAAGGCGGACAGAATTCGGCTTACAGGTCCGGCTGCCACAAACCTTTATTTTCAGCTACTTGCACAGTTGCGTGTGCGATTGTGACGCCGGTGTGACGCACGCTGAGAGCA
>Ga0335070_10000071_pt1 | contig 108950 bp, 114 predicted proteins | sample Lox_Sample_13_FD_206722 | JGI IMG/M metagenome (GOLD analysis project Ga0335070, IMG submission 206722) | Soil microbial communities from Loxahatchee National Wildlife Refuge, Florida, United States - Lox_Sample_1.3 | ecosystem: Environmental > Terrestrial > Soil > Wetlands | place: USA... | reverse complement strand
CAAGACTTTCCGACGAAGATCTTCCTGGGCTACGGAGGGAAGCGTTCGGGCATCTCGCATTCTCATGCCTTGAGCATAGCATTTCTCTTTAACAAATGCAAACTATTTTATGCTCTGATTAGTAATTGGTTGATTCATTCCATGTTCAAGATTTGTCAAGAAGAAAAGTTTCCCATGTAATTCGGTTCGCTCGCCCTTAATGCAATTCTTTGAAAAGGTTGACAGGGTGGCCCTAATTTGTTAACCTGTTTCGAGAATTTGGTTGACAATTCTCTCATCCAAATTCGAATGTCCATGCGGAATTACTTAGTGACTTAATGTGACTAGTTAAGAATTCAAGAGGGGTCTTTATGCCTATTGAAAAATTGCGAATGGTTGTCTTCGCCTCCCTCATGGCTGCAATGACAGCGGTCGGTGCCTATATTTACGTTCCCATCGGCCCTGTACCAATCATTCTTTCGACCCTCTTCGCCATCCTCAGTGGCCTTCTTCTGGGAAGTCGATGGGGCTCTGCCAGTATGGCTCTTTACCTTCTGGTCGGAGCTATCGGTCTGCCCGTTTTTGCGGGAGGCAAGGGAGGATTTGCCCATTTTTTGGGTCCTACAGGGGGGTACCTTTTTGGATACCTCGTTGCCTCATGGATCACAGGTTTCATCTCGGAACGGTCCCAGGGTCGAACGATTCTTGACATCTTTGCAGTCATCACTGGATCGCTTACACTCTATGTCCTTGGAGTTCCCTGGCTTAAAATGGTTACACAGATGTCGTGGACAAAGGCATTGATGGTGGGCGTGCTCCCCTTTCTCATCGGCGATGCAATCAAAGCTTCCGTGGTCCTCGTTCTTGCCCGGGCGATTCGGCCGATTTTAAAACGACAATTGCAGTATTCCTAATGTTTATCAGACGTGTGACACAGACACGGTCACGTTTTCTTCCAAATATGATCCAAATCCGAAATCTTCACCACCATTACCCTGACGGAACCCGTGCTTTGAAAGGCATCGACCTCACGGTTTCTGATGGCGAATTCCTTCTCATCTGCGGACCCAATGGAAGTGGTAAAACGACACTCATTCGGATCATCAGCGGTCTTTTGAAACCTACTACCGGATCAGTCCAAGTAAACGGTCTTGACCCCATCCGTGATTCGAGAGAAGTGAGACGCTTGGTGGGCATGGTCTTTCAGGACCCTGATAGCCAAATTGTTGGAGAGACAGTAAGAGAAGATGTCGCTTTCGGTCCTGAAAATCTGGGACTCGCGGTTGGAGAAATTACTGAACGGGTGGATTGGTCGCTTCGGGTGATGGGGCTTAAAGATCTTTCAGAAAAACCTTGTTACCTACTCTCAGGGGGAGAAAAAAGACGCCTTGCCATTGCCGGTGTCCTGGCCATGAGACCACGGGTAATTCTTTTTGACGAACCTTTTTCCTTCTTAGATTATCCCGGCATTCAGGAAGTCCTGAAGCACATGGTACATTTACATCGAGAGGGACATACGTTGGTGGTGAGCACCCATGATGTGGAAAAAGTGATCGCCCACGTAGACCGAATTGCCATCCTCAACCGCGGGGAAATGAAAGTGGCAGGCTCGTCCGAAGAAATCTTGACGAAACTATCACAATTCGGGATTCGGCCACCCTGTTATGCGCTTCTCGGAGGGAAGAAAATCTCATGGCTCGAATAGCCCTCCACTACTTTCCCGGAAATTCTGTTCTTCACCGTTGGGATGCCCGATGCAAATTCTTGGGACTTCTGGTGATCACCGCGACTCTTCTTCAATCGAGAATCACATGGCTCACCTTCGATTCCATCCTGCTTGCTGGCCTTCTCATCCTTTCAAGATTACCTCTACGACAATTTTTTCGCGATTTCCGGTTCTGGGCAATCTTTCTTCTGGCCCTATTTCTATTTCAAGCCTTCTTTACTCCAGGAGTCCGACTTTCGGCTTTCCGGTGGCTCCCGATTAGCCATGATGGACTCCATTGGGGAGCTTTCACATGCTGGCGCCTGGGACTCATCCTTGGCTATGCGGTTCTCTTCACGGCGATCACCCGTCCACGGGAAATTCAAGATGTGCTTATCTGGCTCCTAAAACCCGTTCCCTTTCTCCCAGCACGGCGAATTGGACTCATGGTATCTCTCACCATCCATTTCTTCGCCACCATCCTAGATCAGGCTGAAGAGGTCCGCCTGGCTCATAACGCACGGTTAGGTGACCGGAACAAGAATCCATTCCGTAGGACAAAATTTCTTGCCCTCCCGCTTCTCCGGCGCTCATTTTCTCGGGCGGAAGATGTCACTCTTGCCCTTGCCGCAAGAGGTTTTCGTGATGACCTACCTCTTCAAATTCCAAAACTGCCAATCTCGCATCTGGTCCCTCTCCTCTTTCTCATTGGACTTCTTGCAGTCATCGGCTAGCTCCTTTAAAGATATCTTGAGGCGTGACGGATTCTAGTCCCCGAATACCGGTCGGGTGCGAACAAAAGATCAAAATACATCTTTCCCTCTTATCAAAATACAGGGTTTGCCTTATTTACTTCTCCCACATCTTATGTATGATGATTTGAAACTGCAGAATCTCAAAGGAGGTTCATAGAAAATGAAGTGTCCCAGATGCAGAGGCGTGATGTCTTATGAAAAGTTCTATGGCTCTCACGAATCCTTTTTCGGCTGGAGATGCATCAACTGCGGTGATATTGTCGACCAGGTGATTCTGGAGAACCGAGTCTGGACCAAGTAGCGGTCCTTATGCCGATACCATCTCTGGCATTGGAAAGAGAAAGAATCCTTGCTTGGGATTCTCGCGTTCAACTTTCTCGAAGGCACATTCCACGGCTGACTTGATCTCCTCAAGATCGATCGGTTTCATGGCCTGATAGAATATTCCTGCCCCCCGGAGACGCTTCACTAATCCGATCGATTCCTCTGATGAGATAACAATAATCTGAATCTTAGGACCGATCTTCTTCAACAGGGTAACGACCTCACAGGCTTTTACGCCTTCAATCTCGTCGTCAATGAGGATAACATGGATATTTCCCTTTCGAATCCGTCTAATCATATCGCTCATCAATCTGGTCGTATCGACTCTATATCCCAGGCTGTGGAAAAAAGAGGCGAGCGATCTGGTCCAAAGATCATCTTGACACGCGATGAGTATTGCCTTCGATTTCATGGTCATCTCCTCCGGTTCTATGCCACAGCAACGGGAACCTCAGACCTTCTTCGTGGAGAGGTCGCAGCTCTGATAAAAGACGCGAAGAGAACACCTGCCGGAATCAATTGACCCAGGACCACAATGATCCCGAAGGTAAAGAAGAACATGATTCCTACAAGTCCTATTCCCCTCACTCCTCCCCCGTAAGCAATCCCCAAAGAGAATAAGGCGATCGACAGGACCAGAACCAAACTCAGGATTATCAGAATTCTTTTCATCTTCCTCGACATGGCAATCATCTCCTTATCCCGTGGTTCTCTTTATTCTTTTACTGCGACAGGCTCGGCACCCGGAAGGACTACCTCTTCTGCAGCTGCCTTCTCTTTCTTGAGGACCGTGGTGGTTGCCGTACCGATGAAACTGAAGAACAGAATGGCTGCCGGGATCAACTGGAGAAGAACGATAATTGCCCCGATGATGATGAAGATCCAAAGCGTCGGCCCTGCTTCTTTCAAGCTAATGGACCTCGCGAATACCGGAGAAGCCATTAAACTGATTAACCCCGCTGCCAACCCAACCTTTAATGCTTTGATTGTTTTTTCCATTGTCGTTTCTCCTTTCTTTGACGTTCAAGCTAGATAGTGCATTCGCCATGCCAAGAAGTAAATTATTTTTAACTTATCGAAATTATAGGGATTTCAAGAATAAGTGAAGCGTCAGCGAGGCTCTGAGGGTACTAAATGAATAAATTAAATGTACATATTTTTAGGCATGTTAGGTCGTTTTAACAGTAACACTGCGAAATTATTATTATAATAGTATAATAAAATTATTCGTTAAACCCATAACGAATAAAAAATATATGCATGCAAACCTTCGGATCCTACTCCATTCTCATAGCCACAATCTATGTCCATTCTCCTTCAACCAGAGCCTACGCTCCCTGTAGTCAGGAAGGATTTTTTCCAAAGCGCTCCAGAAATTTCGCGAATGATTTTTCTCTTTAATGTGAACGAGTTCATGGACCAGAATATAATCGATGATCCTAACGGGGGCCATGATGATCCTCCAGCTAAAAGACAACCGATCGTCTCGCGAGCACGAGCCCCACCTGGACTTGGCGCCTGTTATTTTTGTCCCTTTCGGAAAAAGGCGGAACCTGTCGCTGTAATAGCGGACCCTTCCTTCTATCTTCTCTTTTGCCTCTCTCTTGTACCAGTCTATAAAAAGATCCCTGACCTCCACGGCATGATCTTTATTAAGAATAAAATTTCCAAAAGATAATTTTAGAGTAACTTCCTTGTGTCCGGATTCATCGATTTCCAAAGGGTACCATTCTCCTAAATACAAAAATTTTTCTCCCGGCAGAAAGGCCTTTTGCCATTCTTCTCTACGTTCCTTTTCTTCTATCAATTTTCCGATCACCCATGTCTCTTTCTCCCTGATAAATTCTTCTATCTCTTTCTTTGATGCCTTATGAGGAGCGTGAATCACTATTTTCCCGTCCCTAATATGAAGGGAGATTGTTTTTCTTCTCCTCTTGCTTCTGATCAACTGAAAGTTAAGACAGTCATTCATTAGGATGGCCGATTGCCGAATGAGGGATGGTTCGTTTCGTCGGTCATATAATCCACGTAGTTCTTATTCACTAGCTTTTGGAATATTTCTTCGTCTTCAAGAAATCGACTGATAAATTGAAGCGTGGATTCAACGCGTTCCGGCTCGTTGATTAAGGCATCGCTGCCAAAGAGTATCCGATCTTGGTACTGTTTTATAAAGCTTTTGTAGGAGAGCGGATCTTTTTCGATAAATGATTCCAGGGAGGACATATCGGTGTAGCAATTTGGATATTTCTCTAACAGAACGGATATGGCCCGCCTGGAAAATCCGAAATGGGCGATATTAAAATTGGTCCGGGAGTTACTTTCTATCATTTCGGCAATAAAGTCTCCGTATTTTCTCAAATCAACATGTATCAGGACCGGCATCCTCTCGGACGACGCCTTCTCAATGATTAACGAAGTGATTTTCTCGGATTGCTTGCGTGTCCGGCCAAATGCCTTCTCCATGCCACCGACTCGCAATAAAACATCTTCTTCTGGGACATAGAGCAGCTTAAGGCCTTTGAACCCTCTCTGCCGGTACGTTTTGATCTTTCCCTCAATATTGTTTTCGATAAACCGTGCATCTAAAAAAGGTACCATCTTCAGGCGACGGGGCAGGTTCAATACGGCAAATGGATCCTTCTGTCTTTCGAGAGACTCTTCCGTTATAGATGGGTGGAATTCTCCAGGAATCATCTTCAGGACCGTGTCGATTTCGCTGGGAAATTCGGCTAACACCAAGATATTCATACCGCCGAGACCGTTCTCTTCAAAAAGATCAAAAGAACGTTTGAGTTGGTTGAGGGAACATTGATAAACAAAATGAATATGAGCATGGTAATATTTCATATCCAAAATCTTTGTGCCCTGTTCTTGGCCCTTCATCCTCTCTTCAATATCTCTAAGACCTGATCCCGGTAAACCCGGCTTTTTTGATCGGCGGCGATCAGATCGATCTCCGTGGCAGACGTTGCTCCCAGGCCCAGTTCCATTGCCCTTGCAATCTGTTCCTGTTCGAATATCTTGGGCTTCATAATGCCTTCATTGGTCCCGAGGAACTTTAAAATAGCCACTCCAACCGCATCGATGGCCACACGATCCGTAGAAGCGAGGAAGACCTCTCCTTTGGCAAGCTTTCCGGTCATGGGGCCTTCATCCACAAAGGCATCGACTCCATCCAGGACGATCAGAGAGGGCTTAAAAGGCTCGTTAATCTCTGCGATCATCTTCCGTTGAGCAGGAGAACCATGAAGCTCCCTCATATACTCATATCCATGCCTAAATGTAGGAACAACTCCGACGTGGAGTTTCAGCGACATGGTGAAGATTCCACCATACTGATGGGTCTTGAGACAGCACGTGGAAACAAGGCACTCCGTCTCAAGGATCGGCCGCGCAATCCGAAACCCATTCTGCCAATGACTCTCCTTGGGTTTGAATAAGACCCAATCTTTCTTATCAAGGTCGTCAAAATCGATGACCCTTACATTCAACTTATCCAGAATTGGCAGGATGCCTTTTTTTTCCATCACCTCTCGGGTGGGCGGATAGCTTCTTTCTCCGAGGCGGATCGATTTCGCTCCCATTCCCCAGATCTCTTCTATCAATGCTGCGAGCGTATCATTGTGTGTGGAGCCTGGCGGGATATCTGCCGTGTTGAAATTAGGTTTGATCAAGACGTTCTTCCCTTTGACCGGGTTCATATTAAGAGCCTTCAAGGATGTCTTGACCCCGTTCTTTCTATCATCGGTCTTCACCAATACCACACGACTTGCTGGGCTGGCCATTGTGACTCCTCCCTTAATTCCAAAACAGAAAGCTCCCCCGGCTATTCCGGTATACTTTAAGAAATCCCTTCGGCTGACTCTCTTCATCGCTTATTGTTTTATCTGGCGCGGCCTCTCCACAGTGTTCTCTGCATTCATTTATGCTCGCGGTCGTACCTACTTTGATCACGGCAGAGGCTGCATCGGGAATCAGAACACCATTGACAAAAATTGCAGTCAGAGCACGGATACTTCTTATTATCGCTCTTCCTTAGACAGCAGACGAGTCCGTAAGACGTTACTTCGAAACGGACTCCGTCTTCATAAATAAATTTCTTTTCCGTTTCAGCCATTCGCTCCCTTTCTCACCATTTTTAAATTCAGTCCAAGAACGACAGGACATCCTTTTCAATTTAGCTTCTGCAAAGTCATAATTCAAGAAATAATGGATTATTGCGAAACGCGAAGGGTGGCGATGATATTAAGTCGCTTCAAACCTCGGTCCTTTAGTGGAATTCTTATCTGCATTCCGCTTCTCACACCCGGGGGAATGATAATGCGGATTTTCTTTTGAATCCTTTCTTTTCCACGACCCTGGCAAAACCCGCAGATAAAGCCTTCTTTAAAACCGCTTCCCAGACATCGTCTGCAATCGGCCAAAAATGGAATCTCTAAAGGGACCTCGCATCCATTTCTTGCTTCGGAAGGAGTCAGAGTAATTTCAAGAGAAAGAAGATCTGCATGGTCTTCTTCCCACTCACCGGGAAATTCAGGCCGCCAATCCCACAAGTCTTCAAACATTGAAAAGAACTGTTCGATCTCATGGAACAAACTCGACGGACCGGTTCTTAATGAACCGGTCCCTAACGGTTGGGCAAAGTTATAAGAACGGGGACGAGGAACTGATCTCTTGGATATTTCGAAGTCGTAAACGGCTTTCTTTTCAGGATCGGAAAGGGTTTCGTAGGCTTGTTGAACCTCTTTAAATTTTTCTTCGCCTTTCGGTGAGATGTCAGGGTGATATTTCTTTGCGGCTCGTCGATAGGCCTTCTTGATCTTGGCGGAATCTGCCTTCTGGTTAACTCCAAGGATGCGATACAAGTCCTTCTTCCTGGCCAAAGGCAGTCCTCCTTCCTTATCACTAATTCGAGGAGCAACCAGAATGTTCTGGTTCCTCCCCTTCCGGATTAGCCTGCGACGACTTTAATTTTCTGAGGCTTCGCTTTTTCAACTTTGGGTAGGACCAGTCTTAGGACACCCTTCTCCATTTTGGCTGATATCTTTCCCTGGTCGATCACGTTCGAAAGGGTGAATTGCCTGACATAATCCCCCCAGTTGAACTCCTTGTATAAAGAAACCTCTTTGTCCGCTTCGGGAGGATCTACTTTTCCGTTTATCGTCAACTGGTTATCCTTTAAATCGATGTCCACATTTTTGCTTTCCACGCCGGGCATATCGGCAAGCACGACGATCTCGTTTGCATTTTCAAGGATGTCCACGGCCGGAATAAAGACCGGACCCGGCCGGGTCCCCTCCCCCGCTACTTTCTTAACCTCTTTCTTCTCCTTAAGCTCCATCTCTTTATCTTTCATCTCAGGCACCTCCCTCTTTCCTATGTGGTCTTGATGCTAATTTTTCGAGGCTTAGCCTCTTCAGCTCTTGGCAGGGTCACCGTTAAGACCCCGTTTTTCATATCGGCTGAGACTTTGCCTGAATCAACCCTTGCAGGCAATGTCATCGTCCTCCTGAAAAAACCCGACTCTCGCTCCCGGCGGTGATATCCTGCCTTCTGCTCCTCCGCTTCGATCTTTCTCTCACCCCGGATTAAAAGCTGACCCTCTACGACAGAAATATCCAGACTTTCAGGGTCTACCCCGGGAAGCTCTGCACGGACGTAGAAGTTATTCCCGTCATCTGTAAGGTTCAGAGCCGGATAGACACGACTTACAAACGGCTCTGTGCCGGGTCCGAAGACATTGAATAACCGATTGACCTCCTGCCTCAACCGATCAAAATCTGAGACCTCATCAGGATTTGACCCCCATCGAACAATGGCCATATGAATTCCTCCTTTCTGAGTAGTTTGGATCTAAAATAATTATCGTCTTAGAGAATTTCAAGGTCGGCTTGCCTGTTTTCCAAGCCATCTCGGTAAACATAGGAGGGACTCTTTTGGACTGTGGAATAGGTCAGACTTACAATATCAAAAATGACTTGACGTGGGATCAAATGGATTAAGAGCTGTTCTTCTTTAAATTCGAGTATATCTCTCGAACAGTGTATTCGGCGGGCAAGGGCGCAACAAAAACGATGTTACATTGGCGGAAAGTGCCGGCCTGAAACGCGAATTTCAGCGTTAAGGACGATAACCTGTATCATTGGCACTGAAACTGCTCGTTGCGGAGCCATTAAACGCTTTCACCCAATAATAATAGGTCTTTCCCGCCAAAGCGGTCATATCATCGAGCGTGGTATTTGATGTGGAACCCAGAGCTGTCTTAATATCCGAGGCCGATGTAGAACGGTACACCTTATAGGACAGTGCTCCTTCGGAGGCGGTACAGGTCACCCGCACCTTATCCGGGAGTGTCCATCACCCACCTGTACATTAAGGCGCAGGACAAGTTAAAGTTGACCGGCCGCCTAACGAAGTCCACGCCGTTTCAACACCTTCTGCATTCCTGGCTTTAACTCTGAACTTGTACGAGGTCTTACAATTAAGTCCACAACTATCCCAGTAGGTGTTCGTGGTCCATCCGGAGTTGTCCATTGTTGTGGCATTCTCACATAAGTACTCTGTCCCACCGGGATTGCCGTGAGCCGCCCAGTTGGCGCGGATACAACTCTGAGTTATATTTGTAAAGGAAGTGCGACTAGGTCGATTGGCAAGTGTACATTTGGAGACAGGCGGAGAATGATCCGTCTCCACAGAGTCTCCATTTCTGGCCTTGGCACGGAAGCTGTAATTCGTATTGGGTGAAAGAGAACGGTTCGTCCAGAAAGAATTTTTCTTTCTCCATCCCGAGTTGGTCCCGTTGCTCGTGTTCTCGACAAGGAGACCTGATCCCCCCCTGGTTAACCCCGAGGGTACATTGAGAGATTGGATCTGGATGCTTGTCGTTGTGACCTTTCCAAAAACTATTCCAGAAGGAACTTCGATCGCTGTGTAGACATACCGGGTAGGTGCTGAATAGGAAGTCTCGTTATCGTACCCATCGGCAGCCTTGACTCGATAACCATACTCATGGTTAGCCTGAAGCCCTGAGTTGACATAAGAGGTTCCTGACTGCCAGCCTGAATCAGACCCGCCCGTTCCTCCTGTGGGGCTGCCGGCAAAGTTAAAATAGTAGTCAATCGGCGTTGTCGGATCAGATGCGGTCGTCGCTACCATTGAGATTGAATCAGGCCCGGTCTGATTGGGCGGGACAGCCCAGGTCATTGGATCGGGTGTGGGTGGTATGGGATCAGAAAGTGTAAATGCCTTCAGGCATACATTACACTCTGAACATACTGCCGTCGTCGCATCTGTCCAAGTGCTGCCAGAGCTGCTCACATAACTCTCCCCTGGATTGGCCGTCGCCTGGCTGGAATAACCTGAGGAAGGCCCTTCCACAGGAACGGGATACCTATACCCAGGGGTTGTCAGCTTAACCACGACAGAAAACTTTTCGCCAGAGGTGAGAGCTACTGGGACATTTAGGGAAATCGTATGATAACCCGCTGACGTGATCGTGCCTTCTTGACTTCCAGCGAGCGAACCGGTCGTGGGGCCTGAAGTCACAGCCGTATAGATGTATAACTCATACGAAGAATTAGGAGACGCGGTGTGAAAAGCTACTGCGACCAACCCCTCGCTTTCGGCGGCAGTAAAGACATTCGCAAACCATCCAGTATTGCTGCTTCCATAGCCATAGGCATATACCCAGCCGAGAGGATCATACTGGTATACGTTGTCATAGCGCGTTAAGGGCTCGGCACCATTGAACACATAATTGTATTTGCCAACATTACTATCATAGTAGGAGATGTAAAAATAACCGTTCTCTCCCCAACCTGTTCCCCAGCTATTCTTTATAATAAATGCGCCATTGCCTGGAGGAGTAGAAACGAATTTGTTCTTATCAAAATTATCATCCCAGCCCACAATGCCAACGGCGTGATTCGAACTGCTTAAACCATTATAGTAGTACGCTTTATTGGTGGAGTTATAGTAACTGTTACTGAAATACATTGACGTCATCACTCCGCCGTATGTCATGATCGCTTGCTTAATATTTTCATTATCCGAAGAATTTGCCCTATTGGGGACGTATAAGACCTCCTGTATAAGCTTCATGGCAGGAAGGCCGGGGGGAGATACACCTAATGAAGGATCATAAGGGTCAGCTGCCTCACTCACCGGTCCGCTCCACCGCGCAAGATAGGCTGTTGACATGTCTCCATTGCCTCCATCACAGGGACCTAAATCGAACCCATGGGTGTTCTTAAGGTTGTTCTCGGAAAAATCCCATGTCTCAGAAGGGAGAAGATTGGATTCCAGAGAGCCATAGGTGGCAAAGGCCCAACAACTGCCACAGCTTCCTTGATTCTTTACGGGAGTGAGTTTACCCTGGTCACGTAGGTCATAAGAAGATGGGGCAGCAAGCAACTCATTGGCTTGAAACATGGGCTGCCCTGTCAAGTGAGAGCGATCCAAGGGAGGAGGGATAAACCCCAATGGATGCCCTTCGGCGGTAAATCTTTGAACTGTCGAGACCTGCAATTCCTGAAGGTATTCCAGGAAAGCCGGATTCAAAGGCGCCAAGGACTCTTGCGCCATCACCGGCAATGCCAAACAAAATAACCCTGCACTAGCTAAGGCTACAATGAATACGCTGACACCCTGTAAGGCTTTTCTCTTTGTAGAAGAAACCATCTGGATCTCCTTCCCAGCCAGGACGAGGCAATGCATAAAACTAAACAATTCTAACTTTTATTCTAAACGTTTCGACAGCCTTATCCCTACCCTCCCACTCTCTATAAAGGGATAAGCGGATGTCGGTCTCTCCTCGTTCGGTGGCTCGTAATTTCCACGTTCTTACCACCGGAGTACCGACGAGGCTTCCACTTTGCCGAGTCTCCGTATCTTCTCTTAAAAGTTCGAAATATTTATTATAAGTCTCATCCAAATACCATTCGTATCCCGTGCTTCCAGAGCGTTCTAACTCAATTTCCAGGACATCGCCAGTCTTGATGGTTATCTCCTTGCCGTTATCGCTTTTGCTTAACTTCACTTCGTTACCCGCCTTCGGGGAACAAGAGGCTACGAGGCTGGAAGAATCCCGCGAACTTTCTGCTGCAACCGCTTGCCCCTTGACAATCTTTGCCTTGAGATTGACTTCTTGTCCAATAATTGTCACCGGATGTGAAGCTTCTGTTGGCCCGCCAATAAAGAAGCACGCCACGAAATATGACAATAAAGTCGTTAGGAAGCCCCACATCACTACATATCCTAAAACGGCCTGTCAATCTGACGTTTCGATTAAGTATCAAAAAGATCTGTGCAATAAGTACGCCAAACAGAAGGCATTGTCAAACATTAAGCATCCGTTTGACCCCACCTGGCGTCAGCTTCCCGTGCACTTTTGCTTGTGCAAATTCACCTTGTCGACGAGCTACGATTTTGTATTTATCAACAAGCCAATGTCGGACTCGAGAGCTTAAAGCCAAACAATCTTGATATCTTTTTCGACCAGCTTAAACTCAGAATCTCCTGTATAAAGTTCTGCCTTTTTTAGACGGGCCAAGGCGACTGCAAAACAGTCAGCGTAGGCCATCCGTTTTGTCGCTTTGGTCTGTGCCGCTTCACGTGTGAGATTCTTATCGGCTTCGATGAGCGTAATCGGCAACGTCTCTATCAGCTGCTCGATCTCACGTACCTTCTCCTCTCCATGGCGCCTTGCGACGTGATAGTAAACTTCTCCCCAGTTGACGATGCACATGAAAAGAGGTCTGGAGGTCTCAACCGCTTTCTCAAAGAGGTCGATCACCTTCTCGAAACCGGGTTCCTGTTCAAGATAGCATATCAGTGCCCAACTATCGAGAACCTTTGCGGCGGCCAATCTTCTCCTCCTCCCGGTTAAGATCTTCTGCTCTGGACTCTTTTAATGCCTTGATCAATCCACCCCCCTTAAGGATACCGCTCATCCTTTCGAAATACTCCCTATTCAAAGGGCGGAGAATAATTTCCCCGTTCCTTTCCTCCACATGGAACTTGGATCCTTTTTTGATTCCCAAGCGATGCCTGATCTTGGCTGGAATCACAACCTGGCCTTTAATAGTAACTGCTGTTTCCATACAAGCTCCTTATTCCTTTTTAATTATTGTATACCATGTATTATAATGTAAGTCAATTTTAATTTAGTAATACATTCTTTCGATTTTCGGATAAGGATGTTCAGGGTATGACATAATCTGAATAGGATACGTTACTCAACGCCATATTGGCGGCGGTAGGAGAGGATATAGTTCTTTACATCTTTTTTGGTTTTGTAAATTCCGAAATGACCCTCGCAGAGGATATCTGCGTCGAGGTCGAGTAACTTCTTTGTCGAGCGGCCGTATTCCTCAAGATTAGACCCAAACTCCTCAAGCAGAGGACCATGAAGGTCTTGACCGAAAAGAATTCTTTTTCCGTCTTTGTCCAGATAGATGCAAATTGACCCGGGAGTATGTCCCGGGGTGTGAAGACAGATTATCTTCTGAGCGCCGATCATCAATGTTTCTTCCGGAGAATTCAATTTCACGTCGACTGGAGTTGGTGGAAAACTCGTTTGATACCATTTGGCAGCCGTTAAAACCGGATCTCCATTTTCCAAAGGTGGGGCATCCAATCTGTGAATGTAAATCTTAGCTCCAACTCTTTTCTTAATTTCAGGCACGCCTCCAATATGATCGATATGACAATGGGTCAGTAAGATCTTAGCCAATTTTTTTGGATCGAATCCCAATTTTCTAATGTTCCCAATAATATTCTCAACGCTCCACCCTGCCCCCGTATCGATTAATATTAGTTCACCCAAATTCACAAGATAGACGCAGCCGTCCCGGCCATCCGTGATATCCTGGCCGCCCACGATAAAAACATCGTTTACAATTTCTGATGGCTTCATTTTTCCCTCCTCACTTCTTCCTTCAACCTTCTAAAGTCCGCCATGGTGAAGCCTTCCCACTGGAACGGTAGTATGGTGTTGTTATGATATAAGGGTTCATTTTCAAGATCGAACCGAGACATCTTTTTCGCTTTCTCAAATAACGGTGTATGAGGAATTGGTGAATACTCAACGACCATGGGCCTTGCTCCCGACTCTTTCACAAAGGCAATGCTTTCCTCAACCTCCCCTACCCTCTGCCCTGGCAACCCAACCATTACATAGACCCCGATTTCTTCTTTTGAGTACCCTGCCCTTCTTAAATTTTCGATTGCCCTTTTGAAGGCCTGATTGTCAACCTTCCCCCCAGTTTCAATTTGTGCGGCTTCATTCGATGTTTCAAAACCCAATCGGATCGTCCTGAAACCGCCACGAAAGAGAAGATCAGCCACTTCCTCACCTATCTCTCTAATATGGATTGCATTGGGCGTGTGGAAATTGCACTGGATCCTTCTCTGGATGACTTCTTTCATCATGGGAATAAAGTGTTTTAATGGGTCGATGAGAAGGGCGTCATCGTAGAAGGCAATATTGTTCGTATGGAAATTAGTAGTCCAGTATTCTATTTCTCCAACCACCTCTCCCGGATCCCTTTTAGAAAAGCCCTTAGTCAAAAATGGTGAGGCGCAATAGGTGCACTTAAATGGACACCCTGTGGAAGTAGAGATAGAGACATAATCGAGCTGAGAATAAAGGTCGTAGGCCGGATAAGTGGGGAACGCCTGCCTGTTCGGTAGGCAGGGTTCCAAACCATTCCCTACAGGAGTTCTGGGTTCAAAACTGGTTAACTCAGAAATTAACCTTAGAACCTCAACCTGCCCTCCTCCCTCGAAAACGATATCGGCACCCGAATAGGTCTTCGCATGTTCGTAGCAGAGTGTGGAATAAATTCCACCCAGGACCACAGGCACATCATCAAATAATCTCTTTGTAATTTCAATCACTTTGAACACGCCAGGGTACCAGTAAGTCATCCCCGAGCTTATACAAATGAGATCCGGTTCTTCCAGTAATGAGAGCTTTTTCAACAACATTTCTTCAGGAATTCCATATTGACTATAATTTCTTGGAACAGATTTCAGAGGAAGGGGTTTTTCAATCTTAGTTTTTAAAAATCTTCCATCGGCGTAATTATTTGTTTTTATAGTATAATCAAGGCAATCAACAAATGAAATTCGGAATCCATTTTTTCTTAGAAGGCTTCCTAGGCGAAGAAGTCCAAGCGGCTTTATCCAGAAATTATACGCAGCGAAATCGGTTATCCAGGGGTTAATGAGGAGCACGTTGGGGATTGTTCGTTTCACGTGAAACATCCTCTTGAGCCTCTTGAAACGCTCCTGCTGTTTGCCACCTGCTTCTTTCAGAATTAGGGTTCTTAAAGCAATGAAAAAATGGCCACGCAATGTTTCACGTGAAACATCATTTGCCGATGCAGAATTGCTCAAAGATTCGATTCAGCACTTCTTCGGTAACTGTCTCTCCGACCAGTTCTCCGAGAGCTCCCAGTGCAGAGCGGAAATCAAACGCAATGAATTCGAGAGAGGTTCCCTCACTCAATCCCTTCAGCGCATTAGAAAGATCATCCCTCAGATGACTCAGGATTGTCTTGTGTCGTATATTTGCCAACACTAAGTGTCCTGGGGTAGCCCTCACATCCCGGTGAAGCAGCGAGTTAAAGATGGTTTTCTTAAGATCCTCGATCCCTTCGTTTTTAAGAGCGGAGATTGAGATGACCGGCTCGTCCTTCAGCCGCTTCTTCACCTTTTCTAAAGAGATTCTTGGCGGCAAATCATTCTTGTTGATTACAACTACCCTCTTCTTTGCTTCTGTCTCTTCGAAGATCTCTCGGTCGGTATCGTCGAACTCCCGGCTTCCGTCGAGCATCAGCAGCACGAAGTCAGAGTCCGCCACTCTTTCTTTTGCCCTCCGCACCCCCTCATGCTCGATGAGATCCTCGGATTTTCGCAACCCAGCTGTGTCCATCAAACGCACAGGAATTCCATGGATATTCAGAACTTCCTCAATGACGTCCCTTGTCGTCCCCGGGATGGGGGTCACGATGGCCCTTTCTTCCTTCAATAATGCGTTGAGGAGGCTTGACTTGCCCACGTTAGTCTTGCCAGCAATGGCGCACGAAATTCCATCCCGGAATATCTTCCCCTCCTCATATGAAGAGATCCATTCCTCCAACTGCTGGACCATGCTTCTCAGATCTCTCTTTAGATCTTCGTGAGCAATGGGTTCAATCTCCTCCTCGGGAAAATCGATGTGGGCTTCGATTAGAGCTAGATGCTCGATCAACCTCGCTTTAATTTCAGTCAGGCCCTTATGCAGCCATCCTCTCAATTGCTGATTGGCAATCTCAAGGCTGGCCTCTGTCCTCGCCTTGATAAGATCAATTACGGCCTCGGCCTGAGTGAGATCGATCCTGCCATTAAGAAAAGCGCGTTTTGTAAATTCCCCGGGTTGGGCCATTCGGGCCCCTTCTCGCACGACCAGTTCCAGAATTTTCTGTAAGACGAAGTATCCCCCATGGCAGTGAATTTCCACAATATCTTCCCGGGTGTAAGTTTTTGGAGATTCCATCAGAACAATCAACACTTCATCAACAGCTTTTCCACTTTGATTATCAACAACTTCACCATAGTGGAAGTGGTGGGAAATAAAGTAGGATTGGCCTCTTTTAGGCTTAAATAATTTACTGGCTATAGATTGGGCGGAGGGACCGCTGATACGGACGATGCCGATGCCACTCTCTCCAAAGGGAGTTGAAATGGCTGCAATGGTCTCTTCTTGATTGAATGAATTGGACGACGAGCCACTATTCACTTCGAGACTTCAGGTACTATCCCTGTGTTCTTACCGGGATGATCTTGATTTTCTTCAACTCCCCTTCCCCAAGGCTCTCGGTTCTAAGGAATGGGTCTTGTTTAAGAGCGACGTGAATAATCCTCCGATCATGGGCATTGAAAGGACCTGCTGTCTGGGGGCGGCCTGTGCTCTTTGCCTTTTCGCCCATACGATGGGCCATCTGGGTCATGCTGTCTGCCCTTCTCTTGCGGTAGTCATCGATATCCAAAGTTACTCTTATCGCGCTCTTCAACCTCTTGTTGACCATCCGGCCGATGAGCATTTGAAGCGCCTCTAGGGTGCGACCGTGTTTTCCGATGAGGATGCTTTCCTGTTCACCCCTGATTTCGAGATGGAGAGCCCCTTCTCTCAGGAACCCCTCTACCTCTGGCCTGACTCCCATCCGCTCCAGCAATCTTATTGTGAGTTCCCTGGCAATCTTAATCTCTTCCAAGATTCGGACCTTACGTTTTCTTATTCAAGTAATACTGATGGGCGATCGATAAGACATTATTGATCAACCAATATATCACCAGACCGGATGGAAAATTGAGAAAGAGAAAGGTGAACATCACCGGCATCAGCAGAAACATTTTGGCCTGGGTCGGGTCGGCCGCGGTGGGGGTCATTTTTTGCTGGATGACCATGGTCGCGCCCATGATGAGCGGAGTGATATAGATCGGATCTTTAGCAGAAAGATCCGTAATCCAAAGGAAAAAATGGGCATGCCTCATCTCTATCCCATTCTGGAGGGCGTTATAAAGCGCGATAAAAACCGGGATCTGGATGAGCATGGGAAGACAGCCGCTCATGGGGTTGATCTTCCTCCTCTTGTAGAGAAGCATGATCTCCTGCTGTTGCTTCGCCTTATCATTCTTGTACTGCTCCTTGAGACGATTCATCTCCGGCTGGACCTTCTGCATCTCCTTCATCGATTTGAAACTGATCTGTGTCAGGGGAAGAAAGATGATCTTGATCAGAATGCTCAGGATGATGATATCGATCCCAAAGTTTCCAGTTACCTTATTGGTGAGCCTCAAAAACCAGAGAAGTGGTTTAGCAACGATCGTAAAAATCCCGAAGTCTACCAGCTTCTCTGCGTCAACATCTAATGCCTTCAAACGGTTTTCATCCTTGGGCCCCATGTAGATTCTATAGGAAACATCCGCCTTTTCCCTTGGAGGAATGGAGGTAGGGGGGCTAATAACGTCTGCCTTCAGCAAATCCTTTTCAGACCCTTTTACCGAGAGGGTGATGTCTTTCGATTGGGCAGGGATTAAGAGGGCAGTGAAGTATTCTCCTCCAAACGAAAACCACTTCATTTCACCTTTTTCTGTAATTTCAAATGGTTCGATGGTAGTCTTTTTCTGAGCTCCACAGCCCGGCACGCAGCCCGAAGTCGATGCTGATCCAAATTCCTTCTTCTCCACCTTCTGGTTTCTAAGGAAAGAATATTTCAACCCAAAATCCTTGTTATCCTCTTTGGCCAATTTTGCAAGCTCGACCTCTCCGACCCACTCGAGGCCCAGTTGACTCTTGATCTCCCTTTGAGTTGGGTTTTGGACCTCCACCTCGAGATTGATGACGTACTGGTCAGAGGTAAACTTAAAATGTTTCAATATTTTCAAGCCGTTATCGAGATTCTTCGAAAAAGTAATGTCACCTTTTTCGCCGCTCTCGAGCAATCGAAGCTGGTCTCTATCCACCTCCCAGTTTTCACGGGAGGGTAGGGACCCGTCGAACGTCAGTCCCAAGGGAAGATTTTTTTCATCTCTTGTATTGACCAAGTCGAGAGGTTCAGGTTCTTTTGGCTTTTCCACCGGTTTACCTAAGATCTCGTCAACAAGCTGGATCAACTTTACCGCAAGGGGCGATTCCTCGGCTCTATCTTTGTATTTCTTGAGTTTGAAATGCTTTAGCCTCGCATCCTCAGAGGTGAAGACCGCCCAGTAATTCTGCGTCTCAACAGAGACTTCCTTTGAAGGAATAATCTTTGCCTTGGCAGGAGTTTTACCTCCTTTCAATAAGTGCGGTTCTTTTATCCCTGTCTTTTCCGATGTCTTTTCTTGCGGAGATGTCTGCTCCTTCCTTACCTCCTGAGGTTGTGGTTTGGTGGGTGGTGGTAAGAATTTTGATTGGAGAAGACTCCAAATCATTATTATAATAAATGTTAATAATATCGCATAGATAGCTCTTTTTTCCATGTCAGTTTTGCCCTAAGATCTCCCTATTAATATTTTCTTTTTCCGGAACCGGATCGTATCCTCCGGTATGGAGAGGATGGCACTTGATAACTCTCTTCACAGCAAGGTAACTTCCTTCTATGACTCCGAACCGTTGAATCGACAGCATGGCATAGGCGGAGCAGGAAGGGGTGAAACGGCAACAAGGACCAAGCAGGAATGAAAACGTATGCTGGTAGAGGCGAATCAGAACAATCGTTCCGGCCTTAAACAACTCGGCGGTCGTTTTATTTTTCATAAAATGAAGAGCCGTTTTAGTTCTTCCTCCGCTTCCCGATAATGATTGAACGAACATCCCTTTCTAATCATTAAGATTATATCGTGAGACCCATTGATCTGATGTTTATGAAGGCGAAAGAATTCCCGGATGTAGCGTTTCACCCGATTCCGAAAAGTCGCCTGACCTATCTCTTTCTTTGCCACGATCCCCAGGCGGTGAAGGGTATCCTCATTTTTCTGTATAAAAACGACAAAATTACGAGAGGTCCTCCTCCTCCCTAATTTCATCACTTTTCTGAAATCCTGAGGTCTTGTGATCCGCTCCCTTTTTGTGAACTTGAACGACCTTTCCACGTCATGACTATCTTATCGGAGGGATAATCCTGCGGTCTCATGAATCAGGGGGCTTAAACGGCCAACCTTTTTCTTCCTTTCAGTCGCCTCCGCCTTAAAACATTTCTGCCGCTTTTTGTACTCATTCTCTCCAAGAAACCATGAGTCCGCTTGCGCCTTAAGTTGCTGGGCTGATAGGTTCTTTTCATCGAATCCTCTACACAAGAGTGGCTTATTTTTTGAAATGATTGAAGTTTTAATTTAAACCATATTTATATCTGTTGTCAAGATTTGCTCCTTATTTTATTGACAGAAGAGGGGTTTTATATTAAATTCTGGCAGTGAAATCAAAATAACCCGCCCAGAGGGGCAGGGCTTCCCAGAGATGATCACCAGTCATCTTGCCCTCTCACTAATAAATGAAAAAAAGAGCGAAAGGCTTTTTCGACCTCCCTCACATCAGGAACTTCAATGAATAATATTGCCCTCGGACATCTCCCGGTCAATATCGAAGATGAGATGAAAAAGTCCTACATGGACTATGCCATGAGCGTCATCATCGGTCGGGCACTGCCTGATGTGAGAGACGGCCTCAAACCCGTTCACCGTCGGATTCTTTATGCGATGAATGAATTAAACAATGATTGGGATAAACCCTACAAAAAGTCGGCACGAATCGTCGGCGATGTGATCGGTAAATATCATCCCCACGGGGATATGGCTGTTTATGACGCCATCGTCAGGATGGCACAAGACTTTTCTCTCCGTTATCCTCTGATCGACGGGCAAGGTAACTTTGGCTCGATTGATGGCGATCCCCCGGCGGCCATGCGATACACGGAGATTCGGATGTCCAAACTTGCAGCCGAATCGCTGGCCGATATCGATAAGGAAACCGTCGATTTCGTCCCAAACTACGACGAATCTTTAGTTGAGCCTTCCGTCCTTCCATCCAAATTTCCGAACCTCGTCGTCAACGGTTCTTCCGGGATTGCTGTGGGCATGGCAACGAACATCCCTCCTCATAATCTCGTGGAAACGATTAATGCCATCATCGCTTTGATCGATAACCCCGAGATGTCACCGAAGGAATTGATGAATCACCTTCCCGGGCCTGATTTTCCCACCGGGGGCTTCATTTACGGGAGAGAGGGAATCCGGCAGGCTTATGAAACCGGAAAAGGTGTGATCCAGCTCCGAGCCAGAGCGCTCATCGAAAGGGATCGAAAGGGAGAACGTGAAAATATCATCATCACCGAACTTCCCTATCAGACCAACAAGGCGAAGCTGATCGAGCGAATTGCTGAACTGGTTCAAGAGAAGGCGATCGAGGGGATTTCTAATATCCGTGATGAATCGGACAGGGACGGGATGAGGATCGTCGTCGAGCTGAAACGGAACGAAGTGGCCGAGGTGATCCTCAACCAGCTCTATAAACATACTCAGATGCAAACCTCTTTCGGCATCATCCTCCTGGCGATCCACCAGAATCAGCCAAAGCTTCTCTCGCTGAAGGAGATGCTCCGCCTCTTTGTTCAATACCGCCAGGAAGTGGTCACCCGAAGAACGCGTTTTGAGTTAAACAAGGCAGAAGCCAGGGCTCACATCCTGGAAGGTTTGAAAAAGGCCATTGACCATATTGATGCCGTCATCGTCCTGATCAGGGCTTCCAAGACCCCGAAAGAGGCGAAAGACCGCCTGATGGAAAAATTCGCCTTTTCTGATGAGCAGGCCCAGGCGATTTTGGAGATGAGGCTTCAACGCCTGACCAACCTCGAATCGCGTAAGATCGTGGAAGAATATGAGGACACTATCAAACTGATCAATCGGCTCAAGGCCCTCCTCGCCAGTGAGCGATTGATTCTCAATTTAATCAAGGAAGAACTTCTTTCCATCCGGGATGCCTTTGGTGACGAAAGGAAAACGGAAATCGTCGAGGCAGCCCCCGAAATCCGGGTTGAGGACCTCATCGTTGAAGAAGACATGGTGGTGACGATCACCCATTCAGGATACATCAAACGGAATGCCATCAGCCTCTACCGCAGTCAGCACCGCGGAGGGAAGGGGAAGGTGGGGATTAACGTTAAAGAAGAGGATTTCGTCGAAGACCTCTTCATCGCCTCGACGCACGACTATATCCTGTTTTTCACGGATGCCGGAAGGATCCATTGGAAAAAGGTCCATGAACTTCCTCAAGCGGGTCGCCTCACGCGCGGAAAGGCCATTGTCAACCTTCTGAATCTGAACCCCCAGGAGAAGGTGACCAACATTCTCTCCTTGAAAGATTTTTCCAAAGATAAGTTCATCACCTTTATGACCAAAAGAGGGACCATTAAGAAGACGGCCCTTGAAGCCTACAGCAATCCTCGCTCGGGCGGCATCATCGCCATTCATCTTGACGAAGGGGACGAGCTGATCTCCACGAAATTGACCGAGGGAAAGCAACATCTTTTTATCGGCACCAAACTGGGGAAGGCGATTCATTTCCCCGAAGATCAGATCCGGGACATGGGTCGGACTGCCCGGGGGATCAGGGGCATTAAGATTTCAAAAGAGGATGAAGTGGTGGGGATGGAAGTGGTCGCCCCCCACACTCAGATCTTGACCGTTACCGCGAACGGTTACGGAAAACGGACTCAGGCCTCTGAATATCGGATTCAGAATAGGGGCGGGTCTGGCATCTTCACCGTCAAGCGAACGAACAAGACAGGAGACGTGATCGGCATTAAAACCGTCGCCGACGAGGACGAGTTGATGGTCATCTCCAACAAGGGAAAAATTATTCGCCTTCGGGCCCTCGATATTCCGGTTCAGGGGAGGAGCACGCAAGGGGTGAGGTTGATCACCCTCGATGAGGGGGAGAGGGTGGTCGCCGTGGCGAGGTTGGCGGAGAAAGAATAAAGAAAGAATAAGAAAGAATAAAAAGACAGAAAGAATAAAAAGACTTGATTTTTTTCAATAATGGATTTATCATTGATAAGTTAGTGTTTGAAAGATTAATCCTCAAAAATTTTCCCCTCTTTGTCTGTAATTCATTTATCCACAATTGTGGAAACGTTGTGCAAAGAGACTTATAATTAGCTGAAATGAAAGGTATTCTCTTTTTTGGGTCTATCCTGCCCGTTCCATCGAACCCTTTCGCCCAGCACCTTAAATCACAAGGTCGATTCCATGGAAGATCTATGGCCTAAAGTGACCGATGCTTTGAAGGAACGGGTCGGCCAACAGAATTTCGACATTTGGATTAAACCGATTCATTTTATCTCCAGTGAAGGAGAGAGGGTCGAGGTGGAGGTCCCGAACCGCTTCTTCAAAGAGTGGATCACCGAACACTATTCCCTACAAATTAAAGAGGTGATTTCTCTCCTGACCCAGATGCCTTGCCACCTTCAATTCCGAATCAGAAGTGAAAAGGCCAACGGAAAAGACCCGGTCCCTCAGCCATTGCCCAGCTATGAGCAACAGGCCCTTCAATCCTTTCAGCCGCTCTTCAACCCGAAGTATACCTTCGACCATTTCGTCGTAGGTGCGAGCAACCAGTTTGCCCATGCAGCCTGCCTGGCTGTGGCCGACTTACCGGCAAAAAATTACAACCCTCTCTTTATCTATGGCGGGGTGGGGTTGGGAAAAACCCATCTTCTTCATGCCATCGGCAATCATATTGTGCAACATCGGATCCTCCCGGATGTGAGAAAGATCTGCTATATTTCATCAGAGGAATTCACCAATGAATTGATCAACTCCCTCCGCTATGAGAAGATGGATGAATTTCGAAACAAGTTTAGAAGGATGGATATCCTCCTGATCGATGATATCCAATTCATTTCCGGAAAAGAACGGACCCAAGCCGAATTCTTCCACACCTTCAACTCGCTCTATGAAGCACGGAAACAGATCGTCGTCACCAGCGATAAGTTTCCAAAAGATATCCCTAACTTCGAGGAACGACTCCGATCTCGCTTTGAATGGGGATTGATCGCCGACATTCAGCCGCCGGACATTGAGACGAAGGTCGCCATCTTGAGAAAAAAGGCCGAGACTGAAAATATCACCCTCCCCAATGATGTCGCTTTCTTTCTCGCCTCTCAGATTGACTCCAATGTCAGGGTCTTGGAGGGATCTCTCATTCGGATCGGTGCCTTCGCTTCCCTCACCAAAACACCGATCGACATTCAATTGGCCAAAGAGGTCTTAAAAAATATTATTAAACCCAAAGACGAATTTGTTTCCATCGATCTGGTTCAAAAAGTCGTCTCGACATTTTTTAATATCAAGATTTCGGACTTGAAGGTGAAGAGAAAATATAAGGGTTATGTCCTGCCACGACAGATCGCCATGTACCTCTCACGAAAACTAACCAATGCATCGCTCCTCGAAATTGGAGATAAATTTGGGGGAAAAGATCACTCTACGGTGCTTCATTCGATCAAAAAAGTGGAAGAGAAGATGTCCAAGGAGGAGTCTTTTAAAGAAATGGTAGAGAATTTGCGTGGTCGCATTAAGTCATGAAAGGTGAGAAGCGCAAAAAAGCTTCGTTTCAAATTTTGGCCAGATTCCCCGGAGCGTTTCCCAAAGAACCAGCAGAAAGTCACTATGGAAAGAAGGTGGAAAGATGGTGAATCGCGGGGGAAGATCCGGAAGAGAAAAGGGATTTTTCTAAAATAAGAGGGATTTCCAAAACGCCCCTGATAAAATTGAACATCCAAATGCTTTTTCTTCTTTTAAGGTTAAGATCCTTTTCTTCATTTCCACAGAGATAGACGGTGACGGTGATTTAAAGAGAAAGAATACTATTAGGAGGGCAAGACGATGAACTTCGAAATCGAAAAAAGGGAGTTTTTAAGAGGACTCAGTTTGATGCAGAGTGTCGCAGGAAGAAAAACAACCCTTCCCATTCTGTCCCATATTCTGTTGGAATGGGAGAAAGACTTTCTCTTCCTGACCGGAACCGATTTGGAAACAGGAATTCGTGAGGAATTGAACTCGAAAGTTCATCAGAAGGGAAAGGCGTCTGTCTCAGCAAAAAAATTGTATGAAATTGTGAGGGAATTACCCGACGAGACCATCCATATACAGAAGAAAGAGAATCAGTGGATCACGCTTCAATGTGGAAAATCAATCTTTAATCTAGCGGGATTGGATCCAGAAGAATTTCCTTCTCTTCCCACCTATCAAGAAGAAAATTTTTCAAAAATCTCAACGCGCTTCATTCGAGAGATGATCGAAAAAACGGTTTTTGCTGCCTCCAATGAAGAATCGCGATATCACCTCAACGGGGTCCTTTTTGCGCAGACGAAGCAAGGAGGAAAGGAGATATTAAGAATGGTGGCGACCGACGGCCATCGCCTTTGTCTCGTTGACCGAGAGGATCAAAAAATTCGGGGCATTGAGGAGAAGGGAATGATCATTCCGAAAAAAGGCGTGTTGGAAATTAGAAAGATTATTGGAGATCGAGATGACGAAGGCGAGATGGGAATCTATTTCAATGCGACCCATGGGTTTTTTAAAATGGGAAAATCGCTCACGGTGATCCGACTCATTGATGGAGAATTTCCGGAATATGAACAGGTGATTCCAAAAGGGAATGATAAGAAAGTGGTGATGGCCAAGGAGAGGATGTATAGCAGCTTAAAGCGAGTGTCGACCATGGCCAGCGAAAGGATCGAGGGGATAAAACTCGCGCTAAAGAAAAATTGTGTGGAGATGTTTTCCACTCATCAGGACTTTGGAGATGCCAAAGAAGAGGTCGAGGTCGTTTATGAAGGGCCTCCTCTTCAGGTCGGATTTAATGCGAGATATTTGATCGAGGCTCTCAATGCAATCGATGCGGAAGAGGTCTTCATGGAGTTGAAGGATGAGGGAAGTCCCGGGATCCTCAGACCTGCCGCCGCCGCCACGGGAATCTCCGGTCAATTTTGCATCATCATGCCGATGAGGCTTTAAGGAATTGAAAAGGAAATGAAGGAGTGGGAATGAAAGAGCATTCAGATCAATACACGGCGGAGCAGATCAAGATTCTGGAAGGATTGGCGGCCGTCCGTAAAAGGCCTGCGATGTACATTGGAAACACTGGGGTCGAAGGCCTTCACCATTTAGTTCATGAATTGGTGGATAATAGCATCGATGAAGCCTTGGGGGGATATTGTTCCAAGATCGATGTGATCATTCATATCGATAACAGCGTCACCGTCAGAGATGACGGCCGGGGCATTCCCGTGGATCTGCACGAGAAGGAGAAGCGTCCTGCCGTGGAGGTAGTCATGACCAAGCTCCACTCAGGAGGCAAATTTGACAACCGCAGTTATAAAATCTCGGGAGGTCTTCATGGCGTCGGCCTCTCGGTGGTCAATGCCCTCTCTGAATTTATTGATCTGGAGATCAGAAGAGACGGGAAGGTTTATCATCAGACTTATGAGAGGGGAGAGGCCAAGACCAAACTGGAAGTGATTGGCAAGACGAAACATACCGGAACTCAGGTTCGCTTCAGACCCGATACCCAGATCTTTGAAACGGTCAATTTCAGCTTCGACATCCTCTCTCAACGCTTGAGAGAATTGGCTTTCCTGAACAAAGGGCTCTCCATCAGCATCGAGGATGAACGCTCGGAAAAGCGACATGACTTCTTTTACAAAGGAGGGATCCTCTCCTTTGTCGAATACCTCAACAAAAATAAGAATTATATCCATCCGAAACCCATCTATATTCAAGGCGTGAAGAACGACATCGATGTGGAGATTGCCTTCCAATATAATGACGGGTATTCTGAGAATCTCTTCTCCTTCGCGAATAACATCAATACGCATGAAGGAGGAACCCACCTCATCGGCTTTAAGAGTGCCCTCACACGTTCGATCAATCAGTATGCCACCAGCGCGAATTTGTTCAAAGGGATTAAAGAAAACCTGACCGGGGAAGATGTACGGGAGGGATTGGCCGGGGTCATCAGCGTGAAGATTCCCGAGCCTCAATTTGAAGGACAGACCAAGACGAAGCTGGGAAATAGCGAGGTAAAGGGATTGGTGGAGGCCCTCGTCAACGAAAAACTGGGCAGCTGCTTCGAAGAGAACCCCGGCATCGCAAGAAAGATCATTTCCAAAGTCCTCGATGCCGCCCGGGCCCGAGAGGCGGCCCGGAAGGCCCGGGAGTTGAGCCGTCGAAAAGGTGCCTTGGAAGGGGACTCCCTTCCCGGAAAATTAGCGGATTGCCAGGAGAGGGATCCCGCCCTCAGCGAGATTTTTATCGTGGAGGGCGATTCGGCAGGAGGATCCGCTAAGCAGGGCAGGGACCGGGCCTTTCAGGCGATCCTTCCGCTTAAGGGAAAAATCCTCAATGTGGAGAAGGCACGATTTGATAAGATGTTGGCCAGCGAAGAGATCCGCCTTCTCATCTCCGCCTTGGGGGCGGGGATCGGGAAAGACGACTATGATATCCACCGGCTTCGCTACCACCGCATCATCATCATGACCGACGCGGATGTGGATGGGTCGCATATCCGGACCCTGCTTCTCACCTTTTTCTATCGGCACATGCCGGAGGTGATAGAGCGGGGACACCTCTACATTGCCCAACCCCCGCTTTTCAAAGTTGTGGAGGGAAAGAGCGAGATTTACAGTAAGGATGAAGGAGCCTTGAATCGATATTTAATGGACCGGGCCATCAACAAGAGTGAGGTGATCGTCCAGTCCACCAATAAAAAGCTGAACGATAAGAGGCTTAGCCTGCTCTTGGAAAAGATTTATACCTTTCATGATCTGATGCAACGGATTCATAAGAAAGGGTATTCCCGATCCCTGATCAAATTCCTCCTCGAAAATGAGGTTCGAAACAAGTCGACGTTTGAGGAAAAAGGGAAAGTTGGAGATCTTCAGAAACGATTGAGAAAGAGTGGTTTTGAAGTTTTCGATCTGGTTTGGGACGAAGAGCACAATGTCTTCGGTTTCGAAGTTCAAGAATCGAACGGAAAAGAAATGCGGAGCCGGGTTCATTGGGATCTCGTTGCCTCTGTTGAGTATCGCCATCTCTCCCAGGTTCGCCAAGAGATCCAAGAGATGGCGCCTCCTCCTTATACGCTGGTGGAGAAGGGAAAGCAAGTGACCATCGATCGCGAAGAAGAACTGCTTCAAGGACTGAATCAATTAGGAAAGGAAGGTCTGAACATCCAACGATATAAAGGGTTGGGAGAGATGAACCCCGAGCAACTCTGGGAGACGACGATGAACCCGGAGACCCGAACCCTCCTCAAAGTAAAGGTGGAGGATGCCATTGAGGCCGATGAGATCTTCAGCATCCTGATGGGAGACGAGGTGGAGCAGAGGCGCCAATTCATCGAGCAGAATGCCCTCTATGTTCAACGCCTCGACATTTGAGTTTTAAGAGTAGGATCTGCATCGTCACAGGTGGCCATCCCCGTCTGCTGTGGGCGGGCAGGGCAGGCGGTGTTCATCCTACTTATCGAAAGACGGACTTTCAGGTTAAATGAATGCTCATCGTCGGGTTGACAGGGGGGGTGGCGAGTGGAAAGACGGCTGTCTCCGGGGTGTTAAAAGAAGAGGGCGCCTATATCATCGATGCAGATCAGATTGCCAGGGAACTGGCTCAGCCGCACCAACCCGCCTGGAATGAACTCGTCAGGACCTTCGGCGAGGAAATCCTTCAGGAGGACGGATCTATTGACCGAAAAAAATTGGCGGATAGGGTCTTTGCAGATCCGAACCAGAGGAAGCTCCTCAACCAGATCCTTCATCCTTTGATCACAAAAGAGATGGATCGAAGGACGAAAGAGATCGGGCAAAAGAATCCCCAGGCCATCGTGGTGATCGATGCGCCACTCCTCATAGAGGTCGGATATCACCGGCAGGTGGATAAGGTGATGGTGGTCACTTCAACCCAAGCACAGCAGTTTGAAAGACTGAAAGCGCGGGATGGGATAAATTTCGAGGAGGCTCTGAGAATTCTCTCTTCTCAGATGCCCATCGAGGAGAAGGTAAAGCTTGCAGATTTTGTGATTCGGAATGAAGGGTCTCTGGCGGAGGTGCGAGAAAGGACCAAAGAGGTTTTTCAAGAGTTAAAAAAGATAGCTCTTCAAAGAGATGAAATCCACTCCGTCTGAAGACAGACGGAAAAGAAAAGGGAAAAAGGAAAGACTATGAACATCAAGGACCTGAAAAAATTGAAGATTAATGAGCTCTACAAGATCGCCAAGGAGCTCAATGTCGAAGGGGCAAGTGGGATGAGGAAGCAGGAATTAATTTTTGCTATTCTCCAGGCCCAGACGGAGAAAAATGGCCTGATCTTTGGGGAAGGGGTATTGGAGATCCTGCCCGACGGGTTTGGATTTCTGAGAGCCCCTGATTACAATTATCTGCCCGGGCCAGATGACATCTACATCTCCCCATCCCAGATCCGACGCTTCAACCTTCGAACCGGTGACACCGTTTCGGGTCAGATTCGACCGCCTAAAGATACAGAGCGATACTTCGCCATGTTGAAAGTCGAATTGGTGAACTACGAGGACCCGGAGGTGGCTCGGGATAAGATCCTTTTTGACAACCTCACCCCGCTTTACCCTCAGGAGAAGATTCACCTGGAAGCAGCCAATGATCACAAGAATTACTCCGCTCGGGTGATGGACCTCCTCACGCCCATCGGAAAAGGACAGCGGGGTCTCATCGTTGCTGCCCCAAGGACCGGCAAAACCATGCTTCTCCAGGCGATTGCGCATAGCATCACAGCCAACCATAAAGAGATCATTCTCATCGTCCTCCTGATCGATGAGCGACCCGAGGAGGTGACCGACATGGAGCGCTCTGTCGACGCAGAGGTCATCAGTTCCACCTTTGACGAACCGGCCTCACGCCATGTTCAGGTGGCGGAGATGGTGATCGAGAAGGCCAAACGGTTGGTCGAACATCAAAAGGACGTGGTCATCCTTCTCGACAGCATCACCCGCTTGGCCAGGGCCTATAATACGGTTGTCCCGCCCAGCGGGAAGGTCCTCTCGGGAGGAATCGATGCCAATGCCCTTCAGCGGCCGAAGCGTTTTTTCGGCGCAGCCAGGAATATCGAGGAGGGTGGAAGTCTCACCATCATCGGCACCGCTTTGGTGGATACGGGAAGCCGTATGGATGAAGTGATCTTCGAAGAGTTTAAAGGGACAGGAAATATGGAGATCAATCTCGATCGGCGTCTGGTGGATCGAAGGGTCTTTCCTTCTATCGATATTCAGCGCTCCGGCACTCGAAAAGAGGAGCTGCTCCTCGACAAGAACGACATCAATCGCATCTGGCTCTTGAGAAAGGTGCTCCAGCCGATGAACACCGTGGAGAGCATGGAATTTCTTTTGGAGAAGATGCAGGCGACCAAAAGCAATCGGGATTTCTTGGACTCCATGAACCAGTAGGCGTTGGCGACGATGGTGATAGGAATTTGGGTTAAAATAGTTTGAAAATTTGTGAAAAATCGGTAAAATAGGAGTTTGGAGGCTTGGTGAGATGAAAAAAGATATTCATCCCAAAGTTTTTGATTCGGTGATTAAGTGTGCCTGTGGCGCTACCTTCGAGACGAAGAGCACGGAGAAGGAGATCCATGTTGAGATCTGCTCGAACTGTCATCCTTTCTTCACCGGAAAACAAAAATTTTTGGATACGGCTGGAAGAATTGAACGATTTCAGAAAAAATATGGAAAAAAAGCAGAGCAGAAGAGTTAAGTCTGTCTTCCCCACACAACAGAACTCATCTCGATCTATAACCTTTGGACGCCCCTTGCTCTTCGGGACCAGAGGTTCACTCGATACCCCTGTTTTTTCTTTAGTAGGCATTCAGCATTAGTTCATCCTGTCTTATAAAAATGTCTTTTGAAGAGAAAGATGTTTTGTCTTTCTCCAGGAGGTTTGTATTATTGCGAAGCAAAAAAGGGATGAGCCAGCTTTTTAATAAAAGGGTTCAACAGGAGGTTTTCAATGTTCTCCGGGATAAAAGATCCCGATCAGGGATGTTCTTTATATAATCCACAGCCCGCTAAAAAAGGGAAGGATCAAATTCGGGTCGGCGGACAAGCTGTGATCGAAGGGGTGATGATGCGATCTCCCAATTCGATGGCCGTTGCGGTCCGAAGGCCCAATGGCGAGATCGTGGTGAAACGAGAGATGTTGAGTTTCTTTTCGGAAAAGAAATTTTTCTCCAAACTTCCTTTGGTCAGGGGGGTGCTTAACTTGCTCTCCGCACTGATTTTAGGAATGAGGGCGCTTAACTTTTCAGCCAGTCAATCCCTTGAAGAGGAGAAAGAGGTCAGCTCTTGGACCATGGGCCTCACCTTTACATTCGCCCTTTGCTTTGGAATCTTCCTTTTCTTTCTGATCCCTCTCTTCTTAACAAAGTGGTTGCGGTTCGCCATCCCCATGGTTTCCACGAGTGGGGTCGTCTTTAATCTCATCGATGGAATCATTCGACTGATGATCTTCTTGGCTTATCTGCAGGCCATCTCCTTCTTTAAGGAGATTCGAAGAATCTTTGAATACCATGGAGCCGAACACAAATCGATCTTCGCGTTGGAGTCCGGTGAGGCGTTGAGGCCCGATCGGGTGAAGACCTTCAGTTACCTTCATCCGAGATGCGGAACGAGCTTCCTTCTCATCGTCATGGTGATAAGTATTTTGGTCTTTGCCCTCATTCCTCACCAACTTGCATTCGGATATAAAGTGGCCTCTCGGGTGGTCTTCATTCCCCTCATCGCAGGGCTGGCCTATGAGGTCATTCGATTCGCCGATCAGAAGCGGGAGAGGAAGGGCATGCAATATTTCATCAAGCCCGGTCTTTGGCTCCAACGGATGACGGCACGTGAGCCTTCTGAGGATCAGATCGAGGTGGCAATCCGGGCTCTCCGTGAGGTTCTGGAGTTGGAAGGACGACCAATATCAAGTCAACCCTTCGACTCTCCGGCCTGAAAGCCGGGGACTTGACTTCGGCGTGAGCTCGGTCGAAGCTCAGGGTTGACCCTGAGCCAATCTTTCTGATCCCGTCTCAAAAACGGTGCTTGGCGCAGCCGAATGGGTGAATGTCAGATTTCAAAGATCAAGACCTCTGAAATTCTGAACCTGTCTGGAATAGGTTTTGACGCTTATAATTAATAAAGGGAAAAAAGATGTTTGAAAAATTAGAAGAGGTTGAGCATCGATATGAAACACTCTCCCATCTTCTTGGCCAGCCCGAGCTGATCACGAAACAGGAGGAATATCAGAAGGCCGCGAGGGAGTATGCTGAACTGGGAAAGGTGGTTGATCTCTACCGTAGGCTTAGAAGATTGGAGGAGGAGATTAGGGGAAGCCAACATCTTCTTGATAACGAAGAAGATGAGGAAATGAAGCGTCTAGCCAGAGAGGAAGTCACCCAGCTGACGCAGGAGAGGGAAAGGGTGGAGGAGGAGCTGAAGATGGCACTTCTCCCCAAAGATCCCAATGATGAAAAGAACATCTTGCTCGAAATTCGTGCGGGAACCGGTGGAGAGGAAGCAGGGCTTTTTGCAGGAGATCTTTTCAGGATGTATTCCAAGTATGCGGAAAAACAGGGTTGGCGAATGGAGATCCTGAGCCGTCATTATACAGGCGTGGGCGGGTTCAAAGAGATCATCGCCCTGATCGAGGGGAAAGGGGTTTACAGTCGGCTCAAATTTGAGAGCGGCGTACACCGGGTTCAGAGGGTTCCGGTGACAGAATCTCAGGGGCGCATTCATACCTCCACCGTGACGGTGGCTATCCTTCCGGAGGCGGAGGAGGTGGAAGTCCAAATCGATCCCAATGAGCTACGAATCGATATCTTCAGGTCTTCGGGGCCGGGTGGGCAGAGCGTCAATACAACAGATTCTGCCGTCCGGATCACCCATCTCCCCACGGGAATCGTGGTCTCGTGTCAGGATGAAAAATCCCAGCACAAGAACAAGGCGAAAGGCCTTAAAATCCTTCGGGCGAGATTATTGGATAAAGCCAGGCAAGAGAAACAACTGGAGATTTCGGAAAAGAGAAGAAGCCAGGTGGGCACTGGAGACCGAAGCGAACGCATCCGAACCTACAACTTTCCCCAGGGGAGGGTGACCGATCACCGGATTGGATTAACCCTTTATCGGCTTGAATATATTCTCGGGGGGGACCTCGATGACATTATCGGTGCGTTGACCACCCATTATCAGGCCGAAGCCTTGAGAGGGGAAGGGGAGAATAACAGATTTCAAATTTCGAGTGCCAACCAATAAAAGGAACCTTGCAGAGAACATCAGAGCATACTGTCTTAAGTCAGGTCCAATGGGCTGATCGTCCTCCAGCAGGCCGGAGGACGATCGGACCGAAAGAACGATCGGACGAAACGAAGATGACTATTTTAGAAGTCCTCAACTGGTCCGCCAATTATTTAGAGGATCATCAGATTGAGAATTCCCGACTGAATGCAGAACTTCTTCTTGCTCGTTCTTTGAACCTCAGCCGGGAAGGGCTCTACATGCGGCTTCATGACCAGGTGGAAGAGCGGGACAAAGAGGTTTTGGAGAAGTTGATGCGAAGGAGAATTTCAGGAGAGCCCCTTCAGTATATTTTGGAACACCAGGAGTTTTGGTCCCTCGATGTCAGGGTAGATCCTCGTGTCCTCATTCCGCGACCGGAGACAGAGCTTTTGGTTGAACAAAGCCTCTCGATACTTCGACAGTTTCGAGTCTCCAAACGGATCTCCTCTGTTCTCGAAATTGGAACGGGAAGCGGTGCCATCGCCATCGCCTTGGCGAAAGAATTGAAGGATCTCTTCCTGGTCGCGACGGATATCTCGCTGGAGGCTCTAGTACTAGCGGCCGAGAATGCAAGATCTGCGGAGGTCCTGAATCAGATCAACTTCGTGAATGGCGATCTTTTCGATCCGCTCCATTCGTTGAAAGGCGGCGCGCCTTTCGATCTGATCCTTTCTAACCCTCCATATATCACCCGTGACAAGATTGATACGTTGGCGAAAGAGGTGAAGGATCATGAACCGAGGGTTGCCTTGGATGGAGGGGAGGATGGATTGGCCTTCTACCGTCGTATCATCCCGGAGGCCCACTTTTATCTGCGGGAAGGAGGATGGCTCCTCCTGGAAGTCGCCTTGGGCCAGAGTGGAATCGTTTCAGGGATGATCGACGAGGGAGGTCATTTTCTCAAGCCGGAATCAATTCCCGATTTGTCCGGGATTGGGAGAGTGGTGAAAGCACAAAGAAAATAAACTCTAAACCCTAAACAAGCCCAAAATCCAGAAGTGAAAGGATTATGTAGTTTTGAGTTTTGTATTTTGGAAATTTGAGTTTGTTTAGAGTTTAGGGTTTTGAGTTTAGGATTTAATTCATTTGGATTCGAGGTGTTGAGATGGATAAAATTGTAATACGAGGAGGGGAAAGGCTGATTGGCGAATTGGAGGTGAGCGGCTCAAAAAACGCCACCCTACCCATCTTTGCCTCCTGCCTGCTGAGTGAAGGAGAAAATGTCTTCCATAATGTTCCCAACCTGAGAGATGTCCATACCATCGCCAAAGTTCTTAAGAATCTCGGAGTAAGAGTAACGGAGGAAAGCCGTGCCTTTCGAATCCATGCCGCGGAGGTTTCCGGCGATGAGGCTCCTTATGATTTGGTGAAGACCATGAGAGCATCCATTCTCGTCCTGGGCCCTTTAGTGGCTCGTGTTAGAAATGCCAAGGTTTCCCTTCCAGGAGGATGCGCCATTGGCGCAAGGCCGATCAATCTCCATCTCATGGGGTTGGAGGCCATGGGGGCAAAGATCGAGCTCCGCCACGGATACATCGAGGCCAAAGCAGATGGGTTGAAGGGAGCAAATATCTCCTTTGATACCGTCACGGTCACAGGGACCGAGAATCTGATGATGGCGGCGACGCTCGCCAGAGGAAAAACGACGTTGCAGAACGCCGCCTTGGAACCCGAGGTGGTGGACCTGGCCAATGTCTTGAATAAAATGGGTGCGAAGATTAACGGTGCAGGAACAAGCTTAATCGAGATTGAAGGCGTGCCTTCGCTTCATGGGGTCGAGCACAGGATTGTCGCGGATCGCATCGAAGCCGGGACGTTGATGGTGGCAGCTGGGTTGACGCGGGGAAACATAAAAATTCTCAATTGCCCTCTCTCCGAGATGGAAATGGTCATCCACAAATTAAGAGAGTCGGGCATGGAGATCGAGCCCGAAGGTGATGGGGTCAGGGCAGTGGGGACGAAAAGAATCCGGAGTGTGGATATCAAGACGCAACCCTATCCTGGATTTCCAACGGATATGCAGGCCCAGTTTATGGTCTTGATGTCTTTAGCAAGAGGGTTGAGCGTCATTTCTGAGACGATCTTCGAAAATCGATTCATTCACGTAAGCGAGCTCAGGAGAATGGGAGCCGATATTCGGATTCAAGGGGATTCGGCAATCATCCAGGGGGTAGAGGGCTTAAGCGGAGCACCGGTAATGGCAACCGATTTAAGGGCCAGCGCCTCCCTCATCTTAGCCGGATTGGCTGCGGAGGGTGTGACAGAAGTTTCCAGGGTGTATCACTTAGATCGAGGCTATGAAGGTCTGGACACAAAACTGTCAAGGCTCGGAGCGGATGTCAAAAGAGTGAAAGAAGAGGACTAAAAAAAATCTGGGATTGGCGATTGCGGATTGCGGAATGAAAAAAAATCCATTCAAGAAGGATTTTTGATGAAGATTCTTCGGGCAGGTGAAAAAGAGTTTGATCGGTATGTCTCCGAGGTAGAGGGGAGGGCAGCTCAGGATGGCCATCGCCTCGAGGTGGAAGTTCGTTCCATTTTAGAGGATGTAAGGAAGCGAGGAGAGGCAGCCCTCGTCCACTACACACGCGTCTTCGACGGGTTGCGGATTCCGACCGATCAACGTGAAGTGAAGAGACGAGAGGTGAGAGAAGCCTACGGAAAGGTTTCCCGGGATTTTTTAGGAACGCTCAAGGAGGCAACCCGTCGTATCCGAAAGTTCCACCGGCATCTTTTGAGTAAGGTCCGGACGAAATCATTGAAAGAAGAGGGGATCCGGCTTGGGCAGACGATGAGGCCTTTAGAGAAGGTAGGGATCTACGTTCCCGGCGGAAAAGCCTCTTATCCTTCGACCGTGCTCATGGCTGCCATCCCTGCAAAGGTCGCGGGTGTGGGGGAAATTCTCATGGTCACTCCCCCCCGGAAAGAAGGGATCAGTCCTGCTGTTCTGGTTGCAGCGGATTTGGCAGGGGTGGATCGAATTTATCGGATAGGAGGCGTTCAGGCGATCGCGGCGCTCGCCTACGGGACAGATTCGATCCCCAGGGTCGATAAGATTGTTGGACCGGGAAATCGATATGTTGCCACGGCCAAGAAATTGGTATACGGCGATGTCGATATTGATATGGTGGCCGGGCCGAGTGAGATCGTAATCGTTTCGGATGAGAACACGCCGCCTCCGTTTGTAGCGGCGGACCTGATCTCCCAGGCCGAGCACGATGAAATGGCACTCGCCGTTCTGATGACCGACTCGGAAGCTTTCGCAAGGAAAGTGGAGAAGGAAGTGGAGCGGCAACTCGCCTTCTTGAAGCGAAGAAAAGTTGCTTCTGTGAGCCTCGATCGAAGAGGTGCGATTCTGGTCGTCAGAAATCTTAACCAGGCGATGGACTTAGTAAACCGCATCGCCCCGGAGCATTTAGAACTGGCTGTTTCGAGACCTCTTTCTCTGGCAAAAACCGTGAAACACGCGGGCGCTGTCTTTCTCGGGACTCATACGCCTGAGGCCATTGGAGATTATATGGCTGGGCCGAACCATATTCTTCCCACTGCCGGCACAGCCCGGTTCTCTTCAGCCCTTGGGGTAGAGGATTTTATCAAGAAGACCAACCTCATCCGTTTTACGCAGAGGGCATTAAGCCGGTTTGAGAAAGATGTGAAAAGGTTTGCAGAATGGGAAGGATTGGAAGGACACTATCAAGCGGTTCAGATGAGGACAAAATCATGAAGAGACATCGGAAAGTGGAGGTGAGGCGGGAGACCAGGGAGACCTCAGTCGTCTTGAAGTTGAATCTGGACGGGTCTGGAAGACATTCGATCGCGACCGGCGTTCCTTTCTTCGATCACATGCTCAGTCTCTTCTCCTATCACAGCAGCATGGACCTCTTCATTAAGGCAAAGGGCGATATTGGCGTGGATGCCCATCACACCGTAGAAGACGTGGGGATTTGCCTCGGGGACGGGATCAGAAAGGCTCTGGGTGAAGCAAAAGGAATCCAACGATATGGAATGGCGATGATTCCGATGGACGAGACGTTGGTCTCTGTTGCCCTGGATGTTTCAATGCGGCCTTGCCTTGTCTTTCAGATGAAGCTGCGAAGGGCTAAAATTGGAACCTTCGACCCTGAACTCGTGGAGGAATTCTTCATCGCCCTTTGTAACCATGCGAGGATGACCCTTCATATCAGCCTTCTTCACGGAAGAAACAGTCATCATATGATCGAGGCGGTGTTTAAGGGATTTGGCAGAGCCTTGAGAGAGGCGGCCTCTTTTGATCAAAGGGCGTCTCAAGTTCCATCGACGAAAGGAGTTTTATAATGCGGAATTCGGAATGCGGATTTCGGATTTAATTCCGCAATCCGCATTCTACAATCCGCAATCAGAATAACGATGAATCTAAAAATTGTCATCATCGATTACGGCATGGGGAATCTTCGAAACGTGCAGAAGGGTTTTGAGAAGATTGGTTTTGAAGCGAAATTGACCAGGAATAAGAAGGAGATTGGAAGGGCGTCAGCCATCGTACTTCCGGGAGTAGGAGCCTTTAAGGATTGCATGGAGAATCTCCAAAAATACGGACTGATCGATCCCCTTCTCCGTTCCATTGAAAACGGGAAACCCTATTTAGGCATCTGCCTTGGCCTTCAAATTCTTTTTTCTGAAAGCGAAGAATTTGGAGCCTGCAAAGGATTGGATTTGATCAAGGGGAGGGTGGTGAAATTCCGGCCCGATCCGGAGCACAAGGTCCCTCACATGGGCTGGAATACGATTGAAAAGATGAAAGAGGTTCCCACGCTGCAGGGAGTGGAGAACGGAGATTTTTTCTACTTTGTCCATTCCTATTATGTCATTCCAGAGGAGAAGCAGTGGATCTCCACGGTTACTTCTTATGGCAGACCTTTTGCCTCCGGTATCTGGAAAGACAACCTCTTTGCCACACAATTTCATCCCGAGAAGAGCCAACAGAAGGGATTAAGGATACTGGAAAATTTTGTGAAATCGATCTGATGAATCTGTAGCGCCCCCATTTACTGCCTGCCTGCCGGTAGGCAGGGGGGCGACGAAGGATCGTCGGCAGTACCTGCCGGCAGGCAGGAATGCCGCCGCTACAAGCATTGAGCTTTGACCTTCAAGCTCAATATGGATAAACGGGAAGGAGCGTTCGATGAATGAAGTCAGAGTAGGAGAGATTCGGATCGGAGGCGAAAATCCCTTGGTTTTAATCGCGGGTCCGTGCGTTTTGGAAGGAGAGGCGATCGCGATGGAAATCGCAGGGCAGTTGAAGGAGCTCTGTCGATCGCTGAAGATTCCTTTGATCTTTAAGGCCTCCTACGAAAAAGACAATCGGGGTTCAGAGAAATCTTACAAGGGCCCAGGCCTTAAAGAGGGACTGAAGGTTCTCGCCAAAGTGAAGGAGAAAGTAGGCCTGCCTGTTCTCTCAGATGTGCATCGGGTGGAGGATGTGGATCGAGCCAAAGACGTTTTAGATATCATTCAAGTCCCGGCCTTTCTCTGCCAGCAGACGAGCCTTCTTCTTAGGGTCGGTGAGGCGGGTAGAGTGGTCAATATTAAGAAGGGGCAATTCGTCGCGCCTGAAAATATGGCGGGCGCCGTGAAGAAGATATACAGCACGGGCAATCACCAGGTTCTTCTGACCGAGAGGGGAACGTGTTTCGGCTATAATAAATTGATTTCGGATTTCTGTTCCATTCCGATTATGCAGGGGATCGGCTGTCCCGTCATTTTCGATGCCACTCATGTTATCAGAAATTACGGGATTCCAAGTGAAGATCCGAGGGGAGGAAGCCCTCAATATGTTCCGCATCTTTCGAGGGCCGCCGTAGCAGTTGGCTGCGATGGCCTTTTCCTCGAGACTCATCCCAGGCCAAGTGAAGCATTCTGTGATGCCTCCAGTATGATTCCTCTCAACGAAATGGAAAGTCTGCTTAAACAGGCCAAGGCGATTCACGATATGGTCAGAGCATGGAAATAAAAATAGCAATTGTTTTTCTGGTTTTTTAGTCTTTTTAGTTTCTCTGGTTAACCAAATAAACCAGAAAGACCAAAAAACAAAAATAACTAACGGAGAGGAGGGTAAGGCGTGAAAATTTTTATCGATACGGCGAATCTCAGTGAGATCAAAAAGGCAAAGGCACTTGGCCTGGTTGATGGCGTGACCACCAACCCTACGCTCCTTGCAAAAGAAGGGGAGGAGATAGAGGGATTGATCCGGAAGATTTCAGCGGAAGTGAAGGGGCCTGTCAATGTTGAAGTGACCGGAACTACCAGCGAGGAGATGGTGAAGGAAGCAAAGGTCATGACCACATGGGGAGATGAGATCGTCATTAAAATTCCGGTCACCACAGAAGGATTGAAGACAGTCAAGATCCTCTCAGAAAAAAAGATTCAGACGAATGTGACGCTCCTCTTCTCGCCCAGCCAGGCCATTTTGGCTGCGAAGGCAGGGGCCACTTATGTCTGTCCTTTTTTAGGGAGGCTTGATGACATCAGCTTCAACGGGCTTGAACTGATTCGACAGATTCGGGCGATCTATGCGAGCTACGCTGACATAAGAACTCAGATTATTGTGGCCAGTGTCAGAAATCCCATTCATGTCGTCGAGGCTGGAATGCTGGGAGCAGAAATTGTGACTGTGCCTCTTGCGATCATCGAGCAGATGGTGAAGCATCCCCTTACGGATAAAGGGATCGCACAATTCTTGGAGGATGCCAAAAAGATCAGGGGAAAGAAGTAAAGGGGCATGGAAAAAGCCATGAGGAGGTAGCAGATGAAAAAGCTTCTGGTGTCGTTTTTCATGTTGGGGGTGATTCTCGCATGGAGCGCTCCATTGCGAGCGGAGACGAACTTCAGCCTGGCCATCTTGCCGTTTATTGTTGAGAGGGTGGAGGATCCTGCAAGAGGGGCTGTCTGCCCAGTTTGTGGAAGGGTTTATGGAAAAGGGAGTGTATCCTCCACTGCACAACTTTATCTGACTCGACTTTTCCAGGAGAAGATCGAGGCCATCGGAACATTCAAACTTCTCCCTGCGGAGAAAGTCGAAGAGGCTTTTTCTCAGAGTGATCGGGGGAGGTTCGACCTAAACCCCATGCGCGCGTCCATCCAGTTGGGCAAGACATTGGACGTTGATTTCATTTTTGTTGGATTTCTCTTTCGTTTCGAGCAAAGAGTCGGATCAGCGATTGGTGTGGATAAACCCGCCTCTGTGGGATTCGATGTCCACCTCATCCGGTTAAGAGATGGGAAGATGGTATGGACAGGAAGATTTGATGAGACCCAAAGACCCCTCAGTGAGAACCTTCTGAAAATGGGCTCTTTCGTCAGAAGAAAAGGCCAGTGGCTGACCGCGGAGGAACTGTCGAGTGTGGGCATGGATGAGATGTTGAAGCGCTTCCCGGGGCCAAAAGAGTTGGAGGAAATGCCTTGATCGTCATTCCCGCAGTGGATCTGAAGGACGGGAGATGTGTTCGGCTTTCTCAAGGAAGGAGGGACCAGGAATCGGTCTATTCAGAACATCCTGTTGAAATGGCCAAGCATTGGGAGTCGAAAGGAGCGGTAAGGGTTCATGTGGTTGATCTTAACGGAGCCGTCATGGGGAAGCCTGTTCACCGATCTTTGATCAAGGAGATCAGCCAATCCGTCCAGATTCCGATCGAAGTGGGTGGAGGGATTCGTGATCTCGCCACGATCGAGGATTATCTTTCTTCAGGAGTGAGATGGGTAATCTTAGGGACAGCGGCTTTCCAAAATCGTCCCTTGATTGCAGAGGCTTGCCATCGCTTTCCTGAGAGGGTGATCCTTGGAATTGACGCCAAAAGAGGAAAGGTGGCCGTCCAGGGCTGGAATGAAGTCGTTTCATTGGAAGCGATCGATCTGGCAGAGCAGTTTGAAGGAATGGGTCTTTCAGCGATCATTTTTACGGATATTGAGAGAGACGGAATGGGCACGGGTTTGAACTTTCAGTCGACCAGGAGTTTAGTTCGATCCACCCCGATCCCAGTCATCGCTTCAGGGGGCGTTTCGCGGATCGGGGATATCGAACAGCTTATGGAACTGGAACCGGATGGGGTCATCGGAGTGATTATAGGTCGCGCCCTCTACACCGGACAGGTTGATCTGGAAGAGGCAATAAGGATTACAAAATCCCCCTCGGGAAGCACTAAATCCCCTGCCACCGGCAGGCACCAAATTCCAAATAAACTCCGATGTCCAAAACCCAAAATTTGAAGAAAGTTGTTTTGGTCATTTGGGTTTGAAAACTGGAATTTATTTGGGATTTGGAATTTGTCATTTGGAATTTGATTAATCTCGATGAGTACGGCTACGAAGTGTTAGAAACTCAATTGGAACGGAAATAAGAGATGCTTGCTAAACGAATTATTCCTTGTCTGGATGTCAAAAGCGGTAGAGTGGTGAAGGGAACTCAGTTCGTAGACCTGAAGGATGCCGGCGACCCTGTTGAGAATGCCAAGGTCTATGACGAACAAGGTGCGGATGAGATCGCTTTCTTGGATATCACTGCTTCGTACGAAGAGAGAGAGATTCTCATTGACATTGTCCGCAGGACGGCAGAGGAAATTTTTATTCCCCTTACGGTGGGTGGCGGGGTCAGACGTTTAGAGGATATCCGGAGGCTTCTTAAGGCTGGAGCGGATAAGGTTTCGATCAACACGGCTGCCGTGAAGGATCCGTATTTTGTAGAGAGAGCCTCGAAGCGTTTTGGAAGCCAATGCATTGTCATCGCCATCGATGCAAAAAGAAAAGGGGAAAGTTGGGAAGTTTACACTCATGGGGGAAGGGTCCCGACAGGAATCGATGCAATTCAATGGGCAAAGAAGATGGAGGAAATGGGAGCGGGTGAGATCTTGCTGACGAGCATGGATCGGGACGGAACAAAGGACGGCTACGACATTGAATTGACGCGAACCATCTCAGAGCAGGGAAGCATCCCTGTCATTGCATCAGGAGGAGTGGGAACTCTTGAACATCTTTATGAAGGGCTGGTTTCTGGAAAGGCTGATGCAGTCCTCGCAGCTTCTATCTTTCATTATCGAGAATATTCCATTGCTCAGGTCAAATCGTATCTCAAAGAAAAAGGTGTTGTCGTAAGGCTCTAACGAAGCGCAGCCATATGGAAGCACCAAATCCCAAGCATCAAATTTCAAATAAATTCCAATTACCTAAATTCGAAACGAGGTCTATTTGGTCATTTGAAATTGGAATTTGGAGTTTATTTGAGATTTGGAATTTGTGATTTGGGATTTTGTAGGCCACCCGCTTTGCTCATTGCTGTTAGGTACTTATCTTGAACAAGTTCTTCCTCTTTCTGGCTACGGGATTTGGAGTTGGATACTCTCCGGTTGCCCCCGGGACTCTGGGAACACTCATCGCCATCCCTGTCTATTATTTTCTTTCAAACATATCTTCACCCATCTATGAGATCACTCTCGTTGGTTTCTTCTTTCTTTCCGTTTGGATTTCAGAAAATGCTGAGATATTTTTTGGGAAAAAGGATGACCAGAGGATCGTCATCGATGAGATCATGGGTTTTCTCGTCACCATGCTCTGGGTTCCCAAAACAGCTATTCTTATAGTCATCGGTTTTTTCGTCTTTCGTTTTTTCGATATTCTCAAACCTTTTCCCATCCGCCGCCTGGAGAAAAAATTCAAGGGAGGGTATGGAGTTGTTCTGGATGATGTGATGGCGGGAGTCTATTCCAATATCGTTCTTCAGGTAATTTTAGTCATTAAGTTATTCAGTCATTAGGTCATTCAATGACTTAATGACCAATGACCCAATGACAGTGCCAGCAAGGAGACCTGACCATGAAACTTGAGAAACTCATCGGAGATCTCTTAAGACAAAGGGGCTGGACATTGTCCATTGCGGAATCTTGCACGGGTGGATTGATCTGTGACCGCATCACCAACGTTTCAGGGAGTTCAGACTACTTTATGGGCGGAATGGTTACTTACAGTAATGAATCGAAGACAAAGTATTTGGGGATTCCGTTACGTCATATAAAGAAGTATGGAGCCGTGAGTCCGCACGTGGCGCGGAAGATGGCTCAAGGAGTACGTAAAGCCTTTGGTTCGACATTCGGATTATCCACCACCGGCGTGGCCGGACCAACCGGCGGAACAAAAAGGAGTCCTGTCGGGAGAGTATTTATTGGATTGGCTGCTGGAAGAAAGGTCTGGGTGAAGAAATTAGACTTAAAGGGGACCCGCAGAGAAATAAAAGAAAATGCCACCGAAAATGCCCTTCATTATTTTTATGAAATACTGGTTAAAAAAGCTGGCCGTAAGACTTCACGATTTCGTTTTCTGTAAACCAATCATTTTGACCATTTCTGAATTACCGATGCTCGGCACCAATCCGACATATTATGAGTGGCTTATTCAATGCATGAGCTTCTCATAGAACGTTCTGCACATGTTTTTCTGAGTAAAGCTTCTTGCATGCGATCCCGACCTTTGCGTCTTCAAAGTCAACCAAAACATCAGGCGGTTCGCATAGGTGTGCACTGAAGGATCTTCTCTTAAGCACCGCCCACAACTCGACTTCCCAGAGAATGTTCTTAGCGCCAGATCTCTCCCTTTGAAGGAGATCAAGACTACCGGTGGTAAACGCGATGAGGTGCTTGATGCGATCTGGAACGTTTCTGAGCGGCAGGACGGCCTCCGCAATGCGATCGAGGCAAGCCGCTCGAAACAGCAGGTTCATCGGCAATCCATCAAGGCGGTTCAGGAGCCAAGAGTCAGATAAGGTTTTAGCATCCTCGATCAGCAGTGCAAGATCACAATTCGGCGGTAAGGGGACGCCGTTCTCCGAATACAGTTCTTCAATCGCAGAGGCCTTTTCTTTAATTACTAGATAAGTCTGGCTAGATGACAGCGACAGATCGGAAACGGTGCCGGTGGGAATAACGAGTCCCGACTCCGTATCATGCCATATCTCTTGGATGCCCTTTCGTATAGTCATCGCTTGGCTTGGCTCACCGTGAGGGAGTGTCAATAATTTTTCAATTTTATGCTCCTATTGATTCGTTTATCAGCTTTGTACAAAATTCTGTCTGCTTTTTCAAAAGGTACTTCTAACTCTTTACATTTCTTTTTCAAATCTTCGAGGTATCTGAAGTAAAATTGGCATATTTTCTCTTTATTTGACTGCGAATTGCCAAGAGGTAAAGACAATTCATTTCCAGTTAGTAGACGATAAACATGCTGGTCGATAATTTGGAAAAGTCTCGGATTTTTAAACCGTAAAAATGTTGAAGCCATAGGGAGTTGGACACCACTACACCCCAATAAATCAATCAATAACTTTTTATGCTCTTCTTTATGTCCTTCATCGTTGCCAATCTTATTCAGCCTCCCTATAAGGTCATCAGTGAGACGAGGATAGCGATTTAGTTTCCATAAAGCAATCTTGTTAACGATTTTGTCATCGAAATCCCCCGTAATATTATCGAGTTCATTCGTTAAATCAGGGTTGTAATCATATTTGAAATCCTCATCTTGCAACTCTCTCTTATTTTCTATCTTCTTTATTACGACACTATTTTTTCTATTCTTCATCTTCATCCAACTAACATAGTGGTCACCGGCGTGGCGAGCTCTGCCATGTCCGGAGCAGCTACGTGTTAAGCCATTTCAGGCTTTTGCATCTTCCTTAGATCCAATCCCCTGATTTTGGCCTCTTCCAAAAAGTGAGTCCATCCTTCCATGAATTGCGCCACTTGTTCAAAGGGTAGTTTATGGCCGTCCTTCAGAAAATGCGGAGTCATGAGGGCTGAGTTCTGGTCTGCCAGCGGCATTTGGGCCTTCAATGACAATTGACGGAAACAGCTTGTGCCCCCTTTTGGTTTTCAAGGAGAAGTTCTCCAAGACAAACCAGACAGCAGCTATGTTCCGGTAGTGGGGATTACCATCGTCTTCTGTTTTTGCAAGGAGCTGACTCACCCTGTATGATATTATCTCTGGAGACAGAACCGAAACATCTTCGTTTAGCAACACGAGAAGGCGAATTGAATTGGGACAGTTCAATATGTCCTTAGTAGCAAGGATTTGTTTATCTGCTTCTCTGAATGACTGCTCGATTGAGCGAGAGATCTTATAGAACAATTTCTTATGTATATCCTGGCCGTCCGGCAGATGCCTGAGGATTTTCGCTAGTTCCATCTCACCATAGAAAAGCGGATACTCTTCCCTGTCTTCATGGTTCTTAAGTTCCGTGTGTATTTTGTGCTCTGGGTCAGATTCTAACGACTTGAGTTCGATGATGGCTTTTCGGTTATCTATCAGGAAGTCGGCGCGCTTTGAGTCGTCAAATTCAGAGGGCAACTCCAGATCATCAATCGCTTCTGCAAATGGCAACCGAGCGAAAAAGGCCTTGAACCGATCATTAAGTGACGTTGTCATGCCTTGTCACGCGTTAGCGATTAATTATACAGAAAAAATTCTGTATAACAGGACTTGTAGTCGGCTTTTCCAGAATCATTCCGGGTTTCTAAATATTTGAATATGACGGGAAGACAACCTATTCAATCCTGATCTGGTAAAGGAATAGCTCCTTCTAAAATTGTATTTTTTTGGTTCGTCTGCAAGGGTATCGATCAGGTTAAGGTGCTGAGTTAAACTGAAAATTGAATCTATCCTGGGTCTTCCATTTCAATCGACCTGATGCCAAAGCCACTGCTTGAGGCAGTTTCATTCGGAGAAGACCGCGGGGGGCTTAAGCCCCGCATTATTCGATAATAATACCTATTTTGCGGGCGATCCCGTCTTCTTTAAAACACTCTTTGCAATTCCGGTATAAGGTCTTTAACTCAGATATAGCTTCCGTTAGGTTATCGACTTTAAATTCCTCAAACCAGTATTCTTCACTTTCTAGGAATATCCTCATTTTTCCGCACCCCCTCCTTAAGAACAACACCAAAGCTACGAATAAGACATCTAACGCTATGTTGCCCACCTAACCGTAATCACTTCCGGGTTTTTTCTCTAAGGCAATAAGAGCGATCCCGGGATTGTCGTTCGTGGTAGCAAGGCGCTGTTTCTTTCCCGCAAACAACCAAAGTTCGTCAACTTAAATATCCTTCCAAGGGACAGTCCGCATGGTCGCATCCATAATCTTCTCACAAGTACTACCAACACGGCGCATAAGCCCATAATGGTGTCCGGATGAACTCCCCTCATTCGTTCGATACAACGAATCCAAAGGATTCTCCACCAATCCTCCAATCTGAGTCCTTAGGGACGTTGTTCAAAACTGTCAATTTTTCTTAAAATACTTCTCTTTCATGATTACCATAGCAATGGCTGAGGTGCCCATCCGTAAGATTTCGCTTGCCTTGATATTTGCCCCCATCCCGCTGATTTCCTCAGTCTACGCCAAGTTGTACTTCCCTCTATGTGAGGTTCTTATCAACAATATTATCAGGCAAAAAGTTCCATCTGACGACGCGTCCTGAATTTCGCTCCGTCAGAGAAAACTCTTAAGACAGAATCTGCAGGGACGTTGGCCAACTCCTTTGGCTCCAACTTGTGGAGCCCGCCACCGTAGACTCTTCCTTCTTGCATAAGCATCTCAGCGGCAATCGATGAGAGGGCCTGCCAAACCTTCTGATACAGTTCGGGGTGGTGACTCAATGATGCGGCTAAATCTGGCTTCGGGTACAGCAGTAGATAGACGTTTGCCGTGGTCGCCTTTGAGTAGTTAAGGATGAAACGAAAGGGAGATTTGCTTCTGCGGGTTGGCCTTCCCATGTAGGTACAAAGGAATGGGGCAGGTGGCCGTTCCTCTTGGGAGTACCAGGGCTCTCGATGCTTACAGAGATAACGCTTCTCTATCCCAGTTTCAATGCCTCGTTTGAGGTATCGCCACAAAACCGGATACGTTTCTTTTACCTCATTCTCCGGCAAATCGCATGAGAGCAAATAGCGTCGGTTCTGTATCTGTGGTTCACCATTCTGATCAGCGTTAATTTCATCAATTTCAAGGTCTCTTGGACTCGGCAGGATAGGTTTTAGGAACTTCTTTGGTAGGTTAAGTTCCCTTACTTGCTCTGTGGTGAGTATGAAGAACGCATTACAGCCTGTGGCCAAGCCTCGTTTCACTGTAAAGAGATCCGCCAGTTTAACACCGTTATGCTTCCCAATGGGTTTTGAGATGGCTTGAGGTAAACCTGTCCACTTAGAGATGTAATGAAGGTCGGCAAGTCGTATGGAGTCAGAAACCGTTGGCCTTTCCAACATCCCGCCGAAGGTGAACTCAATTTCATGCTCGGCGGGTGGTGGTGAATTCTTAAAAAATACGACCGCCGATGATACTAAGGCATCACCGAACTGAACGTCATTCGGATCGAACCGATGAATGCGGGAAGGCGTTACCCGTTTCATCAAGAACTCTTTTATCCTGTGGCCATAATTCACATCCATAAACTCAGTCGGAATGAGCCAAGCCCCCACGCCATCCTTCGCCATCCAGGCTTGTGACAAAACCATGAAATACGTGTATAAGCCGCCCAACCCATTCATCTCGAAGTTGAGATAACGGGCAGTTGAGCGCTGCAGTTCCCGTTTCTGAATTTGGCTCAGATGGTGGTGACGAACGTAAGGCGGATTGCAGACCACAAGGTTGTATTTTGCAGCTTCGGCCTTCGGTGGCTCGCTCGTTGTAAAATCGGCAACGCAGAGGCGCAATCCGGTTTCCTTCCACAGACGTTCTGCACACCCAGCGTAGTGTTGATCGATCTCGTAACCAACCGCAGCCTCGATCCGTGAAGGTGGCACCTGATGTAGCAGAGCTGAATAGAAAGGGCCGGTTCCGAAGCCGGGTTCGAGAAAACGGATCTTTAAGTGCGGTGAGAGCAAGGAAGCAGCGTAAGCCACGATATCAGAGGCCAACTTCGGCGGTGTGGCGAACTGACCGAGCCGGTTACGCTCTGCTTTTACCTTGGCAGCATCTATTCGCTCTTGGAGTTCGAAGCGAACCTTCTCTCGTTCTTTCATAGACTCCATGTCTACAACCCGAACGCTACAAAATCGTCTATGCGATGTTCCCAAACCCAATCAATTCCTTCAGAGGCTTCATAGCCGAGATAACCGCTATCGAAGTAGCCGCACAGGAAAAGGATGTATCGAACACGATTGCCGTGCTTTCTTCGAAGTTGGCCAACTTTTGCAGCCTCCTCTTTTCGACGCTTGTTGACGTTGGTGAAATCACCAGCAGATTTTGCTTCGATCATCAACGGAAACTTGCCGCCTTTCGGCTTAAGCGGCATCACTGCTGCATCGACTGGGATGTTGACTGACTTGTGGTCTTCCTTTAACCCCGGCACGTTTAAGCGAAGAGCGAATATTCCTGGCTTCATTTTATCCAGCGAGATCCTTCCAGACATATCATTGTAACCACGGTCCTCAAGCTACTTTTTGATTTTATTAAGTTGTCGCTTCTCTTGAGCATTGCGAACGATGGGATCGGCGTTGGCTCCACAGAGGCGATCCGCCACAATAGTTGCAGCTCGGTAAGCCTCTTGTTTGTTCGGATCACGATTCTCACCAAGCCACGGAAAAATGTCAATATCCACCAACCGAATAATCATCTCGGTAATCTTCCGTAGATTAGCATCCACTGCAGCGGGTTTCATTTGTGGCGGGAGCCGATGCTCCAATTCCATGTTGTTCACGAGGGATTTTGAGATTCCGGCAAGACCAACCAGACGGTCGCGGGCAATGGGGGGAGCAGTGGCCATGCGGAGAGCGAAAAGAATAGAAGGGTCGCTACAGAGTTCGTCTGGCGTAAGATTCCGAAGGTGTCTCGTCCGTTGGAGCATGTCTTGGACATGCTTAGTGGCCTTCACACGTTCTTTCCGGTATGTGTTTGGAGCAAATTTAAGGAACCACTCGTTATATAGGTCCACAGAACCAGCGATGTCTTCTTTCCAAAGGTGCGGTTTGTTAAGGTTAGCTCCCATTTCATCACTGCCCTATGTGGATTTCAGCGCCTAATAATATATCATAGCATTTCTTGCATATCGTGAAATCCATAAATTCTTCATGCCGCTCTCTCATTTTCTATCCGGTGCAATGTCGCGATGACTTTGCCCAAGATTTTGAAATCGCTTTCTTCGCTAACCCTTATAGGTTGCATCACATCATTTTCTGGCTGCAAAATGATAAGGTTCTTCTTGCGATAAAACCTTTTTACTGTGGCCTCATCGCCGAGTAGAGCGATAACAATGTCTCCGTGATCTGCATCGGATTGTTGCTGGGCAATGGCAATATCTCCATCATAGATGCCAGCCTTTATCATACTGTTGCCCCGGACGTGAAGCGCGAAGAGTCTTGAGGACCGGCCGACGAGGGAACGGTCCACGGAAATAGTTCCTTCAAAATTTTCTTCAGCCAAAAGAGGCAGTCCTGCAGTAACCCGACCGATCAATGGAACGGAAACTGCAGAATAATGAGCAGATTCCTCCCTGCTTTTGTTGGAGGCAACAAGCTCCAATCCCCTCCACTGATTTGGGGTCCGCCGAATCTGACCTTTCCGCACAAGGGCCTTTAAGTGTTCCTGAACAGCGTTTGGGGATTTAAAGGAAAATTGTTCTTGAATTTCAGAAATTGTGGGAGGGAAGCCTGAATATTGAATATGGGTTTTAATAAAACTTAGGATCTCCGCTTGGCGTCTCGTTAATACAGACTGTTTCATCGCCGTGTTCACCCACGAAGAATTGAAGTTAATTTCCTTATACTGTAATTTTGTACAGGTGTCAAGAAAAAAATGGAGTTTGGAGTTTGTGAATAGTTTCTTATTGAAATTCTATTCCGAGCTTCTCTGCAATATTCCGAAGAGCTGCCGGATCAAACCATTTGCACTTAAACTCGCTGTAATCCAAAGGACTACTCCTTCCTGATCATGTCGATTAGTTTATCCAGGTCTTCAGGAGTAGGTTTTTCGCTCCTTATGGTTCGGAAGAATATCGGCAACGAGTTTAATACCTTTTCATCTGACAGAATATCTTCTGGTATGATGCCGGCATCAATATTCGCCTTGTCTTTCATTTCTTTCCATAAGGCGGAGCCGATTTTGATGTCCAGCAGGCGCGCGATCTTTCTTAATTTGTCTTCGTCCTGAGGAGGTGCAAGCAGACCACGCTCAACTTTGCTCCAGTTACTGGCATCTATTTCTATTCGTTTGCAGAATTCTCTCAGGCCTATGCCCTTGGCAATCCTTCTTTCCTTTATGAACTCTCCAAACATCCCTATCCCTCCCTTCCGTGAGGTTAGTTGTTGGAATTGTGGTAATTCATCTACCACGTGGTAATATTAGTACCACACTTTGAGAAAGTCAAGATGATTCTTTCTCCAGCAACACTCTCGTCGGAATACGGAGATTAGGGCTGAAAAGCAAAGGTTCCCAAGAAAATTCAACTTGTGAATAGTTTGTGAATAGTTTCTCCTTGAAATTTTGTCTTTTTACCAATAATATAAGACATCTTTTTGCGGGAAGGGGGAGGTTTTGATGAAGTTGGAGAGGTTTGAGGGGTGTTGGACAGCCATGATAACCCCGTTCAATCGGAAGGGGGAGGTCGATTTTGAAGGTCTGGAGAAAAATGTTCAATTCCAGATAGAGAATGGGGCCAATCTTGTCCCCACTGGAACGACGGGTGAGTCTCCCACGCTTGACTGGAGGGAACACGATCGGGTCATTACGAAGACAGTTAAGTTAGCAAAAGATAAAGTCTTTGTTATTGCGGGCACAGGGTCAAACTCAACCAGTGAGGCGATGAGAGGATCCAAACACGCCGTCGAGGTAGGTGCCCACGGGGTGCTGCTTGTAGACTGTTATTATAATGGACCCTCCTCCCTCGAGCTGAGGACCCAATACTATGAAGTGATAGCCAAGGCATTCCGAAAGGCATTCGTTGTGCCTTACATCATTCCCGGGAGAACAGGAACAAGACTTGAGGTGGAAGATCTTGCCATTCTCCATCGCAAATATAAAAATGTGAGGGCTGTCAAGGAAGCCACTGCAGATCTTAGGCGTATGGCGAAGACGAGATCTCTCTGCGGAGAGGACTTTGATATCCTCTCCGGAGATGATGATAAGACCTTTGAGATGATGACCCTTAGTGATATTCGTGCTTCCGGAGTGATTTCTGTAATGTCGAACATCATTCCGGGCCCCATCCGTGAAATGGCCAAAGCGATAAGCGATGGAAATATGAAGAAGGCCAACCGGATGAAGGATATCCTCGATCCTCTCTTCAAAGTGGTGACGGTCAATACCGTTGAATCTTATGAAGGATTTGAGGTCCCATGCAAATTTAGAAATCCTGTTGCGATCAAGACGATGATGAAAGGTCTTGGATTGCCTGCTGGGCCATCCCGTCCGCCTCTTGGAAAGATGACGCTTAAAGGAATGGAGGTCGTTAGAAGCGCTCTTAAAGAGACTTATGGAAAGGATAGGGAGGTGTTCACACCCCTTCAGGAGTTTTATAAGATTAATATGGAGGAGCGCCTCTCGAACGATCGCTATTGGAAATAGTCGACGGGTATAATCATAGGAGGAAAGGCCTGTTCCGGAAATAAGGGACAGGCCTTCTTACTATCATTAAATTTTTTCAAACATGTCTTTAGGAGCGCCGCATACCGGGCAGACCCAGTCATCAGGGAGTTTGTCGAAAGGTGTGTCTGGAGAGATATTACCGTCGGGATCACCCTTTTCCGGATCATAGATGTAACCACAGACTTTGCATTTCCACTTTTGCATCTCCCCCTCCAAATGATGCGATAGGATCGTTTCACTTGAGGAGCATTTCATCTGAGGAGCGCGCTGTTTGAGGGTTTTTAACCTTGACCCTCAAGGCCGAAGGCCGCTCCTAAGGCGAAGCGCTCCTAATGGCCCTGCAAGCTATTTAAGGATTTCATCATCGTATATTTTTTCAAGGGCATACTTGTGTTTGCTCTCCTCCTGAACCAGAAAAGTGAAGAGTTTTCTTAAAGTTTCATCTTCGTTCTTCTCATTCAAATCTGTATAAAGTTTCACCGAACGTTCCTCTCTCTTCATTGCAATTCGAAGAATTTCCGCGTAAGAAATATTGGGTTTTAATTCCGCTTCTACCAAATAGTCGCTGATCTTTAGATTCGGGATCTTCTCGATTTTTCCCAGCACGATTTTCCCTGCCTGTACCCCTTCGAGCTTTTTCTTGTGCCCTTCTTCCTGCTTCATAAAATCTGAGAAAAGCTCTTTGGTCCCGGAGAGCTTAACCATTTTGCTCGCTTTGTCATAAAAATTGACCGACTCGATCTCTCTTTGAATAGCAAACTGAACGATCTCCATAAACTTCTTCGCCTCCATAAATTCTCCTTTCTGGCCTGATCTGACCGTTCCTCACGCTCTGATCCAACCATGCCCCATTTTACTAAGATGTCTTCGCAATGGTCAAGATGAATTTTGTCATATCGTCAAATAGTCATTAGTCTTATAGTCGGAAGGACCAAAACGATCAATCGTAAAGACTTTGTGACGACGAGCCAAGACTGCAACCAATCTTCTTATCTCTCTTTTCGCAGCAGGCGCATCGAATTGAGGATGACCAGGAGGGAACTGGCTTGATGCAAAACAGCACCCAGGATCATCGTCATCGCCCCCTGGGCGGAAAGGAAAACCAGCACTGTGTTGAAAACGATCGCAAAGGCGAGATTCTCTTTGATCACCCGAAGTGCCTTTCGCGAGAGTCGAATCAGCATCGGGACTTTTTTCAGTTCATCGGTCATCAGGGCGATGTCAGCCGTCTCGATCGCGACATCCGTCCCAACCGCTCCCATTGCAATGCCGATATCCGCAGCGGCAAGGGCAGGGGCATCATTGACGCCGTCACCGATCATTGCCACAACGCGACCTTTCCTTTTCCATTCCTTAATACTTCCCACCTTATCTTCGGGAAGAAGCTTGGCCTCGTATCTTATCCCTAACTCTCTCGCAATTCGATCAGCCACGCGGGGGCTGTCACCGGTGAGCATCCAAATTTCGGACACCCCTTGCTCCCTGATCCGATCGATCGCCTCCTTCGCCCCTTCTCTCAAGGTGTCGGCAATGGAAATGACCCCCAGAAGACGTTGATCCACGGCTACGAGAAGGGAGGTCATCCCTTCTGATTGTTTGGACTCCAATGCCTCTTCGGCTGATTCCGGAATCTCGATTCCCTCGCCTTTCATCATTTCAGAAGTACCCACCACAATCGACTTAGAGTCCCATTGAGCCTTCACTCCCTTGCCCCTTAAATTCCCGAAGGAAGTCGGATGGGGAACATGGAGGCCCAACTCTTCTGCCTTCTTCGTCACTGCTCCGGCCAATGGGTGCTCAGAACGTTTCTCTGCAATGGATGCCCAATAAAGAAGTTCTTTTTCGTCCAGTCCATCAAAAGTTGTCATCTCTAGAACCTTCGGCCTTCCCTCCGTAAGCGTTCCGGTCTTGTCCATGAGAAGGGTCTTCAATCTTCCCATCTGTTCCAGATAGATGCCTCCTTTGATGAGGATCCCACGGCGGGCCGCATTTCCAATGGCGGCCACCACGGCCGTCGGTGTTCCCAGAACGAGGGCGCATGGACAGGCCACGATGAGGATGGTGATCGCCCGGATGATCTCCCCTGTCACCAGAAAAGTAGCGAGAGCAACCAGGATAATGGCAGGAATAAAATATCTCGAGAAGCGATCCATGATTCTCTGAGTGGGCGACTTCTCGGCCTGGGCTTCCAGGATCAGGCGTTTGATCTGGGCTAATTTTGTATCATCGGCCACCTGTGTGGCGACGATCTCGCAGGAGCCAGACTCATTGATGGTTCCACAGTAAACCTTATCTCCGATATCTTTTTCCACGGGGACGGACTCCCCGGTCAACGTGGCCTGATTGACAGAGCCACAGCCGGAGACAATCTTCCCATCCACGGGAATCCTGTCTCCCGGCTTGACGATCACAACTTCCGACGGCTTCACGTCCTCAATGGGAACCTGGACTTCCTTATCCTCCCGCCTGACCCAGGCCATTTTTGGAGAAAGCTGTATGAGAGAGGAAATTGCCTTCCGTGCTTTTCCGACAGTGACCCCCTCCAGGGATTCTCCGAGAAGCATAATGAAAAGGACGGCTGCTGCCTCACGATAGGCCCCCACCGCAGTGGCTGAAATGGCAGCGATTGAAACAAGGGTATCGACATTTAAATCCGGAATCAGAAGCGTCTTAATGGCACTCTTTACAATCGGGTACCCGCCGAGAATCAAAGAAACAATGGCCAAAGCAGTCGGAAGGGAATAGCGAGTCAGACCGATCCACTCCAATATCCAGGACGATGCCAGAGTGATTCCGGAGAGACCCAGAAAGATGAAGGATCTCCTCGCCCTCCAGAAGGCAAGGGTTCTTTCGGCAAAAGTCTCCCTGACCCTATAGCCGGGTTTGGTGATCGCTTTCTTGATTCGGTCTTCTTCTACCCGATGGGGGTCGTAGTAAACGGTCGCGGTGGATAGGACGTAACTGACTTGTGCGGAGAGAACTCCAGGGACATGCTCTACTGAGTGTTCGATGTTAAGCGCGCAGTCGCCACAGTGGATATCCTCAATATTGACGATAAGCTTCGATTTGCCTTTAAGCTTTTCTTCTTTCTCTTCCATCTCTTATCTCTCCCTCACCCCGCCTTCTCCCCCGAAGGGAGAGAGGAAGGATGAGGGGCATTCCGCATTTGAGTTAGTCTCCCCAACTCCACAGACCGGTGTTATGAAGACTGTAATACTGATCGTTCAGCAATTTCTCGTGGAGGGATTCCTCATCGGCCAATCGTTTGTACATGTCCTTTCCCCGTGGGTCCCTGGTTAATTCAGCCAAGGAGCGATAGTAGGCCAGGGCCTTTTTCTCTTCCCGGATCGCAATCTTCACTGCATCCATGTCTGTTAGTTGTTCATGACCTTTTGGCTTCTCCATCTTTAAAGGAAGGGACTTCTTCTTAAGAGATGTCCCTCCATAAAGAACCCACTCTCCTTTTTCCTGGAGCGACTTGAGGAGCCCGGTCAGCTTCTGATAGTGGTTCATCTCGAATTCAGAGAGTTGCTGAAACATGTCCCTTCCTTTGGGATTTTTCGTACGCTTAGCCGCTTTCAAGTAACCCTGGAAGGCCTCTTTCTCTGCTTCGATCGCCACCCTGATCGCCTTCAGGTCCTCCCGGTCGGTCCATGGGACATCCTTTCCGCAATTTTTGCAAAGAAGTTTCTTATCTCTTTTAATCACATCCGCCACACTTTCAAAACCCTCGACGGTCATGTCAGCCTCGGCGCCACAATGCTGACAGGCGTAAACCTCTTTCACCATCTCTTCCTTCCTTTCCGCCCCATAGGCTAAGTCTCAATGATCTATCTTTTTTCATTTGAACTCATAAGAGTCTTCCATCCCCTTGTTTTCCTAAATAGATTATCCCATATTCCATTCCAAATTTTTAGGGATTCCTCAGGTGACCAAACCAAATGGCCTCCTTTGGTTCTATTTCTTTTTAAGGGGACTCTCCTTCTTGCCCATGAGTCTTGGGTCAATATTGCCTGTCCCTCCGCAATCCGGGGTATAACAAGTGACATCACTAAAGGAGCAGGTTTGCTTACAGGAAGGACATCTTTCGGGGATAGTCTCGGCTTCAAATGTGTAACCACAACCTGAACAGTTCCATTGTGTCATTGAATTTACCTCCATTCCAAATTCGAATTCGCCTGCCTCCCGGCCCCGCACTATTAATAGACCGAGGGCGGGGCAGGCAAGCGCATCCTCATTCCGAATCGCTGCGGGCCTTCTAAGCTGCCGAGGCCAATTTTCTCCCCGTTTCGTAAGCCTGTCGGAGCGCCTCTGGATGTTTCAAAATGTCCTCCTTGGCCTCCACACCTCGGAAGACCAGTTCGCCCACATATTCCGCATTGAGGACATCAAAAAAATATTTGACCGTGAGAATGGCCCCATCGAAAACCCTCTGCCCCTTTGTCGCACCTGCAGAAATAAAGAACCCTTTCCTCTTTCTTCCTTCTTTTCCTAAGGAAGGATCCTTGAGAAGGTATTTCCTCGACCAGAGGGCTTGGCTTCGATCGATCAGGGCCTTGGCCCAGGCAGTGACGCCATAGAAGAAGATCGGAGAGGCAAAGATGATGACGTCTGCCTCGAGCAGCTTCGGGTAGATCTTTTGCATGTCGTCGAGAACGACGCAATTTCCCGTATGGTCACATCCGTGGCATTCTTTGCAGGGGGTGATGGTGTAGTCGCTGAGATAGAGGCGCTCTACTTTCGCTCCTTCTTCTTGAGTTCCCTTGAGGGCCTCTTCAAGAAGGAGATCTGTGTTGCCACCCCTTCGCGGGCTACCGAAAATTCCCAATACCTTCATCGTTTCTCCGATCGCAAATCCTTTCTGTCCAGAGCCTCAATCATCAAAGCCTCGACGATTACCAGGGAATTGAACGGAGCTCCCTCAAACCATCCAATTCGGGCTCAGCCATTCCCTTATGCTGGATTAATACCTTAAAAACTTCACCCATTCCCATCTCAGGTTCGATCAGATGTTTTAGCGAAAGCCTCAATCGAAGCGCGTCGATCTCAAGCATTTCTCTTTCCAGAGATTCCATTTCCTGGAGCAGGCCTAACGCGATGAGGAATCGATATTGGGGGACAAGGCCAGTGAACCGAAGGCCGACCTCCTCTCCTTTCTGGATCAGGCTAGTGAAGTTGACATGAGAGGTGATATCTTGTTCTCCCAATCGCTCGTAAGGATTATTGGATGTTTGATGATGGGCGTAGCAGAGAAGGGTTCCTTCTCTTCGAGAGGTGCTGTAGAGTTCCTCAGCGCGGTAGCCGTAATCGATGGTCAGGACAAATCCATTCTTCAAACAACGGGCCACCTTTTCCATCCAATCCAGTGCCTTCAGGTTCACCTCAGCCCGCTGGCCTTCCTGGAGCGCGATGTCCATGGATTGGAAATAGGAAGCGATTCTCGAGTCTGAGGGTTTTCCCTGTTCCTCTTTCAATCGGCCGTGATCCTCAGTGACATAGATCTCTTTCAGTTCCCCATGATTAAAAACGATCTGATGGACAGGAAAGGCGTCCACCAGTTCGTTGGAGAGAAAACAACCCTCTATCAGATTCTTTCCCTCTTCGAAAGTTTCTGGGTCCATCCAGAAAACTCTTCCTTCTTTTTCATGATCCGCAAGCCTTTCTCTTTGTTCTCGTATCAGAGAGGGAGAGTTTTCAAGGAGATAGTAGCGGAGGTGCCGATAGAAAAGCGGGACATTCCTTTTTGCCCATTGGAGAACGTCTTCGCAGAGGAACCCTCTTCCGGATCCTTGCTCTACGATATCGAAGGTTTTGCCGCCCAGCTGCTCTGCCATCTGATATAGTTGCTTGGCGATCAAGCCTCCGAAAATAGGATGAACACACGGGCCGGTATAAAAATCCCCATTCTTTCCAATGTTCATCCGTTCCGACCGATAATAGCCGTAGTCAGGATGGTAAAGACACCATTCCATAAACTGGGAAAAGGGGATGGGACCTCTCTTACTAATTTCGGACAGAATAAATTTTCTCAGCCTCTCTCCGCGGCTTCTTTTCTCTTCTTCCATACACAAAGGAGTTCCCGATTATGGTATCCGGATTGGACCAACTCCCAGCCTTCTTTCCCTTTCTCCCGAAATAGGTTTTCCACCCATTCAACGCCTCCTTGGAAGGCATCGTGGATAAAGCAGAGGCCGTCTTGATCGCATTCGATGGTCCTTCCCGGCTCCTTGGGCTGCATCTCTGGAAGTTCGTGGATGGTAATCGAATATTCCCATTGGGTCATAGATTTCACCTTCTTTGTCTTAAATTCTCCTATGCTTGACCATCTTATACCCGTTCTTGAGAATTCGAAATTCGTATTTGAATAATTATAACCCATCAACCCGGCATGGGGAGAATATATAAGATTCTATCACATCTTCCTCTCCAATGGGAGAAAGAAGAAGAAACTCTGTTACTTTCCTTCTTACATCGATGATCGCGTAAGATGGTCGACCATCATGCAGACTTCTTTAAGATTGAAGGGCTTATGAATAAAACCATAAACGCCTGCATCAATGGCCTCTTTGAGGAAAGGGTCTTCCCGTTCTGAAATGACCAGGAGGATTCTTGGTCGGCAGGACTTCTGTATCTCGAGGAGCAGCCCCTTTTCTTTGATTCCGGGGCTGTCGATATTCAACATGAGGATATCGAAATGTTCTTTAGGAATGTGAGACTCGATCTGATAACCACTGTCCAACGTGATGACCTGATGACCTTCTCTCTCCAAACATTCTCTTAAATAACCTCGGCTGGATAGATCGTGATCGACAATGCAAATCTTGCCTGTCATGATGTTCCCTTTCCAAATTGTGTTCACTCAACGAGCTTTGGTAGGGATAATTAGCCTCTCTGTTCGAGTCGATTCTCCAAGATGACTTTGTCAACAATCTCTCCACAGAAGATGCATCTCCATCCGGAAAATTCTTCACACACTCCATAAAATTTTTCGAATACCATTGTTCCGCCACATCGATTACACTTCATAACAGGTCCCTCCGGTGTTTGAGTTTGGGGAAACTAAGAGCAATTTTTATACCAAAAATCAGATTTGTTTAGAAAATCGATAAGTTACCGATTTTAAAGAGATGGGGCGTTTGGGGTCGGAATTTTTGGGAAGAAAAATCTGTATATTTTTGGACGATTAATATGTAAAACTGAGGCGTTTTTGTCATTAATCATTTATATTTTAATCAGTTAGAGATGAGTCTAATTTTATACACACTTTAATTAATTTTGTTCTTTTTCCAACCCATATCGTTTCATCTTTCCGTAAAGAGTGGATCGGTTTATGTTCAGCTTCTTCGCCGCCTTATGCTTATTCCAATTGGTTTCTTGTAAAGTTTTCAAAATCAGGTCCTTTTCGTAATCTTGGAGGGTTATTAATTCTTGTGGTAAAGACCTCTGGAGAAGGAATTGGGGAAGGTCTCTTGGCAATATTTTGTCCTGCTTGGCAATGATGATGGCATGGTCAAGGACATTCTCTAATTCGCGGACATTTCCCGGCCAGGCGTGTGCAAGGAGCATTTCCATGACTTCAGGGGAAAAACTGGTGAATTCTTTTCCCCTTTCATGACTGAACTTTTTCAGGAAATGAGAGGCGAGAAGTGGGATATCGTCCTTTCTCTCTCGCAGGGGCGGAACGAAAATAGGAATGACATTGAGTCGATAATAGAGATCTTCTCTGAAGGTACCCTTTTTCATCTCTTCACTAAGATTCTTGTTCGTGGCAGCGATCACCCGGACGTCCACGTCCAGGGTCTCCTCTCCGCCGACCCTCTCAAAACGGCGATCCTGCAGAACCCTCAGGAGGAGGATCTGGGTAGGAGGAGAGACCTCACCGATCTCGTCGAGGAAGATTGTCCCTCCGTCGGCCATTTCAAACCGCCCTATCTTTCGCCGGATGGCTCCGGTGAAAGACCCTTTTTCATGGCCGAACAGTTCACTTTCCAAAAGGCTTTGGGAGTAGGCCGAGCAGTTCGCAACGACAAAGGGTTTCGTTTTCCGATGACTGTTGAAATGGATCGCCCTGGCGATCAATTCCTTCCCTGTGCCACTTTCCCCCTGGATGAGCACGGTTGAATCCGTGTTCGCAATGTCAGAGATCAACGAAAAGATCTCCTGCATCCGGGTATTCTTACCTAAGATATTTCCGAAGCCGTATTGCTTCTCCAATGCCTGGGTGAGAAGAATATTCTTGTCCTTCTCTCTTTTCAGTTCATCATGGAGGTCCTTAATTCGAAGCATGACTTCCACCTTCGCCAACAATTCTTCATTTATAAATGGCTTCGTGAGATAGTCATCCGCTCCCAGGTTGAGGCTGTTGATCTTATCCCGAAGACTCGATCGGACGGTAAGAATGATGACGGGAATGAATTTCAATCTCTCGTCCTCCTTGATCTTGAGGCAAATGTCTCTCCCATCGACATCGCCCAGCAAGATATCAAGGAGGATCAGATCAACAGGCGTTTCCAATTCTGGAACTTTTTGCCCTTCAACCTCCAAGATTCTCATTGCTTCATCCCCGGAAAGAGCGGAGAAGACCCGATATCCCTCCGATTCCAGGAGCGCGGTGATCATCTGCACGGTATCTGTCTCATCGTCGATGACCAATATTCTTTTCATCTCTTTGTCTTTCATTCCTGTTCCCGATGCGATCATCAGACCGCTTCAATCGAACCCAATATCGCCGAAAGATCTCTGAATGTCAATCGTAATTTGGGGGAATTTGGATACAGAAACATCCCTCATTCTGCAATGATTGGAAGGACGTAATGATTAGAATTGCGGGTGACCCGATACCGATCTGATTCTCTGACATTGAAAAGATGAGTCTACCCTTTTGGGTCTCGGAAAATTGACAAAGGATTCCCAAAATATTAGATTCCTTCAGTAAGGTGAAGGAGAAATCGGGATGGCAGGTGAGTTCCTTGAGGTTCATCACGGTACCTGGATGAAAGGCCATATCCATCTTCTTGCCATCGGAATTTTAGGGTTACTGCTTACGGCTTTCTCTTCGGCTTGTTCTGAGAAATCAGGAAAGCCAGCTTCAGCCGCTATACCTGTTCTTGTAAGCCCGGTGATCCAGAAAAACAGTACCTGTCCTGATCCGTGCTTCAGAGTTTGATCACAAGATCAGGATACTTTCATTATCATCAAAAAATACTGGATGTACCCTATTTCTTTGCTCAGTCATTTTTGATAACCTTTTTACATGAAATAAGGAATAATTATATTAGGAGGTTCTATGAAGCCGAAAAATCTTAAGACACGAATCTTCTTGGATGGAGGAGATCCTGAAGAGACAAGGGAGATCATCCGCCTTTTAGGATTTCTTGATGGACAGACAACGAACCCCACTCTCATATCGAAAAATCCCGGAGCCCGTAACCGTCTTGAGAGAGGAGAGAAATTCACGCGGAAGGAGATTATCGATTTCTACCAGGTGACGGTAAGAGAAATTTCTAAACTGATTCCGCAGGGATCGATCTCTGTTGAAGTCTATGCCGATCATTCAACATTAGCCGAAGCGATGCTGAGTCAAGGAAAAGAGATGTTTTCATGGATTCCGAACGCCCATATTAAATTTCCCACGTCGCAAGAAGGACTAAAGGCTGCGGAACAGGCAGTGAAAAGTGGCATGCGGGTCAACTTGACCCTCTGCTTTAGTCAAGAACAAGCAGCCGCGGTCTATGCGGCCACTCGGGGTGCGAAGAGAGGTGACGTCTTTGTCTCTCCTTTTATCGGACGGCTGGATGACAGAGGTGAGAATGGAATGGATCTGATCTCCCATATTCTTCAAATGTACCGGAAAGGAGATGGCCATGTGATGGTCTTGACGGCGAGCGTCAGAAGAATGGATCACCTCCTCTATGCCCTCAAACTGGGATCAGATATTATAACGGCACCATTCCAGGTCTTAAAAGAATGGGGGGAAAAGGGGCTTCCCATGCCCGGAGACGATTATGTTTACCGTCCGGGAAGTTTGAAAAGCATCCCTTTCAAAGAGATTGACCTTACTAAAAACTGGCAGTCCTACGACATCCGACATGAACTGACTGATAAAGGGATGGAACGGTTCTCCGCTGATTGGAATGCCCTGATCAAATAACATGTCTAACATGTCCAAAACTCGGTAGGGAACGGTTCAAAACTGTTCCCTACTCCTCTTAATTTCTTCCTATCGAGATTTTGAACTATCCCTGAGAACGGACCAGATTCCGGACAAAATCAGCAATCCCTCCGGGGACTCTGCCTGGGCAGGACGGGTAGGCAAAGGTGAAAAGAAACAGGGGTAAATTGACAGGCGGAGAATAAGATGGTATTTCTTAATCACCTCCATCCTTCCGATGGGTGAAAATAAAAGGTTTAGTCTTCAGGGTTACAAGGTGAGTATTGTAATCGGGCCATTGAGAAAAGAAGTTTATTATGTCGAGAAGACTCCGCTCTATTTCGATCCTACTCCTCATCATCTCTCCTACGTTCTCCTTTGCCCAGGAGAAAACATCTAAAAAGATAATACCCAGAATCGGTGTGACTCAGACCGTCTCCTCTCCGGACTTTGATGCGGATGCCAAAGGGTTTGAGAAGGCCCTGGCAGAGGCGGGGTTTAAGGAGGGAATTCATCTGATTTACGATCGGCAAAACGCTCAGGGAGATGTAAATCGTTCCCAGAATATTGCCCAGAAGTTCATGAACGGTAACGTGAATCTGATCCATAGCATTGCCACCTCGTCTTCGCGAGCGGTGATGAAGATCATCAAAGATGTTCCGATCGTCTTCTCCTCTGTCACCGATCCTGTTTTTGCAGGGCTCATCCCCAAAACGTGTCCCCTCGGGACAAAGACCGGAACGAATGTAACAGGCACCAGTGATCACTGGCCCGTGACGCTTCAGTGTGAGAGTTACGCCCAATTTTTTCCCAAGGCAAAAAAATGGGGGACGATTTATAATGCGGGAGATCCGAGATCGATCCCCTATATCAAAGAGATGCGCGAGGTTGCAAAGAAGTTGAAAGTGGAACTGTTAGAAGTAACGATCTCGAATGGCCAGGAGACGCTACCGGCCGCTCAATTTCTTTCGGGAAAAGTTCAGATCCTCTGCATCACCTATGATCATGTCGCCCTTTCGTCCTTCGATGATATTGTGAAAGTCTGTAATGAAAAGAAAGTCCCCCTCTTTGGCGGGGACCTCAAATGTGTAACGAAAGGTGCCATGGCTGCTTATGGGTGGGATTATTTTCAAATCGGCTATTCCGCGGGGAGGAAAGCGGCTCGGATTTTGAAAGGAGAAAAACCGGGAGATATTCCCTGGGACTTGGGGGAAAGATTGGTTCTGATGATCAATGAGAAAGCTGCCAAAGCCCAAGGGGCAATTGTCGCTCCCGAACTATTGAAGAAAGCGGGTAAGGTCATCGCGGATTAAGACAGCAAAGATTAATAAGTCATTCGCCATGGGAATGAGAATCTTTGTCATTTGAGATATGGTCTGGGCGATGCAGAAAGAAGTCTCTCTCAACATTACTGATGCATACCGTCGAGGGTCCAGGATCTCGCATTTGGAATCGGAACCATTCAGGCGTGTACCTACTTTGAGAAGAACGAATCATTCAAACTTTTCAAAAGAGAACTTCTTCGTAAGATGCGAAGAAGGGCGAGCCTTGTTCAACTTGAAGAACGGATCAATCTCTACGACCAGTTCTTCAAGGAATGGGGATATCCGTGCCCCCTTCCCAGTCATTTCAAGCGTACCGTTGAGATGGGGTTTCCAATCGTCAATCTCTATATCGATGCCCATATCATCGCCGAGATGTGCCATGGAATTCTTATGGCTATTCAAGATCTGAATCGATTTGAAGGCGAATGGAAGCTCGACCTCTCCCGGGAAGGGGAGGTATTTCAGGGAGTCTCAGGAAGGACGATCCAGTGCAAAGAAGGAGAGATTATTCTTCGGGATGAAAAATCGATCGTCTGTTCCCTTTTTCAAGGTCCGGATTTCAAGACAAGGGTAGGACCTGACAGTGAGGATATTGCCGTCTATGTCTTTACCGCGCCAGGAATCCAAGAGGAACAAGTCTCCAAAGGATTAAAGTTAGCTCTTGAAATCCTGGAAAAATTCGGTTACGGAAAAGATCCTTGGTCACAAATATATAAACCATAGCAAGAAGTTGTTAGTTCGGAGTTCGGCGAAAAAATAAGTTTCGAGGGATCTTGGCTCCGAACTCTTTACTCCGAACTCAAAACTCGAATTTAAGGAGGAGAAGGAAATGCCAACCGTTCAGATCAGTTTACTTCCAGGGAGAACTCCTGAGAAGAAGGAGGAACTCATTAAGAACGTCACCCAAGCCATTGCCGATACGCTTCAGATCCCAAAGGACCGGGTTCACATCCTCTTATATGAAATTCCCAAAGAGAATATAGCGCACGGTGGCGTCCCGCTTTCTAAAAAAGTAGACAGATCTCCTTAAAGGGATGAAAGGTGGGATTGAATTTCCGAAGACCACCTTGTTACGCTCCTGACAAAAAAGATTATCACACAAATTCTACTTTATTTCTAGGGAGTTAATCGGGTTAGCAGTCCCGAAATTCTCCCTAGAGGTCTCGTCAGATTTTCCATTTTTTTCAGAAATCACTTCCGGAAAGGTTGACAACCAAAAATTCGATGATTAACTTTGGAAAAATTTCATAAAAATTTAAGAAGGGAGGTTTGCATTATGAAGGTGAGGCCGCTTCATGATCGGGTTATTATCCAAAGACTCGAGGAAGAAGAAAAGACAAAGGGAGGAATTATTATCCCGGATACGGCGAAGGAGAAACCTATCGAGGGGAAGGTAATTGCTGCCGGGGCAGGAAAGATCAAGAAGGATGGGACGAAGATCCCTCTTGAAGTCAAAAAAGGGGATCGGGTCCTCTATGCGAAATACGGGGGGACCGAGGTAAAGATTGACGATGAAGAATATCTTATGATGAAAGAGGATGATATCCTCGCCATCATTGAGTGATTGGACAGAAAGGAGGAGTGTTCATGGCAAAAGAATTGAAATTTGATCAGGAGGCAAGAAATGCGATTTTGGAAGGTGTCAATGTTCTGGCCGATGCAGTGAAAGTGACGCTAGGGCCCAAAGGCAGGAATGTGGTTCTTGAAAAGTCCTTTGGGTCTCCTTTGGTCACAAAGGATGGTGTGACCGTTGCCAAGGAGATTGAGCTCGAAGATCATTTCCAGAATATGGGTGCCAAGATGGTGAAAGAGGTGGCCAGCAAGACCTCGGACACAGCCGGAGATGGAACGACGACCGCTACCTTGTTAGCGCAGGCGATCTACCGTGAAGGCTACAAAGTAGTGGCTGCGGGAATCAACCCCATGGAGGTGAAGCGGGGAATCGATGTCGCCGTGGAGGAAGTGGTCAAGGAGCTAAAAAAAATGTCCAAACCGGTCAAGGAGCAGAAAGAGATTGCCCAGGTGGGTACGATCTCTGCCAACAATGATCGCACCATCGGCGATATCATCGCTGAAGCTATGAATAAGGTCGGGAAAGAGGGCGTGATCACCGTCGAGGAGGCCAAGGCGATCGAGACCACCCTTGATGTCGTCGAAGGGATGCAGTTCGATCGGGGGTATATCTCCCCATACTTCGTAACGGATCCCGAAAAGATGGAAGCGGTGCTCGAGGACCCCTATATTCTCCTCTACGAGAAGAAACTCTCCAATATGAAAGAACTCCTTCCCATTCTGGAGCAGATCGCCAAGACAGGAAGCCCGTTGCTCATCATCTCCGAGGATGTCGAAGGGGAGGCCTTGGCCACCCTGGTCGTCAACAAACTTCGTGGGACACTGAAATGTGCAGCGGTCAAGGCTCCTGGTTTTGGGGACCGGAGAAAGGCGATGCTCGAAGATATTGCCATCCTGACCGGTGGCAATGCCATTATGGAGGACGTGGGAATTAAGCTCGAAAAGATGAAGCTGGATGATCTGGGCAGGGCAAAGAAGGTGGTCATCGATAAAGATAATACGACGATTGTTGAAGGAGCGGGGAAAACTTCTGCCATCGAAGGTCGGATCAAACAGATTCGCGTTCAAATCGACGAGACGACATCCGATTACGATAAGGAGAAACTCCAGGAACGGTTGGCGAAACTTGCCGGAGGAGTTGCCGTGATCAAAGTGGGAGCGGCCACCGAGACGGAGATGAAAGAGAAAAAAGCACGCGTGGAGGATGCGCTCCATGCAACACGAGCCGCAGTGGAGGAAGGAATTGTTCCCGGCGGCGGAGTGGCCTATCTGAGATGTTTGCCAGCTTTGAAGAAGATTAAAGTTCAAGGCGATCGGCAGACGGGTGTTGATATTATCACGAAAGCCCTTGAAGAGCCCATTCGTCAAATTGTGCAAAACGCCGGACAGGAAGGATCTGTGGTGGCGGAGAAGGTGAAACAAGAAAAGGGCGCTTTCGGATTCGATGCAGATAAGGAAGAATATACCGATATGATCGAGGCCGGCATCATCGATCCGACAAAAGTGGTGAGATTTGCCCTGCAGAATGCTGCCAGTGTTGCTTCCCTGCTGATCACAACGGAAGCTGTGATCGCCGAGAAGCCAAAGAAAGAACAAGCCGATCCGCCCATGCCTCCGGCTTATTAAGAAAGATATGGGATGATACATCACTGAGGGGCGGGCTCCAAGTCCGCCCCTTTCGGACGACCCCTCATGCAACGAGGAGGTCATGAATCATGGCTGATCCCTCTGTTTTAGGGTTACCCGAAGATCCCAAGGAAGCTCAAAAAGCCTTTCAATCCCTTCCCATCGAAGATCAGTTGGACATGGTTTTGAAGGCTCGCGGGAGAGAGCGGCTTCATTACTTATTCCTTTTAGATAATCCAGAACAACTGGTGCGACAACTTCCGGAGTTGGAGGTCTTTTTAACGGTCAAGGAAGTTGGAGAACAGGATAGCCTTGAATTAATCTCCCTGACTACTCCGGAACAATTCCAATATCTCCTCGACCTCGATTTCTGGAAAAAGGATCGATTGGATCCGGAAAAGGTTCTTCACTGGATGGACCTTCTGGTCGAGTCAGGAGAAAAAAAGGTTACCCAATTCATACAAGCGACAGATCCTGAATTCATCGCCCTTCTTCTAAAAAAGTTCCTTGAGGTCATCACGATAGAAGGAGAAGCTCTCGGAACGCGCGATCGAGTTCCTCTTTTTACCCTGGATCAATATTACTACTTCAATTTTAAGGGGAAAGGAGCGAGAGAGATTTTTCAGCCTTTTTTAGAAATCTTCTACCGTGTCGATAACAGCGTTTTTCGTAGATTGATGGATTCGCTCCTGTTGGAGTTAGAATCAGAACTCGAAGAGACGGGTTATCGTTTGAGAAATGCTCGATTAGCGGATAACGGGTTTCCCAGCTTTGAAGAGGCTTTGGAGATTTATCGTTTCCTCAACCCGAATTCTCTCACGGTAGGGGAGGGGTCCCATCGGGTCACGGACCGAGAGGAAGCTCGTACGGAAGGTTCCGTTTTTTATCTTGCCTTCCAAGACCAGGGCCCCTTTTTTTCTTCAGTCCTTTCGGAGATCGATGATCCGGATGAGCAGGATCGATTGAAACAGGAGATAACCGGCCTCTGTAATAAGGCGATCGTGGCAGAGGCCGTCGACCTTTCCAATATTGCCGCGATGGAGAGAACGGTAGAGAAAGTCTACCACACTCTAAATCTCGGGCTTCAATATTTGAGCGAGGAAGATAGGGTCAAAGCGTCGCATTTCCTTCAATCCCTTCCGCTGCAGAGATTATTCCAATGTGGTGTGAGCACGACGATCCTTCTGAGAAGAAAAGCCGAATCCATTTTAAAGGGACCGTGGTTTTCAAACGATCAGGAGAATCTCGTTTTTTTAGACCCTCCTCATTTCGAAACATTCGAAGGAATTCTGAGGAGACGGCCTGCCCTTTATCGAAACTGGGGTTATGAGGACTTTAAGACCCTTCAGGATTTGAAGGAGGCGGAAAATTTTTTGGAATTCATTGATACAGTTGTCAATTTTTTGGGAAAGGAACTCAAGGTCTTTCCCCGTTATCTCAAAGAACTGGATTTGAGCGCTTGCTACCCTGAAGACTGGCGGGAAATAACGCTCTCCACGATCTTTCTCACGTGCCTCGCGAATCAAGTTCTCAAAGAGGGATTTCGATTTCAAGCCATTGAGGAGAGACGGTTGGGAGACTTCCTCTATAAGGTCTTTGAATGGGATGCGCAAGGAAAGGGGGTCATCAGGATGGAGGTCAAAGAGAGACTGAGGGAATGGCTGTCTTCAATCGAAAGTGAAGATTCAAGGCGACAACATCTTCTTGCCTTTCAGGACTTCTGTTTGGACCTGCTGGAGGAGGGCTATGGGAAGATTCGGCCGGAAGAAAAGATGGACCCTCGTTTTATCAAAGGGCTTCTGATCAGGAAATAATGTTAGAAAAAGGTATTACTTTAGCTGTTAGAAATCTTTGTAAATCCCTCCCAACCTCCCCTGCCTACCGGCAGGCAGGCTTTGCCAAAGGGAGGAGACAGGGGTTTCCCCCTTTGCCAAAGGGGGATTCAGGGGGATTTTTATCATTATTCGTTTGATCTATTGACTTATGATACTCTTCTTTTCGCCCAATTCCCTCCACATTTCTTGTATCAGTCTTGTAAATGGTGTCCTAGTCTCTGGCATTTGTTATGAGGCTTGTCATTTTCAGCTCTTCTAACTCGAGAGCGAGAAATTCCCAGAGCTGGGTCAATTCTCTAACTTGTTCCTTGACCTGTTTATGGGTTTGAACGGTTTCATAAGTTTCCTTCTGGTTTAAGTAAAGGTCGGGGTTGGAAAGTCTTTGATTAAGCTGATCCAGTTTCTGGGTGGCCTCTTGCAAAGACTTTTCCACTTCCTCAAATTTTTTTTCAAGACCGGAGAGCTGCCTTTTAAATTGATCCATCTCCTGGGCTCTTTTTCGCCTCCCTTCCTTTGTTCTGTGTGAGGATTTCTTTTTTTGTAGAGGCAATTCATGAATTGCCCCTACCTGTTCTTCCGATTGAATCTGCTTCTTATAAAGATAGTAGTCGTAGTTCCCGGGATAGAGATGGGGAACTCCGTTATCGATTTCAATGACCTTATTGGCGATCTCATTGATCAGATGTCGGTCGTGTGTGATGAGACAGATGGTTCCTTGAAATTGTTTCAGGGCCATCTCCAATACGTTTCGAGAAGGGATATCCAGATGGCTGGTCGGTTCGTCAAGGAGAAGAAAATTGGCAGGCTTCAGGAGCATCTTCGCTAAAACAAGACGGCTCTTCTCTCCGCCGCTCAATACAGAAACTTTCTTTTCGATCTCGTCCCCGCTGAAAAGAAACGCGCCCAGAAGGGTTCGAAGCTCGGTCTGGCTTTCATCCGTGGCCACGGAGAGGATTTCTTCGAAGACGGTATTTTCGGGACGGAGGATATCAAACTGGTGCTGGGCAAAGTAAGCACGGGTCACGTCTTTTCCTAAAATGACCTCGCCTTCTTCGAAATCGAGAACTCCGGCCAGGATCTTGAGGAGGGTCGATTTTCCCGCTCCGTTGGGACCCACCAAGGCCACCTTATCTCCCCGGTACAGATGGAAATCGATTCCCTGATAGACCGCCGTCGTTTCATAACTCTTGTGTAGATTCTTAACTTCCACAACTTTATGGCCGCTCCGTTTGGGAGCAGGAAAGTGGAACCGAATCTCCTTCTTCTTCTCGGGAAGTTCAATCCGCTCGATTTTCTCAAGCATCTTGATTCGACTTTGAACCTGGCTCGATTTGGTGTTTTTGGCCCGGAATCGCTCGATAAATCTCTCGGTCTGTTCAATTTTTCTCTGCTGAGTTTTAAAGGTAGCCTCGAGGATTTCCCTTCTCGCTTCTTTCTCCTCTAAATAGTGGTCATAGTCACCGTGATAGAAGGCGATCTTTTCGGCTTCAATCTCTGCAATCCGGTCGATGAGATGGTTGAGAAAAACGCGATCGTGTGAGACGATGACCATGGCACCGGGATAATTCACTAAGAATTCCTCCAACCAGATGAGGGAAGTTAGATCCAAGTGGTTGGTTGGCTCATCGAGAAGAAGAAGGTCGGGAGATTGCAAAAGGATCTTCGACAGGGCAATTCGCATTAACCAACCGCCGCTTAGTTCATCGGTACGTCGACCGAAATCCTTTTCTCTGAATCCCAATCCTTGAAGAATGCGTTTTGCCTCGGCCTCCAGGCCATATCCTCCAAGAAGGGTATAACGTTCCTGAAGTTTTCCATATTCCTTTGCCAGCCGCTCCTGTCCTTTCGGATCCTCGATGGATGAAAGCTCTTCCTCCAGAATCTTCATTTTGCCCTGGAGGGAGGTGATGTTCGTTGAACTTTTCAAAACCTCATCCAGAACGGCGTCGCCTTTACAGGAGATCACTTCCTGGGGGAGATGACCGATCTTTACCCCTTTGGCGATGAGGACCTCACCATCATCAATGGATTCCTCTCCTAAGATCATTCTGAAGAGAGTCGTTTTCCCCGAGCCATTGGGGCCGATCAGGCCGACGCGATCTCTCACTCCGATCTGGAGGGAGCAGTCCTTAAAGATGATCTTGGTTCCGAACTGTTTCTTAACGTGGTTGAGTGTGATCATAGGTAAATCAAATCCAAATGGCAAAGCTCCTGCCTACCGGCAGGCAGGCAAATGTCAAATGAATGCCAAAATCCTCAATGTCAAAATTTAAATTTGATATTCGAAATTGTTCTCGTCCCTTTGAACTTTGGACTTTGAACTTTGACATTCCGTCCGGGTGGGTTTAAGTGTCGTATTTGTCAAAATTGTAGCCGGCCTTCTTGTAATTCTCTAAAGCGCGGGTCTTCAAATCCTCCCTTTTTGTCTTCTCAGCCTGTTTATCCGCCAGCTCAGCAGCATGACTCCATTTGCCTTCTCGTTCATATTCCTTGATCTTCTTGTCTGCTTTCGTGACCGGATTTCCCTTGATCACTACAGTTGGGGCAAAGATGACGCGGCACACAGGGCCTTTGCAAAGAGGACAGCACGAGAGTGCGGGCTCGCTCATCCTCTGGATGACTTCAAAACCTGATTTACAGTGATCGCAGCACGCCTCCAAATTAATGGCCCTGTATTGATAGGTAGGCATAGGCATTTACCTCCATAAATTAATAATATTTCTCCTGAAATTGTTCAAGAGCGAAGATGGATTTTTACGAAAGGTTGACTTTAGTCGGTTTCAATAGTAGGAGTAAGGGAATCAGATGAGAGGTATGATGAGAGGTAGATTAGTATTGACTTCGATTTTTCGTTGTGTTAATAAAATCACATTTTATCCGCCTTGAAATCCCGAAAATTTTGTTTTTGACAGAATAACCTTTTTTAATTATAAGGTTTGGGCGGATAAGCTTTCTGTTCATGGGGGGGCTATGGAATACAAGTTGAAAAAAGCAATGCTTATTTGGCTCACGTTCTCTGTTGCTTTGTTCATAAGCTCAGGAGCGTTGTGGGCGGCGACACCGGCTCCTGAAAAAGAGGGTGCGAAGGCTACAGAGGCGGCCAAGCCTTCTGAGCCTCCGAAAAAGGGAGAGAAGTTCACCATCAAAGATCGAGAATATTGCTATGAGTGTATTGACAACTCTGAATGTTTGGGTTGCCATAAGAAGATCAGTGAGAGGAAATTCGCCCCGTCCGTTCATGGAGCCAACTCCTGCAACAGTTGCCACTGGGATATCACAGATATCAAAGCCCATACGAGGGCAAAAGGGGCAAGAATTCATGCAGAACCGGTCACCTGCCATCGATGTCATAAGAAGGAAGGGGCTGAACATTATGCGAGCGCTCATTTCATCAATGACATTCAATGCAAAGACTGCCACAAGAACATCCACGAGATCACTCCGTGGAAAGGGGATAAAGTGCGGGTGATCCAAGTGTGCACAACCTGCCACTCGGATGATGGTTATGCTGAGAGCGTCCATGGTAAAGCCATCTTGGAAGGGAACCCGGATTCAGCCACCTGCAGTGACTGCCATGGTCTCCATAAGATTCCTCTGCTCAAGGGCGATGAACCAAAGACCGTGGCGTTTCGCAAGGAGTTTCACACAGAGGTTTGCCAGAAATGTCATGCCGACAAAGAGATGATGACGAGAAATAAGGTTTTTCTCATTGCCACTCAAACCTATTATGAAAGTTACCATGGAAAGGTAGAGCATCTGGGCTACCCGAAATTGGTGGCGGGCTGCGCTGACTGCCACGGGTTTCATAACATCCTGCCCCGGGACAACCCAAAATCTCTCATTTCTGACGCCCGCTTGGTCGAGACTTGCGGCAAGTGTCACACCGGAGCCAATACGAACTTTGTAAAATGGATCGCTCATGCGACCCATAACGATCCGGAGAGAGAGCCGGTGCTCTACGGAACCTTCGTCCTGATGACGGCCCTCCTGGTTTCAGTCTTCGGAGTGTTCTGGCTTCACACCTTTCTCTGGTGGCGGAAGGACTTCTGGGAAAAGAGGGAACAGAGAGCCAAGGGAATCTTTTTCCCGCTCCACGTGAGACCCGATGAAGTGGGTCACATCTACCGCCGATTTAGCCCCTTCGACATCATCATTCACTTCACCATGATGGTGACCTTTCTCGGCCTCGTCCTGACGGGACTGCCCTTGAAATTTTCTCACGCCCCGTGGGCGAGCGGTCTGATGCACTTTTTAGGAGGGGCCCGGATGGCAGGCTTGATCCATCGCGTTTGCGCCGGCCTCACATTCGCCTATTTCGGAACGACCATCGCCTATATCTTCTATTTCCTCTTCTTCAAGAAGATCCAGGGGAATCCCAATCCTCTGCAAAGGCTGTTCGGCCCGGATTCGCTCTGCCCTCGTTGGAAAGACATTAAAGACGTCGTCGGGATGATCCGCTGGTTCTTCAACAAAGGGGCGAAGCCCCAGTTTGATCGATGGACCTACTGGGAAAAGTTTGATTTCCTTGCCGTCTTCTGGGGGATGTTTGCGATCGGGTTTTCAGGGCTGATGCTCTGGTTTCCAGAATTCTTTACCATCTTTTTACCGGGATGGATTCTCAACATCGCCACCATCGTCCACTCCGATGAGGCCCTTTTGGCATCGGGGTTCATCTTCACGGTCCATTTCTTCAACACCCATTTTCGGCCTTCGAAGTTTCCGATCGACACGGTGATCTTTACCGGAAGGCTCCCGAAGTACGAACTGGTGGAGGAACGGCAAGAACAGTACCATCGTCTTCTTGCAGAACAGAGGTTGGAGACCTACCGGGATAAATACCCCAGCGTGGGCGCAGACCTCTTCTCAACGATCATGGGATTTGCCATGCTCGCGATCGGTTTATTCTGCGTCTTTCTCATTGCGTGGGAGTTTCTGGTATAAAGAAATGAATTGTGATTACGTCATTGGGTGATTAGGTCATTAAAGAAATCCTAAGGACTTAGTGACTCAATGACTCCGTGACACAATTAGTTCAAAGTCTTACAGCCGACTTTTTCGAGATAGGTCATGTAATTGAAGGTAGGGCTTTGATCTTTGGTATGGCAGTTTCGGCAGATCCCTAGAGTCACCTTTCTCTCAATGCTTCCCTTTCCCGGGTGGTTCTTCCCTTCTCCGTGGCAGGCCTCACACTGTACCCCCTGAAGGTAAAAAGGAACCTCTGCAACAGTCCCGTATTCTCCGATCTTGCCATAACCTGTGGAATGACAGATCAGACACTCTTCTTGGGCATATTTTGGGGAGGCATTAATGGTCTGGGAAGCCTTGGCATGTTTGGTCTTCAGCCAATTTCTATAATTGACCTCGTGGCATTGTTTGCATGAGATCGCCCCAACAAAAGGGCTTGTTTTGGGAATCCGGGCGATCATCTCCTTCTCCGACAGATTCTTACCGATGTCCACCGCCATTTTTGGTTTATAAAGCTTTGCCGACTCAACCCGATAGGCTTCCAGGTCCTTGATAATTCTTGGATCGTCCAATACGGCCGTTTGCACCGGGATGGTTGTATGTCGGTAAAAGTTCTTGTCTTCAAAAGCGAGGAGGGCCTTCTTCAATTCCTTTTGTTTTGATTCCAGAAACCTCAACTCTTTTGCCTTGACCTCATCCTGTTTTCCTGACTTGTCCATTTCTGTCTTGATTCTTGTTGAATGAGAGGTCAGCCTCTCCAATTTTTTCTCTATCTCTTCCTGCTCGCCGGATGTGATGAATCGAATAGGCCGTTTTGTATCGGCTAAAGAATAATCGACTCGACCCAAGTATCCCCCCCTCGGCTCCAGTCGATAGATGGCCGTTCCGTTTATTCTTTCCATCACGGATCTTTTTGATTCGCCGCCTCCTCCTAAAATCAGATCGATGTCGCGATTTTCTCCGGCCAACTTCTTATCTCTTGATTCGCCCAGTTGAGAGAGCAGGACGATCAGGTCACAATATTCCCTCAGGCCTTTCATCGTGGCTCTTAATGCAGAGAAAGGTTCCGTAATGTTTAGGCCCGGATCTTTCTCACGGAGCGTCAAGTTGAATTGATCGTCGAGGAGACCCAATATTCCGATCTTCAGCCCCGCAACCTCTTTGATGACGTAAGGCTTGAAGACAGACTTCCCTGTTTTTTTGTCAATGAGGTTCGTGGAGACAAAGGAGAACTTTGCCCGCGGGCTCATTTCGTAAAGAAATTTAGAGCCCATCATCAAATCTTTCTCCCCCACGTTGACCAAATCGTATCCCATTTCGTTATAGGATTGGATGAGGAGATCGACGCGGAGAAGAGCATCCCTGCGTTTGGTTTCGGTTTGAGGAGCTCTTCGAAAAAGAAGATTTCCGGTATCGAGAAGGAGGATATCCTTCCCTTCCTTTTTCATCTGGGAGACGAGAGTGGCTTTCTTGGCGACGCCGCCAAGGGGGCTTCTGAATCAACCGCAGGGCTCGATCTCACCCATCACATCGTTCGTGTAGACGATGCTGAACTGATTCTTGGGTTTGGCCAGGGCGAGAGGGCTTTGGGAAAGCATCAAAATTAAAGTTGAAATCAGAAGAAAATGTCCCTTTTTCGATTTCAAAAGAACTCCCCTTTCTGAAAAAATATTTTCTACTTAACCAATCTTTTTTTGGAAAGCAAGTCCAGGGACGATTTTTTCACGGCCCCCTAAAAAATAGGAATAACTCTTGAAATAATTTCGAAACTTTGTAAAGATTAGTCGTTCGGGGGGAGAGTGGGAGTTCTTATGGAGACGCTTAAAGAATTTTATGACCTGGTGAAGACCTTTTGGATCGATGTCTACCGCGCTGCCAGAAGGGGAACCGAAACCCACCTTAAGGCGATAAAAATTTTCCTTCTTTTCTGCGTAGTTGTTTTCGTTATCCTCGCCGGAATATTTCTAAAATTTACAGAGTCCTCTACCTTCTGCGGTCTCTGCCATCAGATGAATGTCTATATGGAATCGTGGCGAACTTCCAGCCACAAGCAGGTGGCGTGCACGAAATGTCACTATGAACCTGGATTTGCCAATCATTTGAAGGGAAAGTGGGTGGATGGTCAGGTATCATTAGCCTATTTTCTTTCTGGAAAGAGACCAAGTGCACCTCATGCGCAGATCAGCGATGCAAGCTGTCTTCAGAACGGCTGCCATAAGATTGATGATTTGAAAGGGGATATGATTTACAAGAACGTCGCCTTCTCACATGGGAAGCATTTAGGGGAGTTGAGAAGGGGGATGAATCTCAGGTGTACGAGCTGTCACGCTCAGCTCGTCCAAGGAAAACACCTAACGGTTCATGAAATCAACTGTTTCATCTGCCACTACTACAAGGCTGGCCCAAAAGGCGAAGAGGAGTGCATTTCATGTGCCATCGGAGGGTGTACCTCTTGTCACGTCGAGCCGAAAGGGGATATCAAGGTCAAAGGCTGGAGCTTCAATCATAGGAAGTATATCGCAAGAGGGGTGGCCTGTGAGAAGTGCCATCTCAGTGTTGTCCAGGGAGATGGCCATGTCCCGGAAGGGAAATGCTTAGAATGTCACAATGAACCTCTCATCCTGAGTACGAAATATACTTCCCAATTCATGCATAAGAAACACGTCACCGATCACAAGATCGAATGCTCAAGCTGCCACACTCCGCTACGGCACGAGATCGGACAGATCCCGACGATCGCCCACGTTCCATCCAATTGCGATAAATGTCATAACAAGGATATGCATCTGGGACCGAGGGATTTTTATCGGGGCACCGGCGGAATCGGGGTTCCGGACTCTCCCAGCCTGATGTTGACGACTAATGTGGACTGTATCGCCTGCCATCGAAGGGCCGAGGAAAGCAAAGCTGCCCTTCACACGACGAGATATGCAGACAGGGTAATTGGGGAGGCTTGCGTGGACTGCCACGGAGAAGGATTCGATGATACGCTGAAGCAGTGGAAGGCCCTTCTGTCCAAAGCGGAGAACGAGACGAACCAAAGAATTTTTGATGTCCAGAAAATATTATATGAATTTGAAAAGACCAATGGAAATGTGCCCGGCCTCAAAAAGGCCCAAAACCTGCTTAATGAGGCTCGTCATAATTATAGCTTTGTTCTCTTGGGGAAAGGCGTTCACAATATTGAGTACGCTTTCCAACTTCTTAACGCAGCAAACAATAAGGCGGAGCAGGTTCTTGGGATCGTCAATAAGGGTTACCAACCCCGCGAGTTTAAGACGCGCATGACCTGTACCACGCTTTGCCATGTGGGGATAGAGAAGCGAGCCGTTTCCTTTAATGAGATCAAATTCTCACATGAAACCCACATTGCAGGCAACGGACAGAAATGTTTGGACTGCCATTCTTCCCGGGAAAATCACGGCAAGACATTTATGAAAAATTGCGCAGGATGTCATCACGGGAAGGAAATTAAGAAAGTGAAATGTCAGGATTGTCATGCTTCCATCCAGAAACTCATCCAAGGGAAGGGGGGCATCGGTGTCCAGGAGAGGCAGAGTAGCAAGCTGGATGTGGTGGAATGCGTGGATTGCCATCGGAGCGTGGTGGCGAAGAAGAAAGACTCTTTTGATGCGATCAAGAAGCGTTGCATCGAATGTCATGACCAGAGTTACGGAGAGATGGTGATCCGATGGAAGGCGGCCTCTGAAGATTCGTTGAAGAAGTTAGAGCCGAAGATGAAAAAGGTCAAGGAGGAGATCGATCGGATCGAACTCAGTGGAGGCCATACATTCGTTTTCAGAAAGTTGTATGGAGACGCAGAGTTCAACTACAATTTGGCAAAAAACGGAAAAGGGGTTCACAATTTAGAATATGCAGAAGAGCTTCTAGAGGTTGCCAATCGCAAGCTGGACGATGCCATCAAGCAAATCGACAAGAGAAAAGGAGAAGTCGCCAAAGGGCGAATGTAGATGTTATTTGGAGTCCAAATAAGGTGCCAAGGGGTTAGATGAATATACTTGACAAAAAAATCAGAATTTAATATTTTTTTGTCAAAACTTGTGAAAGGAGTCACAAAATTGAAGTACAACAAAATACCCGAGGCGACCATCAGGAGACTATCGAGGTATTCGAGATGCCTGGAAGAGATGGAGGAAAAGGGAGAAAAGGTAGTTTCCTCTGCTCAGTTGGCCAATAGGTGTATTGTAAATGCCGCTCAGGTGAGGAAGGATTTGGCCTATTTCGGGGAGTTCGGGATTCGAGGGGTGGGTTATTATGTGAAAGACTTGCTTAATAATATTAAGAAGATACTGGGATCCAACAAAGAATGGAAAATGGGACTAATTGGCGTAGGGAATTTGGGCTCCTCCCTCCTTTCTTACAAAGATTTTTTAAAGCAGAATTATAAGATTGTTGCTGCCTTCGATATAGACCCCCCGAAAGTGATCGGAAGAGTTTCGGAAAAACTGGGCAAGCCAGTCGAGGTCTTTCATGTCGATCGGATCAAGGATGTTGCGAAGGAAAGGAAGATTGAGATTGGACTGATCACAACTCCTCCTTCAGAAGCACAGATCGTCGCTGATATTTTGGTGGAGGCTGGCGTGAGAGGGATCCTTAACTTTGCGCCAGCGCAGATCACGGTGCCTGAGGGTTTTGTGGTGAAGGATGTTTTTTTCACCACGATCTTAGACAATTTGGCCTACCTTTTATCAAACTGAAACGCAATTCTCTTAGGTAGAAATTCTTTCCTCTCTATTTCTGCTTCTGCCAACGGAAGACAGGAATTCCATATCATTCCTGCCCCACGGGCAAAGCAGGGAATTTCGTTGACTCCGCTCTAAAAACTACCTATATTGGATGAAGGTTCTATATTATCCTCCAGAGAGGATCGGGGGGAGCATATGCCAAAAAAAGGAATTTTATCCCCTACCATCGTAACCAAACTTCCAGGACCCGAGGCCAAGAAGGTTCTGAGGAAGGATCAAAGATTCGTGTCTCAATCCTACACCCGTGCTTATCCTCTTGTCGCGAAGAGGGGGAGGGGAGTGTGGGTGGAAGATGAAGACGGGAATCGATTCCTCGATTTTACTTCCGGGATTGCGGTCTGCAATACCGGTCATTGTCATCCACGAGTAGTGGAAGCGATTCGTCGCCAGGCAGGAGAACTCATCCACATGTCTGGCAGCGATTTCTATTACGGTCTCCAATCGAGCCTTGCTGCCAGGCTTTCTGAGATCACTCCCGGATCAAGAGAAAAAAGGGTCTTCTTCGGTAATTCAGGCGCTGAAGCCGTTGAAGCGGCCCTCAAACTGGCACGTTATCATACGAAACGGCCTCAAACCTTGGCTTTCCTCGGCGCTTTCCATGGCCGGACCATGGGCGCCCTTTCTTTAACAGCCAGCAAGGCGATTCATGAGAAAGGGTTTTCTCCGCTTGTCCCCGGCGTGACCCATGTTCCTTACGCGTACTGTTACCGCTGTCCTTATCATCATCGTCCACATACCGGTTGTAGTGCTGCGTGCGTGGATTGGATTCGCGATGACCTTTTTAAACGGAGCATTCCTCCGGAGGAGGTGGCAGCCATCTTTGTTGAACCCATTCAAGGGGAAGGTGGTTATGTGGTTCCACCGCCAGAATTTCATCAGAAGCTTTATGAGCTGGCAAAGGAATTCGGAATCCTCTTTGTGGATGATGAGGTTCAGAGTGGAATGGGAAGGACAGGAAAGATGATGGCGATTGAACACTGGGGTGTCGTTCCGGATATCATCGCCCTGGCAAAAGGAATTGCTTCAGGGATGCCTCTGGGAGCCACCGTTTCACAAAGCGAGGTGATGGACTGGGTTCCCGGATCTCACGCCAGTACTTTTGGCGGAAATCCGATCAGTTGCCGAGCTGCCCTGACGACGATTGAACTTCTTGAAGAAGGACTCATTGAAAATGCTGCGCGCATAGGGGCTTACATGATGGATAAGCTGAGAGGACTCCAGAACCAATTCCATCTGATCGGCGATGTGAGAGGAAAGGGTTTGATGATCGGGATAGAATTGGTTAAAGACCGTGAGACGAAGGAAAAGGCGATCGAAGAAAGGGGGAAGATCATCCGGGCCTGTTTTGGAAAGGGCCTTCTTATCCTGGGGGCAGGGGAGAACGTAATTCGCTTCAGCCCTCCTCTGATCATCACGCAAAGAGAAACGGATACCGGTCTTACCATCTTCGAAGAGGTTTTAAAGAAGGTGACGAGTGGATTAAGAACGGGGAAACATTTCTCCTCCCGTTGAAAAGAAGTGGAGGGTTCTAAAGCCTTTATTGAAGCATCCCGACCAATTCGTCGCAGGTCATCAGGTAGGCGAAGCCGAAGCCTAAATTCTTTAATGTAGCAAGATGGTGTTGACCGCTGCCGGTGGCTGTCCCGTCGATCAGGAAGAAAACCCTGTAATCCCTCATAAAGGCATCTCGGGCCGTTGTCTCACAGCAGAGATTGGTCATCACCCCTGAGATGACCAGATCTCGAATCCCTTTTGATTGAAGAAAACTTCCGAGATCCGTCTCAAAGAAGGCGCTGTAACGTTTTTTGGGAAGGATCTTATCTTTTGACTCAATCTTAATCTCCGGAAGAAATTTCCAATCCGTTGTCCCGTGGAGGATCGCCTCGCCCCACCATTGCGCAAGGACACCTCCATCTGACTGTAGATTGGTATGGCCGTGTTGGGTGAAGACGACCGGGACGTCTTTTTGCCGGCAGGTCTCAATGACCCTCAGTAGATTTTTCAAGATCGGCCTCACCATTCGCCGGAAAAAGTTCTGCATATCGATGACGAGAAGAGCCGCATGTTCGGGGTCGAGCATCGCCTTTCTCTCACGATAAGGTTTCAATTCCTTCAAAATGTTTTCAAGATCGAGATTCATCCTAACAAGACCAGCGCGGACTCCGTTCAATTAATATACGCCCGAACCCCGTTCCACTCCTACAAAAGTCATCCTAATTCTCTCATTAAAGTCTTTTCACCTGTTGAATCTTCCTTTACGAAGGGGGGGATAACTCACGGGATAAGAATTTCAGAATGATCAGCGCGTAAATGTGGGCGCTATGGACCAACGCGTCCACCTCCACTGACTCATCCGTTGTATGACTCTGATCCGTGTCTCCCGGCCCAAGGATGAGAGTCGGGATGTGGCATTGGTTGATATAGAAACGGGAATCGGTAAACCCCGAGAAGAAGCTCAGGGGTGGCTTTTTTCCAATCACCTCCTGGATGGCTTCCACGCCGGTCCTGACAATCTCCTCTTCGGGATTGATCTCGGAGGACTCAGCGAAGTCAATCTCCTCCATTCGATATTGAAACAGAGGATCTTGTAATTGGAGGGAGGCTAAGATTTCTTGGATCTCTCCTAGAACTTTCTCCTTCTTTTCGCCGGGCAACATTCGTCGATCCACTTCAATCTCACACCGATCTGGAACAATATTGATTTTCGTCCCGCCTCGGATCGTTCCGATACTAAAGGTTGGTTTCCCAAGCAAAGGATGTTCTCTTTCCAGAGGAATAGAATTGAATCGATCCACCAATTTGGCCATTTTTTCAATAGCATTCACACCCCGATGAGGCTTGGAACCATGGGCCGATCTTCCAAATGTGGAAATCTTGATCCAGAGGGCTCCCTTATGGGCAATCACGGGGCGGAGGGCTGTAGGTTCTCCGACGAGGGCAGCATCGCCTCTGATCTGTCCGGTTTGGGTTAAAAAGCCCGTGCCCTGATGACCATGGGATTCTTCATCAGAGACCAGATGGAGTATGATACCACCTTGCTGGGGATTGATTCTTGAGCGATCAATCATAGAGATGGCATGGATGAAAGCGGCAATCCCGCTTTTCATATCCGATGCGCCGCGGCCGTAAATTCTTCCTTTGTAAAATTTTCCCTGAAAAGGAGGATATTTCCATAAAGAAGGGTCTCCAGCGGGGACAACGTCGAGATGGCCGTTGAAGATGAGCGTTCTTCCAGTTTTGTCCCACCTTTTCTCGGCGATGATGTTCCATCTGCCTTTAGGGGAGAGGAGCGTTTTAATTTTGAAACCCATCTTTGAGAGCAGAGGTTTCAAAAATTGCACAGCCATTTTCTCATTTCCCGGTGGATTTTCCGTTGGAGTTTGAACCAATTGAATGGTTAAATCGATCAGGCCTTTCTTTCTGATGAACCGGCGTAAATTCATCGTTTCAACCCCTCTTGACCTGTTTCATCTTACAAAGAAAGGGAGACAAAGGCAACTCAAAATTGAACTAAAATTGAACTATTGACATCCTTGAAATGAATAGATAAAATGGCAGCCTATTGAAAACATGGAGGAATTTAAAAAGAAGAAGGAGGTGAGCAAAAAGGCACTGAACCAGGCATGAAGAAATGACAGAGGTTTAAATTTTTGAAGGAGGATGGTATGAAGACGAGCAAAAAAGCTTTCATTTCTCTATCGGTGTTGTTCCTATCTATCTTATTGGTTTGCTCCCCTCTCTTGGCTGCGGAGAAGGAAATCAAGATTGGTGTGATTTATCCACTTTCAGGGGCCCTGGCAACGATTGGAAGAGACCTACAAAGGGCTGCGGAATTCACGGCGGATACCCTGGTCAATAATAAAAATCCTAACGTCGATGTTCTCATGTCAAAATGGGGAGGAATTCCGAATTTAGGAAATGCTAAGATCAAACTGATCTTTGCCGACTCCCGCGGGGAGCCAGACCGTGGGGCAGATTTGGCCAAGCGCCTCATTCTCGACGATAAAGTCGTTGGATTAATGGGCGCCTATCAAAGTGCTGTGACCAAGACGGTCAGTGCCGTGGCTGAGCGGTATGGAATTCCAATGATCAACGATTCGTCCACATCGCCGGACCTTACTCGAAGGGGATTCAAATGGTTCTGGCGTACCACTCCCCACGATGAATATTTTGATAAAGACCTCTTTGAACTCTTAAAGGGATTAACAGAAGGAAAGGTCAAAGGCGTCAAGTCTGTTCCCAAGGACCAACTCAAGAACTTGGTCTATGCCTGCGAGAATACGGAATGGGGGGCCAGTGTTGCCAAGGACCTTGAGAAGTTTTCCAAGGAGTACGGGTTCAATATTGTGAAAGGTCTCCTCTATGCGGGGAACTCCCCTGATTTGTCTTCCGAGGCACAGACTCTTGTTGCGGCCAAACCGGATTGCATGCTCTTTGCCTCCTATCTTTCTGATTCACTTCTCATGATTCGAACGCTCAAAGGGATGAAGGCTTCTCCCCGTTTCTTCTGGGGACAGGATGCAGGTTTTGAAATGGCTGACTTCACTAAAACCCTTGGGGCGGACACCAACGGCATTTTGACACGAACTGTGTTCATCGCAAAAATAGCGAAAGTGAAGAAGGTGGCTGGTCAGATCAATGAGCTTTACAAGAAGAAATATGGTGATGATTTGACAGGAGCGACTGCCCGATCGGTGGTAGGAGTTCAGACATGGGCCTATGTGTTGAACCGAGCCGGCTCGACGGATCCCAAGGCCATTCAGAAGGCATGCAATGAAATCGATATCCCAGGTTATGAGCTGGTCATGCCCTGGGACGGGATCAAATTTGATGCGACCGGTCAGAATATCAAAGGCAGGGGCTTGATCGGACAATATCAGGCGAAAGAGGGGAAAGTCGAACTCGAAATCATGTACCCCTTTGATCTTGCCACAGCGAACATGATCTATCCCTTCCCGGGATGGAAATAGATGATCAGCGGAGGCTCTCCCATTCAAAGGGCCTCCGTTTCTTTTTTTTGTTGGTTTGAAATTGGGATGTTGTTAAGCACCAAATCTCCTGCCTACTGGCAGGCACCAAATTCCAAATAAGTTCCATTAACCAAATTCGAATCTAAAAAAGTTTTTGTCATTGGGGATTGGAATTTGAAATTTATTTGAGATTTGTAGTTTGGAGCTTGGGATTTGCCGGTCTTTTCAAGGTAACTTCTTATGATTGTTCTCGATGCACTCCTTCAGGGAATCCTGATGGGGCTTCTTTTTGCCCTGGTTGCCCTCGGCCTCACCATTATCTTCGGCATGATGGACATCGTCAACTTTGCCCACGGTGAGTTCCTGATGATCGGCATGTATACCACCTACTGGACGAGCTTGCTCCTCCACATGGATCCCTTGATTACTCTTCCTGCGTCTGCCATTGTGGGAATGCTTCTCGGATTGGCGTCGTATTACTGTTTGGTGAGATACTTGCTCCGGGGTCCGATGATCGCCCAACTTTTCGGGACGTTTGGGTTGATGCTCTTTTTAAGATATCTGGCCCAATTCCTCTTTGGCACGGATTATCGAATCATCCAAAAAGGATTGTTGGTAGGGAAGACGCTTGCTTTAGGCCCGTTCCTGCTTGACTGGACGAAACTTTCCTCAGCTATTCTCAGTCTCATTGCATTTCTTTTTGTCTATTACCTTCTTCATCGAACCAAACTGGGAAAAGCCCTCCGCGCCACAGCCCTCAATAGGGAAGCCGCGAACTATATGGGAATCAAAACGGAACGGATGAATGCCCTTGCCTGGATGATTGGTGGGGGAACCGTTGGAATCGCAGGGGGCTTAATCGTTAATTTCTGGTACGTCTATCCCACGGTAGGGCTTCTCTTTGTCATGATCGCCTTTGCATCCGTGGCCATGGGTGGATTTGGAAGTATCAAAGGAGCTTTTTTTGCTGGGATCCTTATCGGGATGCTTGAAATGTTATTTCCAATGTTTGGCCAACTCGTTGGTTCAGATTTCTTGGGCCCCCATTTTAAATTCACGGTCGTCTATTTTGCGTATTTCGTCATCGTCGTCTTGAGGCCTCAGGGATTGTTTGGATGGAAACATTAAAGGATGCCTTCGACTTCAGAGATTTCTCGAAACCGGAAAAGATTGGCTTTGCCATTTTCACTCTCCTCCTTCTCCTCTTTCCCTGGCTCGGGGCAGGATCCTTTGTCAAGGCCGTGGCAATCCAGTTCCTCCTTTTCTCCCTTTTCGGAATGGGATGGAATACAATCGGGGGTTACGGCGGTCAGGTTGAGCTGGGAAAGGCTCAATACGTGGGAATCGGTGCCTATACGGTTGCCCTCACCATGGTCTGGTGGAAGATTCCCTTCTGGGTGTCCATGCCCATCGGCGTCCTCATTGCCATTGGATACTCCTTCATCATCGGGTATCCCCTTTTCAGATTGAAAGGCCATTACTTTGCCATTGCCACCATCTGCACCTCCTTAGTGCTTCAAGACATTTTTATTAATTGGAAGCAGGTGGGGGCTGCCAAGGGCATAGAACTTCCGATCCATGAGCACCCTGACTTCCTTTACATGCAATTCAAATCAGATACCTATTACTTTTATTTCATCATGGCCCTTTTTTATGTAGCCATCTTTTACATGAACTGGTTTCGAAAATCAAAGTTAGGTTATCAACTCCGGATGATCAAGGAGGATGAAGAGGCTGCAGAAAGCCTGGGGATTGACGCCCGGTGGTGTAAGATCAAAGCCTACTCCATCGCTTCAGCGTTTGTGGCCGTCGGAGGCGGGTTCATGGCTGTTTACAATCTATACGTCGATCCTTATTCAGTGATGGATTTAGACCTTTCCATCAAGATTGCTTTGATGTCGATGCTCGGAGGAGCGGGCTCCATGTGGGGACCCATCATTGGCTCGGGTTTTTTAGTTCCCCTTGATCGTTTTCTCGGAAGTTGGCTAGGCGCTCAAAGGGGTTTGATCGGAGTTGACTTCATGATTTACGCGGCATTGATCATGGTCGTCTCTGCCTATCAACCGCGTGGGATCTGGGGAATCATCGAGCAGTTTCGAAAAAAGGGGGTATAGCGTGGCATTTCTTGAAGTGATCGATCTGGTCAAGGATTTTGGAGGTGTGGTGGCCAATAACCATGTCTCTTTCCAGATCAATCAGGGTGAAATCATCGGGTTGATCGGTCCGAATGGCGCCGGTAAAACCACCCTGTTCAACTGCATCGTCGGTTACCATAAGCCCGATTCAGGGAAGGTGATTTTCAAAGGGAAGGAGATCACAGGTTTCAAACCCTTTCTAACCAACCGCGAAGGGATCGGAAGGACCTTCCAACTCACGAAGGTCACGGCAGGAATGACCGTACTCGAAAATGTGATGGTGGGTGCCTTTTGCAGAACCGATGACCGTCATCTCGCAAAAATAGAGGCTGCTGCCATTCTGGGCTTTATGGGATTGGATAGCGTAAAGGCATATCATCTTAATGAATTGCCGATTGCCGCGCAGAAAAAAATCGGACTGGCAAGAGCCTTGGCCACCCAACCGGAATTGCTGATGCTTGACGAGGTGGCTTCTGGTCTTAACCCTAAAGAGACAGAAGAGATGGTGGACCTTTTGAAAAGAATCCATAAAGATAAGAAGATAACCCTTTTTCTCATCGAACACGTTATGGAGGTGGTGATGCCCATCTCACAGCGGGTGATTGTTCTCGATGGCGGAGAAAAAATTGCAGAGGGATTGCCGAAGGATATTGTGAAGAATGAACGGGTGATCAAAGCCTACCTGGGAGAGAAGTATGCTAAAGGTCTCTGAGATTGAAGTCCGATACAGCGGCGTCCCCGTCATTCACAATGTCTCCCTTGAGGTGAATCAGGGCGAACTGGTTTCTGTAGTGGGTGCAAATGGCGCGGGGAAATCTACTCTTCTGAAAACGATTGCGGGTGCTCTTCATCCCTCCCGGGGTTCGATTCACTTCGAGGATCAAGAGATCTCTCGCCTTTCCACAGCCGATATCGTCCGAAAAGGAATTACTTACGTTCCTGAGGCACGGTTGATATTTGGACCTCTGACCGTTGAGGAAAATCTCGAATTGGGAGCCTACATCCTCAATGATGCTGAGGCAGTCCAAAAAAATCTGGAATATGTTTATCAGCTCTTCCCCCGTCTGGCTGAAAGGCGCCTCCAGCAGGGCGGAACGCTCAGCGGCGGAGAACAACAGATGCTCGCCATCGGAAGGGGATTGATGTCCAATCCAAAACTTCTCATGCTTGATGAACCTTCTTTAGGTCTGATGCCGAAACTTGTGGATGAGATGCTGGAAGCGGTCGCTAAATTGAAAGAGTCCGGGAAGACGATTCTCCTCGTCGAACAAAATGTCCGGGAATCTCTCGAATTATCCGACCGTGGCTATGTCCTTCAAACCGGACGAACCATCCACCAGGGAACCGGCAAAGAACTCCTCACCGCCGAAATCATCCAAAAAGCCTTTTTAGGATTGTAACTTAAAACATTCGGAATTATCCGGACGTACATCCCCATCCTGGCTTAATAAGCAATCAACCTAATCTGAAACATTTTAGCATCCCCTCCGTCCTTCAACAAAAAATAAAACAAACTATTTATATTCAAATTTTAAATTGTACGAATTTTTTACTTGACAACTTAAAGCACTTTAAGTAATATTAGTGCTAAGTATAATTGAAGTCTAAAGGAGGAGAAAAATGAGATTCCATGAAATCGAGATTGACGATGAGGTTTGGAGATTTTTGAAAAAACATGCTGAGCCATTTGAAGACACACCAAATTCCGTTTTGAGAAGGGTTCTGTTAACAGAGCCCAATAAACCCTTAACTGAACCAATCGAATCAGTTCTAGAGACAGAGATCCTTAAATTTTCTAAAGGGGTCCCCAAAGCTTTATCGCAGTTCTTGGAGGTAATTTACAGGGTACGGAAGATGGGCCAAGATAGAAAAGAAGCCACTAGAAACGTTGCTAAAAAAGAGGGGGTTTTTTATCAGACAATAATTGACAAATATTGTCGTCAACTCGAGAAAAAAGCATTTGAAATAGACCGATTACTAGAACCTGACAAACTGCAGGAACTTCAATTGTTGCTCGAAAAGAAATTTTCTAGCCACCGTGACGTGATTAGACAGTTTTTAAAGTCCTTAGCCTAGGGTATTGCATCTTATAGGCAGAATGGAACTAAACCACCATGGAGGAAATGTATGGCCCATAACAAAATGAGCACTAGAATCGAGGATAATTATTTCGCAATCGAATTTGCTAGGGGTGCTTCAAAAAAATTTAATCTTCCTGATCGTCAAGACAAGGAGGGAATTAAAAGATTAGCAAGCTACGCCGTACAATTTGCGATAGAACAGGGTGCGACAATACCAGGGCAGGTCAACGCTGTCCGTAAAGGGTTGACGGAGAGAGGGTATTATATAACCCACCCTCGTGGATTAAGATTTCAATAATTTATCGAGGATGAGGATATCGATCCCTTTAACACGCTCGAAGATTCTGTCGTTGGTCAGGAAGGCGGTTGCCCCATAAACAATGGCCGTAGCGAGGTGGATGGCATCTGGTGCTTTCATCCGCTCTGCAGCTCTCACGTCAGAGGCTTTTCTCGCAACGTCTAATCCCATTTCACAAAAAGTGAGATTTGGAAAAGTGGTCAAGTAATACTCGTAATCGCGGGCCACCTGCAGAAGGCCTTCTGTTTTAGGCTTGACGAGGACCTCCGTGAGTGTCAGATAGGATGTGATCCCCCTATTTATTCCCTTTTCCAAGGTATTGAAGATAATTTCTGTAAGGGAAGAATAGTGAGGATGGTCCTCAAGGTGATAAATGAAGATAGACGTGTCTAACCCCACTACGGAGTGATTCTTGAGGAGATCCTGCAGTCGTTTCATTTTTCTTCCCAGGCGTCCCTCTCTTTCCTTACATATTCCGCAGCATCCAATCCTTCCCAGACATCTTTATGCAACCCGCGCAGATGTTTGGTATAGCTTTTCGGTTTTGGCTTCAGGATGAGGCTATCTTTCTCGACGTCAAGGATGAGCTGATCCCCGGGACCGATTGCTAACTTCTTGCGGGCCGATTTGGGAATGGCAATTTGATTCTTGCTGCTAAGGGTTACCACTGCTTTCATAGAATTTCTCCTTTTCTTAAAATCTACCCTATTCCTATAAAAAAGTAAAGCAAAAACTAATATCACTTTACTTTTTGCTGAAAAGGGATGCTTTCATCAAGGGAGACTATGACAGGTTTTGTATCTCAACTTATTTTAATGCGTTCCCCACAATATCACTCTTGATAAATAGAAATGAAACTGGAGAAGATAGAGGCCGATTGAATTTATTTTGGGTCCTGCAGCGTTCTCGAGGGCGCCAAGGGCTAGAAGTTTGCAGGGGACCTTCTACGTGCGTCGGGATCGAGGGCGGTGATCGGCTATAAGAAGGATGTCAATTGGATGGACAGCATGGTTTTGGACCTTCTCTTTTTGTACCGTTTTTATACGAGCCTGCATACTTGGAACAAATGAGACCACTGAGATTCGAATTTGACAAAATCTGTTCTTGACAATCTATTTTGGACCGTAGTACGGTTTTCTTATCAAAATCCCAAATGAAGGAGGTCAAAAATGAAACGTCTTATCGTCGTCATCGGAATTCTTGCCTTGGTAGTGGCCTTTGCCTATGCCCGTTCCCCGAAGAGTGACTATCAGTGGACCGGAACTGTCTTGGAAGCAGATGGGGATCACCTCGTTGTCGAGAAGGGAAAAGAAAAATGGGAGTTTGCGTATGACAAAGATACCAAGGTGACAGGGACCATGAAAGTGGGAGCCAAGGTTACTGTGAAGTATCTCATGAAGGCGACCAGTATCGAGGCAAAAGAAGAGGCTAAGAAAGCCGAGCCGAAGAAGAAATAGTTTCAATTCTCACCCCTTCGATCCATCATCACAACTCTCTTGGCAGTGATTGTCTCCATTGTCTGTCTTGTGTCATGGCTTTGCATCTTTCGCCCTCTGGAAAGCACGCCGTCCCTTCATTGGAAGAATGAAAATAAAGGAAGAGGTTCGCATGTCGTACTTAATGAAAAAAGGGTTCCTTTATGACATGGATGATTCTTTCGATATCCTCATGGACTATCGTGTCATTTTCATCGGGGAAGAACATGAATCCCGAGTTTCCCACGATGCAGAACTTACTATTCTGAAAGGGCTTGCGGAACGGGATTCAAATCTCATCCTTGCCCTTGAGATGTTCGAGAGGGATGTTCAAGATATCCTTGACGCTTATTTAAGAGGAGAAATACCAGAAAAGAGATTTCTGAAACTGGCTCGTCCCTGGCCAACCTATCGGAAGGATTACCGGCCACTCGTTGAGTATGCGAAGAAAAAAGGAATGCCAGTGATTGCAGCCAATATTCCGCGAAGGGCTGCAGCCGCCGTGGCAATGGCAAATAAGATTTCTCCTGATGTCATGGGAGAGGACAATAGATATTTGCCAAAAGCGTTACACCTCAAATCAAAGGAATACTACCAGCGCTTCGCTTCCTCGATGGAAGAAATGCCGCATTTCACTCCCATGAAAGGCATGAACGTGGATGGACTTTACAAGGCACAGGTTCTAAAGGATTCTGTGATGGCGGCCTCCATCGAGCCCTTCCTGGATCGTCGTATCCTGTTCTGCTGTGGACATTTTCATTGCGATTACCACCTCGGCATTCCCTATCAACTCCAGAAGAATCACCCGAGACTTAAAATCGCAGTCATCGCCATGGCTTCATCGGTCGAAAACCTTCTCATGAGAGACCGCTCAAAGGTGGCGGATTTTATTTGGGTGGAAGAGTAACGGGATGGTGGTCAATTCTGGCGAACAGGTTTGGTTAACCCTCTTTCTGTCACCTTGATCTACTGAAGGTCTTAATGCTATAAGACTTCCATGAGTCGAAAAGCGGGCTTTGCAGAAAAATCTCTCATTAGCCACGTAAAACTATCCGGTTATATCCCCGGTGCCATCGGGCGAATTGCGGAACTTCACGGCACCTATTATCACAAGCACTGGGGGTTTGGCTTTTTTTCGAGTCGAAAGCGGCCGTAGAACTTTCGGAATTTCTGCGGCGCCCCAATGAAGACCGCGACGGATTTTGGTAGCAGTATTGGCAAATTGTTAGAAACTCAAACCATATCCAATTTACACCATCGATCAACACATCATTTAGGTTGGTCGTGATGCTGATTCAATATCTTCCTTGAGTAGTACAGATTGTATACAACCGATAAACTTGCCATTCTCTAAAATAGGCGAAAGTATCACAACAATGATCTTTCCATAGGGCTTAACTTCGTAATAGAAAGGTTCTGTTCTTCCTTTCTGGAAATCCTGAAGCACCCAATCTAATTTTCTGTTGGAAGCTGCCTTTTTATGATGTGAATGAACATCTTTGCCTATGTATTCAGGTTTACGGTCTAGAATTCTAGCCGCTTCCTTGTTGTAGTAAAGAAGTGTTCCTTCCGTGTCGATTAGAGTTACCGCTACTCCCATGCACTCCATTGCTAGGTTGATCAGCTGTGCTGGCTTTTTTGTATCTTTCATTTTTGTGGACCTCCCTTCTCAAGGGTATCATGTGATATTCCACTGCCGTCATCAAGAAGTAGAGCTTGCCACCGTAAGCCAGAAAAATTATTGAAAGGGGGTTCTTCAGCTGTAAAGATGTTAATCGATAAGATTTAAAAGGGAAGTCCTCCTATGGTGAACCAAAGCATGTTGGAGCATGAATTGATCCTACGAAAGTCATGTGGTTATGGGATTCGTTTAAACCAAAATAGTTGAATTAAAGGATTGCGAATGCTATAAAAGTTTAACAAGATTAAGGATGAACCGACTGAGTGGGGTTAACTAATTCGTTTGTATCTGATGAAAAGGAGGATATTTTATGGATAATAAGATCATGAGTCTCAGGTCGCCTCATCTCATCCTTGCCGGATTTGAAGCCTCGGATCGATTGGGTCAAGAGGCGATGAATATCGGAGCCCGAAAGGCTCTGGTGGTCACCGATAAGGGCGTTGTGAACTCAGGAATAGAAAAAAAGGTTAAAGATCATCTCGAAAAGAACGGGGTGAACCTCGAAATCTTTGGCGAGGTGATGTCTGACCCGGACATTGCAAATGCGGAAGCCTGCATCGAAGTGGCAAAAAAGGGCCGATATGACCTCATCATCGGCGTCGGCGGCGGAAGCTCGATGGATATTGCCTCCATCGCCTCGGTGATGATGACCAACGCCGGTGCGGTTCATGATTATTTTGGAATCAATCTTGTTAAGAACCCGGGTATCCCGACGATCCTGATCCCAACGACTGCCGGGACGGGCGCAGAGGTGACGCCAAATGCTATCCTTACCGACACAAAAGAAAAACTGAAAAAAGCCGTGGTCAGTCCACACATTCTTCCCCGGGTTGCTATCATCGACCCCCTGCTCCATCTTTCCATGCCGCCTTCTGTGACCTCCTCCAGCGGCATCGATGCCCTCACTCACGCGATTGAATCCTATACTTCCAATAACGCAACCATCTTGACGGACCTCTTTGCTAAAGAGTCGATGATCATGATCGGCAGGAGTTTAAGAACGGCTGTCGCCAATGGGAATGATATGGAGGCCCGTTACGATATGGCGATCGGCAGCCTCTATTCCGGAATTTCTTTAGCCAATGCCGGTGTCACAGCCGTGCATGCCCTCGCCTATCCTCTCGGAGGGCAATTCAATGTCGCCCATGGGATCGCGAACGGTCTTTTGCTTCCCTATGTGATGGAGTTCAATGTCTCGGGCAATATCCCAAAATTTGCCCAAGTCGCCCGATTTCTCGGGGAAAAATTGGATCATTTATCTCTGCTCGATCAGGCCTATCAGGCAGCCAAGACGGTCAAAGCCATCTACAGGGATCTGAAAATCCCGCAATCTCTTACGGAGTTGAAAGTTCCCAAGGGGGCTATTCCTGCAATGGCCAAAGCGGCTGTCAATGTGACGAGACTGATGGGGAACAACCCCCGGAGCATGACCGTTCAGGATGTGGAACGGATCTATGAGAAAGCTTTGTAAAAAGGAGGACTTCAGTGTTCGGTTTTCATAAGAAGTTATTAAGGGTGGATCTTTCGAACAGGAAGGCTGAGGTGGAGGATCTAGACGAGGCCTTGATCCGGAAATACGTTGGGGGTCTAGGCATCGAGGCGAAGATTCTTTATGAAGAGACCGGACCGGAGACCGATCCTCTTTCCCCTGAGAATATCCTGATGGCTCTGACTGGTCCCTATACAGGAACAGGGGTTCCTACTTCGGGAAGGCATCATCTGGTGGCCCGGTCTCCGCTCACCGGCTTCTTCGGGGAGTCAAATGTTGGGGGATCCTGGGCGGTCCACTTCAAGAGAGCTGGATTTGACGGGATCGTGATTAAAGGGAAGTCAGAAACCCCCCTCTACCTTTGGATTCGGGATGGCAAAGTGGAGTTTCGGGACGCCAGACCCATCTGGGGCAAAGACTCTTATGAATCAGCAGAATGGCTGAAGCGGGAGACAGCCAAGGAGGCCACAGCAGCTGTGATCGGACCTGCAGGAGAGCGTATGGCCAAGATTGCAAGTATTCCTCATATTGGCCATATCGTGAGAGCAGCCGCCCGTACGGGTCTGGGTGCGGTGATGGGGTCTAAGAATCTGAAAGCGGTGGTCGTCTATGGAGAAGGTGAGATTTCTATTGCCAAGCCCGATGAGTTGAAGGCGCGCATTAAAGAGATTACTCCCCACATTCAGGGGACAACAGAGTCCTTTGGGAAACTTGGCACCTCTGGCGGTATCGACAACTACGAAAAAATTGGGAATTTTCCTGTCAAGAATTGGAGGGAAGGAAGGTGGGCAGGGGCCAAAAAGATTTCAGGGGCGACCATGCATGATACGATTCTTTCTGGAAGAAGGGCCTGTATGCATTGTCCCATCGCCTGTGGCAGGCACATTAAGGTAACAGAGGGTCCTTATGCGCCCATGGACTGTGAGGGCCCGGAGTACGAGACCATAGGGACCTTGGGTGGGCTCTGTCTGGTAGATGATTTGACCGCCATTGCTAAGGCCAACCAACTATGCAATCAATATGGACTGGATACGATCTCTGCTGGCGGTGTTATTGCCTTCGCCATGGAGGCCTATGAAAACGGGATCATCACCAAAAAAGATACAGACGGGGTTGAACTGGTTTGGGGAAATGCAAACGCCTTGGTGGAAATGGTTCATAAGATGGGGAGAGGGGAAGGGATTGGAAAGTTGATGACTGAAGGTTCAAAGAGAATGGCCGAGTCTCTTGGAAAGAATGCCATTGAATTTGCGATCCACGTGAAGGGATTGGAGCCCTCTGCTCACGACCCGAGAAGATTTTTCAGTCAGGCGCTTTCTTATGGGACAGCGGCTCGGGGAGCCTGCCACAATGCCAGCTGGAGTCATCCTTATGAGCTCGCTCTCTACATGTCGGAGATTGGATATCCAGAGCCTCAGGATCCTTATGAGGTCGAAGGAAAGGCGGAATTTACGGCCAAGATGCAGGACCTGATGTGCGCGATGGATGCCCTGATCATCTGTCGATTTTCTCAAGTGGGAAAGGCCGTCACGGTCACAAATCATGTCGATTGGCTTAATTTGATCACCGGCTGGAAGATGGAAATTCCGGAATATATGAAGCTAGGTGAGAGGCTCTTTAACCTGAAGAGAATGTATAATTGTCGACTTGGCGCCAGCCGAAAAGATGATTTCCTTCCCTATCGGTTTATGACCTTAAAACGAACAGGAGAGGGTTTGAGCAATCAACTTCCACCCATGGGAAGGCTTTTGAGCGACTATTACGCCTATCGGGGGTGGAGTGAAGATGGGATTCCTACCGCTGCAAAATTGGAGGAGTTGGGTTTGGACGAATTAGTCCCTCATGAATAGAATTATGCGCGGAATGGCAAGAAAGCTAAGCACCAATATCAAAGCACCAAATCCCAAACAATATCCAAATTCGAAATCCGAATGACCTAAACTGATTTGTTTCGGAATTCGGTCATTTGGTGATTGGAAATTATTTGGAGTTTGGTATTTGGGATTTAAGCAGCTGTTTGGTTCCGGCTATGCCGGGGGGTGAAGCAAGATGAAACGAGTTCCTAATTTTGAATTCGATCTATCCGGCAAAGTGGCCATCGTCACAGGTGCAGGAAGAGGCATGGGATACCACATTGCCTTGGCCCTGGCCAAATACGGGGCCGATATCGTTGTCTGCAGCCGGACGGGTTCGGAGCTCAAAAAAGTGGGAACGGAAATAGAGAAATTACGCCGGAAAGCTCTCATCCAGCAAGTAGATGTCACGAAGGTATCGGAGATCAATGCCATGGTGGAGCGATCCGTGAAGGCCTTTGGCCATATCGACATTCTCGTCAATAACGCAGGGGTCAATGTCACGCAATGGGCGGTGGATGTGACCGAGGAAGCCTGGGACAGGGTCATCGATACGAATCTCAAAGCACTCTTCTTCTGCGCGCAAGCAGTGGGCAGAGTGATGATCCAGCAGAAGAAGGGAAAGATCATCAATATCTCCTCCCAAACGGGTACGATAGCCATCCCTCAAAGAGCAGCTTATTGCTCGAGCAAGGGAGGGGTCAATCAACTGACAAAACTCTTAGCCATCGAGTGGGCCCATTACAACATCAACGTCAATGCAATTGCCCCTACCTTTATTGAAACCCCCTTCACGAAGCCCATGTTTGAGAAAGAGGGTTTTCGTGAATACGTGCTGGGAAATATTCCTTTGGGGAGAGTTGGAAAACCCGATGATGTCACTGGTGCGGTGGTCTATTTGGCCTCAGAAGCGTCCAATCTGGTAACGGGTCATATTCTTTTGGTCGATGGAGGCTGGACAGCCCACTAAAAACTGAACTGAAAGGAGGTGAATGAATTTTCCATTTCAATAAGAATGGCCACACATTGCCGTACGAGATTCGCGATCGTCATAAATGAAGAGGAGGAATAGGATGGAGAAAAAATTGAGCAAGAAGATTTCGAGGAGGACTTTAAGAAGGACCGCTGCTGCTCTGGCGATCCTAAGTCTTGTGGTTTCGTCAATTGCCCAGAGGGCCATGGCGCAAGACACAGTCAAGTACGGAACGATGCACCCGTTGACCGGTGTTTATTCAGTTCTGGGACTGGATCAACAGCGGGCCACAGAAATGGCTGTCGAAGAATGGAATGCAAAAGGAGGACTTCTCGGCAAAAAGATTGTTTGGATCTCCAGAGATGATCAACTCAACGGAGCGGTTGCCCTCCGGAGGGCAAAGGAATTGCTAGATGAAGAACGATGCGATTTTATCGGCGGCACCCTATCCGGTGCCATCTCCTTGGCCATGAACGAGTTTGCCTGCAAAAACAAGATCCCCTACGTCGCCTATTGCCAATCGGATATGGTTCTAGGTGCAGAACAGTGCAAATATGGAGCGGCCTTCATGGTCATCCCCTCCTCTGCCGCCCTGGCAGTCTCGAAATATGCCTTTGAAAAGTTGGGGAAAAAATGGTTCTCCATCACCGCTGATTATCGCTGGGGTCAAAGTCTTCTTGAGGGCTGGATCTGGCAGAGTGAGCAGATGGGAGGCAAATTCTTGGGGAATGTCTACGCTCCACTAGGGGCAACGGATTTTTCAACCTATTTTGCAAAGATCATGGCAGCCAATCCGGATTTCATTGTCATGAATAACCTGGGTGCAGATCAGACTGCCGCCATCAAGCAGGCCAACGAATTAGGATTAACAAAGAAGATGAAGATCGTATGCTCCAAGACAGCGATGCATACCATTCAGGAGCTGGGCGCTGTCTATGATGAAAATATTATTGGTGGAATGACTTTTTACTGGAAGCTTCGGGATAAATATGCAACCAGCAAGAAATTTTCGGATGCCTTCCAGAAAAAGTACGGTAAGCCGATCGAACAGGATGGCGAGTCAGGTTACGTGGCAACCAATGTGCTCTTCATGGCGGCACAGAAAGCAGGGACCGTTACTGATAAAGAAAAGATCATGAACGCGATGGAGGGTTTAAAATACGAATTGACAAAGGGCCCGGAGTATGTCCGAGCCTGTGACCACCAGAGGGTGCAGAGTTACCTCATTGTGAAAGGAAAAGGGAAGAAAGCGAAAGAGTGGGACGTGGCTGACATTGTGGCAGAAATTCCGGCGGAGTCCATCATCATGTCCTGTGAAAATAACGCAAAGAAACTTCCTTTCTCTAACGTAAAACTCCCGAAATAAATTGATTTCAAGAGTTGGGGGTTAGACTGTCTAACCCCCAAGCTCTAACCTGAGCCTGACAGGGATCTTATGGTTTTTGATGTACCATGGAATGTGATTGTGCTTCAGCTTTTTTTTGGACTGGCCCTTGGGTCAATTTTTGTGCTGCTCGCAAGCGGTCTGTCAATCATTTACGGTCTTCTTGATATTGTCAATTTTGCTCACGGCACCTTTGCCATGTTGGGGGCGTATGCCGTATTCACAGCGGTGTCTTTGTCCGAAAGCTTCCTGATTGGCATTGTGAGTGCCGTTGTGATTGTCGGTCTGGTCGGGGTGGTCATAGAATATATCCTCTTAAAACCCTTGTACGGAAAAGACCCCCTTCTTCCGCTCCTGTTGACCTTTGGACTTTCCGTTGCCATTCCTGACCTGATCAAAATCATTTTTGGACTCATCGGAAAACCGATCAACTATCCCGAGGCGCTGAGCGGCGCCACGGCTCTTGGCCCACTGATCCTGCCGAATTATCGATTGTTCATCATTTTGTTTACACTGGCAATCCTCATTTCCCTTTGGCTCTTCCTCAAGAAGAGCGACCTGGGCATGATCATCAGAGCCTCGACTCGAGACAGCCTCATGGTCCAAGTCCTTGGAGTAAACGTCTCACGGATCTGGACGATCGGTTTTGCGATTGGCATTGGACTGGCCGCTTTAGCCGGTGCCATTGCGGTTCCGACGATGGCCGCCACGCCCGACATGGGCGTGGAGATGACCATGGTTGCCTTTGTCGTGACGGTCGTGGGAGGTCTTGGCAGTTTGGGAGGTGCGATCGTCGGAGGCTTATTTATCGGGTTGGTCGTGGCGATCGCCTCCTTTATTGCAGGAGAATATGCTACGGTCTCCATGTATTTTTGTATGGCCGTGATTTTGCTGATCCGGCCGAGAGGACTTTTCGGTGAATTAGGAAGAGAATAGGAGAGTCATCTGAATGAAAGACCAGCAAAATGAGCAAACGATTTTGCAGGATGTCGAATCCAAATCCAAGGCAACCATTGTGTGGGGAACCGCCCTGGTTCTTCTGGCGCTGCCCTTCATCATTTCAGCGCCTCTGGCTACTGAAATATTGATCTGGGGGATTTTTGGTTTGGGCTTCAATCTTCTCCTAGGTTATACCGGCGTTCTTTCGTTTGGTCATGCAGCGTACTTCGGTTTAGGGGCTTACAGCGCAGGGATGGCATTGCGTTACTGGAAGGCCAGCCTCTGGACGAGCCTTCTCACCGCAGTCGTTGCTTCCATGCTTCTGGCTTGCTTGATCGGGGCATTGGCCATCAAGAGAAGGGGTGTCTATTTTGCCATGATCTCCCTCGCCTTTGGGCAGATGCTCTACTTCCTGGCCCTTTCTCCTTTAAAGCATATCACCCGGGGAGAAGACGGATTGACGCATATCCCCGTTATCGAACTCTTTTCGATATCTCTTAATAAACCTATTCCCCTCTACTATTTCGTCTTCATCATCACGATCGGGATGCTTTACCTGACCTGGAGGATCTTGCAGTCTCCCTTTGGAAAACTGCTCCAGGCCTTCCGCGAAAATGAGGAGAGAGCCAAAGCATGTGGTTTCAATACCACTCTGGTTAAATTCTTCTCTCTCGTTATCTCTGCATTTTACGCTGGGCTGGCGGGCGGATTGAACACGATCTACCTCGGCTACGTCCCCCTCACCACCCTGTTTTGGTTGACCTCCGGGACGATGGTGATGATGACCATCTTGGGTGGAAAAGGGACCTTCTTGGGACCTTTGATCGGTGCGGGTGTTTTTCTTTTTCTACAGAATACGATTAGCGTCTTTACTCCACGGTGGGAACTATTTGTTGGGGCCGTCTTCGTCTTGATCATCCTCCTCTTTCCGGCAGGGATCATGGGGACGATCAGGGATAAATACTCCGCTCATAAAATGAAAAAGCTCAGAAAGAAAGCGGCATTCCTCGCAGCTCGGCCCGAATAAGGTGGTTCATGTACCTGAGGACTGAAAAGATCTCAAAGCACTTCGAGGGTCTCAAGGCAGTCGATCAAATCGATTTCACTCTCAAGGAAGGACAACTGAAGTCGATCATCGGACCCAATGGGGCGGGCAAGACAACGCTCTTCAATCTCATTGCGGGGGTCTACCCCCCGACAAGCGGAAAGGCCTTTTTCAAGGAGGAGGAGATCACCCGCCTCACGCTCCACCAGATCTCCCAACTGGGCATCACCAAGACCTACCAGATTACCCATATCTTTCCGAGCTTGAACGTTTTTGAAAACATTCGCATCGCTGCCCAGTCCAGGAAGACATCCTTCAATTTTTGGAAATCGACTCATTCTCTCCAAGAAGTCAATCGAAAGGCTCTCGATATTCTGGAGCAGGTTGAACTGATCGAAAAAAGAGACTGGCTCGCCTCTACGCTCTCCCATGGAGAGAGACGTTATCTGGAGATTGGGATTGCTCTGGCAACCAACCCGCAGGTCTTGCTCCTGGATGAGCCCACAGCCGGGATGAGCTGTGCTGAAACGAATCTTTGCGCCGAATTGATTCTGAAACTGAATAAGACCCTTCACCTCTCGATTGTGCTTGTGGAACACGATATGAACGTCGTCATGGGAATCTCTGATGAGGTCCTCGTTCTCAACGAAGGCCGGGCCTTGGCAGAGGGAACTCCTCAGGAAGTGAGCGACAACGAAGAGGTGCAGAGAGTCTATTTGGGAGAACGGTAACAAGCATGCTTCAGGTTGAAAATGTCAACACCTATTATGGTTACAGCCATATCCTGCAGGGGGTTTCCCTGGAGGTAAAGGAAGGAGAGATCGTCGTTTTGCTCGGCCGAAATGGGGTGGGCAAGACGACCACGATGAAAACCATCATGGGAATTCAACCTCCGAAAGAAGGCAGGGTTCTCTTTTGTAATGAAGATGTCGCAGGGTTACCGCCTTATAAGATCGCGCAGAAGGGGATCTCTCTCATTCCTGAAGATCGGAGGATCATTCCCAATCTGACTGTCTATGAGAATCTGAGATTGGGATCTCTGATCTTGGGTAAGACGAACGACAGGGAACAATTGTTTGAAGCGGTCCTCAACTACTTTCCCCGACTCAGAGAGCGACTGAAGCAACAAGGAGGTAGCCTTTCGGGTGGAGAGCAGCAGATGCTGACCATTGCCCGGGGTCTGATGGCCAAGCCAAAACTGATGCTCATCGATGAGCCGAGTGAAGGGCTGGCGCCGAAGATTGTTCATGAGATCATGGAGATTATAAAAAAGCTTCAGAAGGATGGGGTAACCATTCTCCTTGTTGAACAGCATGTAGAGATGGCGATGCGCCTGAGCCAAAATCTGCGAGCCTATATTATGGAAAAGGGACAGATCCGAATGTGCGGTAATCTGGAGGAGCTGACTTGCAAGATCGATGAGGTCGTGCGCTGTCTGGGCGTGAAGATCTGATAAGGAGTAAGAGACTTGGGATACAGAATTTATCCATTAAATACAGGAACCATAACGGTAGATCAGGGGGCATATTGCACCCTCGGAAAAGGAATCGGGAAGAAAGTGGACATTCCTGCGACAGCCTGGTACGTCACAGACGGGAAAGGGAAAATACTTGTCGACACCGGGATGTGTGATACAGCAAGGGCGAATCGATGGCACCACGAGGGCTACCAACCGGAGGGAGCTCGTATCGATGAACAATTAAAAACTCGGGTAGGCGTCTCCCCTGAAGAGATCCAGGTTATCTTTTTTACTCACCTCCACTGGGATCATTGCTCCAATATGAAGCTATTTACGAAGGCAACATTATACATCCAGAGGCGTGAGCTCGAATTCGCTCTGAACCCTCCTCTGCCCCCTTATTATCGTTCTTACGAGGCATCTATCTTAGGATTGGAGCCTCCATACAAAGATTGTTCCTTTGAGATCCTTGACGGTGAATTCAGATATAATCATGACATTACCCTCTTCCCTACGCCCGGCCATTCCGTTGGCCACCAGTCTGTTTCAATCCGTACAGATGATGGAGTAATCGTCATCGCAGGCGATGCGGTATTCGTCGAGGAAAATATGAAGGGAAATCCGGACGAGCTCTTGGAATTCATTCCCATTGGCCGATACGTTAACTATTTTGAAATGTGGAATAGTTTTAAGGAGATCAAAAAAAGGGCTGATCTTGTATTGCCAGGCCATGACATCAGAGTCTTTGACAGAAAAGAATATCCTTCCGAATAGAGGCGGACGGTTGGAAAGTGGCTCCCAAGCTTAACCCGCACGAAGACCCCGAACTTATAAAATGCAAGAAGGAGTTTCTTCGGATTGCCCGTCGCGCTGTGGAGATAGGTTTACAGAGTTCCACGGGTGGCAACATCAGCATGAGATGTGGCCATCGATTCTTAGTCAAAGGAAGGGGTTGCTCTTTTTACGATTTAAAGGAATCCGGGATCTCCATAGTGGATATTGATGGAAATAATCTTTTGGACACACCGAAACCCTCCAAAGAAATCCACTTCCATTTAGGAGTTTATCGAACAAGGGATAATGCTTGTGGTGTGGTTCATTACCATGCGCCCTTCTCCACAGCCCATGCGGTAAAGGGAGTATCCGTGCCCCTATTAACCGTTCATGCGAACAGGATTCTCAAAAGCATTCCAATCATACCGGAAGCAGCCGAGGGTTCCAAAGAGCTCGCGGATTATGTGATGTCTGCTTTTCGAGACCCAGAAGTCAGAGCGATTCTTCTTGCCGGGCATGGGTTGGTTGCGGTTGGAAGTACCTTATCCGAGGCTCAAGATATTGCCGAATTGGTTGAAGAGAGCGCCAAAATAGCGTTGTTTGCTCGTTTGTTCGACCGGAAAGTGCCCCGCAACCCCCGCCTTGTAGGTGGGGTGAAGGGGCACAATATAGAATGATATTACCTTACCGGGAAGCCCCGGCCTGTGGCCGGGAGCTTCACTAACCGATGAAAAAGACGGCACTCCTCATCGTTACGCTCGATACGAAGGCTGAGGAAGCGCTCTTTTTAAAGAAGGTCCTGAAGCGGCAAGGATTGAACGTGCTGATCATGGATGTTGGCGTCTTCCCATCTTCTTCTGCAAAAGGGGATATTACCAGAGAAGAAGTTGCTGCTGCTGCGGGAGAGGAAATCGAAAGGCTGATTCAGACCAGAGATAAAGAAAAGGCGATCAGAACAATGATGATTGGAGCAACAGCCTTAACAGAATCCCTGTATCGACAAGGGAGAATTCATGGCGCCCTCTCAATCGGAGGTGCTCAGGGAACGATCATCGGTACTTCTGCTTTGAAAACGCTTGCCGTAGGAGTGCCGAAGCTGATGCTTTCAACCGTTGCATCGGGCAAGAGGGTTTTCGAGGATTATGTTGGCACAAACGATATGACACTGATGCATTCGGTTGTCGATTTCTTCGGCTTGAACGGGATCCTCAAACAAGTCTTAAGCAATGCAGCGGGCGCACTTGCTGGAATGGTGAAACTCGAGAAAGTCCGCCCCGAGAAAAAAAAGAAGGTGGCCATCACCATCTACGGGACAACGACTCCGGCCGGAAGGTTCATCGTCCACCTCCTTGAGAAGACCGGATATGAAGTCGTCGCCTTCCATCCCAATGGAACCGGGGGAATGGCCATGGAGAGAATGATTCGGGATGGGGATTTTTCCGGAGTCATTGATTTGACCACTCATGAATTGGCCGACGAACTGGCCGGGGGAGACCACGCATGCGGCCCGCACCGTTTGGAGGCTGCATCCGAAATGAAGATACCTCAGATTGTGGTACCAGGGAGCATTGACTACATCGTCAAAGGACGCTTCGAAACCTTGAAGCCCTCCTTGAAGAGACGAACGACGATGATGCACAATCCAGAAATGACCTTTGTCAAAACGAGTGTAAGAGAGATGGCTGAACTGGGCCGCATCATTGCTCACAAACTCAACCGCTCAAAAGGTAACACCATAGTCATGATTCCGACGAAGGGATTTTCCTACCCAAATAATAGGGGGAGACCCCTTTACAATCCACAAGGATGTCGTGCGTTTGCAGAAAGCCTAAAAAAGGAGATCAAACCCGCCATCCCTGTTAAGGAATTTCCTTGGCACATCAACGATGAAATGTTTGGCAGGGAGGTTGTAAGGGAATTCCAAAGATTGACGGAGAAAAAATGAAAGGAGAGAAAGATGTTGTTCAAAGGAAAGATCATTGACCTAACACAAGAAATCTATCAGGGAATGCCGGTCTATCCGGGCCATTTGAAAACCGTGATCTGGACGCACCTGACTCATGAAGAGTGCAGGCGACAGATTGGAACCGGGGCTTCTTACGAGACGCGCGGTATTTTGATATGTGATCATGGTCCCACGCATATTGATTCGGTCAGCCACCTCTCAAGGGATCCGAATGCGCCTCCCGTGGATAAAATCCCTTTGGAAAATTGCATTACCTCAGCCATTTGCCTGGATGTGAGTGATATCCCCCAGAAGACGCAGTTCGGAAGGAAGAAAATAGAAGCCGAACTCAAGAGATGGAATCTCGATATTCGTAAAGGCGACACCATTCTTTTCTACACGGCTCAATATGACCGATACTATGGAAAACCGGAATATATGACCGATTATCCGGGATTGGACCGTGAAGGAACCGAATTCATTATTGACCAGGGATGCATCAATTTTGGTGTCGACTCGGCAAGTCCTGACATGTGGTACGATAGAACTTACCCCTGCCACACCGTTTGCGCGCAGCGTCAAGTGACCCATATTGAAAATCTATGCAATCTGGATAAGGTGGTTGGAAAGCGGTTCACCTTTATCGCGCTTCCGTTGAAAATTCGCGATGGAACGGGATCACCCATCAGGGCGGTTGCCATTTTAGAATAGAGGTGGCGTGGTAATGTATCACTAAAAGGATCCGTTCTAAGCTAATGTGAGTGACGTGATCGCACATTCGTCTCGCCTTTGGGTTTTTGACTCCTCAAAACTAGGATAGCTTTCCGATATCCCCGCTGGGAATCGAGTTGCAAGAGAGGAAGTTTTGATCTTCAAATAAGAATTTTTCAGAAGTCTAGAAAAATGCAATGTTCATACCAGAAACATGCACTTTTCAGAGCGTCAGAATACCATCTGGAGCCGGAGGCCGAGGACAGTCGCCGTGCCGACATTTTCCCTCGCAGGGATGAGTCCTTCCGTATCGATAAACTTTTTCTGGGCAGGCCTCACGACCTGTATATCCGGCGTCACCTGTAGCCATGGGGTGATGGCAAAATCGTAGAATGCCTCGAATCCATACTCATTTCTTAAAAGCTTCCTGGTCGTACCCAGAAGACCTGTAAACGTGGGGTGACCGACTTCAATATAGTAGTACCCTACCCCAAAGCGGTCCAGCGGCCGACCAGGGATGATCCCCTTACCACCGACTCCAAAGCTAAAGAAGAAATGCATGGGGTTGGGATTGCCATCTGAGGCCCCAAACCGTCCAAAGATACCGATGCCCTGGCTGGAACCCTTTTCCGGTTCATACAGGTACTGATCAAAGTTGTAGTAAAAGTTCCAGGAGCCATCCTGTTTCTCAATTGTACGGTTCTCGATGAAAAAGCGTAGACTCTTATCAAGGGAGTTGAATGTTTTGTTAGAATACGCTCCACCGATCAGCTGGTGTCCGGTGAGCCCGAAAAAGTTTGTCCGCATCCGAGCCTCACCTACAAAGGTTAGTTGGTTCGAATGCAAATCGTCGAAGCCGATGGTGCTGGCCTTGCCGTTGGTTTGAAGAACAGAAAAACCAATGATGGCGGCATGGGGGTCTTTAGTCGGTAGAATAATCAACCCTGCGCCCAGCGCCGAGTAGGGTATTGTCAAAAGGCTAACTGGATTAATGTTGAATGCCCCGTTCATGAACTGGGTGTCCCCTTTGCCGTGAGCAAATTCGTTCACATCGCCGGAGGTGGGGGTGAGAAGGCTGATCTTCCCGAGGACCACACCGGCGTACGGCGAAAAGAATTGCATAAACGATACATTGGGTACGTTAAGGTTGTCACCGGTCGGCATTGGAAAGATCTGGTCGGTATTCACTGGATTAAGCGCTCCGGTAAGCCCATTCACAGAATTGGTAAAATTACCCTCCACTTCCACTGTGAAAAATCCTCCAGGCCACAATCCAAGCTTCTGGGTATCTAAATTGAATGCTAAGTTCCCACGGCCGCCGTACTTCCAGGCCTCGTCCTTGCCACCGCTGACGATGCCCTGGTAAACCTGGGTCAGGCTCATATCGAAGGTAATGCCCTTTGCAGCCAGATCGTTACGAACACCGAACCAATCACCTGTCAAGGTCGACCGGTTCCACAGGTCGCCCGAATAAGGGGCTGTAAAGGATGTTTGCGCCAGGGTAGGCTCCACCTCCAAGCCGAGCAGAACAATCGCCAGTATTATCTCCTGACACCTTCATCATTGTCTTCATATTTTCTTTCCCTTCTTTCAAAATTCTTTATTCTCTCTTCCCATTTTCTTTAATCGGGAATGATTGACTCACCCAACAGCATCACTTATCAAAATATAGCTCCAAGAATATTTCCATTAGTCCGTTATGAGAGCGGCAGCCCACCACTCAGGTGGGTTATGTGGCTTTGACAGGGGAGGTCCAGTCACATTAGACTTGCCTATAACAGGCCAAGCGACTGGGTCTATAATTGCCTGACGAACTACGACGGCACTCCTCGCAATGTTGAAAACGGTTAGATCCTGTGCGATGGTTACAGGACCATCATATTGGCTGCGCATCTCCTGATACGCTGGTCCCACTGTTTCATGATCAACAACGAGGTGCCACATCACCGACATACGTGCCCCCGCTCTTTTGAAGACTTTACCGGCCATGGCGGGGCTGGTGTGTGATTCGTTTACAACCTTATTGGCTTGTTCTTCTGTGACACTTGCCTTTTTCGCGAAAACTGTAGCAGATGGAAAGGTCTCATGTATAAGGAGATCTACACCACCCTTGCATGCTTCTAATGTGGTCTTAGATGGGCGCGTATCCCCTGTAAACACCACGCTGCTTCCTTTATAATCAAGGCGATATCCAACCGCGCCATTTAGGATGTGAATCACCGGGAAAGATGAAATCTTGACACCGTTGCGTTCATAGACTGTTGCCGGTTTATCATACGGGACCTCCGTTGGTATTAGACGGGAACCAGATTGTCCAGGATGCCCGTTCATGGATAGATAGTCCCAAGCCATTGCTGCATCCAGATGCTGTGCGAAGGCGAGAGTTCCAAGTTCTTTAGTCTCACCAGCAGGTCCCCACATTTCTACAGGGTCCCGTCTCCCGCTCTTGGCGAGGCTCCCCAACAAGGTTGGCAATTCACCCATATGATCAGCATGAAGGTGAGTCAGGAACACTTTAGTTGTTGCCGTCACTGGAAGTTGTAGCCCATCAAAATTTGCTAAGGCACCCGAACCAAGATCAAAGAAGAAGAAGTCGTGCTGCTCATTTCCTACCTCTATAAGTACTGATGCTGACGCCTGGCCTCTCTTAACGAATGGATCGCCACTACCGAGAATTGTAACCCTAATCTCGTCGGGATCCAGCGGTTCAGCCTTTGGCTTAAAGGTAGAATTATATTTCCGATTTGGTGTTCCAACCACTGGCGTAGTTGTTAGCGGTAGAGTCCCTCCTTCATACGCAAGTTTCGCTGACTCATTGATCTCAGCATTCACGTTATCTTTATTTTCTAATGAGAGCGGTTCTAGATGTACCTGTTTCGTTTTGGGGGCATAGGCCTGGGCCAGCAACATGCATAGAAAGACCAACAATGCTAATGCAATTAGCGCCAATTTCTTCATCACTTTTCTAAACCTCCTGATATGTATAGTAGAAAAAAGAGGACATCAGATTTATTATTTCCAATAAACCCAGCTATTGCAAAAAAACCCAACAACACGGCCATGGGTGAACCGTTCGGAAAGGCTTCAGGGCGAACCCTAATCCAGAGGAGCATTCCCGTTGCAGACCCCTGCTGGAGTTCACCTTGGGTGACATCCTCCCTTTCCCCTAAAATGTCAATTTGACCGCCGTCTGAAGCCTTGAAGAGCGGTTTACCCATGGCCGGATTTGCAACTGGCGGGTAAACCCTCTCAAATTATCCAACTGTCTTAAAACTATATAAGTTTTTCCCAGTCAGGCCATCCGGCCGACTACTACTTCTTGCCGAACACAACCGCAGCTGTCTTGACGGCTTCAAGCGCGGCAGGAAAACCGGCGTACACGGCCATTTGGAGGATAATCTCCAGGATTTCGTCACGGGTGCAGCCGACGTTCAACGCACCTTGGATGTGCTCCTTCAACTCGGCCTGCGGGTAGCCGAGGACGGTAAGGGCTGCGACTGTGAGCATCTCCCTCGTCTTCAAATCCAGACCGGGGCGGGGATAGATGTCGCCAAACGGAAATTCGACGAGGAAACGCGCCAGGTCGGGACTGGTTGCGGCGAGGTCCTTCAACGCGGATTCAATCCCCGGTCCGAAAATGGTTCGCATACTGCCAAGCCCATGGTTGTATCGAGATTCTTCTGGCTGCATACTTAGCTACCTCCGGTGCAATGGTCGAGAAGGGCTGGGGACTACCCGTGGTACTTCTTCAATGGGTCACGCACCGGCCAGCGGCTCGGCAGCAGCTTGCCCATCGGTTCGGCGAAACGGCAGCGGAGCGTCCCGAGTCGCTCGAAAGTGACCTGAATCTCGGCACCTGGGTCGATGAAGTCGTCGTGGTCGCAGCCGGTACAGTCGGGGATGGTGCCGAAACCCATCACGGAGCCGGGCTTAGGGGGAGCGATGAACCCCATCCAGGCGAACACGCCTTCGGCCTTGTGGCTGATCTCGGATGTTGATCCCTGGAACTTGACTTGCCCATTCACCACAACCGTCACCTTGAGATTGTACGGATCGCCAACGTCATCCGGCGTGACCAGATAAGGCCCGAGTTGGTTGCCCTTCGCCATGTCCTTCGTCAAGCAGAATCCGCCGACGAACTCCGTGGCCTGAACGTCGCGGGCCGAGATGTCGTTGAAGATGCAGAAGCCCGCCACCGGCTGCTTTTCGTTCCCATACACGACGGCCAGTTCAGGCTCGACGTCCAGCCGCGACGTGTAAGCCGGCCAGGGGACGGTTTCCCCGTCGCCAACGATGGTGTTCATATTGCACTTGTAATAGGACAGCGGCTCGGGCCGACCTGGAACAGACTTGGGCTTCGGGCCCATGATGGCTTTAGCGAACGCCTGCAACAGCGGTGCAGTCTGCGGGTTATCCTTCTCATACTTCATGAGGGTTTCGGCAGAGTTCTCGAGATGCCGCGGCGTCAGGCCGAAGTCGAACAGGGCGGCGACCTCCACCGGCTCCAGCAAGCGAACGGCGTTGAGAGGGAAGCGTTCGCCATTACCGAGTTCTGCAAGGTGCTGTTCGCCCCAGGTGAGCAGCTCCTTGGCCGCCCGCTCGCTGTCGGGAAGATTGGTCAGGTAGGATCGGCTGTCGGCCAGGTGGGGATGGGACTTCCTCGCCTTGCTTTGCAGCACGGCGAACGGGATAGCCTGGTCCCTGATGACGACGCCGAATAGCAGATTCTGTGAGTCGGTGGTGGTGAAGCGGATTAGTTTCATGGAAGAGCTCCTTTCTGTGTCTGGACTTGATCAGTATTGGACTTCAATTCCTTTTGCCTTCGCCACATGGTAGATGGCGTCGAAGCGTTCGCTGCGTCATGGTATTCCTGCACCCGGAACATCCACCTCGACAACTTGGAAGCTCGCGCTCGGATTTCGCTGGATTTCCGCGGGGTCGTGTGAACCTGACGCACTGATGAAGAGGTGCCTCCGCTCCGGCCCTCCCAACATCACCGCATAGGCGTGGGTTTCCACCTTGATCCGATCCGTGATCTCCCCGCCTTCGCGGACCCGCACCACACCGTCCTTGCCCTCGGGATTGGCGCACCATACGCCTCCTTGGGCATCAAGGCAGATGCCATCGGGGCTAACGGACGAGGGTAACTGCGCCCAAACCCGGCGGTTGCTGAGCGAGCCGTCCTCCTGAATGTCAAAAGCGGTCAGGCGGTGGCCGAGCGTCTCGCCGACGATGAGCGTTCGTCCGTCGGGGGTGATGACCATGCCGTTCGGGAAGAAGAGCTTCTCGGCGACCACGGACGCTCGACGATCAGGGCCGACGAGGACGATCACGCAGGTCTCGACGGGCTTGGCCGCCGGGTCCAAGAAGTTGTAACCGATGTCCCCGACGTACAGTCGCCCTTTGGCGTCCACGATCCCATCGCTCAAGCAGAACTCGGTCAATTTGCTGATGTCGGCCACCTGTTGCAGGGCATGTTCGGCTTGGCGGTGAATCCGACGTTGAAACGCATCACCAACCACGACAGTTCCCTCGGGAGTGAGCCCGAAGCCGTTCGGGATGAACGGCAATTCCAGTACCGTTGCGACAGAACCGGTGAGGTCCACAGTCTTGATCCGTTTGTCGTGGATGTCGATGAACCACAGCTTCCCATTGTACCAACGGGGACTCTCGGTGAACTTGAGGCCCGTGGTGGAATCAACCAGTGTTTTGATGTGGGTCGTCATAACGTATTTGCTCCTTGGTGTTTGGGTTCTACCCACCTACACCTGTTTCAGGATTTGGCCCGATTGATAAACGCCAGGACTAAGTCAGTGATCGCCCGAGTCACATGCCCCTTGCCGGTGAGGTCGTTGCAGAAGAGCACCTCGCCGGTGTGGAATCGCCGCGCTTCGCCGTCGCTGGTCACCACTTCTCCCTCGCCCGACAGGATGATGGCGATGTAGGGTTGGGGGGCGCTGTGAGCGGGCACGTCCGTCCCGGCGGGGAACGAGATTGCGCGCATGGTCGTGACCGCCCCGAAATCGCTCATCTGCCCCGTGGGGTTCGGCGGCGGGCCCACGGCAAGCTCACGGTCCTGTATGTCCTGGACGCCGAAGTGCGTCTCACCCTGTTCGTCCACATGGATCATGGAAAATTTCATTGCTGTTATCCTCCTCGTGTATGGTGCTAGTGTAGTGTTACAGTAACAGCTTTACAACGAGCAACCTTTTCTAAGATGGTCTCAACTTTTTTCGTCCAAACGAATGGCTTTGGATTAGCGTTATTCACTCGGATGTACT
>Ga0335070_10000070_pt1 | contig 109786 bp, 102 predicted proteins | sample Lox_Sample_13_FD_206722 | JGI IMG/M metagenome (GOLD analysis project Ga0335070, IMG submission 206722) | Soil microbial communities from Loxahatchee National Wildlife Refuge, Florida, United States - Lox_Sample_1.3 | ecosystem: Environmental > Terrestrial > Soil > Wetlands | place: USA... | reverse complement strand
GATACCCATGGTGACGTTCCACCATTTCACAGCGCCCTTGTGGTTCACGCGCGATGGCGGCTGGGAAAATCCCAGATCCGTCGATCGTTTCGCGAAATATTGCGAAGTCGCGGGCGATGCGTTGGGCGATCTCATTCCGTATGCCTGCACCATCAACGAAGCCAACATCCCCATCATGGTCACGATGATGCGCCGCGCCGTGGGTGTGGCAGGTGGCGGCAGTAAACGCGAACGCGCATTGGCCGAAGCCGCGCGTCTTTGCGGCGGCGAGGCCGGAAAATTCTCGCCCTATCTCTCGGGCGATGGCATCGCCGCCACGCCAAACCTCATCGCCGCGCACCGCAAAAGCTACGCCGTGTTGAAGGAGCGTGTGAACGGCAAGGTCGGCATCACGCTGTCGCTCAATGCGTTCCAGTGCGAGCCCGGCGGCGAAGAGATTTTCAAACAGGCCGACGATGCCATCAACAACCAGTTCCTGCGTCCGCTGAAGGGCGACGATTTCATCGGCGTGCAAACCTACACCCGCGTGATCTTCGGCCCCTCCGGCGTCATGCCGCCCGCCAACAGCGCCGAACGCACGCAGATGGGTTACGAATTCTATCCCGAAGCCCTCGAAGCCACAATCCGTCAGGCCGCGAAAGAAAGCGGCTGCCCGGTGATCGTCACCGAAAACGGCATCGGCACCGACGACGATACGCGCCGCATCGAATACACGCGCCGCGCGCTCGAAGGCGTGCTGCGCTGTTTAAAAGACGGCATCGACGTCGGCGGCTACATCCACTGGTCGATGATGGACAATTTCGAATGGCTCGAAGGCTACCGCCCCAAATTCGGCCTCGTCGAAGTCGACCGCACAACCCAGGCCCGCAAACCGAAACCCTCGGCCTATTGGCTGGGCGAAATCGCGAAGAAGAACGCGATCTAGGGTCACGAACGCGTTTGCCATGACGATTGAAAATTCTTCTCACCTCCCCCTTGTGGGGAGGTCGACAAAATTCTGAGCAGCGCGAAGAATTTTTCGGGTGGGGGACGGTGCCCGGCATTGTCTTCGGCCCCCCGCCCGTAAAACGCGTTCCGCGTTTTCCGACCTCCCCACAAGGGGGAGGTGAGAACAGCGCGCGAAGCGCAATCAACGCGTTGCACGCGGAGGCGCACATACTCCGCGCCTCCGCGTGATTCATTGCCCCTCAAACTGTTCGATAGCTCATCTCGCCGTTCGATAGCTCGGAACTTTTCGCACCAAATGCCCGAACGCATTGAACAATAAAAAAGTGCGCAAAAGTTATCGAACGCTCTCCGGGCGGCCTTATATTTGCTCGCGTGAAGACCAAAGGAGGCACCGTGCCCGAAACCACGATTAAAACCGAAATCCTGCCGCTGCAGGATACAGCCCGTTTTGACATGCTGTTCGCCGAGCAGCTCCGCCGTTGTCACAACGCGGCGATGAAATGCTTCGACATCGTCGAAGAACCCGGCGTGCATCGCGATGCGCGTACCGATCTGCTCACCTTGGCGTCCAAGATGATCAAAACCTCGATGTCGCTTCGTGCGATGCTGCGCAATGGCCCGAAGGAATTTCGCCGCCACGTCACGATCGAACACGTGACAACCCCCACCCCACCCCCGATTTCCAAAAACGGCAAAACAAATAGTGGTGGTCCGAAAGCAAATCCCGCCCATGGCTAGAGGCGCGCCCATCGGAAACCGCAACGCGCTGAAGCACGGCCGCTTCACCGGCGAAATGCAGGCCTTGCGCAAAGAGGTGCGCGAAGCGCTTTCCGCCGCCGCCGTCCTGCTCGGCCATCGCGGTGGCGTGCGCGGTCAAAACCCCACTTTGCTGCCCTTCGCCGGATGTGATTTTATGTCATCAGACAAGCGCGGGCCGGGCGCCGGTCCCCCGCCAAAGATTTCGCCAAGGGAGAGCTAAGCCATGGAAAATAAACTGCAATTTTACATCGATGGGAAATGGGTCGACCCCGTGACCCCCAAGACGTTGGAGGTCATCGACCCCTCCAACGAAGAACCCTTTGCCCGCATCAGCATGGGCTCCAAGGCCGACGTCGACAAAGCCGTCGCCGCCGCCCGCAAGGCGTTCGAAAGCTGGTCGCGCACGAGCCGTGAAGAACGCCTGGCCGTGATGCAACGCATCGTCGAGACCTATCAGAAGCACTACGGCGAGATCGTCGAAGCCATCAGCCGCGAAATGGGCGCGCCTCTCGGTCTGTCGAAGAACGCACAGGCCGCCATGGGTATCGCGCATTTCACGCAGGCCATGAAGATCCTCAAGGACTATGAGTTCGAACGCGTGGAAGGCTCAACCGCCATCGTGCGCGAACCTGTCGGCGTCGTCGGCATGATCACGCCGTGGAACTGGCCGATCAACCAGATCGCCTGCAAAGTGGCGCCCGCTTTGGCTGCCGGCTGCACGATGGTGTTGAAGCCGTCGGAAGTGGCACCCATGAACGCCATGCTGTTCGCACAGGTGATGGACGAAGCGGGCGTGCCGCCCGGCGTCTTCAACCTCGTCAATGGCGATGGTCCGACGGTCGGCGAAGCGATGTCGTCTCACCCCGGCATCGACATGATGTCGTTCACGGGTTCGACGCGCGCCGGCATCGCGGTGGCGAAAGCATCCGCCGATACGGTCAAGCGCGTCGCGCAGGAACTGGGCGGCAAATCCGCCAACATCGTGCTCGAAGATGCCGATCTCAAAAAGGCGGTCGTCGGCGGCGTGATGGGCATGATGTCCAACAGCGGTCAGTCGTGCAATGCGCCGAGCCGCATGTTCGTGCCCAGGTCCAAACACGATGAAGCAGCCCAGATCGCCAAAGCCGCCGCCGAAAAGGTGAAGGTCGGAAATCCCTTCGACGAAGGCACCACCATGGGTCCCGTCGTCAGCGAGGTCCAGTACAACAAGATCCAGGGCCTCATCCAGAAGGGTATCGACGAAGGTGCCACGCTCGTCACCGGTGGCGTGGGGCGTCCGGAAGGTCTGAACCGCGGTTACTATGTGCGGCCCACGATCTTTGCCAACGTGACGAACGACATGACGATCGCGCGCGAGGAAATCTTCGGGCCCGTGCTCGCGATCCTGCCTTACGAGACCGAAGAAGATGCGATCAAGATGGCGAACGACACGGTCTATGGCCTTTCCGGCTATGTCCAGTCGGGCGACATCAACCACGCACGCAAAGTGGCTTCGCAGCTTCGCACCGGCAATGTGCATCTGAACGGCGCAGGCGTCGATCTCAACGCACCGTTCGGCGGCTACAAACAGTCGGGCACCGGCCGCGAATGGGGCGAATTCGGCTTCGAAGAATTCCTCGAAGTGAAGGCTGTGCTGGGTTACGCGGCATAGTGAATCTGACCTCCCCCTTGTGGGGAGGTCGAAAAATCCAAGGGATTTTTCGGGTGGGGGACAGTGCCGCAACGACGAGCGGTCCCCCACCCGGATCGCTTCGCTCTCCGACCTCCCCACAAGGGGGAGGTAAGTGGATCAAAACAACCCGTTCAAATGATCGTTGGGCTTGCCGGTGTTGACCATGAACACCACGTCCTTGCAGTTCTGCGTGCCCTGCAGCCAGCCCTCGCGATAATCGGGCTCCTTGTCGAACGTGTCCTTGTCGCGGCCCGATTGCTGACGCTGCCAGGTGTAGTTCGCAACCTGGCAACCGTCGTTGTAGCCCATGCGATAGGCGTTCGAATGCATCACGCTTTCGCGATAGGCCGAAGTGTCCTTCGCGCGCCCCGCCACGCATCCCGCAAGCATCACACAGACGCCCGAAAGCACAATTGCTCTGGTAACAGACATCGCTATTTCCTCCGTGGATCCATGGGCCCTGCGCCCGCCACGAAGGATTGCGTCAGTCCTTCGCGCGTTCGACGTAGGAGCCGTCTTCGGTCAGCACGACGATCTTCGTGCCGGTAACGATATGTGTGGGCACCATGGTGCGCACGCCATTGGAAAGCGTGGCCGGCTTGAACGAGCCCGATGCCGTCTGTCCCTTGATGACGGGTTCTGTGTCCGTCACCTCCAAGGTCACGCGCGCCGGAAGCTGGATGGAGATCGGCACGCTGTTGTAGGTGGAGAGCCGGACTTCCATGTTCTCCTGCAGATACGGCGCCATGTCGCCCAGCACATCGGCGCTCACATGAACCTGGTCGAACGTCTCCGGGTCCATGAACACGTAGTGGTCGCCGTCCTGGTAGAGATAGTTGTGCGTGCGCTCGTCGATGAATGCCTTTTCCAGGCTGTCGGTCGTCTTGTACCGCTCGTTCACCTTCACGCCGTCCGAGATGCGCCGCATTTCGAGCTGCGTCACCGGCGTGCCCTTGCCGGGATGAATGTTCTCCGCGGTCAAAACGACATAAAGCTTGCCATCCTTCTCGATGACGTTGCCCTTGCGGACGTTGCTGGCAATGACGGAAACCACGCGGCACCTCTGAATGGCGGAAGCGGCCGGGGTCATAGCAGCAGGGCCGGGCGCGGCCAAGGGGCGTTATCGAACGCCCCGGAAGCTCTGTTAGAATAGGCAAATGACCGCCGATAACCATGGCGCCACCCCCTGGTGGATGCCCCATACCCATGCCGACCGTCGCCCCGCGCTACTTGTCCGCAATCGCATCAAAAGCGCCTTTCGTGGCCATTTCGAGGCGAACGGCTTCACGGAGGTCGAATGTGGGGCGCTTGCGGCCTCTCCGGGCAACGAGGCCCATCTCCACGCCTTCCAAACCCGCCTGATCGAGACGGGCGGGGCGGCCCACACCCTCTATCTCCACACCTCCCCCGAATTCGCCGCCAAGAAGCTGCTCGCCGCCGGCGAAACCAGGATCTTCGATTTCGCCCGCGTCTTCCGGAACCGCGAACGCACGCGCCTGCACGCCCCGGAATTCACCATGCTGGAATGGTATCGCGCGAACGAACCTTATGAGACGGCGATAGCAGACACGCTGAACCTGATCCGCGTGGCGGCCGACACCAACGGCATCGAACAATTTTCCTTTCGCGACATTCCTTGCGATCCGCGCGCCGATGCCGAACGCCTCACCGTCGCGCAAGCCTTCACCATCCATGCCGGCGTCGATCTGCTCGCCACGCTGTCGCCGGAAGGCGAGGGCAATCGCGACATGCTTTCGCGCAAGGCGCAGAGAAGCGGAATGGACGTCGCCGAAAACGACAATTGGGCCGACATCTTCAGCAAGCTCTTGGTCGCCCGTATCGAACCCAAACTCGGCCGCGGCAAACCGACGGTGCTCTACGAGTATCCGCGCTGCGAAGCGGCGCTCGCCCGTGCCACCAAACACGACCCGCGTGTGGCCGAACGGTTCGAGGTCTATGCCTCCAGCGTGGAACTCGCCAACGGCTTCGGCGAACTGACCGATGCCGCCGAACAACGCCGCCGTTTCGAAGCCGAAATGAATGAAAAGCAACGTGTTTACGGCGAACGCTACCCGCTGGACGAAGATTTCCTTTCCGCCCTTAACCACATGCCACCCGCAAGCGGCGTGGCATTGGGTTTCGACCGGCTGGTGATGCTGGCCACCGGCGCCCGCAAACTCGACGACGTGCTCTGGACGCCGCTTGCATGACTGCAATGCCAAGACATCGGTTGGCGAGGGTGGGGCGCCCCGCTATGCACATCCCATGAGCCAGTCCGCCACCATCGAGGATCCCGCGCCCGAAACCACGACGTTTGCGATCCTTTTCGCCGTGTCGTTCTGCCATCTGCTGAACGACATGATGCAGGCGATGCTGCCCGCGATTTATCCCAACCTGAAAGTCGCGTTCCATCTCAGCTTTACCCAGATCGGCCTCGTGACGCTGGTGTTCCAGTGTACGGCCTCGCTGCTTCAGCCGTTGGTCGGCCTCTATTCCGACCGCCGCCCCATGCCCTATTCGCTGGCCGCCGGCATGGTTTCCACACTCATCGGCCTTCTTATTCTTTCGATCGCGTGGGATTACCCGATCCTCCTGGTCGCCGCCGCTTTCGTCGGCGTCGGATCATCGACGTTCCATCCCGAATCCTCGCGCGTCGCCCGCATGGCGTCCGGCGGCCGTCACGGCCTCGCGCAGTCGCTGTTTCAGGTCGGCGGCAATATCGGTTCGGCCTTGGGCCCGCTCACGGCGGCCGCCATCGTCGCAAGCTACGGTCAGCACAGCGTCGCGCTTTATTCGCTACTCGCGCTCACCGCGATCATCGTGCTCTGGAATGTCGGAAACTGGTACAAGCACCATGGTCTCAAACGCATGGCGCACCACGCCAAGACCGGTCGCCAGAGCAATCTCTCGCGCGCCAAGATCGTCACCTCGGTCGCGATCCTGCTGGCGCTGATTTTCTCCAAATATTTCTATCTTGCCAGCATCACCAGCTATTACACCTTCTATCTGATCCACAAATTCCACCTGTCGATCCAGGGTGCGCAGATTCACCTCTTCCTGTTTCTCGCAGCGGTCGCCATCGGCACCATCGCCGGCGGCCCGCTGGGCGATCGTTTCGGCCGCAAATATGTCATCTGGTTCTCGATCCTAGGGCCCTTGCCTTTCACGCTCATGTTGCCGGGCGCCAATCTTTTCTGGACGTCTGCCTTGAGCGTCGTTATCGGCATCATCCTGGCATCGGCTTTCTCGACCATCGTGGTCTACGGCCAGGAACTCATGCCCGGCAAAGTGGGCATGGTTTCGGGCATGTTTTTCGGCTTCTCTTTCGGCATGGGCGGTCTGGGCGCAGCCGTGCTGGGTTACATCGCCGACATGACGAGCATCGATTTCGTTTATCGCCTTTGTTCCTTCCTGCCGCTGCTGGGCCTTTTGACCGTCTTCCTTCCCAACACCCACGCTGCTAAAGCGCGGGCATGAATTTAAACGACATCGTAGAATCCGGCCTTGTTCCCTCAAGCCCCGCGCTGGCAGACGTCGCCGCGCGCTATGCCGTCGCCATCTCCCCCACCATCGCGGATTTGATCGCCAGAGAAGGCGACCCCATATCCCGCCAATTCCTCCCCACCGAAACCGAACTTGTAACGCTGCCCGAAGAACGCGCAGACCCCATCGGCGATCGCGCCCATTCCCCCGTCGAAGGAATCGTCCACCGTCATCGTGACCGCATTCTCTTCAAGCCCGTCAGCGTGTGTCCGGTCTATTGCCGTTTCTGCTTTCGCCGCGAGATGCTCGGCGACGCCACGCTCTCGCAAGACGCGATGGATCGCGCCTTTGCTTACATCGCAGAACACCAAGAAATCTGGGAAGTCATCCTCACCGGCGGCGACCCGTTGATTCTCTCGCCTCGCCGTGCCGAAGACATCACGCAACGCCTCGCCGCAATTCCGCACGTGAAGGTCGTGCGCTGGCACACCCGCGTGCCCGTCGTCGATCCGCCGCGCGTCACCGATGAATTCGTTGCGTCCATCAAATCAAAAAACCTGACAACCTTTGTCGCCCTGCACGCCAATCACGCTGGCGAATTCGACGAAGCCGCCCGCGCGGCTATCGCGCGCCTGATCGACGCCGGCATCCCGATGCTGAGCCAGAGCGTGCTGCTGAGCGGCATCAACGACAACACAGACGCGCTCGAATCCCTGATGCGCACCTTCATCGAAAACCGCATCAAACCTTACTATCTGCACCACCCCGATCTCGCGCCCGGCACCTCGCACTTCCGCGTCTCGATCGCTCATGGTCAAAACCTGATGCGCGAACTGCGCGCGCGCCTGTCCGGCATCGCACTGCCAACCTATGTGCTGGATATTCCTGGCGGCCACGCCAAGGTGCCGCTCAATTCCGAAGATGTGATCGCTTTGGAAAACGGCCGCCATCGCATCCGCGATCACGCGGGCCACTGGCACGAATATTAAGCGCGCAACCGCTTGAAGAACGCGCTCACCTTGTGCCGCGTCTGCTCCCGCCAGACAACGCCTTTGTCCGTGACCCAGTTCAACTGAATCACCCGCCGCGGTCCTTCGAACGCTTCGAACCCGTGCCACGCATTGGGCTGGTTCTTGAACACCAGCAGCGTGCCTTCGTCCGGCGGCACTTCTGCGATCACATCGTTCAGATCGGTCGCCGACCGCAACAACCGCAAGCGCCCCTGCGGGCTTTCCCATTTGCCGTTCATATAGATCAGAACGGTAATGAGCTTCGTGGTGCTGTCCGTGTGGATCTGGCCGTCCTGCGCGCGACTCGTCCCCCGCACGGTGATCATCGTCGGGCGATCCGAAAGATCGATGCCAAATTTCTCCGCCACCGCATCGGTGAAGTCTTCGCCGCGAATGGCATCCATGAATTCGGCAAATGCCTTGCCATATGTCACGGTCGGCAACGGAAAACTTCCCGGCAGCGGCACGTCGGGAAAATCGCGCTGGATCGCCTCCATTGCGCCCGCGCGCACGAAGCCCGGAACGATCACGTAAGGAAACGGCTCGCGCGTGAGCGGCGCATTGCGGAAGGTTTCGACATCGACCGGCAGCATGGTCAGAGAGGCGAATAAACGGAGGTTGCGATGCCGCCATCGACAGCCAACACCTGTCCGGTGACGAAAGCCGATGCCCTGCTGCAGAAGAAGATCGCGGCCCCGATCATGTCGTCATCCTCGCCGATGCGTCCGCGCGGCATGTTGCCCACAATCGCGTCACGCGCGGTCGCCAGAACCGGCGCCAGCATCTTGGTCTCGAACGGCCCCGGCGCAATCGCGTTCACATTGATGTTGTCGCGTGCCAGATGCTTGGCAAGGTTGTGCGTCAGGTGATGCACCGCCGCCTTGCTCGCCGAATAGGCATAGGATTCGAGCGTCGGCTGCAAGATCCCGTCGATGGACCCGATGTTCACGACCCGCGCTGGGTCTTCCTTCGTGCCCGCCGCCTTCAAAAGTGGATACAAGCCTTGCGTCAAAAAGAAGATCGCCTTCAGGTTGACGTTCATCAGCTTGTCCCAGCCTTCTTCCGAATATTTCTCGAAAGGCTCTGCCCAGGCCGCACCCGCATTGTTGATGAGGAAATCGATCTTCTTCTCGCGCGATTTCATGTCCGCGATCAGCGCCTTCACTTCGGTCATCTTGCCGAGATCGTGCGCCACCGGAATGCAGGTGCCGTATTTCGAAAGCTCTTCCGCGGCACGCTCGCAAGCGTCGGCCTTGCGCGACGAGATATAGACCTTCACGCCGTTTTCCACGAAGCCGCGCGCGATCATCAGCCCGATCCCGCGCGAACCGCCGGTCACCAGCGCCGTTTTCCCGCTGATGTCGAAAAGTTTGGAAGTCATCGAACGTCCTATCTGTAAGATGCGTTAAGGGCCGCCAATTTCGCCGAACCCGGGCACAGGTCCTTTTCGGAGAGCCGGTTCAAAGGCGTATCTACCGTATTCAGATTGGCGTGCAAATCCTCGGCCTCGGGGTCCACATAAAGCAGCCCCGTCACCACTTCGCCCGCCTTTTCGCGCTCCTGCAGATAAGCCAGCGCGGCGGCCCGGTTGGATGGGTCATACGTCGGGTGCAGTTTCGCCAGCCGGATCACAGAACCGTCATGTTGCGTCACCACTTCCACCGTGCCCGGTTCGTGATCGATGACGATTTCCGCTTTCGGCGGCATGTAATCCAGCCGGTTCACCGCCTCGTTGTGCGCGCGCACGAAATCATAGGATTTGGTCGATCCCGGATGATTGTTGAACTGCACGCAGGGCGAAATCACGTCGAGGATCGCCGGCCCCTTATGCGAGATCGCAGCCTTCAGCAGCGGCACCAATTGTTTCTTGTCGCCGGAGAAGCTGCGCGCCACAAAGCTCGCGCCCAGCACCAGTGCAAGGCTCACCAGATCGATCGGCGAGTCCGAATTGAATCCGCCCGCCTTGCTTTTCGATCCCTTGTCGGCGGTGGCCGAGAACTGCCCCTTGGTCAACCCGTACACGCCGTTGTTCTCGCAGACATAGACCATGTTCACGCCGCGCCGCACGCAATGAGCGAATTGGCCGAGTCCGATGGAGGCTGAATCGCCATCGCCGGAAACGCCCAGATAGATGAGATCCCTGTTGGCCAGGTTGGCGCCCGTCAGAACGCTCGGCATGCGTCCGTGCACTGAGTTAAAGCCATGGCTGTTGCCCAGGAAATAATCCGGCGTCTTCGACGAACAACCGATGCCCGAAAGCTTGGCCACCCGGTGCGGTTCGATGGAAAGCTCGTAACAGGCCTGAATCAGCGCGGCACTGATCGAGTCGTGGCCGCAACCCGCGCAAAGCGTCGAGATCGAGCCTTCATAGTCGCGGTGCGTGAACCCAAGCTCGTTCGGCACGAGCCCCTTGTGATGCAGCTTCGGCTTGGCGATGTAGGTCATTCCGCGGCCTCTTTGCGGGTGGCGATGTTCATGCGTTCGGCAATCGCGGCGGTGATGAACCGCGCGGTGATCGGCGTGCCGTCATAATGCAGGATAGAAATGAACCGCGCCGGATCGATGGCGCATTCATTGACCACCAGCTTCAAAAGCTGCGCGTCGCGGTTCTGTTCCACCACGAACACCTGGTCGTGCGCGTTGATGAAATCCACCACATCGTCGGAGAACGGGAAGGCACGCACCCTGAGCGTATCGAGATAAAGCCCCTGCGCTTCCAGTGCCGCCAGCGCTTCTTCCATCGCCACGGTCGTCGATCCGTAGAAGATCACGCCGTGCCGCGTCCCCACCTTCGCATCTTTCCGAACAGGTGCGGGCACCAGCGATTTGGCGGTCTCGAACTTGCGCAGCAAGCGCTGCATGTTGTCGACATAGACCGAGCCTTCCTCGCTATATTTCGCGTAGCGGTCGCGGCTCGTGCCGCGCGTGAAGAAGGCCCCGCGCGTGGGGTGCGTGCCCGGCAGGCTGCGATAGGGAATGGCATCGCCATCCACATCCAGATAGCGCCCAAACGTCTTGCCGCTCTCCAGATCGTCGAACGACATCACCTTGCCGCGGTCGTAGGTTTCCTTGTCGTCCCAGACGAGCGGTTCGCACAGCCAATCGTTCATGCCGATGTCGAGATCCATCATCACGAACACCGGCGTCTGCAGCCGCTCGGAGAGGTCGAAGGCTTGCGCCGCGAAATGGAAAGATTCGTTCGGGTCTTTCGGCATCAACAGCACGTGCTTTGTGTCGCCATGGCTCGCATAGGCTGCCGAAAGAATATCGGATTGCTGCGTGCGCGTCGGCATGCCGGTGGAAGGCCCGCCGCGCTGGATGTCGAAAATCACCGCGGGAATTTCCGCGAAATAGGCAAGGCCGAAGAATTCCTGCATCAGCGAAATGCCCGGCCCGCTGGTGGCCGTGAAGCTGCGCGCGCCGTTCCAGGCAGCACCTATCACAATGCCGATGGCAGCGATCTCGTCTTCCGCCTGTACGATGGCATAGTTGTTCTTCTTGGTTTCCGGATCGACGCGGAACGTCTTGCAATGCTTGGTGAATGCTTCAGCGACGGAAGTCGACGGCGTGATCGGATACCAGGCGCAGACCGTGGCCCCGCCGTAAACCGCACCAAGTCCTGCCGCATCGTTGCCCGCGATGAAGATGCGCTCGCCAACCTTGTCGGCATGTTCGACCTTCAGCCCGCACGCATCCGGCAGATTCTCGCGTGCATAATCGTAACCCAGCCGGAACGCCTTCACGTTGGATTCGATCAGTTCGGGGCGTTTCTTGAATTGATCCGCCAGCAACTTCTCCACCACCGCCGGATCGATGCTGAACAGCGCCGACAACGCACCCACATAGATGATGTTCTTGAACAACTGCCGCTGGCGCGGATCGGTATAGGTGCGGTTGGTGATGGTGGTCAGCGGCACGCCGACGACATTGATGTCCTCGCGGAATTTCGACGGCGGCAACGGCTTGGTCGAATCGTAGAACAGATAGCCGCCCGGATCGATGGAGGCGACATCCTTGTCCCAGGTCTGCGGGTTCATCGCGACCATCATGTCCACGCCGCCGCGCCGCCCCAGCCACCCCGCACCCGATACGCGCACTTCATACCAGGTGGGCAATCCCTGAATGTTCGACGGAAAGATGTTGCGCACAGCCACCGGCACGCCCATCCGCAGAATGCATTTCGCAAACAGTTCGTTTGCACTCGCCGATCCCGACCCGTTCACATTGGCGAATTTGACGACGAAATCGTTCGTCGCATTTATGCGGCTTTGCATGTACCGGCCTGTGCAGTTTCGAGATAGAATTTCTTCATGTCCCATGCGCCCGTCGGGCAGCGCTCGGCGCACAGCCCGCAATGCAGGCACACGTCTTCGTCCTTCACCATCACGCGCTCGGTCTTGAGCGCGTCGGAGACGTAGAGGTCCTGGGTGCGGTTCAATGCGGGCGCCGTCAGCCGGTGGCGCAAATCCTCTTCCTCGCCGTTGGGGGTGAAGGTGATGCAATCCATCGGGCAGATATCCACGCACGCATCGCATTCGATGCACAGCTTGGTTTCGAACACCGTCTCGATGTCGCAATTCAGGCAACGCTGGGCTTCCAGGAACGCCTGCTTGCGATCAAAGCCAAGTTCGACTTCCAGCAAAACATTCTTCAGCGCCTGTTCCTTCGGCGCGTGCGGCACCTTGTAACGAAGATCGTTCGACACGTCGTTGTCGTAAGACCATTCGTGAATGCCCATCTTCTGGCTCGCCAGATTGACCATCGGTGGCGGACGGTCGTTCACGCTCTTGCCGTTGCAGAACAGGTCGATGGAAACCGCGGCTTCATGCCCGTGCGCCACGGCCCAAATGATGTTCTTGGGCCCGAACGCGGCGTCGCCGCCAAAGAACACGCGCGGGTTGGTCGATTGATAGGTGACGGTGTCGACCTTGGGCATCTCCCAACGGTCGAATTCGATGCCGACATCGCGCTCGATCCAGGGGAAGGCGTTTTCCTGTCCCACTGCGACCAACACGTCGTCGCATTCCATGTGCACGTCCGGCTCGCCCGTCGGCACCAGATTGCGCCGGCCCTTGGCATCCTTCTCGGCTTTCACCTTCTCGAAGATCACGCCGGTCAGCTTGCCGTCCTTATGCGTGAATTCTTTCGGCACCATGAAATTGTGGATCGGAATGCCTTCGCCCAGCGCATCGTCCTTTTCCCAAGGCGAGGCTTTCATTTCCTCGAAGCCCGAGCGCACGACCACATCCACCTGTTCGCCGCCAAGGCGGCGAGACGTCCGGCAGCAATCCATCGCGGTGTTGCCGCCACCCAACACGATCACGCGCTTGCCGATTTTGGTCGTGTGACCGAATGAAACGCTGGAAAGCCAATCGATGCCGATATGAACGTTGGCGGCAGCTTCCGCGCGCCCGGGAATTTCCAGGTCGCGCCCGCGCGGCGCGCCGCAGCCCACAAAGATCGCGTCATAATCTTCCGCCAGCAGCGCCTTCAAACTGTCGATGCGCTGGCCGAACTTCGTTTCCGGCTGAAGGTTGAGGATGTAATTGCATTCCTCGTCCAGCACGCTTTCGGGAAGACGGAATTTCGGGATCTGCGTGCGCATCATCCCGCCCGCAAACGGATCGGCGTCATAGATGGTGACGTGATAGCCAAGCGGCAGAAGATCGCGCGCCACCGTCAGCGAGGCGGGGCCTGCGCCGATCAGCGCGATGCGCTTGCCGTTCTTCTGCGATGCCGGTTTCGGCATTCGCCCGGAAACATCGTCCTTGTTGTCGTAGGTGACGCGCTTCAGCCGGCAGATCGCCACCGGCTCTTCTTCCACGCGGCCGCGCCGGCACGCCGGTTCGCAGGGGCGATCGCAGGTGCGGCCCAGCACGCCCGGAAACACGTTCGAGCGCCAGTTGATCATGTACGCGTCGGAATAGCGGGCTTCCGCAATCAGCCGGATGTATTCGGGCACGGGCGTATGCGCGGGGCATGCCCATTGGCAGTCGACAACCTTGTGGAAGTAGTTGGGGTCTTTGGTGTCGGTTGGCGTCATGCCGCCCGCACGCTGCTGAGGCTCGGCAACCGCCAGCCCATCAGCCGAATCGTGACTCATCGGTTGCTACGTATCTCCATGGCCGCATTCGCGTTTTGCGTTTCTCCCGGCTCACCAAGCGGGCGCTTTTTGTGTGGCGAATGCAAGGCGTTTCCCGTTATTTGTTCATCATAATGGCTGTGCACTCGCGCGCAACCGGCCCTTCGCGCTATCCTCAATGTTTCCGGAATGCGGCCTCCGGTATTTCCCTAATCATTTGAACCATAACGATTTTCGAGGAACCCGTGGACATCGCCTACTCCGAACAGCAGCGCGCCATCGAAGAAAACGTCGGCAAGATTTGTGCGCGCTTCGGCGATGACTATTGGTCGACCCTGGATGAAGAAGCCCGCTTCCCCCACGAATTTCACAAAGCCATGGCCGATGGCGGCTGGCTCGGCATCGCGATGCCGCCCGAATATGGCGGCGCGGGGCTAGGGGTCGCTGAAGCCGCGATCATGATGCACACGGTGGGCAGGGGCGGCGGGGGTTACGCGGCAGCCTCGGCCATCCACCTCAACATCTTCGGCCCGCACGCCATCGTCGTGCACGGAACGGAAGACCAGAAAGCCCGTTTCCTGCCGCCGCTCATCAAGGGCGAACAGAAAGCCTGTTTCGGCGTCACCGAACCGAATGCCGGATTGGATACGACCAGCATCGAAACCTTCGCGCGCCGCACCAACGACGGTTACATCGTCAAGGGCCGCAAGATGTGGACGACCACCGCCCAGGTCGCCGACAAGATATTGCTGCTGACCCGCACCACACCCAAAGCCGAAAGCAAAAAACCGACCGACGGCATGACGCTGTTTTATACGGACCTCGACCGTTCAAAGGTCGAAGTCCGCCGCATCCCCAAGATGGGCCGCGCCGCGGTGGATTCGAACGCTGTCTTCATCGACGACCTGCATGTGCCGGAAGAAGATCGCATCGGCGAAGAAGGCAAAGGCTTTCGTTATCTGTTGGACAGCCTGAACCCCGAGCGCATCCTGATCGGCTCCGAAGCCATCGGTCTTGGCCGCGACGCGCTGCATCGCGCGGCCGCCTACGCGAAAGATCGCGTCGTCTTCGGCCGCCCCATCGGCCAGAACCAGGGCATCCAGCACCCGCTCGCCGAAAGCTGGGCGTATCTCGAAAGCGCCTGGTGGATGTGCCTGCGCGCGGCGTCGTTATACGATTCCAAACAACCCTGCGGCGCCGAAGCCAACGCCGCCAAATTCCTCGCCGCCCGCGCCGCCTTCGACGCCTGCACCCGAAGCGTGATGACCCACGGCGGCATGGGCTATGCCAAGGAATATCAGGTGGAACGCCTGTTCCGCGAATCCATGCTCCCGCGCATCGCGCCGGTGACGGAGCAACTCATTCTCTCCTTCATCGCAGAGAATGTCTTGGGATTGCCGAAATCGTATTAAAATGGCGGGCTATTCTCAAACCGAATTGGACGACATTCAGGCAAAGTGGAATTTCCGCTTTCCGCCTGACCTGGAGGAAATGCTACGCGAGCGGCGTCAGGTCATCGAAGAGCATGCATCGTTTGACTGGATCAACACACCCGAAAGCCAGTTGCGGACGATGCTCGATTGGCCGTTTGAGAGCTTCCTTTTTGACATCAATCATGGCTATTGGTGGAAAGAATGGGGTGAAATGCCTGCGGCTCTTTTTGATCGGGCCCAACGCTTAAAACAGATTTTCACAGATGCGCCCAAATTGATACCTGTTTTTGGCCATCGATACATTCCGGAGGAGCCCTACGAAAAAGGTAATCCGATTTTTTCAGTCTACCAGATGGATGTGATCTTATATGGCTCCCATCTCGAACATTATATTTTGAATGAGAACGGGTTGGTTCCTCGCAATGCGCAATGGCCTGCTGCGAAAAAAATCAAGTTCTGGTCGAGGGCGGTAGAATTGAACGGTGAATGGCCGGGCAATTAAAGCTGTGCCAAGCTCAACACATTCCCATCCGGATCGTTGAACCACGCGACTTTCGCGCCGCTGCCCGGTGCGGTCCAGATGCCGAGCGCATCCTGCCCGAAGCCGTCATAGACGTTGAATGTCACGCCCTTGGCGTTCAGTGACTTCGCGGCTGCCGCGATGTCCGGCACCTGCCAACCCAGCGTCGTGTGCGGATGCGGCTTGAAATCCGGCACGGTCGAAACCCTGAGCATCGTGCCGTCGAGGTCGAACACGGCTGCGAAATCGTCTTCGTGCGTCAGCTTGAACCCCAGCACATCGCGATAGAAGGCCTTGGACTTTTCGCGGTCCCTTGTGCAAATGAAGTTCATCACCTTTGCGGAAGCAGCGATCCCCATCTAATGTCTCCTATCCCAGCACAGCCCCATCATAGAGGCTTTTGACACGCGATGCCCGGACTCTATTTCGACGAATTCTCCCTCGGCCAAAAGTTCGATCACCCGATCCGCCGCACGGTGACGGAAGCCGACAACGTCTTCTTCACAGCCATGACGCACAACCCCGCCCAGCTTCATCTGGATGAGGAATATGCCAAGAACACCGAGTTCGGCACCCGCATCGTCAATTCGCTCTATACGCTCGGCCTGATGATCGGCATCTCTGTCGGCGAAACCACGCTCGGCACCACCGTCGCCAATCTCGGCATGGATGAGGTGCGCTTCCCCAAACCCGTCTTCCATGGCGACACGTTGCACGTCGAAACCGAAGTGCTGGAGAAACGCGAATCCAAGTCGCGCCCCACGCAGGGCATTGTCGTGTTTCTGCACCGCGCCATCAATCAGCGCGGCGAAGTGGTCGCCCAATGCAAACGCTCCGCCCTGATGCTGAAGAAGCCATGATCCTGCGCTCTTTCCTTTTCGTCCCCGCCGACAGCGAAAAGAAACTGGCGAAGGCGCAATCCTCTCCCGCCGATGCGCTGATCCTCGATCTTGAAGATGCCGTCGCCGCTCCCAATCGTCCTGCCGCACGCAAACTCGCGCACGCCTTTGTCAGCGAGCGCAAAGCGCGCGGAAGCCTCTGGGTGCGTATCAATCCGGTCGGTTCGTCCGATTACAGCGCCGATCTGGAAGCCATCGTCAGCGCCAAACCCGATGGCGTGATCGTCCCCAAACCCGATGGCCCAGATGCGCTGCGCGTCCTCGACAACGATCTGACCGCGCTCGAAGCCCGCCACGGCCTCGCGCAAGGCGCGATCAAAACCCTGCCAGTCGCCACCGAAACGCCCATTGCAGTGCTGTCGCTGCAGGATTATCGCAACCCGCCGCCGCGTCTGGCCGCGCTCAGTTGGGGCGCGGAAGATCTGTCCGCCGCGCTCGGCGCCGCCACCAATCGCGACGACAATGGCGAATTTCTTTTCACCTACAAGGTCGTGCGTTCGCTGGTCCTGATCGCCGCGAAAGCCGCGGGCGTTGCGGCCATCGAAACGCTCCACGCCGATTTCCGCGATTCCAAAGGCCTCGAAAATGTCGCCCGCGCCGCCCAGCGCGAAGGCTTTTCGGGAATGCTCGCCATCCACCCCGATCAGGTGGAGATCATCAACGCCGCCTTCACGCCGTCCGAAACCGATGTGGCCCATGCCAAACGCGTGGTCGAAGCCTTCGCGTCCGGCGCCGGTGTCGCCTCGCTCGACGGCAGGATGCTCGACCAGCCGCATCTCGTTCAGGCGCGCCACGTGCTCGCGCTCGATGCCGCGATCCGCAAATAAAAAGGGGGAAGAGCTTTCGCTCTCCCCCTTTTCGCGGCGCTGCCCCGTTTTCCCGTAGCGCCGTTAGGCCGTCACTGCGTGTTGGTCGAATAGTGCACGATCTGCGCGTTGTTGCCGATCGCTGCCGCCGACACGCTCACATCGCCGCCCACATTGCTGATGGTAGTATTGGAGGTGGCAAACGTGCCCGACTTGTTGACCTGATAGTTCTGCACCGAGGCGTTGGCCGCGTTGCTGTCTTCGGAGAAGGTGTTGCCCACCGCCGTCGTCGCCAGCGAAACATCGCCGCCGATGTTCTTCAGGTTGGCATTCATCGCCGCCGACGGGTCCTTTGCATCGCATTCCTGGTTGGAATAGACCTTCGTGGTCGTCGGATCGGTCGAAACATCGGCCGAGTTGCAGACCGCCTGCGAGGTCAGGCTCGCTCCGCCCTGCACGTTCTGCACGTCGGCATTCACCATCGAAGAGACGGAAACCTGGCCGACATACTGGTTGTTGGTGACGTTGGTGTTCTGCATCGTGACGACGCTCAGCGCGTTGCCGCCCGAAACCGCCTGGCCGGAAACGCTGCCCGTGGCATTGATGATGTTGGTATTCAGCGTGGCCGAGCTCGAATTGAGATCGACCTGGCCGTTCAGGATGTCACTGCCCTGGTTGTGCGGCGGCGGTGGCGGCGGATTGTTGTTATAGCCCCCCCCGTAAGCCAGGCTGCCCGTCAGGGTCATCATTGCTGTAGTAGCGATAAGGATTCTGGATAGCTGCGACATGAGTTTTCTCCTCAGTTGTACTGCTTGCGCGTTTGTCGGCGCCCGCAGGTGAAGCGGTGGAACTGACTGTGGTTGCAGGCGTGATCTTCGCTGGAGGGGCTTTTGCCTCTGTGGAAACCGGCGGCCGGTCTCCGGGGCCTGCCAGCGGATCGTCCGCAGTCCCCAATCGCGCCGTACATACGGTGGGCGGCACCTTGTACAGCCGCGAAACGATTTCGAGCGTCGCCCGCTCGATGACACTGCGCACGGCAAGCTGGATCGGTTCCAGCGCGCTCTCGCCGATGCTCGCGTCGAAGAAATGCTGGCCCAGGAAGTCGAACACCCCGGCCGAAAGCTGCCGCCCGATGATCTGTTTCTGGTAAGAGATCACGTCGACCACTTCGAGCGTGTTGGTATCGACCAGCCGCAGGTCCAGCCCGACATTCATCACGTAAAGGTTCACGCCCGCCGTCGCCTTGATGCCGTCGGTGGCGGTTTCGCCGCCGTCCGCATTGGCGCCCATCGAGCGGATGTTGAAATTGAGTTCGGTGATGCCGCCGACGAGATAATAGTCGGAGCCCGGAATCGAGCCCGCATAGATCTTGCGATAGTCCCCGCCGCCAACGCTGCCGCGCAAACCATCCGCCGAGATCAGCTTGTTGTTTGCGTATTTCAATTCCATTTCGGCAACGGAGGTGTCGAACCGTTCGACCAGCGGCACGCCGGCTTTCGCAAGCGCGGACATCGCCATCAACGCAGCCCCTTGCGTCAGCTTGCGTCCGCCATTGTCGGCTTCGGTCTTGCCCGTGTAATCCGCAATCTGCCCGACTGCGATGCGCGTCGGCCGCGTTGCGGTGTAACCGGCGAGGCACCGCAGCGATGCGGAATAAGGCGTTTCGTTGCTGATGACCGGCGCATCGCCGATCGGTGCCGTGTAACGCCCGGTGGTGTTGTCGGCGGACGGTGTGATGCAACCGGTGAGCGTCACCGCAGCCAGCGCGATGGCCACCGGTCGTGTGAAATATTTTCGTCCGCGCAAAGTCATTGGGGCTAAGGGTCCTTACTGACCGTTGGTCGTCACGGTCGCGGTCTGGTTCCCGCTATTCTCCTGATGCGAATTCACGATCACGGTGTTCCCCGAACCCACCGTGATGACATTGAGCGAGTTGCCGACCGCGGTCGCCTGCGCGCCGCCAACCACGCCCACGCCCGACGACATGGTGCTGAGCCCCGATTGCTGGCTCATGGCCGAAGATGTGAACTGGCCGTTGACGACGGTAAGGTTGCCGTTGGCATCGCGCAGCGACGCGTTCACCGGCTGGTTTTCCTGCCCCGGCTGCATGCCGTAAGGATGGTCGTAGGTGGAATCGCTGGAGAAATCGACCGCATGGGCAGCAGCCGAAAAAACCGTGACCGACGCAACGAACGCTGCGCCGATCACCAATAGCTGTCCGATACCACGCGGCATTGGGGCAAACCCGCATTGATCCGCTGAATTCGCAGCAATGCTCATGCCAATCGTAAACGTGTTTTAACCAAGATTTCTGTGTCAAAGTGAAACGAACGCGGCGCGCGCAATGGAGGAAAACGAATGGCCACAATCGAATTTTTCTTCGATTGTTCCTCGCCCTGGACCTATCTTGCCTTCACACGCATCCATGCAATCGTGGAGCGAACACGCGCGGAGATTGTCTGGAAGCCCGTTCTGGTGGGCGGCATCTTCAATGCGGTTAACCAGGACGTCTACGACCGCAGAGCCAATCCCGACAAACGCAAAGCGTCCTATTATGAGAAAGACCTGCAGGATTGGGCCCGCCTCGCCGGCATCCGGATAGGCCGTCCGCCGGTCTTCCCCGTCCGCGCCGTGGCCATGATGCGCGCCGCTCTCGCTGCGCAAGAAGTGGGTGCTTTGCTCCCCTTTGCGCGCGCCGCTTTTGAGACCTATTGGGGCGAGTTGAAAGACGTGAGCCAGCGCGAGGTGCTGGAAGAAGTCTGCCGCAAAGCCGGTCTCGATCCCGCAGCTATCCTTGCCCGCGCCGAAGCACCGGAAATCAAAGATCGCCTCAAAGCCAATACCGAAGAGGTCATCGCCCGCGGCGGCTTCGGCTCTCCCACCATGTATGTGAACGGGACCGACATGTATTTCGGCAACGACCGCCTCCCGTTGGTCGAAGAGGCATTGCTGCGCGGATGACAATCTCTTTTTCTTACCTCCCCCTACGCGGGGAGGTCGACATCGCGGAACGCGATGGCGGGTGGGGTAGTGCCGCAATCGTAAAAGAACAAACGCAAACGTCGGACATGAGATACATGTGCGCCACCGTCTTCGCTGCGCCAGCCCGCCGCGCTGACGCGCGTCGACCGCCCCGCTTAGGGGGCGGCGAGATGTTTTGCGTTCGATAGAGAGACAGCTAAACAACCCTCATGACCTTCCTCCAAGACCCGCAATCCCCGCACCAGCCGATGATCCGCGCTCCCTTCGTGGTGCTGGTGCTGATCGCCGTTCTCGTCGTGGCCTACATCCTGTGGTCCTTCGCGCCGCTGCAATTCGCCGACCGCATCCTCTACGATTTCGCGCTCTGGCCGATCCGCTATTCGCACGCCTATCTCGCGGCCCACGGCGCCGCCGCTCAATCGCCATTCGCGCTCGCGATTCCGTTTATCAGTTACGCTTTCCTGCACGGCAGCATCGGCCACATTGCGATCAACAGCATCTGGTTGCTCGTTGCCGGTCCGCTCATCGCGCGCAGATGGGGCGCCGGCTTATTCCTCGTGACGTTCTTCGTATGCGCGATTGCGGCGGCGCTGGCGCATCTCGCCACCAATTGGGGCGCCAGCGATCCCGTAATCGGCGCATCGGGTGCGATCTCTGGATTGATGGGCGCGGGCATCCGCATGCTGTGGGGCAGGGTGTGGATCGAAGGCGAACCCTTCCCGCGTCTGGCACCGTTGCTGTCGAAACAGGTGATCGTCTTTTCGCTGTTCTGGGTGTTCGGCAACGCGCTCGCCGGTTACACCGGCCTGGGTACGGGCGAGGCGGCCGGTCTGGTCGCCTGGCAGGCCCATATCGGCGGGTTCTTCGCGGGCCTGTTTTTGGCCACACCGTTCGACGCTTTTGCCCGCCGCCGCCTCTTGAACCCTTAAGACGCGTGCCTAGCTAAGGATGGGCGTACCCCGCCCGTCTTTGGAGGGACCAATGACCGACACCGCCACGGGCGACAACGCCCACCCCCCGGCCGTCCGCTCGCCCTTTTCCGGTTCGCGCCTGCTCTATTCGCTGCTTTTTGCGGTAATCGCCTGGTTCACTTTCTGGGTGGTCCTGCTGCTGGCCGCCGTCCAGCTGGTGACGATCCTGATCAACAACCGGGTGAGCGAGGAACTGCGCCGCACCAGCCTCAACGTCATCCAGTACCTGTGGGAGCTGCTGGCCTATATCTCCTGCGTTCGGGACGAGCAGCCTTTCCCGGTGGGCCCGTTTCCGAGCTACGCCGCCACATCCAAGACGTGAAGTCCTAAAAACTGGGATTTTTATCTTGAATTAGACCGTGGAATTCCTATATGTTCTTTCCCCGAGTGGAAAGGCAAGGAATGGACACGACTGGCGGTAGGCAAGAAACAGGGCAGGATACCCCACCCCCTCCCCCCTCCCGAAAAAACGCGAAAACAACCTCAAGGCGTTTTTCCAGTGAAAACAAAGGCTTGATAAAATCCAAGCCCAAAGGCGGCGCCCCGCTGGGCAATCGCAACGCACTCAAGACCGGCCGCCACACCCGCGAGATGCGTGAAATGCGCCGCTGGGCGCGCGGCATACTCGACGATTCCAGAAAACTGTTGGACCGCCTCGGCAGTCTGTCCGCCAAGGCCTAGGCTGACATAACCGCCAACAGGATACCCCCCATGCAAAAGCGAAAACTCGGTACCTCCGGCCTCGACGTTTCCGTCGTGGGTCTCGGCTGCAACAATTTCGGGATGATCCCGCGCGACGCCGCCGCCCGCGTGATCGACCGCGCCATCGACAAGGGCATCACGCTGTTCGACACCGCCGACATCTACGGCAATCGCGGCGGCTCCGAAACCACGCTCGGCGAATTGCTCGGTCCGCGCCGCAAGCAGATCGTGCTCGCCACCAAATTCGGCATGAAGATGGATGACGACGGCACAAAGTCTGGTGCGTCGCGCCGCTACGTCAAGGATGCGGTCGATGCGAGTTTGAAGCGGTTGAAGACCGATTGGATCGATCTCTACCAGCTTCACACACCCGATCCCAAAACGCCCATCGAAGAAACTCTGCGCGCGCTCGACGAATTGGTGACATCCGGCAAGGTGCGCTTCATCGGCTGTTCCAACATGCCTGCCTGGCAGATCGTGGATTCGCTGTGGATCGCGCAGACCCAATCGCTGTCGAAATGGGTCACCGCACAGGATGAATACAGCCTGCTCGTGCGCGGCGCCGAACACGATCTCATTCCCGCGCTCAAGGCAAAGCAGATGAGTCTGCTGCCCTATTTTCCGCTTGCATCCGGCCTGCTCACCGGAAAATACAAAGCGGGACAGGAGGCCCCCTCCGGCACGCGTTTCTCCGCGATGAAATATCTCGCCAACCGCTACATGACGGAAAAGAACTTCGAGATCGTCGAACGCCTGAAAGCGTTTTGTGCCAAACAAAATCGCACACTCCTCGAACTCGCCTTCAGCTATCTGTTGTCGGAAAAGACGGTGGCCAGCGTGATTGCGGGCGCGACCAAACCCGAACAGATCGATCTCAATGCAATGGCCGCGAACTGGCAGCTCACGCCCGAAGAAATTGCGGAGGTGAAGACCATCACCGAAAAATAATCACTCCGCCGGATGCGGCTGCGCGTTGCCGCGCCATTGCCGGATGCGCGCGCCCATCTCGTCGAGATAGATATAGATCACCGGCGTGATGTAGAGCGTCAGAAGCTGCGAGAGCAAAAGCCCGCCGACCACGGCAAGGCCGAGCGGGCGGCGCGCTTCGGAGCCTGCACCGAATCCGATGGCGATCGGAAGCGTGCCCACAAGCGCGGCCATCGTCGTCATCATGATCGGACGGAATCGGATGATCGCTGCTTCGTAGATGGCTGTGGCGGGACTTATGTGTTCGGCGCGTTCGCGCGTCAGCGCGAAGTCGATCATCATGATCGCGTTCTTCTTTACGATCCCGATCAGCATGATCATGCCGACGAACGCATAGAGGCTGAGCGGAACCCCAAACATCCACAAGGTGATAAGCGCGCCGACAGCCGCCGACGGCAGACCAGAAAGAATCGTCAGGGGATGGATGAAGCTCTCATAAAGAATGCCAAGGATGATGTAGACGGTGACGATGGCGATAAAGAGCAGAACGCCCATATTGCTCATGGAATCCTGGAACGCCTGCGCCGTGCCCTGGAAGCTGCCATTGATGGTCGGGGGCAGATCGATTTCACTTTGCACACGCTTGATGACCGAAACCGCATCGCTCAACGCCATGCCCGGATCGAGATTGAAGGATATGGTGATGGCGGGAAGCTGGCCCAGATGATTGACGACCAACGGCATCGTGCCGTTTGCCCGCGACGTCACAGCCGACAACGGCACCAGCGTTCCCGTACTAGAAGTCACGTACAGTTTGTTCAGATCGTTGGGATTGAACTGGTCCCTAGGCGTCAGTTCCAGCATCACCCAATACTGGTTCGAACTGCCATAGATGGTGGATACTTGTTGCCCGCCATATGCAGCACCCAGCGCTGTTTCGATTTCCTCGACGGTGACACCCAATGCCGCGGCACGGTCGCGATCAATCTTCACTTCGACAGATGGGCCTACGGCGTCGGCGTCACTGTTTACGTCCTCGAATCCTTTCTCCCGGGACAGATTGTTGACCAGCTTGCTGGCATAAGTCTGAAGTTCGTCCTGATCCAGACCTTGAATCGTGTACTGATATTGCGACTTGGTCGTATGCCCGCCAATTCGAATGGACGGCGGGTTTTGCATGAACACCTGAATGCCCGGCAGGACCGCCAATTTCGGCCGCAACTCGTTGATCACGTCGTCCGCGCTCAGTCGCGTGCCCAAAGGTTTGAGATCGATGACAACGCGGCCTTGGTTGTTGCCGTTCCGTGCCCCGCCGCCCACGAACGACAAAACGCCCTTCACATTCGGATCGGCGGCGATGATGTCGACCGCCTGTTTCTGGTACTTCTCCATTTGATCGAAGGATGCCGAATTGGACGCTTCGGTATAGGCGCTGATCATCCCGGTATCGACGCTCGGAATGAAATCTTCCTTGCTGATCAAGAACATTCCAACCGTGGCCAGAAGACTGAGCAGGAACAGGCCGAAAATGAATCTGTGATGCTCTATCGCCCAGCGAAGGCTTGTATCGTATCTCGCTTGTACGCGATCGAACGCATTTTCGCTCCACTGATAGAACCGGCCGTGCTCCGCAGTCTTGCCCGGCTTCAGGAACCGGCTGCAAAGCATCGGCGTCAGGGTGACCGAGACGACGCCGGAAATCAGAATCGCAAGAATGATAGTGACGGCGAATTCGTGCAACAGCCGCCCCATGATGCCGCCCATGAACACAAGAGGGATGAACACCGCCGAGAGCGACAACGTCATCGACAAAATGGTGAAACTTATTTCCTTCGATCCCTTCAACGCCGCCTCTAGAGGCCTTTCGCCCTCTTCAACATGCCGAACGATGTTTTCCAGCATGACAATGGCGTCGTCCACGACGAAGCCGACGGAAAGCGTCAGGGCAAGTAGGGAAAGGTTGTCGAGGCTGTATCCCATCAACGCCATGCCCGCGAAGGTGCCGATCACGGCAATGGGCAGGGCGAGCGAAGGAATGATGGTCGCCGAAAGCGCGCGCAGGAAAAGGAAGATCACCATCACGACGAGCGACGCTGCCATCAGCAGGGTGCGTTGCACGTCGCTCGCGGAATCCCGGATGGACTGGCTATGATCGTGAACGATCGAAAGTTGGACGGCCTTCGGAAGCGTCCGTTCGAATTGCGGCAGGATCTTCTTGATTTCGTCGACGACCTGAATGGTGTTGGATCCGGCCTGCCGGCGAATGGCAAGCGCCACGGAGCGCTGGCCGTTATACCAACTGGCGACGCGATTGTTCTCCACGCTGTTAATAGCATGTCCTATGTCGCGGACCCGTATTGGCGCGCCGTTCTTGTAGGCGATGATCTGCCTGTTATATGCCGCCGCATCTTCAAGTTGGCCATGTGTGTGGATGACGGCGGAATCCTTCGGCCCGTTCAGAGTACCTGTTGCCGCGTCCACATTCGTACTCTGAAGGGCGTCGGCGACCTGGTTGATGCCGATTCCGCGCGCGGCAAGCTCGTTGGGGTCGACCTGCACACGCACCGCGAAGATCTGCGAACCGTAGACATCGACCTCCGACACGCCGGACAAGGTGGAGATTTGGCGTGCGAGTAAATTCTCGGCGTATTTGTCGACCTCGTAGATCGGCAGCGTGTTGGAACTCAGCGAAAGAAACAGGATGGAGCTGTCTGAAGGATTCTCCTTCCGGAGCGTCGGCGGGTTGGGCATGTCGTGCGGAAGTTTGCTCGATGCCGCTTGAATCGCCGCCTGTACGTCCTCTGCCGCGCCGTCTATGTCGCGGTCCAGGTCGAATTGCAGTGTGATCGAGGTGCTTCCCGATGAACTTTGCGACGTCATCGAACTGACGCCGGCAATGTTGGAGAACTGGTTTTCCAGCGGCGTGGCGACCGACGAAGCCATGGTCTCCGGGTCGGCGCCGGGAAGGCTTGCCGACACGGTGATCGTCGGGAAATCGACATTGGGCAGTTCGCTCACCGGCAGGCTGGCGTAAGCGAAGATGCCGAAGATCACGAGTGCGGCCATCAGCAGCGTCGTCATGACGGGCCGACGGATGAAGGTTTCCGAAATATTCATTGCCTGCTAGCCGTTCGCGGGTTTCTTCGAAATGGAAACGTCCGCACCGGGCACAAGGCGGAGTTGTCCCTCGATCACCACGCGGTCGCCGGGTTTCACACGACCGGCCACGGCCGCGTGCGCGCCATCGTCGTAGAGCAGCTTGACCGGCCGCATATCGGCCTTGTCGTCTTTCGTGACGAGATAAACGAAAGGCCCGTCCGGCCCCATGGTGACGGCATCGTGTGGCACCACCGTCGCATTGGGCAGGCTTTTCAGCGCGATGTTCACATCGACCAGTTGTCCCGGCACCAGCGCGCTGTCGCTGTTGGGATAGGTCGCGCGCATTTCGATGGTACCGGTTTGGTCACTCACCGCATTGCCGATGAAAGTCACCGGCGCGTGCAGTTCTGGCCCCGCGTCGTCGTGCACCTTGATAGTGGCGGTCAGCAGCCCCTTGTTCATCTGCGCCTGGATTTGCGGCACATCGCTTTGCGGCAAATTGAAAGAAACCTTGATCGGTTGAATCTGCGTGATCGTCACCAGCGGGTTCGATCCGTTGGCGGGCACGATATTGCCGGGCTGAATCGTGATGGCACCCGTCTTGCCGTCTATCGGCGAACGGATCTGCGCATAGACGAGATTCAGTCGTGCCGCATCGACGTTGGCCTTGTCCGCGGCAACGGTCGCGGCCATCGCTTTCGAATTGGCGAGGTATTGATCGGCCTGGCTGCGCGACACCGCGCCCTGTGCCACAAGTGCTGCATAGCGTTGCGCGTCGTGCTCCGCAGCCGCGGCTTGCGCCGCATCCTTGTTCTGCGTGGCGACGGCTTGTTCCAGCGCCGCCTGGAATGGGCGCGGATCGAGCTGGAAGAGCAGGTCGCCCTTCTTCACGAAGTCGCCTTCCTTGAACGCCGCGGAAACAAGTTGTCCCTCGACGCGGGAAGTTACCTGCACGGTGGAATTGGCGACCACCGTTCCGATGGTGCGTTCGAACATCGTAACGGGCTGTTCGGTCGCCTTGGCAATGATCACCGGTGCTTTGGATACGGTCTTGGGTTTGCTGGAGCCGAAGCCGCCCAGCCACCAGACAAGACCTGCCGCGATCAGGACGCCTGCGATCCCGAGGATCAAACGGGTGCGCGAGCCGGCACGCTGCTGCATGCTCTGAAAACGCTCGAACGCGCTCGAAGATCGGAGTTCTTCCGGGAGGCTCATATTGCCCATGATCGCCCTTGCGCCAGCCGCTTTCGGCCGCCGCCTTAAGATAATCGAACGCTCCCAAATTAATTCCTACACGCGAATTCGCCCGGGTGCGAGCCAAAGGATACGGCCTGCGACCTTTGCGCGTCCCCTTCGCAGGTGAAAAAGCGAGGCCGCACAATAAGTTCCGACCTCTCCCACGCGAATGTGAAGACCGTGTGATACCGGCAAGAAAGCCGCGGACGAGGAAATTGCCCCGCGGCGCTCCTCCGTCTATAAGCCCGCGCTCTCCCGAACCGGCTGTCTTATGGATATTCGAAACATCGCCATCATCGCCCATGTTGACCATGGCAAGACCACGCTTGTGGACCAGCTCCTCAAGCAGGCGGGCGCCGTGCGTGAAAATCAGCACATGGACGAACGCGCCATGGACTCCAACGACCTGGAGCGCGAGCGGGGCATCACCATCCTCGCCAAATGCACCAGCGTCGAATGGAAGGACGTTCGCATCAATATTGTGGACACCCCTGGTCACGCCGATTTCGGCGGCGAAGTCGAACGCATCCTCTCTATGGTTGACGGCGTGGTGCTTCTGGTCGATGCGGCCGAATCCGTCATGCCGCAAACCAAATTCGTACTCTCCAAAGCGCTGAAGTTGGGTCTCAAGCCCATCGTGGTCATCAATAAGATCGACCGTCAGGACGCCCAGCCCAAAGAAACGCTGGAAAGCATTTTCGATCTCTTCCTCGCGCTGGAAGCCAATGACGATCAGCTCGACTTTCACGTTCTCTATGCTTCCGGCCGTAGCGGCTGGGCGGTGAACGAGCTGGAAGATGAGCGCAAGGATCTGACGCCATTGTTCGAACGCATCGTCGCCGATGTGCCCAAGCCCAAGCCGATAGCAAGAGCAGGAGACGATTTTCCCTTCACGATGCTCGTCACCACGCTGGAGGCCGATCCTTATCTCGGCCGTATCCTGACGGGCCGCATCGAATCCGGTTCCATCAACGTCAATCGCGTCATCAAGGCGCTCGACCGCAATGGCAAAGAAGTCGAACGCGCGCGTGCGACAAAGCTTTTGGCATTCCGCGGTCTTGCGCGCGTCCCGGAAGCAGTTGCCTATGCCGGCGATATCGTGGCCATCGCGGGCCTGCAGAACGCGACCGTCGCCGATACGTTGTGCGACGTGAATGTAGATCGGCCGATTGCGGCCACGCCCATCGATCCGCCGACATTGGCCATCACCATCTCCGTCAACGATTCTCCGCTTGCCGGCCGGGAAGGCGACAAGGTCCAAAGCCGCGTCATCCGCGAGCGTCTGCTGCGCGAGGCCGAAGGCAATGTCGCCATCAAATTCCGGGAGACCGGCGAAGGCGCCTTCGAAGTCGCGGGACGCGGCGAACTGCAGCTCGGCGTGCTGATCGAGACCATGCGTCGTGAGGGCTTCGAGCTTTCCATCTCGCGTCCGCGCGTGCTGTTCCAGACGGGCGAGGACGGCGAGCGGTTGGAGCCGATCGAGGAAGTGACCATCGACGTCGACGATCCTTACACCGGCGTGGTGATCGAGAAGATATCGCTGCGCAAGGGCGAGTTGCAGGACATGCGCCCGACGGGTGCGGGCAAGACGCGTATCGTGTTCCTGGCACCGTCGCGCGGGTTGATCGGGTATCACGGCGAATTCCTCACCGACACGCGCGGAACGGGCGTCATCAACCGCATGTTCCACGGCTACACACCGCACAAGGGCGCCATCGAAGGCCGCCGCAATGGCGTGCTGATCTCGACGGGCGACGGCGAAGCGGTTGCTTATGCGCTTTGGTATCTGGAAGAGCGCGGCAGGCTGTTCATCACGCCCGGCACCAAGGTCTATCAGGGCATGATTATCGGGCAGAACGCCAAGGACAACGATCTGGATGTCAATCCGCTGCGCGCCAAGCAGCTCACCAACATCCGCACGACCAGCAAGGACGAAGCGGTTCGTTTGACGCCGGTGACCGCGCTGACGCTCGAACAATCCATCGCCTATCTGGAAGAAGACGAGCTGGTGGAAGTGACGCCGCAATCGATCCGGATCAGAAAAAGAGAATTGCTGCCGCATATGCGCAAACGGGCGAAAGCCGAAGCGGAGTAAAACTACTTCCGCTTCAGCCCCAGCTGGCTTGCGACAGCTTTGTCGATGGCGCGTTTCGGTAAAACGCGAACCGCCAAGCCTTGCAGCTTTTCCGGATTCTCGGTGTAGGCGACCTGGGGGCGCGCTGTGGTCAGCGCCTTCAATACCGCGCGACCGATGCGTTCGGGCGGATAGCCTGCATGGCCGCGCTGGATCATCACCTCTTTTATTTTCTTCAGCGGTTCGAAATAGGGCGTGTTGGCGAACCGCTTCACGTCCACTTCGTCGGCCTTGTCCCAGATGGGAGTCGCCACCGCGCCGGGGCGGATCATGATCACGTCGATGCCGAAGATCATCAGTTCGCGGCGCAGGGATTCACCCAAACCTTCAAGCCCGAATTTGCTCGCCGCATATGGCCCCATGAAGGGAAACGCGTTTTTGCCGCCGATGGACGACATCATGACGATGCGTCCCGGATTTCCCTTGCGCGAGGTGTCCGCGCCAAGAAGCGGGGCGAAGGCCTGCGTCACGCCCAGTTGCGAAATCAGATTGACGTCGATCTGATGGCGCAATTCGTCGAGGCCGAGATAGAGAAGCGGACCGGCGACTGCGATGCCCGCATTGTTGACGAGGCCGAACAGGGTCTCGCCGCCAAGCGCCTTCTCCACCGTGGCCGCGCCGCGCTTCACCGCTTCCTGATCGGTTACGTCGAAGATCAGGGGCATGAAATTGGGGCCGAACTCGGCCTGCAGCCGGTCGGCATCGACCTGCTTGCGCACGCTGCCGAAAACGCGGAACCCCTTGGCGATCAAAACCTTCACGCAGCCATGGCCGATGCCAGTGGATGCGCCTGTGACGACGACCGTTTTCATATGCCCCTCCTGGAAATGTTCTTTCAATATAGGGATGGTTTGCGAAGGCTTCCAACCTTGCTAGGGAAGGGGCATGCCCATCGACGCCGCCACCATCGCTTTCGCCCACAAGCTCGCCGACCGGGCGGGCGAGGTGATCCGTCCCTATTTCCGCCAGCGCATTGCCATCGACGACAAGGGGCAGGTGGGGGGCAAGCCAATGTTCGATCCCGTCACCGCCGCCGACCGCGGGGCGGAGGAGGCGATCCGCAAGATCATCGATGCCGAACGGCCCAATGATGCGATCCTCGGCGAAGAGTATGGGCACAAGGCGGGCACGTCTGGGCTGACCTGGGTGCTCGATCCGGTGGACGGCACGCGGGCGTTCATCACGGGCCGTCACACCTGGGGCACGCTGATCGCGCTGGAGGAAGACGGAAAGCGCATCCTTGGCATCATCGACCAGCCGGTGTTGCGCGAACGGTTCATCGGGTTTGCCGGCACCTCCGAACTCATCACGCCGGAAGGGCGTGAGACGTTGCGCACGCGCGAATGTGCCTCGCTTTCGGATGCGGTGGTGTCCACCACGCATCCGTGGGCATTCTTCAACCAGGACGACCGGCGCGCCTTCCGCAATGTGTGCGCGGGCGCGCGCATGAGTTATTTCGGCGGGGATTGCTATGGCTATGCCCTGCTCGCGATGGGCTACATCGACGTGATCGTCGAGAGCATGTTGAAGCCCTGGGACGTGGCGGCACTCATTCCGGTGATCGCCAATGCCGGCGGTGTTTTCACCGACTGGAAGGGCAATCCCGTTTCGCCGGAAGGCGGAAGCATCGTCGCCGCCGGGGATGCGCGCGTGCATGCCGATGTGTTGAGGATTTTGAACGGGTGAACCTCCGCTTACCTCCCCCTTGCGGGGAGGTCGACGCGCGTTAGCGCGGCGGGTGGGGGGCTGCTTCAACGATTTCGGTGTCTTTCGATTTGCCGCTGAAGGCCCCACCCGGTCGCGTGCCGATGCACGCGCCCGACCTCCCCGTGAAGGGGAGGTAAGTGAAAGCTCCGCTTCCGCCAGCTTGAGCAGCTCCCGCGTCCGCTTCTTCCACGCACGAACTCTCGCGTCGAAGGCGCGCATCTCCTTGGTGTGCATTCCCGTCTTGCGGGCGTTGCTATTGCCGGGTTGGCCGCCGGGTTTGCGTTTTGATTCCATCGCTTAGTCGTTTTTCGGAATCCGGACCTCCCCCTCCCCCTGGGCGGTGGTGACGATGCGTTCGACTGTGAACTTCTGGTGGATGGTGGGGCGTTCTTCCGGGCCGTGTTTCAGGCGGTGAACCATGGCGGCGACTTCGGCGCTTGCCTTCATGAGGCTCGTCGCCTGATTGACGTAGTGGATGCGCTCGTTAGGCGGTCGCTGCTCCACACGATAGAGAAACGCCGCATCGCGCAGGATCAGCAGGCATTCGGCGAGCTGTGCGTTGAGCAGCATCTCGGTGATGTTCGGGTTGGCGATTTCCGCCGGCAGCAATCGGCGTGGGCGGAAGGGGCTCTGCCGGATTGGCGCCGGCGCGCACGTCTTCTTCGGTCATGGCCATATTATCGGGCCGTTCCGGAAGCGTTCGATAGCAACGCTGCCATGCGTCCGATGCAATGGAACTCTTGTTCGATAGCTCAGTTCACCGGGCTGTCCGGCACCTGGTCGATGATGCGCTTGGCCTGGGTCGCCATCATGCTGGCCAGTTCGAGCGCCTGTTCCGGCGTGAGCGAGAACTGGATGGATTTGCCTTCGGTCTTCAACTGCTCGGGCGTTTCGGCGTAGCGCACCTTCAGGAAAATCGCCATCTCGGCGATGGGCGCCGAGGAAAAGCCCATGATCGGACGGGTGACGATTTTTCCGCTCGCGTCTTTTTCGAGATCGTCGGTGTTGCTGGTCATGGCGCGTTCCAATTTTCAAACTAGCTTGTCATGGCCCGCGAATGCGGGCCACCCAGTGGGGTTCTGCACAACGGAAATTTTCTCGCGGAGACGCGGAGAACGCGGAGAAAATCCCTGCTCCGCGTCTCCGCGTGATACACACAGCACAGGATCACCTGGGTGGCCCGCATTCGCGGGCCATGACAGTTAGGGAAAGGAATTACTCTTCCTCTTCCACCGGATACAGCTTGTTCGCGAATTCGTCGAAGGCTCTCCAGAACTTCGTCCGCACGATGTCGTTTTCCATCAGGATCTCGTGTTCGGCGACTTCGAATTCGACGTAGTGGCAGTTGGGAAGACGCTTGGCGAAGTCGCGGCAGGCAGCCGTCATCACGATGCGGTCTTTGCCGGCGCCGAACATCAGTGTGGATGTGTCGATGGCTTCGGCGAATCCTTGCGCGGTGATCTCCGTCATCGAGGCGAAGGCGGCGCCGAGCCAGCTCCAGTCGGGACCGGCCAGGCGGATGTCCGGATGGGCCGCGATGAAATTCTGCGTGCGGTCGAAACGAATGCGGTCCGAGGTCACGAGCTGATCCTTGAACGTCATGTTCAAGGGATCGCGCGCGGCCATGCCGAAAACGAATTCGTTCTTCTTGCCGAACAGCATCATCAGTTTGGTGACGATGGGCACCAGCCATTCGGGCTGGCCGCGGGTGGAGACGCGCAGCATCGGCGCGGTCAGCACCGCGCCCGCGATGTTCGACGGATGCTTGTGGAGCGCGCGCAGGAGATTGTGGGCGCCCATCGAATGGGCGAGTGCGAGCACCGGCTGATCGGTCAGCGGCGCGACGACCTTTTCCAGGAAGGCGCGCAGGTCTTCGTCGTACTGGGTGAAGTCGTCGACGTGGCAGATGAGGCTGTTGGCGAGCGCGCGTTCCGAACCGCCCTGGCCGCGCCAATCGAAGGCTGCGACCTTGAACCCGCGGATGCGCAGTTCGTCGATCACCTCGCAATATTTTTCGAGGAATTCGGTTTGGCCCTGCAACACAACGCAAACGCCGCGAAGGGGATAACCCTCCGCGGCGTTCCAAACGGCTGCGCGAAGGCGCACACCGTCTCTGGTGTCGAAGAAGCTCGGCTCGAAAGCCTCGAGCGCAGGCTTCATCGATCTGTCCTTATTAAGCGGGACGCGCTTTCTGCAGGATCGGCCCAAGCTTCATGGCAAGGCCCATGTCGCCGGCGACGCGCAGCTTGCCCTGCATGAATGCAGAGGTGCCGTCGAGTTCGCCCTTCACCATCTTTTCGAAAGTTTCGAGGCTGGTGCTGATCGTGCAGTCGGCATTCTTGCCGGCGCCATCGCTCACCGTGTTGGGGACGGACTTGCCGTCGATCAAGACCGAGCCGGGTTCGCCGAAATCGAATTTGAGCGTGCCGCCCAAACCCGAATTGCCGCCGAGCGCTGCGCCCATGCCTTCGATAATCTGTTTCACTGCATCTGAGCTCATGAGAAGTCCCTTCCGTGTTTTTTAAACGTCGAGCTCCCGCGGCCATTACCCCTGAGGCGGCTCGCTCACCCTTATATCGCCACGAGCGGCCTTAGGGAGCGGGGGGATTATGACCATTTGTCAGAGCAATAAACAACTGTGTCGATTGTTCGCGCTTTCGATTTTCGTTTTGCAGCGCGGCAGGCCGGTCGTTTGCATTGGACGCGGAAGCGGACCACGCTAATGCAAGCGAAATGGAGAACGAAACATGGCTGTGAAAGACCGTGCGGTGGTCGCCGAATTCCTCAAGGCCAATGATGGCGGACCGGGAATGGACCTGCATGCGCAACGGGCGCGCATCGATTCATTGGGGGACTTTTTCCCCGTGGCCGATGGTGTGGAAGTCGAGCCCGCGACAGTCGGCGGAATCAAGGGAGAGTGGGTCCGCGCGCGTCACGCACGAAAGGATGCGGCGCTGCTCTATCTGCATGGCGGCGGTTATGTGATCGGCTCGCCCAAATCGCATCGTCACCTGGCAGCACTTTTGAGCGACGCGGCGGACCTGCCTGTTTTTGTGGCGCATTACCGGCTGGCGCCGGAACATCCGTTTCCGGCTGCGGTCGATGATGCGGTGGCCGCTTATGAAGGTCTCGTGAAATCGCAGATCGTGCCGCAGAAGATCGCCATCGCAGGCGATAGCGCGGGCGGCGGCCTGACACTCGCCACCCTGGTCGCGCTGCGCGACAAGGCGGACACCATGCCCGCCTGCGCAGTGGCGATCTCGCCATGGGCCGATCTTTCCCAGGGCGGCGAAAGCCATCGCAGCCGCAAGGCGCGCGATCCAATGGTCGGCAAGGAAGGGCTCGACGAGATGGCGAAGGCCTATCTCGGCAGCACCGATCCGAAGGAGCCGTTGGCCTCGCCGGTGTTCGCCGACCTGCAAGGCTTGCCGCCGCTTCTGATCCAGGTGGGATCGGAAGAGGCATTGCATAGCGATGCCATTGAGGTTTGGCGCAAGGCGGAAGCGGCCGGTGTCGAAGTCAGCTTCGAAAGCTGGGGAAAGATGGTCCATGTCTGGCACATCTTTCACATGGTGCTGGGCGAGGGGCGCGACGCCGTCAACAGAATCGGCTCATTCTTGAAAAACCATCTGGAATAACGAAAGCAATTGGCGAAGTAGGGGCGATGGGGCTGGCGCAGGGGTCGGAGGTACATCCGAAAGGCGGACGCGATGCGCTCGGCTGGGCGTGTTTCCTGCTGCATCTGGCGCTGGTGTTCTTCGCGCTGCTCGGCTGGCTGATGCCGTGGCGCGCAGGCCTGATCTTCTACCTTTGCTACATCCCGGCGATGTTCCTGACGTGGCAGTTCAACGAGGGCTCCTGCATCCTGAACAATTTCGAGAACCTCGTCCGGTTGGGCCGCTGGCGGAACCCGAAAAACCGGGAGGAGGGGGCCTTCCTCAAGACGCTGGTGGAGGATCTGACCGGGCTGGAACTCACCAAGCGGCTGATGAACGCCGTAATCTATTGTCTTATCAGTATTTTCTGGCTTCTCGGGGCCGGGCATCTTGCCTGGCAGTCCCAACCTTGAAGTGCCAAACGGGGCTTCCCACATAGGGAAGACGGGCGTGGCCACAACGGCATGCCCGATCCACAAGGCTCAAAGGAGGTTGTGACATGAGACTGGATTTTGCACCCCTATTCCGTTCGACCGTCGGCTATGACCGGCTGCTCGATCTGCTCGATGCGGCGGACACCGCGCAGGGCTATCCGCCCTACAACATCGAGCGCACCGACGAAAACCACTATCGTATCACCGTTGCGGTGGCGGGTTTCGGCGAGAAGGACCTGACCGTTGAAGTGCGCGATGGCGTGCTGCACGTGACGGGCAAGCGCGAGGACGCCGAGAAGTCCTCTTACCTCCATCACGGCATTGCGGGCCGCGCCTTCGAGCGCCGGTTCCAGCTTGCCGAGCATGTCGAGGTGAAGGGCGCGAAGCTCGAAAACGGGCTCCTTCATATCGAGCTGGAGCGCGTGATCCCGGAGGAAAAGAAACCCCGCCGGATCGCCATCAATGCTCCCGAACTGAAAACCATCGAAGGTCAGGCGAAAGCCGCCTAACGCTGGTTGGCGGAAGTTGAAAAGGGCGCGTTCCCGAAGGGGAGCGCGCCCTTTGCTTTTCAAGTGCGTTGCCTCATACGGCGTCATGAGTAGAGTCAGGTCCGGGCGGGCCAGACATTGAGGTTTGTATGGCGCTGTTTCCGCGCACCGCACGCACGACCCGTTTCGGACCGCATTCGACCATTGCGGAACTGAGGGGCGCGTATGACGCGATCTTCGAACGTTTCGGCGAAATCTCGCCGGGCGTGACGTTCGAGCCCGCGCAAATGGGGTTGGTGAAGGGCGAATGGGTGCAAGCGCCACGCGCCGTGCGTGGGCGGCTGATCCTCTATTTCCATGGCGGCGGGTTCATCGCCGGTTCGCCGCTGACGCATCGTCCGCTGGTTTCCAAACTCTGCCTGCAGGCGCAATCGCATGGGCTGGTGGTGCAATACCGGCTGGCGCCGGAATATCCGTTCCCTGCGCCGGTGCGCGATGGCGTAGACATCTATCGCAATCTGCTGAAGGGCGGGTTGGCGCCTGAGGCCGTGGTGCTTGCGGGCGATGGCGCAGGCGGCGGATTGGCGTTCGCGACGTTGCTTGCGATCCGTAACGGCAACCTGCCGATGCCGGCGGCGATCGTTGCGTTGTCGCCATGGGCCGATCTTTCGCTGTCCGGCATGTCGATGATGACGAATGCGGAGAGCGATGAATTCCTGAGTTGGGAATTGCTGTTCCTCTCGGCGCGGAATTATTTGAAGAAGCTCAATCCCAACGATCCTTATGCCTCGCCTGCGTTTGCGAACTTCAAGGATTTCCCGCCGATCATGGTGCATGCGGGATCGAAAGAGATTTTGCGCGACGACGCGAGCAAGCTGGGCGATCGCGCGGCGGAAGCGGGCGTGAAGGTGAACATCGAGATCTATGACGGGATGCAGCACCTGTTCCAGATGACGCCGGGATTGAAGGAAGCAAAGATTTCGATGGAACGGCTGGGCCAATTCATCCACGCCCGCACGCACAATCCGATGAAGGCCCCGCGCGCCGCGGTGGCCGAATAATCAACCCTTCCCGTCTTCCGCCAGATCGAACACCGCGATGCCGTTGTCCGGGCGCTGGCGGGATTTCCATTTGGGGTGGCGCAAGGTCTGGCGCAGGTCGAGGCGGCCGGAGTGCCAGTGTTCTTCGACCGAGGTGCGGGAGAATTCGTAGTCCTTCGATTGCGTCTCGTAATGCTTGCGGCGGTAGATCAGGTGCACGATCGACATCGCGTTGGCGCAATGGCGGTTGGTGAGGAACTGGACGTCGGGATCGTCTTTCATTTCCGCAGGCAATTTTTGCAGCAGGCGGTGGAAGGCGGTGCGCCGCTGCTGCATTTCTTTGGTTTCGTCGGTGTTGAGGCGCGTGCGGCTGGAGTAGCGGATGTCTTTCTCGCGGTCGGCGACGTCGAACAGGTTGCGCGGAATGGGCCCGCGCGCGCTGAAGAGATCGATCTGGAACATCAGCGTGTCGCGCGTGCGGTCGTCTTCTTCGGCCACATATTGCAGCGGCGTGTTGGAAACGAGGCCGCCGTCCCAATAGAACTCGCCGTCGATCTCGACCGGCGGAAAGCCGGGCGGCAGCGCGCCCGACGCCATGATGTGCTCGGGACCGATCTTCTGCTTGGCGCTGTCGAAATAGGCGAAGTTGCCGTTGCGGATGTTCACCGCACCCACGCTCAACCGCATGTCGCCTTTGTTGATGCGGTCGAAATCGACCAGCGAAAGAAGCGTCGCGCGCAACGGGCTCGTGTCGTAATAGCTCAAGGCTTCGGGCGAGCCCGGCAGGTAGAGGAAGGGCGGCGGTATGCGCGGGCGAAAGAAACCGTTGATGCCGAAGGTGAGCGCGATACCGGCGTTGTATTCGTTGAACAGGGTGCGGGGCACATCGCCGGGAACCAGCGGTTCGCCCTGCAGGCTTCCCGAGACCAGATTCCAGAAGGCGCGCAATTTCTCGACACGCTTCTCCGGCGCGTTGCCTGCGATGATCGCCGCATTGATCGCGCCGATGGAAATGCCCGCGACCCATTCGGGGATAATGCCGTGGGCTTCCAGTTCTTCGTACACGCCGCCCTGATAGGCGCCGAGCGCGCCGCCGCCTTGCAGCAGCAGTACTTTCTTCTCGTCCAGCCGCGCGCGTTCGGTGCCTTGCGACGTATCGGGCGCGATCTCCGTCTGCCGGTCCATGCTATTGCATGAACCAGCCATGGCTGACGACGAGCGATTGTCCGGTCAGCGCGTTGGAGGGGAAGGACGCGAACAACAGCGCCACTTCGGCGACGTCGGCCGTGGTGGTGAATTCGCCGTCCACCGTATCCTTCAACATCACCTTCTTGATCACGTCGTCTTCGGAGATGCCGAGTTCCTTGGCCTGTTCGGGAATCTGCTTGTCGACCAGCGGCGTGCGCACGAAGCCGGGGCAGATGACGTTGGCGCGGACGCCGTGTTTGGCGCCTTCCTTCGATATGGTCTTCGCAAGTCCGATGAGGCCGTGTTTCGCCGTGACGTAAGCAGATTTTAAAACCGATGCTTCCTTCGAATGCACCGAGCCCATGTAGATGATGCTGCCGCTTCCGGCCTTGTACATGTGCGGGATGACGGCCTTGGTGGTGAGGAACGCGCCGTCGAGATGGATGGCGAGCATCTTCTTCCATTCGGCGAAGGGAAATTCCTCGATGGGATGGACGATCTGGATGCCGGCGTTGCTGACGAGAACATCGACGCCGCCCCAGGCTTTGACGACTTCGGCCACACCGGCATTCACCTGGTCTTCGCTGGTGACGTCCATGGCGACCGCCATGGCCTGATAGCCTTTGGTGCTGAATTCTTCGGCCGCGGCTTTTGCGGGCCCGATGGCGAGATCGGCGATGACGACCTTCGCACCTTCTTGCGCGTAACGAAGCGCGATTTCCTTGCCGATGCCGCTGGCGGCGCCGGTGACGATGGCGATTTTGTTCTGAAGTTTCATGGTTACCTCGACGTTTGGGTTGCGTGCGAGGGCGTTTTCTCCGGGGGCGGGTTTAGCACGGAATGACATGATGCCGGATGAAGAATTTGTTCGCACTTACCTCCCCCAACGCGGGGAGGTCGACGCGCGATAGCGCGGCGGGTGGGGCTTGTGGAGCGAGGCTCGCTGGAGGCCCCACCCGGTCGCGTGCCGATGCACGCGCCCGACCTCCCCGCGAGGGGGAGGTGAGGAGACGTGTTTACGCCGTGCCGCCCATGGCCATGGTGGCCAGCGTCTCGGATTGCAAAGCGGGGAGTTTGGTGCCGGCCAGCACGGCGCCCGCGAGGTCGGCGTCGCGCAGATCGGCTTCTGTGAGATTGGCGTAAGCGAAATCGGCGTTGGAGAGTTTGGCGCGGCGCAGGTCGGCTCCGCGCAGATCGGCATAGCGCAGTTGCGCGCCGTCGAGACGGGCGGGAAGCAGGCGCGATTCTGAAATCAGCAGCGGGCCCAGGCGCACGTCGCGCAAATCGGCATAGTTCAGTTTGGCGTTGGCGAGATTGGCGCCGCGCAAATCCGCGCCCATCAGTTTGACGGAACGCAAGTCCGCGCCCGCAAGATTGCTGCCTTGTAATGAACAGCCCGAAAGATCGAGGCCGTAGAGCGTTGCTTTCGGCGCGATGAGGGCTGTGAGCGCGCGATGCGACATACCCTTGAGACCGCGCAGGTCCATGCCGGAGAAATCGGCGGGGCGGCCTTCGCGGCCGTCGGTCTCGGCCCAGCGGCCATGGGCTTCGAGCAGATCTTCGATCGGTGTCGGAAGGTCTGCGGGCGTGCGGCCGGCGGTTGCTTCGGTCAGCGCTTCGGAAAGATTGGCGCCGCTGGTGGTGACGAGATCCATCTTCGCGCCGATGAGGATGGTGCCTTTCAGATCGGCGCCGGTGAGATTGCAGCCGGAGAGATCGGCGTTCTCCAGATTGGCGCCCGCAAGTTTCGCCTGACGCAGATTGGCGCGAACGAGCTTGCAGCTTTTCATCATCGCGTCGGTGAAATCTGCCTGCACCGCCATGGTGCCGGTCATCTTGGCGCGTTCGAGATTGGCGTTGGCCATCAACGCTTCGGGCATTTCGGATGGGCCCACTTCGTGCTGCAGCACGCGCAGGTTTCCGTATTTGTCCTTCTGCGCGATGGTGCCTTCGCGCAGGTCGGCTTCGTAGAGGTCCGCACCGATCAGGTTGGCGCCGCGCAACGACGCGCCGCGCAGATCGCAACGCCTGAGGCTTGCACCTTCGCAATTGGCCCGGCGCAGATCCGCGCCGAAGAAACTGGCCGAATCGAGCTTGGCACCCGCGAGGTTGGTCTCTTCGAGAATCGCGCCCGTGAAATCGGCGTCACCCAGGTTCCGGCCCGAAAGGTCCAGTCCCGAAAGATCGCAGAAGGCGAAAACCGCGCGCGCGCCGCCCACCCGGCCCGAATACAGCATCTCGTGGCGGGCAGCCGCCTGGGAGACCTGCTTCTGGGTCAGCTTGGTGAAGCTAAGGCGGCGGGGGCTGCTATCCATAGGCCCGGAACTTCTGATATTGGCGTTGCGGCATTCTGAGCCGAAGCGGCTAACGCCTGATTAAAAAACGACAATCCGGGGGGTAGGCGGCAATGGGCCGCTATGTGCTTGAAACAAAATTGGTTAAGGTGCGCGCCGCAGCGGGTAGGGCTTCGGGGGCGACCCCCGCGCATCATCGAGGTTTTCGCCGGGCACCCGCCATGGCGGGCACGCCTCAGTGTTGGCTGTAGACAAAAAGACGAGAGGCCCAGGTGAAGCGTTCCTTCCTGAAGCGTGGTTTGCTGTTGTCTGCCGCATCCGCGGTTGCCCTGTCCGTCCCGGCATTCGCCGACGATCTGGACGTCACGACCAATCTCACCAGCCCGGTGAAAACGTCCGCTGCCAAGAACGGCACGGCGGGCAACATCACCATCGAATCCAACGGCAGCATCACCATCACCCAAGCGGCGCCGGCGGTGACGCTCGATTCGAGTAACACCGTTTCGATCTTCGGCAACCTGTCGAACAAAGGCACGACAGGGGCGGAAGGTATCGTCATCGATACGGGCACCAACACCACGCCCGCCACGATCACCGGCAGTCTGAGCGTGACACCGGTCAACAGCAGTTCGGTGACCAGCATTGACCTTTCCGGTTCGGGCGACACCAAGACGGGCTTGCTCATCGGCGGCAATGGCACCTTCACTGGCAATGTCTTATTCGGCAGTTCGCTGGTTGGCCCGGTGACGATGTCGATCCAAGGCAACAACTCCAACGGTATCCTGCTGTCGTCGACGTCCACATTGAACGGCAATCTCAGCATCGCCTCGACCATCAGCATGGCGCCGACCACGTCGAACGATACATCCATCGCGTCGGGTATAACGGTGCTCAATCTCCAAGGATTGACCACCGGCAATGTGTTTATCGACGCGGGTAGTCGTCTTTTAGCATTCGGCAACAGATCGGCCGGAGTTCTCACGACGGGTGCGATCAACGGCAGCTTTGTAAATTCCGGCGCAATCGACGTCGAAAGCTTTCAGGAAACCACCAACCAGTCCACCCAGGTGACGACCGTGCCGAAAGGAACGGGCGATCCGATCGGCGGAGCGGCGGTGCAGATTGGCGCATCCATTCTGGGCGGCTTCATGAATACCGGACCCGACGGGGTGAACGCCACGCCGTCCACGGGCGTCATTACCTCCGATGGTGGAGGGGCTTCGCCTCAGCCGGTTGTCTACGTCGCGCCTGCGAACGGGACCACGCTGGAGATCGGTGTTTACAATCCCACGACCCCCGATCCCGTGCCCGGCTATAGCTTCTACAACCGCGGCATCATCGGCACGACCAGCGGGCTTTATTCTGGTCAGTCGATTACAGGTTCCGTCGATCCCAATCTTTCGGTCGCCGGCGTTGTGTTTATGGGAACGTCTGCGGCGAATGTGAAGCTCGATGGGCTGGGTCTGTTCAACTCGGGCAACATCACCGCGGTCGGCCGCACCACAAGCGCGGGCACAGCACCCATTTCCGTGGTCACACTTGGCATCGGCAGCCTGGTGACGATCGATACGGGTACGACCAGCGGCTATGTGCATGTCGGCGACAGCAGCAACTCCGCCTCGGGTATCTACAACAGCGGCACGATCACCGCGTCCGCATCGGGGGCGCTCGGCGCGGTCGCCATGGCGGTCGATATCGGTTCAACCTCCGTCGTCAACAGCATCACCAATACCGGTAGCATCTCCGCCAGCGTAAGCACGACCAATCCGTCCACGGTGCTGACCGAAATCGCCTACGCGATCAACGATCAATCGGGAACGCTGAAGACGATCAACAATACGGGCACGATCTCGGCGACCACGACCACGCCGCTCACTGCCACCGGGTCCAATACGCTCATGGTCGCCGCCGATCTGAGCCGTAACACGACGGGCGTGACTTTCACCAACGGCGATGGAACACACGCCGCTTCGGTATTCGGCGATATTTATTTCGGCGCCGGCGCGGACACGCTGACGGTGACGGGTACGCCCGATGCCACTTCGAACATCATCGGCAACATCAAATTCGGCGGATCGACGGGACACGATACGCTGCATGTCGGCAGCTATGGCGCGGTCGCGGGCCAGATCAACGAAGTCGGTACCGGCGTGCTCAACGTGGTGATCGATTCCTACGGCTTGCTGCAGGTGAACAACAACAGTGCGGCTTACAACACGCTGAACGTGAACGACCTGAGCGTGGCGAGCAACGGCATACTCAACATCGCCGTCTCGACCGTGCTGAACAACAACACCTCGATCAACAGCGCCGGAACGATTTCGCTGGCCGTCAATTCCGGGTTGAACGTCGTCTATTCCAGCTTCATTCCCGCCTCCGGCCAGTTCGTGCTGATGCAGGCGCCCACGGGCCACCTCGTCGTGGCCGGCGGCTCTGCGCAGCAGCAGCAGATCGTGAACGCACTGGACACCCAGATCCCCTGGCTGTTCACCGGCAGCGCATGCTTCACCAGCTCGTCGTGCCCCACCAGCCAACCGGGTTTCGATCAGCTCGTGCTCAACCTGACGCCGAAGAGCGCCACCACGCTCGGTCTCTCGGGTTATGCGGCGCAGGTGTTCCCTTACGTCAATACGGCGCTCGAAAACGACGACTCGCTGGGTGCCGCGATGATCCGGGGCATCACCTCCAACGCAACCGCACAGACGGCCTATACGCAATTCGCGCCCGATGCGTCAGGCGGTACGCGCGCCATCGCCATTTCGCTCACCGATCATGCGACAGGTCCGGTGGCCGCACGCCAGCGCACGCTGCGCCTTTACGCGACACAGCCGGGCGATCTGACGCTGTGGGGTCAGGAATTCGCGCAGCAGATCTCGGACAAGGGTTCTGATGACCTGCCGGGCTACAAGGATTCCGGTTTCGGCTTCGCGATGGGTGCCGATGGCGGCGATGCGCAATCCGGCTGGTATGGCGGTGCTTTCACCTTCTACACCGGCAATGTCGATCAGCGTGCGCCCTCGTCGAGTCGCGACAACACGCAGTGGTACATGCTGTCCGGCTATTCGACATGGCGCGGCAAGGGCCTCTTCCTCGATACGCAATTGACAGCGGGCTACGGCGATCTGTCGGAGCATCGCTTCATCAGCGTCGGCGGAATCACGCGCCAAGCCAACAGCAAGCGCTCCTCGGTGCTGGCTGCGGTCGGCATGACCACCGGCGCCAACCTCGTCTACGGCTCGACCACCATCACGCCCAACATCGCGCTCGATGGCCTGACCATGCGCGAAGAGGGCTACACCGAAACCGGCGGCAATGGCACGACGGGCGATGCCTTCGACCTGCACGTCAATCCGGTGGTGATGAGTTCGGCGCGCGCCTTCGTCGGCGTCAATGCGCGGCAGGACGTGAATTTCGGCAGCTTCTACATGCAGCCCGAATTGCGCGCCGGCTATCGCTACGACTTCCTGGCCGACCGCATCGACCTGACCGCCTATTTCCCCGGCGTGTCGTCGACCGCGACCGGGCCTGGCACGGGCGATTTCACCATCACCGGGCCCAAGCCTTCGAAGGGCAGCCTGCTTGCGGGCGCCAGCATCTCGGCGACGACAGGCGCGTGGTCCATCGGCGTCAACTACGACATGCTGAGCGGCAGCCGGGGCAGCATGACCCAGGTGGGCACGATCTCTCTGGTCGGTCGGATCTAGCGCAACTCGTTCTGCCAGCGTTGCAGGCGGGAATTGCCCGCGCGCAGCGTTGCGATCGTCGAGGCGATGTGCGTTTCGTTCAGGGCGATGCCGTGACGGGGCAGCAGATAGCGGTTGGTGCTGGCGTCCAGCGTGCCCGACAGCGTCGTGAAAGCCGTGTCGTATCCCGCATCGCGAACCGCATGCCAGGCAAGCCGCGTAATATCGTCGGCGTTGCCGAAGGGATAGGCAAAGGCGGTGCACGCGCCGATCTCGCTTTCGATCAGGCGTTTGGAAAGCGTGGCCTGCTCGACGAGATAGTCGTGTGCTTGCCGCCCGTTCATCGGCCAGTGCCAGTGGGCATGCGCGCCAATGGTGACGCCGCGGTTGGCCAGTGCCTTCAATTGCGCCCACGAAAGAAAGGCGTCCGAAGGAAACAACGTGCCGAGATCGGCAAGGCCCGCTTCGGCGAGCGCTGCATCCATGACATCGAGCGTTTCGCGGGCCTGCGCGGCCGAAAGCAGTTTCAGCGTTGCAAGGATGCGCGCTTCTTCGGAAGATCGTTCCCGCGACAGGAAATCGATAGGGCCCAGATGCGGCAACGCATATTGGCCGGTGGGCGCATAGCGCAGGAAGGCGCGCGCGCGGAACATGGGATTGCGTTCGGACGAACCGATATGCGCGGTCGAGACGAACAGGGTCCACGGCAGTTTCAGTTCCGCCAATATATCGGCGGCATCGATCATGTTGGCGTAACCGTCGTCCGCCATCAGGAACAGCGCGCGAGAATGTCTGGCGGGGTCTTTCAGCACATTGTCGAGTGCGTTTAGCGGCAGCACGTCGAAACGCTCGCCAATCGCGCGCATGATCGCGATGAAGGTTTCGCGTTCGTGGTGGTTGCCCTGCAATTGCGGATCGTCGAGCTTCTTCTCCACCCCATGAAAGAACACCGCCGCCGGCCGGCTGAACGGCAGAACGGCCGCGCCCGGCACAAGGCGCGACGCCTGCCGGAATGTGCGGCCGGCAAGGCTTGTCATGGAAGGATCGCTCGCAACATACCGCCAGAGTCGCGCCGGAGTGCTTTTGAAATACTTAACCGCGCGCGGCGGCGATGAACCTATCCACCGCTTCTTCCGGTGTGGCGAAGGAGAGGACGAGGCGGATCAATGTCTTGCCGTCGGCGGGTGGCGCCCAATCGTAGAACACCGCGCCCGCCTTTCGCAGGCGCGCGATGGTTTCGGCGGGCAGTCGCGCGAAGACCGCATTGGCCTCAACGGGGCTTGCGAGTTCGGCGTCGGAGATTTGGGCCAGGTGTTCGCCCAGCTTCTTTGCCAGCGCGTTGGCACGGGCGGCCGCTTTCAGCCAGCGGCCGTCTTCAAGATAGGCGTCGAGCTGGGCCGAGATGAAACGCATCTTCGACAGCAGGTGTCCGGATTTCTTGCGGCGGTATTCGAAATCGGCAACGTCCTCTTTGCGGAAGAAAATCACCGCTTCGGCGCCGAGCGCGCCGTTCTTGGTGGCGCCGAATGAAAGCGCATTGACGCCCGCGCGCCAGGTGAGATCGGCGGGCGATGCTTTGAGGTGGACAAGCGCGTTGGCGAAACGTGCGCCGTCGATGTGAAGTTTGAGATCGTGCCTGCGCGCGACTTCGGCAATCGCGCCCAATTCGTTTTGCGAATAGACCGTGCCGCGCTCGCTTGCCTGGGTCAGGCTGATGGCGGTCGGTTGGGCGTGATGTACAAAGCCTTTCTCGAAATGCGCGAGCGCGCGCTCGATGGCGTGAGGCGAAATCTTGGCATGCTCGCCTTCCAGTGCAACGAGCTTTGCACCATGCGTGAAAAATTCCGGCGCACCGCACTCGTCGCAGGCGATGTGGCTTTCGCCATGGCAGAGGACGGCACCGTGCGGCGGCACGAGCGTGGCCAGCGCAAGCGCATTGGCCGCCGTTCCCGTGACGACGGGATAGACGAACACTTCGTGTTCGAAGATTTCGGCCAGTCGGTTGCGCAGCCGCGTGGTGATCTCGTCGTCGCCATAAGACCGTGCTGTGCCTTCGCCGGCACCGGCGAGTGCGGCAAGGATCTCGGGCATCGCCCCGTAAGCGTTGTCGCTGGCGAAATTCACGGCTCCCTACCAATTTCCGGTGTTGGGCATGGATGCCCATGGCTCCTGTGGCGCTTTTGCAGCGCCTTCCTGCAACAGTTCGATCGAGATGCCGTCTGGCGAACGCACGAACGCCATATGCCCGTCGCGCGGCGGGCGGTTGATCGTGACACCGCCCTGCATAAGTCTTTCGCACACCGCGTAAATATCGTTCACCCGATAGGCGAGGTGCCCAAAATTGCGGCCACCCGTGTAATTTTCTTTGTCCCAATTGAAGGTCAGTTCCACCAGCGGCGCCTGGTCCTGTCGGGCGCGATCAATATCGTCGGGGGCACCCAGGAAGACGAGCGTGAAGCGCCCGCCCTGATTGTCGATTCGGCGAACCTCCGTCAAACCCAGCTTGTTGCAATAGAAATCGAGCGCCGCATCGAGGTCCGCAACACGAACCATTGTATGAAGATAGCGCATGGGTTCCTTCCTTTTGGCGGCATATCCGAGAGCTTATCGCATTTGCGAAATGTGACAGCCGTCAAAACGCGCGCTTTGACGCGGGGAGGTCACAATCTTCAACGCAATTTCGCCATGATGTTGCCCCACCGTCCTTACGGGCGCGCTGGTTGGGGGACAATTCGCCGCATGAAATTGTCATGCGTTGCAGGAATTGAACCCCGCATCCGGTAAGCGTTCTTGTTGGTGAGGAAGAGCCGCTCGGATCGATCCGCGGAAACGGCGGAAGTTCGATGCAGCAGATATGAGGTCGGCAAAACAATTTTGTTTTTGTGCGTAATGCCGCCAGCCGCGGCAGATTGACATTACCGTCAATTTTTGACCGCTGCGGCGTCTGCTTTTGTAATCAGGAGGTTGAATGGCGTTTCATTCCATGGTTACGATGGGTTCAAACAACAATAATCGCACTTCCAAATGGGAGTGCTGGGGGAGGGAGGCGCGTGAATTTGCTTCACAGGTTTCGCGCACCCGGCGTCTTCCGCGCCGGGTTTCATTTTGTCCGGGTCACGTTGAACCATGCTAAAGCCTGAACACGTTACTGCCGCGCAACTGCGCAACCAGCAGAACTCGCAACGCCGGATGATCAGCGTCGCCATCGTCGCTGTCATCCACATAGGTGTGATTTATGCGCTGGCAAGCGGCCTTGCTGCGAATATGACCGCGCATCTCATTCAAGACGTCGAAGTCGCCGTCGTGAAGGAGAAGCCGCCGGATGTGAAACCCCCGCCGCCTCCGCCACCGGATTTCAAGGTTCCGCCGCCGGACTTCGTGCCGCCGCCGGATATCAACATCCAGTCGGATGCGCCGACCAATGCGATCTCGCAGGTTCAAAGGCAGGTCGCCAATGTTGCGCCGCCGCCGCCGGTCACCCAGATCACGGCGCCGCGTTCCGAAGGCACCCACGATTGCCAGTCGCAATATCCGCCGCTGTCGCGGCGCTTGAGCGAGCAGGGCATCGTCACGCTGAAGTTTGCCGTGATGGCCGATGGTACCGTCCAGGGCCCGAAGGTCATCAAGTCGAGCGGCTTCCAGCGCCTCGACGATGCGGCAGTCCAATGCGTGGCACGGTGGCGTTATCACCCTGCAACGTCGGCCGGCAAACCGATGGCGGTCTCGCTTGAGGCGAACGTCCGCTACCAGTTGAGATGAGTTCCCCGGATACCGGGTTTTTCGATCCCACTTTTAATGGAGTAACTACGATATGATCTCGAAGAAGCTGGCGATTGCTGCTGCACTCGTCTTTTTGGCGGGCGCTCCTGCGTTCGCTCAAGATGCCGCTCCCGCGCCTGCCGGCACCGCCGACCAGGCTGCTGCTCCTGCGGCGCCCGATCAGGCCGCGACGCCCGCCAACGGCGAAACGCCCGCCGGCACCAACCAGATGGCGGCGCAGCCCGCCGCTCCGGCTGCCCCTGCCGCGCCTGCGGCCGATGCCAAGCCGGCCGGCGAGAACCCCTACGGCCTCTATCAGCTGTGGGCCAACGGCGACCTCGTCGCGCGCGGCACGATTGTGCTGCTGGCGATCATGTCGATCGGCACCTGGTACATCTTCTTCATGAAGTTCTGGGAACAGACTCGCATGCTCAACCAGGCCAAGATCGTCGAGAAGAAGTTCTGGGCCTCGGCCAACCTCAACGAAGGCATCGACACGCTGCCGAAGAACTCGGTGTTCCGCGCGGTGGCCGAAAGCGGCGTCTCCGCTTCGTCGGGCCAGGGCACGGGTCTCGTGAACCTCAACGACTGGATCGGCATGTCGCTGACCCGTCAGGTGGAAGACACCAATGCCCGTCTGCAGGGCGGCATCGCCTTCCTCGCCTCGGTCGGTTCGACGGCTCCGTTCGTCGGTCTGTTCGGTACGGTGTGGGGCATCTATCACGCCCTTATTGCCATCGGCATCGCCGGCCAGGCTTCGATCGACAAGGTCGCGGGTCCGGTGGGTGAAGCTCTCATCATGACCGCCATCGGTCTTGGCGTGGCCGTTCCGGCCGTGTTGCTCTACAACTTCCTCGTTCGTCGCAATCGCGTCATCCTCGAGAAAGTTCGCGGCTTCGCCGGCGATCTGCAGACCTACCTCGTCACGCGCGCGAAATAACAAGGGCGTGGACAAGGAACAACGGAGTCTGCCGGTATGAGCGCCAAAGACGTAATGTCGACGGAGCATGAGGAAGCCGACCTCAACACAGCCATCAACACCACGCCGCTGGTGGACGTGATGCTCGTGCTCCTCATCATCTTCCTCATCACCGTTCCGGTGGTGGTGAAGACCGTGAACCTGCAACTGCCGAAGGTGACCAATATTCCGACTCAAACCAAGCCGGAAAATATCATCATCGCGGTCGACAAGGGCGAGAATGTCTATTGGAACAACGCACCGGTCGGCGACAACAACGAGCTGCTCGCTCGTTTGAAGCAGAAGGCCGTCGTCAAACCGCAGCCCGAAGTGCACGTCCGCGGCGATCAGGATGTGCGTTTCGAAGCGGTGGGCCGCGTGATCCTTGACTGCCAGCGTGCTGGCATCCTCAAGGTCGGGTTCCTGACGGAGCCGGAACATCCCGGCTCCGGCGGCTGACGGTCAGATCAACATTTCGAGGTAACTTTCCATGGCAATGAATGTCGGCAACGCTACAGGCGACAATGAGCCGATGGTCGAAATGAACACGACGCCGCTGATCGACGTCATGCTCGTTCTGCTCGTCATGCTCATCATCACCATTCCGATCCAGACCCATGCGGTGAAGCTCGACATGCCGGTCGGCACGCCGCCGCCTCCGCCGGTTCCGCCGGTGGTGGTGGAACTGGGCGTGGACTTCGACGGCACGCCGACCTGGAACGGCAACCCCGTTCCGTCGCGCACGCTGCTCGACCAGTATCTGCAGATCGCGGCCAACACCGATCCGCAGCCGGAAATCCATCTGCGTCCGAACCGTTTGGCGAAGTACGGCGCGGTTGCCCGCGTGCTCGGCGACGCCCAGCGCATCGGCGTGACGAAGATTGGATTCGTCGGCCAAGAGCAATATATGGAGTAGAGGGAGCACCCTACGAAGGTCGGCATAGCGGCGCTTTGGGACGCCGCACGAGGCCGCGCTTTGAATTGGAATGAGGTCTCGGGAATTATGACTATGGGTAAGCTTCGCGCGCTGTCGGTTGCGCTTCTTCTGGGAACGGCGGCTGTCGCCGGTCACAATTATGTGATTGGTGCGGCCCAAGCCGCTTCCGTCCGCTCGGTGGTGGGAAAGCCGCTGCAGCAAGCGCAGGAACTGGCGGCGAAAGGCGATTACAAGGGTGCGCTTGCGGCCGTGAACCAGGCAGACTCGGCTGCAAACAAGACGGCCGATGAAGCCAAGATCATCGACCAGATGCGCAACTACGTCATGGCCAAGTCGGGCAACGCCGCGGTCTATGAGCAGCAGATTGCGGCCGGCAAGGGCACGGCTTCGGTGGCGCGCAACATGATCCGCGCGCACTACATGCAGAGGCAATACGCAAAGGTGATTGCCGACGCCCCCGTCGTGCGCAAATTCGGCGCGATGGATGCGGCGACCGAAACGCTGATCGCGCAGGCCTATTTCCTGTCCGGCGACTATGCGGGCACCATCCGTTTCCTGAAGGGCCGCACCGATCTCGACAGCCTGAAACTCGTCTATGGCGCTGCGTTCAAGCTGCACGATATGGATGCGATCCAGTCTTCGCTGGAACAACTCATTCTGGCGACGGGTAACGTCGATTACTGGCGCGGCGGCATCGACATCGCCGAACACCAGCGTCCGCTCACCGATCATCAGACTCTGGACCTGCTGCGTCTGCGTCTGCTGACCAACACGATGCGTCCGACGGCCGGCGGCGACGACGACTATTCGCAGCTCGCGCAGATCGCGATCCAGCTGGGCTTCCCCGGCGAAGCGCAGACCGTCCTGCAAAAGGGCATGGACGCGAAGATCGTGAGCGGCGAACGCGCCAATCGCCTGATGAACATGGCCTCCACCCAGGCCACCAAGCAGAAAGCCGCCCTTGCGCAACAGGAAGCCGCCGCCAAGACGGGCGACGATCTGGTGAGCGTGGGCGAGGCCTATGCGGGCTTTGGCGACACCGACAAGGCGCTGTCCCTGATCCAGGCCGGCATCAAGAAGGGCGTCACCAACAAGTACAACGCGCAGATGGCGCTGGGTCAGGCTTATCTGGCCAAGGGTCAGCGCGATGCGGCGGCCCGTGCGTTCGCCGAGGTGCCGAAGACCGATACCAAGGGCTGGAACATCGCCCATCTGTTCAACATCTATGCACGTTCGAACTCGAGCGCGCAGGCGGCCAACACGCCGCGCAAGAAGAAGCACTGATCGCTTCTTCGGAGAAATCGGAAAGGCCGCCCGCGAAAGCCGGCGGCCTTACCTTTTTAAAGCGCCGTATCCGACCGTTTTGGGCCCCTGTTCAGGTTCCGATATAAAGCGGCGATGATGAGCTTGAGCGATGCCGAGATCGAAGCGCTGCTTCTGAGCCTGCGCGTGTCATCGGTCGCTGTGGTCGTGGCGCTGCCGTTCGCGTTCGCCGCCGCCCTTCTTCTGGCGCGCAAAAATTTTCCCGGAAAAATCCTGGTCGATGCGATTCTGCATGCGCCGCTGGTGCTGCCGCCGGTGGCGATGGGATACCTGCTTCTGATCGTGTTCGGCACGCGCGCCGGATTGGGCGGATTTCTCTACGAACAGTTCGGGATTCGATTCGTCTTCAACTGGACGGGTGCGGTGCTTGCTTCGGCGATTCTCACCTTTCCGTTCCAGATGCGCGCGATCCGTCTCTCGCTCGAATCAGCGGATGCAGGGCTCGGCGATGCGGCGCGCACGCTGGGCGCACGCGCGTTCGACCGATTCCGCAATGTGACCTTGCCGCTTGCGCTGCCCGGCGTGGCTGCGGGCGCGATCACCGCTTTTGCCGCGAGCCTCGGCGAGTTTGGTGCGATCATCACCTTCGTCTCCAACATACCGGGCCAGACGCGCACTCTGCCGCTTGCGATTTACACCGCCTTGCAGACGCCGGGCGGGGAAGCCGCCGCCGCCCGGCTGGCCGCGCTTTCGATATTGCTCGCGCTCGTCTTCATGACGCTTGCCGAATTCGTGCAGCGGCGCGCGAAAGACCGTTTCGCATGAGTGTGGACGTCCGCATCCGACATCGGCTTGGCGCATTCGCGCTGGACGTGGCATTCCAAAGCGATGCACCGGGCGTGACCGCGCTGTTCGGGCCATCGGGTGCAGGCAAGACGAGCATTGTGCATGCGATTGCAGGGCTGCTTCGTCCCGATGAAGGGCGTATCGCGGTCGATGGCCGGGTACTGTTCGATTCCGCCACCCGCACCGATCTCGCTGTCGAAGACCGGCGCGTGGGTCTGGTGTTTCAGGATGCGCGGCTTTTTCCGCATATGAACGTGCGCGACAATCTGCTGTTCGGTTGGAGGCGTGCGAAAGAGTGCGCTGGCGAAGGGGAAATCGGCCGCGTGATTGAACTTCTGGGTCTTGAGGGATTGCTGTCGCGCAAACCGGCGCGGCTTTCCGGCGGCGAGAAAAGCCGCGTTGCGTTGGGGCGCGCGCTGCTTGCTTCGCCTTCGCTGTTGTTGCTGGACGAACCGCTTGCCTCGCTCGATGCATCGCGCAAGGCCGAGATCCTTCCCTATCTCGAACGGCTGCGCGACGAAGCGAAGATGCCGATCTTCCATGTGAGCCATGCGGTGGACGAAGTGTTGCGGCTGGCCGATCGCGTGGTGGTGTTGCGCGATGGGCGCGTGGAAGGCGAAGGCTCGGTGTTCGATTTTGCGGCGGGCGAAATCGGTCAGCTTCTGCCCGCGACGGGTGCCGTGATCGATGCACGGCTGGAAGGCGTGCGCGACGATGGATTGAGTGTGCTGTCGTTTCCGGGCGGCGTGTTGTCGGTGGCGCGCACCGAACTCCCGCCGGGCACGCGGCTGCGCGTGCGCATCCGCGCCGAGGACGTTCTGCTGGCGCGGGAGGAACCCCGCGCCATCAGCGCCAACAATGTGCTGGCGACGCGGATTTCCTCGATCCGCGCCGAAGGGGCCTCGCAAGCCGATGTGCATCTTCTCTGCGGCGGCACGCGGCTTGTGGCGCGCATCACGCAGGCGTCCGTGAAGCGCCTCGGGTTGAAGGAAGGCGAGGCGGTGTACGCGGTGGTGAAATCGGTGATCCTCGATCCGCATGCTTTACGGGCGCGCGGCGCGCTGGAATGATGGGGAGACCGATAAAGAGGAGACGTCCCCATGCCGCGCATCGCCTATGCCGATCCCGCCAGTATGCCGGAGAAGACGCGCGAGTCCTATGACCGGCTGCCGCGCAAGCTCAACATCTTCCGCATGTGGTCGAATGCGGCGACGATCTTTCCCGCCGGAATCCGTTACGGCAATGCTATCCTGACCAAGCAGAAACTTTCGGCGGCCCGGCGCGAGCTCGTCATTCTTGCAGTGGGACGCATCGAAGGCGGCATCTATGAATTCGCCCAGCATATTCCCATCGCGCTGGCCGCGGGTTGCCGCGAAGATCAGGTGAGCGCGCTGGAACACGCCCGTTTCGAGGACGCGTCGTTCGACGAAGCGGAAAAGGCGATGCTGCGGCTGACGCGCGAAGTCGTGCTCGATGTGAAGGCGAGCGATGCGGCGATGGAGGCCGCAAAGAAACATTTCGATGCGCAGGAGATCGTGGAGATCGTCTGCACCATCGGCTTCTACATGACGATCGCGCGGCTGACCGAAACCACCGGCATCGAAGTGGATGCCGAGCGCATTGCGCATTTCGAGAAGATCAGGTAGCGGTACCGGCGCGAAAAACGATGCGCTTGGACATCGTGAAATTGAACACGAGGCCGACCGCCGTTCCGGCGACGAGCGCAAGATAGCGATTGTCGAAGGGAGGCGGCGCAAAGCCGATGACCGCCGCGAAAGTGGCGTAGTTGAACAGGGCGCCGACCGAATTGGTGGCGGCGAATTTCAGCCATTCGATGGCGATGCCTTGCGCGCCTTTTGCCGCGTGGTCGCTGAAGGTGAGCATCCGGTTGCCGAGCCACGTACAGATCATCGCCGACAGGATGGAAAAAGGGCGCGAGGCATAGGCGTTGAGATGCAACACGTCGTGCAGCAGGAAAAAGACCGAAACGTCGATGACGAAGCCGAAGCCGCCCACCACCGAAAAGCGCAGGAAGCGCGACGCGGCAAGCGTGCGCGCAAGCGATGCGAGTGCGGTCACGGCAGCGTCAGGTTGTGCGGGCTCGGGATGGCGAGATAGGCCATCCGCTTATTCTCCCAGCGGCCTTGCGTGACGGTGTCCAGAATCACGCCGCTCATCAGCGACAGGAATCCGAGCAGCATCAGGCCAACGGCCAAGACCGCGCTTGGCAGGCGGGGTACGAGGCCGGTCTCGAAATATTCCTTGATGACGGGCACGCCGAAGAACAATGAGGCTATTGCCAGAACGCCGAAGATAGAGGTGAAGAACAGAACGGGGCGTTCTTCGCGCACGAGGCCTGCGATGGTGAAAAGGATCTTGAACCCGTCGCGCCAGGTGTTGAGCTTGCTGACCGAGCCGACCGGGCGTTCCTTATAAGGCGTGTCGACTTCGGCAAACGGCATCATCAGACGCACGGCATGAACCGAAAGCTCGGTCTCGATGCCGAAACCTTCCGCGGTAAAGGGAAAGGATTTGACGAAGCGCCGCGACATGACGCGGTAGCCCGTCAGCATGTCGAGCAGCTTGACGCGGAAGAGCGTCGCGGTGAGGCCGGTGAGAAGATGGTTTCCCAGCACGTGACCGGGGCGATAAGCGTCGGTGCGAGTGGCGATGCGCCGGCCCGAAACGATGTCGAGACCTTCGTCGATCAGTTTCCTGGCAAGCGCGGGCGCGGCGCTCGCGTCATAGGTGTCGTCGCCATCGACCATGATGTAGATGTCGGCCTCGATGTCGGCGAACATGCGGCGCACGACATTGCCTTTGCCCTGGCGTGCTTCGCTGCGCACGATAGCCCCGGCTTCGCGCGCGCGTTCGATCGTGCGGTCCTTCGAATTGTTGTCGTAGACGTAGATGTCGGCGTGCGGCAGGTATTTCTTGAAATCGCGCACCACCGAGCCGATGGCGGCTTCTTCGTTGTAGCAGGGTACGATCACTGCGATCGTGGCTGTGCGGTCGGTCATTTTACGCCTGGCGGCTTTGGCGCAAGCGGGCAAAGCCGGTACAGCCCCGTCAGATTCGACTCGAACACTGTGCATTCCAGCCAGCGAATGGCAAGCCGGTAATCGGCCAGCGCCTCGCGCGCGCGGCCCATGTCGTAAGCGTCGGCCAGAAGGTAAATGTCGCCTTTCTTTTTCACCCAGGCCCTGACCTTGCCGCGCATCTTCCTGGTGAGCAGCGTGCCGTCATTGGGCTGCATCATCCAGCCGTCGATGCGCAGGATGGGAATCTGGTGCGGGATGAGCGGCGCAAGGAATCCAAGCGGCGAATTGCCGGTCATCAGCACCAGCGTTTTGTCGGGATGCGGGAATTTCGGCATGTCCGCCTGGACGTAGGGATCGCCCAGCGGCACGCGTTCGAGATAGTCGGCGCGGGCATATACAAGCACCGCGAGGAACATCGCACCCAGAAGGATCAGCCGCGGACGGAACGGGATGGGCAATAGGCCCACGCCCGCCGCGATCACGATGGGGCCCAGCATTTCAAGGCCCACGATGTAGCGATAGATCGCGAACATGTTGATCCACGCGAGAAACGCCGTGCCCGCATAGGCAAAGATCACGCGCGTGGCCGAGGGTGCGAAGAACGCGTCCTTCGCCGACAGGCGAACGGTTGCAAAAATCAGGGCGAGAATGGTGGTGGCATACGCCAGCCCCACGCGCATGTCGCGGAACGGCAGGTCGTCGGCGACCGCCCAGTTGAGCGTGAAACGATAGGGCAGAAGAAACGTGTTCCAGAAGCCGCGCGGCAGGAAGCGAATGTCGCGATAGGGCTCGGCGAGCGCAAGCGGCGATTTGAAATACTCGTTGAAATAGGGAAACAGCGGATTGCCCGTCAGCGTTTCCATCTTGAGCATCCAATAGGCCGCGAACAGCGCGAAGCCTATGAGGCCGCCGATGCCGCCGGCAACGAGGCGCGTGGCCAGATGTTTCCAGCTTCCGCCGAGAAGCAGAATGGCGCCCGCAAACCCGGCCGCGAACGGCATTTCGGGAAGCTTAAGCCCCATCGCACTTCCGGCCAGGAAACCCGCGATCGCAGTGATGATGGCGGTTTGAACGAGCGAGCCGTTTGTCAGCGTTTGTCGTTTGACCACGAGGATCGCGAGTGCGGAAAGCCACAACACGCTCATCACGTTGTCGTAATAGGTCGTGCCGAGCAGGCTGAGCGTGAGCGCGCCCGTCATGCCCAGCAATGTCAGAAGTGCGGCACCGAGAAAGGGTTCGGGCGTGCGCAGGGATTGGCGCGCGACGATGTAAAGCGGAATGGAATTTGCGCCCTGCACCGCGCCAAGAACGCCCAGGGCGAACCACGATGTCGTGTGCGTGGCGAGGAGATAGAACGGAACGTCGAGCAGCGGATTGTAATAGCTCGCCTGATGCGCGACGGCGACGTCGATACCGAGGCGGTCATTCAGAAGCGCGTAGGGGATGTACCAATGGTAATTGCGGAAATCCCACGACGTGTCCTTGCCCAGCGAGATCACGAACAGCGCCCAGCCGAGAACGCTGAGCGCGAGGAATATCCATTCGTTGCGCGACAGGCGAAGCGGCGGATCGGCATCCGTCCACGTCCAGCCGGGCCAACTCCCCGCAGTCCCCTGACCTGACGTTCTCATTGTGCTCCAAAACCGCCCGCGGGCGCCCGCTCCACAGGCGCCCCGCCCGGTGGTGGCCGGGACCATTGCCGCGCCTTGCGAACCGGTCAAGAGGCCGAAAAGCCCGGTTGCACGGCGTTTTGAAGCCCTATTCCTGGATGCTGGGCGGCAGGTTGGCCAGGAACTGCTCCGTACACGCCCGCCAGGAGTTTTTGAGGGCAAAGGCGCGGGCCTCGGCCCGTGGGATGTCCAGCGCCTTCAGGCAGGCGGCCTTGAGGTCGTTGTCGAGGGCGGCCACCGGGGCATCGCCCACCACGTCCTGCGGGCCCTGTACGGGATAGGCGGCGACCGGCGTGCCGCAGGCCAGCGCTTCCAGCACCACAAGGCCGAACGTATCGGTCTTACTGGGGAAGACGAACACGTCGCTTGCCGTATAGGCGCGGACGAGGTCTTCGCCCGTCTTCATGCCGAGGAAATGTGCGCCGATATATTTGCGTTCGAGCTGGGCGCGCGCAGGCCCATCGCCCACCACGACTTTGCTTCCGGGAAGATCGAGCGAGAGAAACGCCTCGATGTTCTTCTCGACCGATACACGTCCGACATAGAGCCAGATGGGTTTGGGGAAGGGCAGCGTCGCATCCGCGACGGGATGGAATTTTTCGACATCCACACCGCGCGACCAGATGGCCGTGTTGGTGAAACCGTGCGATTCCAGCTCGCGTTTAAGCGATTGGGTCGCCACCATCATCGTGTGCGCAGGGCCGTGAAACCAGCGCAGCAGGCTGTAAACCAGCGATTTCGGCACAAAGGGAAAACGCACATTCACATATTCGGGAAAGCGCGAATGGAACGCAGTGGTGAAGGCAAGCTTGCGATCCACGCAGATGTTGCGCGCGGCCAGCCCCAGCGTTCCTTCGGTGGCGATGTGGATGTTGTCCGGCTTGTAGTCGTCGATCAATTTTTCCAGCGCACGACGCGGCAGGATCGACAGCCGGATTTCGTTATAGGTTGGGAGCGGCACGCTGAGGCGGCCTTCCGGAGTGGCATAGCGCACGTCGTGGCCCGCCAGTCGCAGTTCCTGACCCAGCACCTCAAGCGTGCGCACGACGCCGTTGATCTGGGGCGCCCAGGCATCGGTGACGATCAGGATTTTCAGGGTATGGGCCTCGGTTGGCGCGCCCGTAAGACGCAGGTGGAGAATCGTCCGGCTCCCTTCATCTAGGGCCACCGTTGAGCGGCTTTCAATCCGCGGGGTGGCGGCTGAGTCGGAACTCTGTCTCAGGCACGCGACAATCTCGTGATTTCTGCACTGCAAAAAGAGCAGAACGTCTATTTTTTGGGCGGAAAACTCGGCAATTCTCCTTATATATCATAGGCTTTTATGCGGCAGACGGGCGCAGATAAGCCTCGTCGGAGTGCTTGATTTCGCAACTGCAATCTGATTTATTGTTGCAGCGCGGCATTGCGAACTTCGTTTGCGATACCGCCGCCCTTCCTGGGCGTTTCCTCCCTGAACTTGGCCGCTCCGCCCCCCGGAGCGGCCATTTTTCTTTTGGAACAGGCGCTTTGCCCGGTTGACTCCAATGTTAGCCCGGTGACCATGCGGGCCATCACATGGAGGCTGGCAACGTGAAATACGCCATCGATTTTCGGTATTTGCCCAAAGGGGCTGAGAAGCCCATCGACAACACCAATCCGGTGGATGTTCAGGTTGACGAGACCCAGTTCGCGTTGATTCCTGCGGTCGGCGATCTCGTCGACATGCCGGGCGAAGGCCCCACCTTGCGCAACGTGCCGCTGAAGGGCCGCGTGCGCAGCCGAATGTTCCGCTACGTGCTGGGCTTCTGCTACATCACGATCGTCGTTGAAGATTCAGACGACAGCTGGTCGAAGGCCGGAAAAAACTAATTATTCCGCTGCAAGCGGCGTTGCGCGCGGAAGGCCGATCGACGACAGATCGGTCGAGAGCAAAGTGCGCAACGCATCGCCCACGCGCGCGCGCAACGCATCGAAATTCGCATTCGGCAGAATGCGCTCTTCATCGAGATAGAGCGCGCGGTTGATTTCGATCTGCAATGCCTGAACAGGCCCGCCGCGCCGACCGTGGATGTGGGTGGTGTGGCCGCCTGCATAAGGCGCGTTGCGCGCCACCGAAAAGCCGCGCGTTTCGAACGCATGCTCGGCAAGGCGCGTGAGCAGCGGCATCGACGAAACCCCGTAACGATCGCCCACGATCACATCGGGTACTGCGGCCGCCGACGGCATGGAATGGCAATCGATCAGGATGGCGAACCCAAATGTCTCGCGCGTTTCGGCGATCAGTTTTGCCAGCATATCGTGATACGGCCGATAAAGTTTCGCCATGCGCAATTCGGCTTCTGCGGGCGAAAGCTTTTCGCGATAGATCTCCGCACCATCGCGCACCACGCGCGGAATGACGCCCAAACCCGCCGTCACGCGCGGGCTTTGCGAATCCACCGCGAAGGGCAATGCGCCCGCGAACATCGTGTTGTCGAATTCGGAGGGCGCACGATTGGCATCCAGAAACGCGCGCGGAAAACGCGCGGCCAATAGGGGCGCGCCCAATTCCACGACGCATGCGAAAATATCGTCGATAAAGGCGTCTTCCGAACGGCGCAGCGCCAGCGGGGTCAACCGGCTTCTGGCGATGAAACTTGCAGGATAATGCCGGCCCGAATGGGGCGAGGCGAAAACGAAGGGCCCGGTCTGCTTCTTCGGGCGCGTGACGGTGAACGGTTCCGCGAACAGCGCAGCGATATCTGCGTCGACGTCTTTGTGACCAGCTTCGAGACGCGCCATGTCCTCTTTCCGAACGCCGCTCTTCGCAAATCAACGAACGGCCGACCGAAATTGGATCATCGAATGCGCGGACGGATCAAGCATTATAGTCCGGATTCCAGGCCCCAATGATGATCGTAGCCGAACCAGACGTTGAACTTGCAGACATCCGGCAACCCGCCGTCATGATCGGGCGGGCAGGGGCAGGGCGGCGGCGGACCCCATGGCCTCGGCCCCATGTCGTAGGCCTTGCCATAACCATCGTGCCAGATGTGGCGGCGCGGCGCTGGAGGCGGCGGCGGCGGGGATGCCGGGACGTATTCTTCCTCGTAATAGCGCGGTTCTTCGCGATGTTTGCGCTGGTGATGTTTGGCCGGTTTGTAGGCCGCTTTGGTGACCGCGGCCTTGGCCGGCGGGCAGTGATCCGGCGCCCCAACTGCCACCGAAAGCGGCAGGGCAACCGCCGCCGCAGCAATCATCCACAGGAGCTTCATCTGGCCCTCCGGGCGCACCGAAACGGCACAGTATTTCCGGCTCGCGGGCTTTAGGGAATGCTGTATTTTAAGGATTGGTTAACCATTTGGCGGCGGCACATCTCCTGCATTTACCAGCGGGAACGGCTGCATTAAACGACTCGCTGGGTAGGGGTTCTGCGTCATGGCACATATTCTTCTGGCGGAAGACGACGAGGCGCTTCGGCGGTTCCTGGCGGCGGCCCTCGTCAAGGCGGGCCATGTGGTTGCCGATTTCGGCGACGGCGATTCCGCCCACGACTGCCTGAGGGCCCACCGTTTCGACATTCTGGTGACCGACATCGTGATGCCCGGCATGGACGGCATCGAACTCGCCAAGCGCGCGGCCGAAGCCGACAGCGGTCTCAAGATCATGTTCATCACGGGTTTCGCGGCCGTGGCCCTTCACCCTTCGAGCCAGGCCCCCAAACAGGCCAAAGTGCTGTCCAAGCCCTTCCACCTGCGCGAGATCGTGGCCGAAGTCGAACGGATGATCGCCGCCTGAAACCACGCTTGTCGTAACGCCCCCCGGCAGCTATACGACGCCTCCCAAGTCCAGGGGCGCGTAGCTCAGCGGGAGAGCACTACCTTGACATGGTAGGGGTCACAGGTTCGATCCCTGTCGCGCCCACCACTATTTTTAATGACTTAGTTCGCTCGATGACCCTCTTTCGACGTTGGATTGGCGTCGACTTGAGAATTCCTTGAGAAAACAACTTCCGATTTCTGACACTGCGTTGCATCGCTTCGAACCACGAGTCGATCGCAGCTGCCGCATTCTTGAGATATTCCGGATCCCACTCTCCGTATCCGACGTCTTGGCCTGTTGTCCCGCCCAAAGCGCGGGACACACCCTGGAGAAGTTGTCTACCAAGGTCAGAACCCAAAGCCGCGTACCGTCGAAGAGCTGATCGTACATCCAGTCCATCGACCAACAATCGTTGGGTGCCACCGCCGCCATCCGATCATCCCGAAGCTTTGCCATGACCCTTCGCCGAGGCGGATGATGCCGCATTTGCAGCCCTTCCAGCCGGTAGAGCCGATACACCCACGTTCGGCCCGCAGACCAGCCTTCCCGGTTCAACAAGATATGGATTCGCCGATAGCCGCATCGGACATGCGTCTCTGCAATCTCACGAATGCGCTTGCGAAGCAGGGCCTGCTCAGGGCGCCTCGATCGATACAGGTACATCAATCGATGAAGGTCCAGCATGCGGCAGGCCCGCCGCGTCCCGATACGGAAGACGGTGCGGACATGATCCACCAATTCCCGTTCCTGAGCAGGCCTCAAACTTTTTTTCGCAAGACCTCCTGGAGCATCTTCTTGTCCAGGCTCAGATCCGATACCAGCCGTCGCAGCCGGGCATTCTCTTCCTCGAGGTGCGTCAGCTTGCGCACCTCCGACTGCATCAGACCGCCGTAACGGTCCCCATCGATAAAATGTTGTCCGATATCCCAAGCTTGCGGAACACATCCCCAACCGCCGTCCCCGTCTCCGCCTGCTGCAGCGCAAAGGCGATCTGCTGCTCACTGAATTTCGACTCTCCCGGTGCGGTCGAGCACGTGACCGCGACCCGCAATTTTCTTTCAAGTCGGGAGGCTCGAATGCGGGAGCACGTCTTCGAAGGCGCATTTTTTCGCTCCTTCATACACCCCATTGCCCTTGTGGCTTGTCGGAACAAGTGTGGTCCCCAGCTTGCGCCGCATCCAACGGCAGGGACAGGGATGACAAAGACAACGGACATGGATCGTGAACGCGCAAATTTGCGCGCGCCAAACGCGCGCATGAGCACGCCCGAATTGCGGGCTTGGTTTGTGCGTGAGGTCGTGCCCCTGGAGCCGGAATTGATGCAATACCTCCAGCACAACTGGCGCAACCGCAGCGACATCGCCGATCTGCGCCAGGAGGTTTATGCCCGCGTGTTCGATGCCGCGCGCAGCGAACTGCCGCAGAAGACGCGCCAATTCGTCTTTGCCACCGCGCGCAATCTCCTCATCAATCGCGTGCTCCACGAACAGATCGTTCCCATCGAAGCGGTCGCCGATCTCGAAGCGCTCGACATCGCCAAGGATGCGCCGGACCCGGAGCGCAACGCTATCGCGCGCGAAGAACTGCGCCGTCTGCAGGCCGCCCTCGATGCGCTGCCGCCGCGCTGCCGCGAAGCGATCGTGCTGCGCAAAATCGAGAATCTTTCCGTCCGCGAAATCGTCGACCGCATGGGCGTGAGCGAGAACACGGTCAAGATGCATCTCGCCCATGGCGTGCGCGCCCTCACCGAAGCCCTTTATGGGCAAGCCTCGAACATCAGGGGGCAAAGATGAGCAACGACACGCAGGCCGCGGCACAGACCCTTTCGCACGACGCCATCGAACAACGCGCCGCCGAATTCCTGATCGCCCATCTTCACGATCCGGATTGGACGGCGCAGAAACAGGCCGAACTCGACGCCTGGCTTGCCGAGTCGGTAGATCACGAAGTCGCCTATCTGCGCCTGGAAGCCGGCTGGAACGGCGCGGACCGCCTTTCGATCCTGCGTGCCGCACCGCCTCTACCAGTGCGTTCGTCGCCGCGATTTGAAGGCAACAAACGCTTTCATGCCGCGGCTGTGGTGCTGCTTTGTGCGGGCATCGGGGGCGCGATCTATGCCACCGATAAGCAGCCGCAGGATCAGGTTTTCGCAACGCCGGTCGGTGGCCGCGAATCGATCACCCTGGCCGACGGTTCGCAGATCGAATTGAACACCAACACCGAACTGCGCCTGCCGCAGGGTTCGCGCCAGGCCGTGTTGGTGAAAGGTGAAGCGTATTTCCAGATCAAGCACGATCCCGCCAAGCCGTTCACGCTCGATGCAGGCGATCATCGCGTCATCGACCTTGGCACCAAATTCGTCGTCCGCCGCAAGGAAACAAGGCTGGAAGTGACACTCGTCGAAGGCAGTGCGCGGGTGGAAACGGCACCCGGCAGCGCACATCCGCAATCCGCCGTGCTCGCGCCCGGCGATGTCGCGGTTGCGACAAACGACGATTTGAAGGTCACGCGCAAACCCGCGGCCATGCTTGCCGATACGCTGAGCTGGCGCAGCGGGTTCGTAACCTTCCATCACACCACGCTGAGCCAGGCCGCGGCCGAACTCAACCGCTACAACAGCGAACAGATCGTCATCACCGACGATGCCGCAGCGCACCGCGTCTTCGGTGGGAAATTCCGCACCACGGATTCCGAACGCTTTGCAGATGTCGCAGGCACCGCACTCGGCCTGCATGTCGAACATCGCGGAAACGACATCGTGATTTCAGGGAAATGATCGCCGCACCAACCGCGGCATGAACCATCCATCGGGGGGAATATGACCAGATTGAATACATTGAAAGCCGTCTTGATCGCCGGCACCGCCATCGCAACGGTTGCGGGTGCGGCGCGCGCGGAGAATTTCAACATACCCGCGGGCGATCTGAAAGCGGCACTCGATTCCTACATGTCGCAATCGGGTGTCGAATTGATCTACCCCGAAGACCAAATGGGTGGATCTCATACGCGGGGCGTCAATGGCTCGCTCAACGCCGAGGAAGCGTTGACTCGCATCCTCAAAGGCACGGGTTTCTCGATCCACCATGAATCGGGCGCCATCGCGGTGGTGCGCGATCGCGCGTCGAGCAACACGGCCGCCGACATATCGCCGATACAGCTTGCGCAAGCCTCGACCGTATCGCGCGCTTCGGTGGAAACGGTGACCGTCACCTCGTCGAAGCTCGGCGGCGCGGATGTGCAGAGCGTTCCCATCGCCATCACCGCGATGAGCCAGGAACAGCTCACCGCCACGCAAACCGCCGGCGGACCGGATTTGGTGAAGAACGTCCCCAACCTGACGTTCTCCAAAACCAATTTTACCGGCTACAACATCCAGATTCGCGGTATCGGCACACAAGCGATCTCAGTCACCACCGATCCTGCCGTCGCCGTCTCGTTCAACGACATTCCCTTTCTGCGCAACCATTTCTTCGAGCAGGAATTCTTCGACGTTAGCCAAGTCGAAGTTCTGCGCGGCCCGCAAGGCACGCTTTATGGACGCAACGCGACCTCCGGTGTGGTGAACCTCATTTCCGCGAGGCCGACCGACCATTGGGAAGCGATGGCATCGGTCGATGTCGGAAACTATAACAACCGTCGTCTCGAAGGCATGCTCAACGTGCCGGTGCTGGACGACAAGATCGACCTGCGCGTCGCCGGCGAGTGGACCAAGCGTGATGGATATTCGTTCAACGAACAGACCAACAAGCCGATAGATGGCCGCGATCTCTGGTCGAGCCGCGTTTCGCTCCAGGTGAAGCCGATCGACCGCGTCACCGCGAATTTCGTCTGGGAGCATTTCGACGAAAACGACGACCGCGAACGTTCCACCAAGCAGCTTTGTCAGAAAGACACCGCGCCTGCCGTCGTGGACGGCCCCACGGGTCCGCAAACGCCCGACGGCGATAATTACGGCAGCATCTGGCTGGAACAGGGCTGCAAGATGACATCGCTTTACGCGTCCACGGCCTATCAAACGCCGAATGCGAGCGCGGTGCCCTTCATTGCCGCATTGCAGCGGTTCAGCCAATATCTGACGCCGCAATCCGATCCTTATGCCGGCGTCACCCAATCGCCCGATCTGCGCGTGACGGATTCGCTCATCGATCCGCATTATGCGGCGAAGAACGATGTGTACGAACTCAATATCGACGTCAATGTGACGCCGGAACTGACGCTGACTTCGCAGACCGCCTATAACCAGGATCATCTTTATTCGACTGAGGATTTCAACCGCTACAACACCGCGCCGGACCTGTTTCAGGATCCGGGCGGACAAACCTTTGTCGGCCAGGATCACGAATATTGCGATCCGCAACTCGGCTGTTCCAGCCGCCTTGTGGGGCAGGATGTATCGCGCGAACACGCGCACCAGTTTTATCAGGAAGTCCGTCTGGCTTCGAATTTCGAAGGTCCGCTCAATTTCGTCGCCGGCGGCAACTATCTGAAGTATTCGACGCTCGAAGATTATTTTGTAATGTCGAACGCCATTTCGCTCGCGGCAGAACATTTCAATCATCAGTTCCGGGGCGGCGATGCGCCCGACGACGCATTGCACATTCCCTTCGACGGGACCATGGCCAACAGCTGCGGACCGCAATTGGGAACAGACGATTTGCTCCAGCACGGAATACTTGGTCTGGGTTGCGCTTACGTAGATCCCAATCCGCTGGAAGAGGTCGATGGCAATGGCCACAACTATTTCCGCAGCCAGAATCCCTATCGCCTGAGTTCATGGGCGATTTTCGGAGAGGCTTATTATCAAATCGCGCCGGATGTGAAACTGACCGGCGGCCTGCGTTTCACCGACGACCGCAAGAGCTTCGATCTCTATCCGAGCTGGACCTTGGTGCTGGGCAAATTCTACCCCTATAAGGGGACTGTCGATCAGGAATGGCAGGAAGTTACCGGCCGTGCGGTCGTCAACTGGACGCCGAAACTCGATTTCACCGACCAGACGCTGGTCTATGCTTCCTTTGCGCACGGCTACAAGGGCGGCGGCGCCAATCCGCCGGGCGTCGTGGTTATTCCCACCGGCCTGCCGGGTGTTCCCGCCACCTCGCCGAGCAACCAGACACATCCTTTGACATTCGAACCCGAATTCAACAACGCATTCGAACTTGGCACCAAGAACAGCCTGCTTGACGGAGCGATGACGCTGAATGGCGACATCTTCCTCTACAAATACAAGAACTATCAGATCTCGCAGATTGTCGATCGCACGTCGGTCAACCTGAACTTCGACGCCACGGTGAAGGGCGCAGAACTCGAATCGACTTGGGAGCCGATTCCCGGTCTGCGCTTCAACATGGCGGCGGGCTATGAAAATGCCACGCTCAATAGCGGTTCTCACGCCATCGACCTGATGGATCGCACCGCCGGACATTCGGATTGGATGGTGGTCAAGCCCTTCATCACGCAGACCTCGAACTGCATTCTGCCAAGAGACGTGGTCAACGAACTCCTGTCCGGCAATTCCTTCTTCGGTTCGGGCGCCATCGTGACGGCCTGTTATCTGGCCTATACGCCTCGCTTCGATCCCGGCTCGAATGCGCAAGGCTATTCCGATCCCGTTACCGATGTGGCCTATGTTGCCAATCCCGTCGACTATCCCGGTTACGCAGGTTTTGATCCACAGGCCGCACCGAATATGGGCGAGGGCTTCGACAAGAACATCAGCGGCAATCAGCTTCCCAACGCGCCGCACTTCACGCTGTCGATGGGCGCACAGTACTCCATGCCGCTGTCCGATGTCTGGGCGAGCACGTTGCGCGGCGACTTCTATTATCAAACGGACTCTTACGCCCGTGTCTTCAACGACCGGCCGTATGACGAGATCCATGGCTACACCAACCTGAACTTCGCCCTGATCTTCACCAACCAGGATGGCTGGCAGGCGATGGCCTATGTCAAGAATGTGTTGGATACGACGGCCATTACCGGCGCGTTCCTCAACTCCGACGATGCGGCGCTGACCACCAACGTCTTCGTCACCGACCCGCGTCTCTTCGGCATCCGTGTGACCAAGAACTGGTAGGTCCGACCCCAAACGGTCCTCCCGGCGGGCGGCGGAGAAATCTGCCGCCCTTTTTCTTTGTCGCACCGCTCGCCGTCACAAACTGAAACAAACCTGCACGATTCCGAAATCGGCGGTGCACCAGGCGCGCCTAGCGTCGAGGCTGGCCGGGTTGGCGCGGTGGCGCTGTCTTCCCGGCTTGCGGATCGTGGAGTGGTGCGTCTTGGTTGGAAAGGTTCTGGCTGTCTGCGCGGCCGCATGGTTGTTGCAAATGTCGTCGCTTATGGCCGATGAGGAATCGCAGCGGCTCACACTCTCCGCGACCAATGTGATGGATGTGCTGTCCAACACGCGCGGCGGCCTGCACGCGGGCACGCGCGCGCCGGACAGGCTTGATCTCGTTGCCGCCTATGCGGGCGATGCCGATGGTTTCCCGGGATGGCGTGTGCTCATCGGCGTACAGGCGACAGACGCAACCAATTTCAACAGCGCCCTCACAGGCAGCCTGCAAGGCATTTCGAGCCTCGATGGTCCGGTTGGTTTGCGTCTCGCAAACGCATGGATTTCAAAGGATTTTGAAGGCATCGCCGGGCTCAAGGCCGGCATCGTCGATCTCAACAGCGAGTTCGACGTGCAGCAAACGGGCGCGCTGTTTCTCAATCCCTCGCATGGCATCGGTCCGGATTTCTCGCAATCGGGCCGTAACGGTCCGTCGATTTTTCCATCGACCGGATTGGGCATCGTCGGCTGGTGGTTGCCCGGCGATCATTGGGAATTGAAAAGCGGCGTCTTCGAAGATACGCCCGGCAATCCCGATCACCTGGGCCGCACCGAATTGTCGCTATCGAATGACGATGGCGCTCTGCTGGCGTTCGAACTGCGCAACCGCCCGTCTCCCGACTGGGCGCTCGGCATCGGTGGCTGGCTTTATACAGCCGCGTTCGAAACGCTGGACACAACGCACGCCGCACATGGCAATGGCGGCGTCTATGCCATCGCAGACGGAAAACTCTATTCGGAAGATGCCCAATCTGATCGTGGCCTGAACGGTTGGATTCGTACCGGTTTCGCCAATGACGCGATCAACCTGGTGGCGTTCTATCTGGGCGGCGGTATCGTCTATACCGGCATCGGCGAGCGCGACAACGATCAGCTCGGTTTCGCCTTGGCTCGCGCCCAGTTGGGCAACGATGCTCGCCACCTCTCGCCCATTCCGCTTGCACGAGCCGAAACCGTCTTCGAAGCAACTTACAATCTGGTGCTGGGCGAAAACCTCGCCATCCAGCCGGACTTGCAATATGTGCTGTCGCCGGGTGCCGACAAATCGCTGCGCAACGCCCTGGTCGCAGGCGTTCGCATCACAACGTCGCTACACAATTAGGACGCGCGTTTGGTCACGCGCACGGCGAAGATATAGCCGCCATTGCGCACCGTCTTGATGAATGACGGGTTCTTGGCGTCGTCGCCGAGTTTCTTGCGCAGGCGCCCGATGCAAACGTCGATGCTGCGGTCGAAGGCGGGCGTATCGTTGCTGTGGCAGGCATCCATGATCTGGTCGCGGCTCAACACGCGGCCCGCGCGGCTGACAAGCGTTTCCAGCAGTTTGAACTCACCACTGGTCAACGTCACGCTCTGGTCGTGCGCGCCGGAAAGCCGCTGCGCCGTCACGTCCAGGGCCCAGTCGCCGAACAAATAAAGTGTGTGGCCGTCTTCGGCAGGCGCCGTTTCTTTACGATGGCCCCGGCGCAAAACGCTGCGCACCCGCGCCAGCACTTCGCGCGGCTCGAACGGCTTGGTCACATAATCGTCCGCGCCGATCTCGAGCCCCACCACGCGGTCGGCAAGATCGCCGCGACCGCTGACGATGATGATGCCCACGTCGGAACGCCGGCGGATCTGTTGCGTGATGGTCAGCCCGTCCACATCCGGCAGGCCCACATCGAGGATCACGAGATCGACCTGCTTTTCGCTCATCACGCCGTCGATTTCCGCACCGCTGGAAAGCGCGGTCACGCGATAGCCGTCTTGCGACAGGCAGCGTTCAAGGATCGCACGCACGTCCGGATCGTCTTCGACGATGGCTACATGTTTGGACATGTACGAAAAAGCCCCGGCCCCGACACGTTTTGCAACCGCAAGACATAGTCGGAAATGGTTACGAAAAACCTAGGCTACGAATAAGGCCCATTTTATCGGCATTCCGGATAGGGCGGGGTTGCTCCTTTTCCGGCTCCAGCCGATGCCCCGCCCGCCCCCGGAAGAGGGGCAAAAGCGCCCCGACACGTTCGGAAACAAATCGACAAGTCCCCGAAATCGGGGCGCTGCGGTCGAACCGTAGACATCAGGCGTTCAATTGGAGAAAACCATGAACTGGCTCAACAACCTCACGATCAGGTCCAAGATCGTCGGCGCCTTCGCGCTGGTCCTCATCGTCACCTCCGCTCTCGGCGCGTTCGCCATCCAGCGCCTGTCGCTGGTCAACGGCAGCACGGTCGAGATCGCAGATAACTATCTCACCGCGCAAACCCAGCTTGGTATCATCAACGGCTCGGCCATGCGTTTCCGCCAGCTTGAGGCAGCTCATATTTTTGCCGCCACGCCGGAAGCCAAGGCAAAAGAAGAAACTACGCTGGCATCGGTTCTGGGCGAGGTGGACAAGGCGTGGTCGGTCTATGCGCCCACGATCGATGCGGGCGAAGAACGCGCGCTTGCCGATCAACTGACGCCGGACTGGAAGCACTATCTCGAACTGCATGAGCAGCTTCTAGAGTTGTCGCGCAAGGGCAATGCGAAGGAAGCACAGGCGTTCTACGTCGGCGACATGCGCAAGACCTTCAACGCCTACTACGACACGTTGCACGCGCTCATCAATCACCAGATCAAGGGCGGCAAGGCCGAAGCGCGGAGCGCTGCGTCCACCTATACGTCCGCTTGGGATTGGATCGTGGCAATGATCGTGCTGGCCGTGGTGCTGTGCCTGGCCGCCGGTTACTTCATTGTCTCGGGCGTTTCCAAGCCGATCCTGCGCATGACGGGCTCCATGGGCCGTCTTGCCCAGCACGATCTGACGGCGGAGATCGAAGGCCTCGGCCGCAAGGACGAGATCGGGCAGATGGCCTCTGCCGTGCAGGTCTTCAAGGACAGCATGATCGAAGCCGATCGCCTGAAAACCGAACAGGAAGCCGAACAGCGCAAGACCGAAGCCAAGAGCCAGCGTCTGGCCCAGCTCTCGCGTGAGTTCGAATCCAATGTCGGCAGCATCGTGCAATCGGTGGCAAGCCAGGCTGGCCAGATGGAAGCCTCGGCCAAATCGCTGAACGGCACGGCCACCGAAACCACGCAACAGGCAAGTGCAGTGGCGGCAGCCTCCGAACAGAGCGCCTCCAACGTGCAGACGGTTGCCTCGGCGACGGAAGAACTTTCGTCTTCCATCTCCGAGATCGGCCGTCAAGTCAGCCATTCCAGCAAGATCGCGGCGAGCGCCGTGTCCGAAGCCGGCAAGGCGAACGACATGGTGCAGGGCCTTGTCAGCGCGTCGCAGAAGATCGGCGAGATCGTCGCCCTCATCAACGACATCGCCGATCAGACGAACCTGCTGGCGCTGAACGCCACCATCGAAGCCGCGCGTGCCGGAGAAGCGGGCAAGGGCTTCGCGGTGGTTGCCGCCGAGGTGAAGAACCTCGCCACGCAGACTGCCAAAGCGACCGAAGACATCAGCACGCAGATCCTGGGCGTGCAGGGCGCGACGCAGAACGCGGTGGAAGCCATCGGCTCCATCGGCAGGACGATCGGCGAGATCGACACCATCGCCACGGCAATTGCCGCTGCGGTGGAAGAGCAGGGCGCGGCGACCCAGGAAATCGCGCGCAATGTCGAAGAAGTGGCCAAAGGTTCGCAGGAAGTTTCTGCGAACATCTCCAGCGTCACCGAAGCCGCCAACGGCACGGGTGCTGCTGCCGGTCAGGTGCTGGTCGCTGCGCAATCGCTGACGGAACAATCCACCCAGCTGAACAAGCTGGTGGGTCAGTTCCTGGCGGATGTGAAAGCGGCCTGACGAGAAACGGGAACAAGCCGCCCGCACGCGGCCATTCAAGAGCCACACACTGGAAGTTGGCCTTGCGACCGGCGGCTTGTTCCCGCCCCCGACAAACGCCTCGCAACAACGGACCAAGACAATGGTTGATGCGCTTGCCAATGCCACGACGCCGGATGCGGATGCTGCCTCCTTCGTCACCTTCTTCGTGGCCGGACAATTGTTCGGCGTCCCCGTGATGCGGGTGCAGGACATTCTGACACCGGATGCGATTGCCCCGGTTCCGGGCGGTCCCACCGAAGTGCGCGGCCTCATCAATCTGCGCGGCCGCATTGTGACGGTGATCGACATGCGCACGCGGCTTTCCATGCAAAAGGCCGAAACCGCGCGCGGCATGTGCGTGACGGTGGAAAGCGAAGGCGATGCTTACACGCTGTTCGTGGACAAGGTGGGCGATGTGGTGACGCTGGGCCGGGATCTGCGCGAAGCCAATCCCGCAACGCTCGATGGCGAATGGCGCGATGTCGCCGACGCCGTGTTCCGCACTGACCATGGCCTGCTGGTGGCGCTCGACGTCGACCGCCTGCTCACCATCCGCGGCCGCGCCTAAAGGAGACAACAATGGACGATCTTCTGCGCGAATTCCTCACCGAGACCGCCGAAAGCCTCGCCGTGCTCGACGTCGAGCTGGTACGCTTCGAACGCGAATCCTCGGATGCCACCATCCTCGGCAACATCTTCCGCTTGATGCACACCATCAAGGGAACGTGCGGGTTTCTGGGCCTGCCGCGCTTGGGTGCGGTTGCTCATGCGGGCGAAAACGTTCTCGGCAAATTCCGCGATGGCGAACTGTCGGTCACGCCCAACGCCGTGACCCTAATCCTGAAAGCAATCGATCAGATCCGCGTGCTGCTCGCAGAAATGGAATCCACCGGCGCCGAACCCGCTGGCAGCGACGAAGAATTGATCTCCGAAATCAACGCGCTCGCCACGGGCGCCATGCCGCCCGCGAAGGCGGAGTCACCCGCCTTCAACGACGAAGGCTTTCCCGTCGCCGCCGAATTATTGGCCGAAGTGGCCGAGGCTCTGAAAAACGAGCCTGCGCCTGCGCCGCAAAGGATTCCTGCACCCGAACCGAAGCAGCCGGTTGCCCAGAAAGAGGCAACCGATCCCAAAGAGCCCGCGCTTGCGTCCTCCTCCATCCGCGTGAACGTGGACACCATCGAAAACCTGATGACGCTCATCAGCGAACTGGTGCTCACCCGCAACCAGCTTCTGCAATTGCAGCGCGCGCAGAAGGGCAGCGAGTTCAAGGTACCGCTGCAACGCCTGAGCCACATCACGTCGGATCTGCAGGACGGCGTCACCCGTATGCGCATGCAGCCCATCGGCAATGCCTGGGCAAAGCTGCCGCGCATCGTGCGCGATCTGGCCGTCGAGACGGGCAAGAAGATCGACCTGCTGATGCAGGGCGCGGAAACGGAACTGGATCGTCAGGTCCTGGAAATGATCAAGGATCCGCTCACCCACATGGTGCGCAACTCCGCCGATCACGGCATCGAGGACGGCCGCACACGCGCCAGCGCCGGAAAGCCCGAAACCGGCACCATCACGCTCGATGCCTATCACGAAAGCGGCCACATCTTCATCCGCATCGCCGATGACGGCCGTGGTCTGGACGTGGACCGCATCCGCAAGAAAGCCATTTCCAACGGCTTGATCAGCGAAACCGAAATCGCCGGCATGAGCGAACAGCAGGTGCTGCAATTCATTTTCCGCCCCGGTTTCTCGACCGCCGAAAAGGTGACCAGCGTTTCCGGCCGCGGCGTCGGCATGGATGTGGTGCGCACCAATATCGAACGCATCGGCGGCACCATAGAACTCAATTCGGTCGCCGGTCACGGTACGACCTTCCTCATCAAGATTCCGCTGACGCTTGCCATCGTCTCGGCCTTGATCGTGGAAGTGTCGGGCCAGCGTTTCGCCATCCCGCAGCTCAATGTCATCGAACTCGTCGGCATGTCCGACAGTGCGGGCGCGCGCATCGAAACCATCAACACCTCGCCGGTGTTGCGCCTGCGCGACCGTCTCCTGCCGCTCGTTTCCCTGCGCACGCTGCTCGGTCTCGAAGCATCGGCCAAGGCGCAGGATCGTTTTGTGATCGTGGCGCAGGTCGGCGCCACCACCTTCGGCATCATCGTGGACCGCGTGTTCGACACCGAAGAAATCGTGGTCAAACCGCTCGCACCTGTCCTGCGGGGCACGCGGTTCTATGCCGGCAACACCATATTGGGCGACGGCAGCGTCATCATGATCCTCGACCCCACCGGTGTTTCGGTCGGCGCGGGCCAGAGCGATCACGAAGCGCAGAAAAACGATGCCGTCAACACGCTGGACGGCGATCAATCCTCGTTCCTGCTGTTCCGCGCGGGCAGCAGCGAATTGAAAGCCGTGCCGCTGGAACTGGTGGCGCGCATCGAAAGCCTGAAAGTCGCTTCTATCGAACATGTCGGCGGCCGCCGCGTGGTGCAGTATCGCGAAAAGCTGATGCCGCTCGTGCCGTTCGACGCGATGCAGGAATGGAAAGCGTCCGGCCAGCAACCTGTCCTGGTCTTCAGCGACCGCGACCGTTCCATGGGCCTCGCCGTGGACGAGATCGTGGACATCGTGCGCGATCGCATGGCCGTCGAACTCTCCGGCGAACGGGCGGGCCTCCTTGGCAGCGCGGTGATCGGCGGCAAGGCCGTCGATGTCGTGGACATCGGCTATTTCCTCACCCAGGCGTTCACAGACTGGTTCGATGGCGAGGAAGGCAAAGGCACCAACCGCCGTGCGTTGGTGGTGGACGACAGCCCCTTCTATCGCAACCTGATCGCACCGCTTCTTTCCGCTGCCAACTGGCAGGTGACGACGGCTGCCGATGGTGCGGAAGCATTGAAACTGCGCGACAGCGGCCACCAGTTCGACATCATCATCTCCGACATCGAAATGCCGAACCTCGACGGTCTTGCGCTTGCGGGCGAAATCCGCGGCGATGCGCGCTGGCAGAAGACGCCGCTGATCGCGCTGTCCTCCCACGCCGAAGAAGACGATGTCGATGCGGGCCGCGCCGCAGGTTTCGACGAATACCTGCCCAAATCCGATCAGGCGCGCCTGCCCGATAATCTCGTGCGCGCAATCCGTGCCGTGACCGCCCGAAACGCCGAACCCCTGCGGAGAGCTTCATGACCAACCAAATCGAAATACCCTTCGGCGCGGATATCGAGAAATCGCTCGATCTCGCGGCCCTGCCGAAACTCTGCCTGGTGGTGGACGATTCCAAAACCATCCGCCGCTTCACCATGCAGATATTGGAAAGCCTGAACTTCATCGTCGCCGAAGCCGAAAACGGCCGCGACGCGGTGGAAACCTGCCGCGAAGTCTCGCCAGATCTCGTCCTGCTCGATTGGAACATGCCGGAGATGGACGGCATCACCTGCCTGCGTGCGCTGCGCGCCATGACGCTCAACCCGCGTCCCGTGATCGTGATGTGCACCACCGAGAACGGCATGCCGAAAATCCGCGAAGCGCTCGAGTGCGGCGCGGACGAATACATCATGAAACCGTTCGACCGCGACGTGCTGTTCGACAAGCTGGTGCAACTCGAACTTGCCGAAAGGCCCTGATCCCGTGAACGCCCCGCTCACCGATACGCGCATCAATGTGATGGTCGTGGACGATTCCGCGGTTGTGCGCGGCTTCATCGTGCGCATGCTCGAAAGCGATCCGCGCATCGCGGTCGCTGCCACCTGCAGCAACGGCCAGATGGCAATCGCCCAGGCCGCGCGCCGCGCGCTCGACGTGATCGTGCTCGACATCGAAATGCCGGTGATGAGCGGGCTTGAAGCACTGCCCAAACTTCTCGGCGTCAACCCCAACGCAAGAATCGTGATGGCTTCCACGCTGACCCAGCGCAATGCCGCGATCAGCCTCGAGGCACTGGCACTCGGCGCGACGGACTACATCGCCAAACCAGTCTCGAACAAGCTGAGCGCCGCCGAAGATTTCCGCCGCGAACTGATCGAGAAGGTGGTGACGCTCGGCACCCATCGCAAACCGGCGCTGCAACAACAGCGCCCCGGAATCGTGCCCGCGAAGAAAGCCGCAGCCGTCGCGTTGCGCGTGGTGAAACCTTCGCGGCCCAAAATCATCGCCATCGGAAGCTCCACCGGCGGCCCGCAGGCGCTGCTCACCTTGTTGCGCGATCTGCCACCCGGCGTCGATTGCCCTATCGTCATCACCCAGCACATGCCAGCCACATTCACCACCGTTTTGGCGCAGCACATCGCGCGCGCCGCCGGGCGGCCTTGCAGAGAAGCTGCACAAGGCGCGGAAATCCGCCCGGGCGAAATTGCGCTCGCGCCCGGAGATTTTCATTTCGAAGTGGCCAGAAGCGGCGGCGCCTGCTTGGCGCTGATCTCGCAAACACCGCCCGAAAATTTCTGCCGGCCCGCCGTCGATCCCCTGTTTCGCAGCGTCGCCAAAGCCTACGGCAGCGATGCCTGCGGTATCGTTCTCACTGGCATGGGCGGCGATGGTTGCGCGGGTGCGCGCGAATTGGTTGCCGCCGGCGCGCCGCTCATCGCGCAGGACGAAGCCACCAGTGTCGTCTGGGGCATGCCCGGTGCGGTCGCGCAGGCGGGACTTTGCTCCGCCATCCTTCCGCTTTCTTCCATCGCAAACCACCTCGCCAACCTTTTCGGGAGCGCGAAATGACACCCACAGATTTCGCGTTCATCGCAGCGTTCCTGAAGGAACGCTCCGGCCTCATCATCACGCCGGATAAAACCTATCTGCTGGAAGCCCGCCTGGTTCCACTCGGCCGCAAATACAACTTGGCCGGTCTTTCCGCTCTCATCGATGCGTTGAAGACCGGCACACAGACGAAGCTGGCGGACGAAGTGGTCGATGCCATGACCACCAATGAGACATCGTTCTTCCGCGACAAGAATCCGTTCGATCAATTGCGCAAGACGATTATTCCGCAAATGATGGAGTTGCGCGGCGCAGCCAAATCCTTGCGCATCTGGAGTGCGGCCTGCTCGACAGGGCAGGAGCCCTATTCGCTGGCGATGATGTTGAAAGACGAATTCCCCGCGCTTGCCGCCTGGAAGATCGATATCGTCGCGACCGACATCTCTCCCAGCGTACTGGATCGTGCGCGGGAAGGCACGTACTCGACGTTCGAAGTGCAGCGCGGTCTGCCCATCCAGCTGCTCGTGCGCCATTTCGAACAGATCGGCGAGAACTGGCGCATCAAACCGGATTTGCGCCGCATGATCGATTTCCGCGCGGCCAATCTGCTCGCCGACATGAGCAATCTCGGCTTGTTCGACATCGTTCTGTGCCGCAACGTGCTGATCTATTTCGACCAGCCCACCAAATCGCGCATTCTCGAAGCCATCAGCCGCCGGCTCACCCCGCATGGCGCGCTCATCCTGGGCGGCGCGGAATCCGTGTTCGGCCTCAGCGATCGCCTCGGCAGTTTCCCGGGCCTGCGCGGTGTCTACTGCCGCGGCACGCCTGCCGTTCCTTCCAAATCCGTGGCGCCGCTCGCGCCCATACGCATCGCTTCATAGGAGACCGAAATGAGCTTCAACAAAAACATGCGCGTTCTCATCGTGGACGACTACACTACGATGTTGCGTATCATGCGCAACCTGTTGCGCCAGCTCGAAGTGATGAATGTCGACGAAGCGAGCAACGGCGAAGATGCCCTTGCCAAACTGCGCAAGGAACCGCCGGATCTTATCATTTCGGACTGGAACATGGCACCCATGACCGGTCTCGACCTGTTGCGCGAAGTGCGCGCCGATGCCAAATCGCGCCATATTCCCTTCATCATGGTGACGGCGGAAAGCAAGACCGAAAACGTCATCGCCGCCAAACAGGCGGGCGTTTCCAACTACATCGTCAAGCCCTTCAACGCGGAAACCCTGCGCGCGAAGATCGCAAGCGTTTGCGGAGTGGCGGCATAACATGTCGGCTCTCACACAATCCGCAGACCCGTTGCAGCTCGACAACGCGCACGATTATCTCGACCGCGTGATCCGGGAACTGCACGGCCTCGATACTGCCCGCAAGCATCCGCTTCTGGGCGTGCTGCAATATCTTTCCAATCACATCCGCAACACGCGCACCGAGATCGGCGCGCTACGCCCCGGCGAGCCGGAGGCGAGCATGCTTTCTTCCAGCGCCGACGAACTGGAAGAGATCGTCGCGGAAACCGCGCGCGCCGCCAACGAGATCATGGGTGCAGCCGAAACCATAGAAACGCTATGTGGCAAGGTTGATTCCGAAGCCTCCGATGTCCTTCTTTCCGCCGTCACCCGCATCTACGAGGCCAGTGCCTTCCAGGACATCACGGGCCAGCGCATCACCAAGGTCGTGCGCGCGCTCCAGCACATCGAGGAAAAACTCACAGCCCTGGTGGCCATCTGCGACGAAAGCATCGATGCCCCGCGCAAGGCCAAAACCGGGGACGAAAGCCTGCTCAACGGCCCGCAGCTCGCCAAGAACGCCAGCTCGCAGACCGACATCGACAAACTGTTCGATTCGCTGGGATAATGCGATGAGCGCGGCCTTGGCAAAAGAAGTGTTGGGAGACAGCACTTCCGAGGAAATCACAGACGCGGATCGGGATTCGCTGCACATCCTGCCGATCTCGATCCTGCCGGTGATGCACCCGATGCTGCGCCGCGCGCGGCTGGTGAAGAACGCGCGTCTCGATTCCGTGGTGGAATTCTTCAGCGGCATGGGCACGGGCAGCGGGCAATCCGAAATCTCTGCCGTCGCCAAGCTAGTCGCGCAGCAGGGCGAAGCTCACAAGGACGATTTCGAACTCCTGCGCCGCGTGGGCGACCTTTCGAGTTTCGATGTCTACTCCTTGCGCATTCTTTTGCGCGCCAACAACATCGCCATCGTCGATCACTCCGCGCTTTCGCTCTCGCCGTCGAAGGTGCGTTCGCTTTCGGCCTACATGTCCACCTTCACCCGCCCGCTGGTGAAAGAAATCTTCGGCATGGATGCGACCAATATCCAGCAATTCGGCGACATCATCGCGCTGTTCCACACGCCCAATGCCGGCGAAGTGCGCGAACGTCTTGCCGCCATGAGCCGGAAACTTGGCATCCCCGTCATGGGCATCCCGAAATTTCTGGAGGACTATGGCGACATCTTCATGTCGCTGTCCTATTACCGCCAGTGCCTCGATCACATCTCGCCGCAAATCCAGGTCTTCATGGATTCCATGCGCGACCTGCGCGGCAACTATCAGATGGCGCAGGACAAGAACCTGATGGTCGCCATCGACAAGATAGAAGAAGTCGTCAACAACCGCCTTGCCGCGATCACCGGCCGCTTGGAAAATTTCGAACGCAGCACGTCCGACATGTGGCGCGATCTCACCGCGGAACGCTTTCGCAAGATCGAGTCGCTGGTTTCCAGTTATCACACGGGCATAGGCGGCGTGCTCTGCGCCCTCAGCGTAAAGATGAATGCCTGGTCGCGCCTGTTTCCCAATCCGGTTGCCGGCGGGCCGGTGCGGCGCGCCGCCTTCATCATGTCCGACATGCGCCAGGGCATCGACCGCATTTGTTCCATCGAAGACGATGCGCCCATGCTTTCCGTGCTCGCCGATTGAGCCATGTTCGCCCTCACCCCATACCAACGTATGCCTCGCTCTATCCCCCTGAACGCGGGGCTTTGCGCTCGTGTCGTGTTAGGTATCCGTGGCTTGGTGGAGTGAGTGCGTGTTGTGGGTGTTCAGGGCTTGCGTTTTGTAGCCGACGACTGGCGCCTTCGCGGGGAAGCGCCAATGAAGAACCGCAATATAAAAGATAACGCCCCCCACCGGCCCTCCATTCTTCTGGCCCATTCCGAGCCGGAAGAAGCCAATTTCCTCGTCCGTTTTCTCCACCTCAGCGGCTACCACGTCACCCTTTGCTACGACGGCCATGAGGCGTTGTTGCGCGTGGCGGAACGCGACTATGACCTCGTCGTTACGGCGGTCATCCTGCCCGGCGTCGATGGGCTGGAACTGGTCCGCGTAATCAACGAACGCCTGCCCGGCCTGCCGGTTATCGTGCTATCCAAAAGCCACCTGGAAATCGACCGCATCTATCTGCGCCATGCCGAGCTGTTTGGCGCCGCGGCCACCTTCACTCAGCCCTTTGCACCCTCCGAACTGCTGCATGGCATCCGCGCGGTCTTGTCCCGCAAGGTAGCGGCCGCCCGCGCCTGACGCGATGGTTTGTCTGCGGTTCCGGGCCGTGGCAAAACAATCGGCAGGGGATTCGCATGCCGCCATCGGCCGAAAACGCTGTCGCGCCATACCGCAAATCGCGCGCGATCGACGCGCTCAACAGCATCGCGATCTTTGTCGGGATCGTCGTTCTCTTCTTCATCGACATCAGCCAGCCGCGTGGCGTGGTCGACGGCGTGGGCTATGCGGGCGTGGTAGCCTTGTGCGCGCGTTTCGGGCGCAGCGTGCTTTATGGTGTCGCCGCTCTTTCATCGGTCCTTATCGTGCTGGCGGCTTTCATCCTGCCCGATGCCGGCATTTCGGTGAGCGGCGAACTCGCCAACCGTTTCTTCGCACTGGTTTCGGTCTGGATCGTGGCAGTCGCATTCTCCCAGCGCTTCAACCTCGAACAGGTCGCTGCCGAGCGTGAAGCGGCACTGGGGCGGCATCGCGACGCGCTGCTCAAGATCGCCCATCGCGCGCTCCTCGGCACACTTCCGTTTAACGAGCGCATAGCCTGCGCCACTGAAGACGCCGCAAATGCGATCGATGTCGATCGTGTCGGAATTTTTCGGTTGGATGCGGACGGCGTGGCACGCTGTGTCGATCTCTTTCGCACCGATAAGAAGGTGCATGACACGGTCCCCGATTTTCCGGCCAATCGTGCCAACGAATATCTCACCACCATGAACCGCGAGCTGGTCGTCGCAGCTGACGATGTCAGGAATATTCCCTACATGGATGTCCGCCGTCCGATGTTCGATGCGCTCGATGTGCGCTCGCTCTTGACGGCGGGCGTTTTTCTGGAAGGCCGTATGGCGGGTGTCCTGTCCTTCGCGCGGCTGCACGAACCGCGCCCATGGACGGAAGAAGATATCGCGTTCGCACGCAGCCTTGCCGGGTTTGTGGCGCTGATCTTCCTGACCGAGCGAAATAGACAGACGCTGGATGCGCTGGACATGATGGGGGAGGGCATCGTCGCCACCGATCTGGGCGGACGTCTTTTCCATGCCAACCGCTTCGCGAAATCTTTGGCAGCGCTCGTGGCAGACAAAAAGCGCGTGGAAGAGGGCAGATGGCTGGAGTCCGATTTTCCTTCCTCTCCGGTTCCGCTTGAAGGCACCGAAGACACACAGGAAATCACCTTCGCGGGCCGCGAGCTTGAACTGCACCGTGTGGCCCTTCCCACCGGCGGCACGGTCACCCGCATCGCCGACAGGACATTGCGCAACGTGACGTTCCGCGAACGCGCCCGCCTTCAGGCGCAATTGCAACAGGCCGCCAAGATGGAAGCCATCGGCCAGTTGGCGGGTGGCGTCGCGCACGATTTCAACAACATCCTGGGTGCGATCACCGGCTTTGCCGGATTCCTGCAGCAGGATTTGCCTGCCGGGTCCGAGGAGCGCGGTTTTGCCGAACGCATCCTGGCCGCCTGCCGCCGCGGCAAGGGACTGGTGGAACAGATCCTCGATTTCGCGCGTGCCCGCAGCGTCGAACGTCAGGTCGTCGACCTCGAACCCGTGCTGCGCGGCTGCGAAGACTTTCTGCTGCCCACGCTTCTGCCCGGAACGTCGTTGTCGGTCAGCGTCGATCGGGATGCCGTCTGCGTTTCGGGAAGCGCGGTGCAGCTTTCCCAGATGATCACCAATCTGTGCGTCAACGCCCGCGATGCCATCGGTGCAAACCCCGGCACGATCTCGCTCAGCCTCGCGTCCGCAGGCGCCGAAGAGATTGCCGATCTCTTGGCGCACGCAGCCGACCCCGGCGAAGTCCTGATCGGCGATCTCAGTCTGGCCGACCGCTATGTGCGCATGCGCGTCGCCGATACCGGCGAGGGCATTGCGCAAGACGCATTGCCCCGCATCTTCGAACCGTTCTTCACCACCAAAGGCCGCCAGCGCGGCACGGGTCTGGGGCTTGCGGTGGTTCACGGCGTGGTCTCGTCGCACAACGGCTTGTGTCATGTGAAAAGCGCGCCCGGCGAAGGCACCACGTTCTCCATCTACCTTCCGATGGTCGCGGGTGCCGCGCCTTCGGCTGCGCCAAGCCCGCCACCGGCCAGCCTCGGCGAGAAAGGCAGAGAGAGCGTGATGGTGGTGGATGATGAAGCCGATATCGTCGACACCCTGACCATCGGGCTCAGCAGGCTCGGCTACGACGTCGTGGGCGTCGACGATCCGCTGGCAGCCCTCGCCGCCATCGAGGAAGACCCCGATGCTTGGGATGTGGTGGTGACCGATCAGGTGATGCCGGGGCTTCGGGGCCTTGAACTGATTGGCAAAATCAAAGCGATCAAGCCCGCCATTCGCACCATCCTGTGCACCGGCTTCAGCGACAAGACCGACGAAGCGGTGGCCGCGCAAGGCGGTGCCGACGCCTATTTCCGCAAGCCGGTGGAGGTCGCTGCCGTCGCGCGCGCCATCCGCCGGACGATGGCCGCCTCCGCACAAGCGTAATGCGCGCCGTGATGCGCGGGCCTGCCAAATCGGCTAGAGTTATCGCCGGGGCCCATACGTCATGCGCATTCTGATAGCCGACGACCACCCGCTTTATCGCGAGGCGGTTGTCACGCAGGTTCGGCGTCTCTATCCCGAGGCAACGGTGGACGAAGCCGCCTCGCTCGACGAAGCGCGCGTCCTCGCCGAAGCGCCCGGCGCAAACTACACACTCTTTCTACTCGACTATTACATGCCCGGCATGTCGGAAGCGGCACTCGCGCAGCTTGCGGCGCAATTCTCCAAGGTCCCCATCGCGCTCGTATCGGGTTCGGCCGATGCCAACGACGTTCGCGCCGTCATCAAGGCGGGCGCCAAAGGCTTCGTGCCCAAAACCGCCAACAGCGATCACTTCGCGCACGCCATCCAGCTTCTGCTCGCAGGCGGCACCAGCGTCCCCACCGACATCCTGATGGGCGCCGGACCCGAAGCGGAAAAATCCGCGCCCTGGCTTTCGCAATTGACGCCGCGCGAACTCGACGTGTTGCGCCATGCCGCGCGCGGACTTTCCAACAAGGAGATCGGCCGCGAACTCGATCTAGCCGAAGTCACGGTGAAACTTCACCTGCGCTCGATCTTCCGCAAAATCGGCGCACGCAGCCGTGCCGAAGCCGCCGTGATCGCCACGAGAGCCGGTATCGCCTGAACCCCATACGTCCGTATGGGGTAGCTTAGCCGACTGAACACGACATTTAATTTCGCAGCCGGTGTATGTCGTCCGGGCTTTCGGTGACGCCTTTTACGCCATGTCCACTCTCGACTCTCCTGAAGACCACGATCCGCTGGTGCAGCTGGCGGGCGCGGTGGCGCACGAACTGAACAACATCTTCACCGCCGTTGCGGGCAATCTCTCGCTGCTCGATCCCGCCGAAACCGAACAGGCATCGTCCAGCGCCACGATCCGCGAAGTCGTGCGCGTCACCCAGCGCGGGATCAGCCTGTCGCAAAAGCTGCAAGCGTTCGCGGGCCGCCAGAAACTTCTCCGCAAGCAGGTGGACATAAACTATGTCGTCGCCTCCACCGTGCACCAGCTTCAGAACACATTGCTTTCCTCTATCGATGTGCGCATGAAGCTCACCGATCAACCCACTATCGGCCATGTGGACGATCAGAAACTGCGCGAAACCATCGCCGAGCTTGCGAAGAACGCACTCGCCGCCATGCCGCAAGGCGGCCGTCTCACGATCGAAACCTCCATCGCGCACAACGAAACGCTGAAACAGCGCCCGCACATCCACATCCGCATCGCAGACACTGGCAAAGGCATGCCGGCAGACGTTGCGCGCAAGGCCTTCAAGCCGATGTTCTCCACCAGCAAGGCCGGCATCACCGCGGGTTGGGGCTTGAGCAGTTGTGCAGGCTTCGTGCGCCAGTCCGGCGGGCGCATCGCGCTCGACAGCGCGCCGGGCAAGGGCACGCGCGTCGATATATATCTGCCGATCGAATAATCGCCATCAGACGAGGCCGGTCAGGGCAGGCGCGATTGCGCTATCAGGAAAGACGGTGGTGTCGAGTGCCTTGCGATCCACGCCCATGTGATCGGCAAGCATGCCTTTGAACACTTGACGCACGTCGAGTGTCGGTGCGAGGTCGCGGTTCTCAAACAGCTTGTTGTCGGCAAGCGTCGGCCAGTCGCCCACGATGCCGCCTTTCTTGAGCGCACCACCGGCAAGGATCATGGTGGACGCCGTTCCATGGTCGGTGCCGCGCGTGCCGTTGATGCGCGCGGTGCGGCCGAACTCGGTCACGGCAATCAGTGCGGTGTCATTCCACGCATCGCCCAATCCTTCGTGCAATCCGGTGACGACGTCGTCGAGCGATCTCAGGCGTATGGCGAGTTGTCCGTCGGATGAACCCTGATTGGCATGGGTGTCGAACCCGTCGAGCGAGAACACGGCGATGGACGGGCCGCCGTCCTTGGTCAGGAACTTGGCGGTGGTGGTGGCGAATTTCTTCACCGCGCGCGGCTGGAACGCCTGGTCGCCGCCCAATTCCTCCGCTGTCATTTCGGTTGAAAGTCCGGACGCAAGCGCTGGCCCCAGCAATGGATCGGACTTGTATAAGTCCTGCAGGACACTCGCTACGCGATCCATCTCATCCGTCATGCGTCCGCCGGGTGACCAGGATTGCACTTGCGCCTTGCCGCGCAGGATCAGCGGCTCCTGCGCGCCGACCGAAAGCGCACTCACGGCACTTCCCGGCGCAAGCGACAAAAGCGTGCGGTTCAACCAGCCTGTGCTCACGCCGTAAAGATGGGCCCCGCCGCTTTCGAGCAAATCCTGCGCCTCGAAATGCGAACGGATGCGCTCGGGTATCGCAACGGCAGGCGCGATACGCGCTTGCCCTGCCCTGGCGAGCGCATAGATGCCGTCCAGCTTGGGATGCAGCCCGAAATCGGAATCGAGTTTGAGCGCATCCTTCGCCGGTATCGCGATGTCGCCGCGTAAGTTCGCATAGTTGGAATCGCCGATGGGCACGGCAACCGAAAGCCCGTCCATCGCGCCCCGGCAAACGATCACCACGAGTTTGCGTTTGGCCGTTGTGGTCAGCGCGAAAACCGGATTGGCGAGAAAGGTGACGCCGATGCTTGCGCCCAAAGTGAGCGCGTGCCGGCGGGAAAGTTGGAAAGTGCTCATCGGCGTTGGAACTCCGGAGACATCAACAGAATGGCGAACGCTTCGGTGCGGCTTTCTGCACGGGTGAGCGCGGTCTTAAGGGAGCCGGACACGCGCTCACCCAGTGCAGACAACGCCGCATCGACAGGGCTGGCCGATTGCTGCGTATAATATTCGGCAAAACGCGAGGCCCAGGTAAGGCGCTTCACCATCGCTCCCGGCGCCGCCCAATCGGATGCCGCATCCGACCAACCGTTGGGTTGCGGGGAAGCGAACGGGCGCTGACCCAAAACCGTCAGCGGCAGCACGACTTCCTTTTGCGGATCGGCGGGTGCGGCACCCGCTGCGCGATAACCCGATACGATGAACTCATAAGGTGTCTTGAATTTGTGCGCCTCGGGTTGCCAGGCTTCCGGCGCATCTATCAATGCCGATGCCAGCGCGGAAAGATCGCCGCGACTTTCGAGGAACGATGTTTTCAGTTTCTCGATCAACGACGGCGGCGGATCGTCGGCCACGAAATGCACCGCGAGCTTGCGCGAAATATGTTCGGCGGTTTTGGGATGCGCGGCCAGATCTTTCAGAATGTGCATCGCCTGATCCATGCCGCGATCGGCGTAGGTCTTGCCCATCACCTTGCGCGTTCCCGGCTCGTGCAGCAGCGAGCGGTAAACAAAGCGCCCCTGTTCAGATCGCGAATCCCGCTTGGCGCCTACGCTGAAACCGGTCAACGCGCGGGCAAACTCAGTGACATCGGCTTGCGTATAACCGGCATCCGCACCGACCGTGTGCAATTCCATGATCTCGCGCGCGAGGTTCTCGTTTAGACCCATGTCGCGAAATTGCCCAGCCATGCTGTCAGGCCCGGCGGAACGCGCCTGATCGAGATAGATCAACATACCGGGATGAGTGCTGGACGCGATCAGCAGATCCTCGAAACGTCCGAACACGTTGGGCCGTATCGCCTCGCGCTCGAACGGCCCGCACAGAACCGCCGATTGCAGCTTGCTGCTGGAAACGGTGAAATGGTTCGCCCAGAACAACGTCCAGCGTTCGCGGAACGGAGCGGTGGTTTGCGCCGCCAGAACCGTGCGCGCGAAGATTTCGTCACGCACGCCTTTGAGCATCGGCAGGATGATGTCTTTCCGTTCGCCCTTGAAATCTTCAGGCTTCATGTCGCTATGGGATTTTTCTTGTTTGAGATCCTTGATCTCGCCGCGCAGCGTGAACAGTGTGGCCACGCGATCGGGCGTATCCGGCAATTTGCCCTTGGGCTGGTCGGCGCCCTGTTTGCGGATCTGGTTTTTCAGCCAGCCGCGCGGATCGGCACTTGCGGCCTGCAACTCCTGCGGCTGCGCGCCAAGGCCGAAACGGGTTACGGCGATGACAGATTCAAGGGATGCCATCATGGGCTTTCCTTCGCGTAGGATTTGGCGGGCCCGCGCGTTCGATTGTTACCGGCGCGGTCATGCCGGTCGTCCAGAGAGGAGTGTTCATGTCGCGTATTGCTTTTGCGTTTGCCGCGGTTCTTTTCGCGGCCTCTGCCGCCCAGGCCCAACCTGCCGCCCGGTCCACGCCGGAAACGAAAGCGGCTCGCCAATCCCTGCGGGAGGCGTGTGCCGAAGATGTCCAGACCCTGTGCTCCGGCATGCAACCGGGTGGCGGAAAGATCATGCGTTGCCTGAAAGACAACAAAGACAAGGTTTCCCAAAGCTGCAAGGATGCGGCGGCTTCCTTTCGCGCGGCGCGGAACGGGGGCGGCTGAAGCAGTTTGGAGGTCCGGCATGGCTTTGGGCCGTGTTGCGATCTCCTGCTTCACGCACGAAGCGGGCATATCCTACGCGCGTAGGATTTTGCTTACCTTATCGTGACTCTCGCGAGGGGCGCCAAATTGCTGGCGGCGGGTGTGGTGGAGGAATCGGATGATGTGCTCTTGTCGCGGGCGGCCCGCGGGGACGGGATTGCCTTTGCGCGCCTGGTCGAACGGCACAGGAGCCGCTTGATGGCCGTGAGCACGCGCGTATCGGGTAACCGTGCGATCGCCGAAGAGATCGTGCAGGAAACGTTCACCCGCGCTTGGGTAAACGCGCCGCAATGGAAGCCGGGCGCGCGCGAACATGGAACGGTCGCCGCCTGGCTTTCGCGGGTGGCGGTGAATCTTTCCATCGATCAGTCACGCAAGGCCAAAGTGCTGCCGCTCGAAGCCGCCGCCGATCCCGAAGATCCCGCGCCTTCGGCCGATGCAAAGCTCATCGAAGAAGAACGGTCCGCGAAGTTGCAGGCCGCCATCGGGGAATTGCCGCCGCGCCAGCGCGCGGCCCTGGCGCTCACCTACGACCAGGGGCTGTCGAACAGCGATGGAGCGGCCGCCATGAATATAAGTGTGGGCGCATTCGAATTGCTGCTGGTGCGGGGCCGCCGAGCGCTGCGCATCGCCATGCTGGAAGGGGATGGGACATGACGTTGGACGAATTCCACCTGAAGGAATTTCTCGAAGACCTCGATTTGTTCGGGGGCGATCTCTCTACTTGGCCTGCGGACAAGAAGGCCGAGGCCGAAAAACTGTTACAGAAATCGCAAACCGCTCGCGCCCATCTGTCCGCCATGCAGGACATCGAAGGAATGTTCGCGGCCAGCCGCGTGACCGGGATGTCGAACGCCGAAGCCATCGCAGCCAACGCCATGCGCGCGAGACAAGAACGGCCGTCCGCCATCGTCGTGCGGCGGGCTTCATGGGCGTTGGCGGGTTCGCTTGCACTGGCGTTCGGTCTCGTCGTCGGCATTTTCCCGTTCGGCGAGCACCCATCCGATGTGCTGGGCGCAGCGTTGTGGAGCGGCACAGATGTTCAGTGATCGCCCGCGCTGGCTCTACATCGTTCTCGCCGTTTCGGTGCTGCTGAACCTGTTCCTCGCGGGCTTCGTCATCGGCCGGTTGTCGTTCCCCGCTGCGCATGTTCAAGGCGAAGCCGGTGCCGGAGCAATGGTTGCGCGCTCGCAGGTGCGCGACCTGCCGCTAATGGAACGCATCCGCTTTGGGCTAGCGCTCCGCAGGCACGCTTTCGAATTGCGCGAGACACGCGATCAGCTCCGCGATGCGCGGGCAAAGGCCGAACGGGCGATCACCGCGCAAGCCTACGATGAAGCGCTCGTCAAAGCGCGCCTCGCCGACGTGCGCCAAGCGGTGACGGCGCAACAGGAGGCCCTGCACAACGCGCTGGCCGACGCATTGAGCACGTTGAGCCCGCAATCGCGCGCAGAGCTTGTGAACGCCACCAAGGAAAATGTGCGTAGGAGATTGCGTGCCCGCCCGTGAATAGGGCAGGCGTTATCTGGAGTGGGCCGTTCCGTTTCGGAGCAGGTGGCGCCGGTTCAACCAAACGGAGTCACAGATGAAACAGGTATTCACAATCTCAGCCATCGCAACACTTGCTTTAGCGGCCGCGCTTTCCTCGGCTACGGCAGGCCCCTGGGCCAACCATCATCCGCGGCGGGTGGAGGTCAACGGCCGCCTGCGTTCGGAGAACGCGCGCATCGTCCACAACTATCGCCAGGGCAATATCACCGCCGACGAGGCCAAAAGCCTGCACGCCAAGGTGCACGACACGCGGCTCGACGAACGCGCCGATGCCAGCCAGCACAACGGCCACATCAGCAAGTCCCAACAGCATTCCCTCAACCAGGATGAAAATTCGATCAGCCGCCAGATCTACGACACGTCGCACGATTGATGGCCGGGCGCGGGGCCTTCGGAGCCCCGCGCCTTTTCCGGTTTCACCCGAACTTGTGGCTCAGCGTGAAGCCCAGCGTGCGCGGCGCGTTGAAGATGCGGTAGCCCATGCCGAGGCCGTCGTCGGTGGCCGTTACCACGTGCTCTTCGTCGAACATGTTCTTCACCCAGAACGCGAGCTCCCAATCGGCATTGATCGTCGATAGCGCCACGCGCCCATCGAACACCCAGTTGGGGGAGGTGAAGAGATAAGGCGTGTTCAGCGCTTCCTTGAAGGAGGAATCGGCGTATTTCGCCTCGATCTGAATGCTGCCGAGATAGTCCTCGCTCACTGGATGCTCATAGCGCGCAAGCCCCGTGAACGTCACGTCCGGCGCATCGGGAAGTTTGTTGCCCGCGGGCATCGTGATCACGCCCATCGAAGTGGCAAACGGGAAACTGCCGAGCCTCGTATGCAACAGGCCAAGCCCGGCGCGCAACGTGAGCCCCGAAACCGGCAGCCACGTCGCGCCCAGATCGAGCCCGTAGATTGTGGCCTTGTCGATGTTGCTGAGCTTGATGAGCGACACTGCGCCGACATTGGTGAAGGTCTGTGCCTGCAGGTCGGAATAGTCGTAGTAGAACACGCTACCGTCGATCTGCAGCATGCGATCGAGCAACTGCGCCTTCACGCCCGCTTCGTAGTCGGTCAGCGTCTCGGGCTTGTAGGGGGCGAGCGCCTCGCTCTGCGTCGAGATTCCGTTGAAGAATCCGCCGCTCTTTGTCGCGCGCGCAATGCTCAGATAAACAAGGGTATCTTCGTCCGGCTTGTAGTCCAGTCCGCCATGCCAGGAAACGTTGCGGTTGAAGATCTTGTCGTCTTCATGCGTGACGGGAATATGCACGCCCACGACCGGCACGACAAAATCCGTGCCGCCGATATAAGACCGGTCTTCATAGGTCAGCCGCAAACCCGTGGTCAGTGTGAGCTGATCGGTCAGGGGCCATTTCGCCTGCCCGAAGATAGCGGCCGAATCGGTGATCTGGCGCGATTCGATGAACGCATCGAGCCCGAAACTGTCGAGCAGCGTGCCCGGCGTATAGCTGTGCACGCGATCCCATGAATAATAAGCGCCGGCAAGCCAGGAAATCCCCGAACTGTCGCCGGCCAGCCTGATTTCCTGGCTGAATTGCGATACCGCGTCGTTCTGATCGAACTCGACATCGGATGTCGGCGCCGCGTCGGCATCGATATAGAACTCACGCTTGAAATTGATGTAGCCGGTGATGGCTGTCAGCGTCGCCCATCCGAAATCGTCGTCGATGTGCAGCGTACCGTTCCACTGATCGACATTGTAAGGCGCCAGATGATTCCAATCGCCTTCGAACTTGTTCGTCGTGGTGTCGGTATAACCGTGTGCATCGACGCAATGCGACGGATCGGCGAAATCGGGGCAGGATTCTCCCGGCACCGTCGAGATCGTGCCGAAGAATTTGCCCACACCGATTTCCGACCGGTTGTGTTCGCCCTCGACTTTCAGCAGCACCGTCAGCCCCGACGTCGGCTTCCACAACGCCTGCATGCGGCCCAGAAGAATGTTCTGTCGTCCGAGATCCCGGTCAAGCACGCGGCTGAACCAATAACCGTCGGACTGATTCACGACTTTCGCGGCAAACCGGACTGCCAGCGTATCGTCGAGCGGCATGTTCAACATGCCCTCGGCCTCGAACGCGCCGAAATTGCCGTAGCCTGCGGAAACATTGGCTTCCGCGCCATCCGTCGAGGGCCGCGCCGAAATCAGGTTGATCGCGCCCGCAGTCGAGTTGCGCCCGTACAATGTGCCTTGCGGACCTTTCAGCACTTCGACCCGCGCAAGGTCGTACATGTTGAAATCCATCTCCGCGAAGGATGCAAGAAACACGTCGTCGACGTAGACGCCCACACTGGAATTGTTGGTGGAGGAGAAATCGTCCAACCCCACACCGCGCACCGTGATGATCTGCTGTGCGCCCGGAATGTTCGTCTTCACATCCACGTTGGGAATCTGCGTTGCCAGATCCGTCGCGCTGTTCACCCGCGAAGTTCGCAGATCGTCCGCCGAAAGGCTCGTGATGTTGATGCCGACGTTGAGGATGTTCTCTTCGCGCCTTTCCGCGGTCACCACCACGGTCTCGATCCCGGCCGTTCCCGCCGTTTGCGCCGCCGCATGGCCGCAGGGCAGTGTAAGAAATGCAGCCCCGCCAAGGGTCAATGCCAGCCTGAGCGCATGGATGCCCGCGTTCGAACGCGGGCGGCGGATGATGGATGTGGTCACGGCGATCCTCCCTGAGACCCAGCCCGTTCCCTGCCTTTTCGGCTATTTGACGTTTGGGTATGTAATCTAAACCTCACGTCCTTTTCGCTGTCAATTCCGTTTGACAGTTGGGCACGTTTCCGTAACTCTCTGTTGATTGCCAGTCACACCCGAACGTCATGTTGCAGCCCGCCTCGCAAACGCCGGTCCAGGACCGCACCCGGGAAAACCGGCGCGCCGCCCTCATCGATGCGGCGGCGGCGGAGTTCAATGCGCGGGGCATTTCGGGCGCTTCGCTTGCCCGCATCGCCCGGGCCGTCGGCATCGGCCGCGCCGCACTTTATTATTATGTGAAGGACAGGGACGATCTGGCCGCCCAGTGCTATCGCAAGAGTTGCGAGGTCATGGGGGCGGATCTGGCTGCCGCCGCGAAAGCCGCGGGCAATGGCCTTGACCGCGTGCTCGCGTTCCTGCGCCTGTCGCTCGATCCCGAACGCCCGCAACCGGCCGTCCTGAGCGAAGTCGCCTATCTGCAAAGCGCCACACGGCGCGCCATCGCCGCGGCACAGGATGCCAATGTCGAAGCGCTGCGTGCATTGCTCTGCTCCGGCATCGCCGACGGCAGCATCCGCGCTTGCGATGACGAGGTCATAGCCCAAACCCTCATCGGCATCATAACCTGGATACCGCTATCAGTGGATTGGGTGGAAGGCACGAGCGAAGATTTCCGCGCCCGCACGGTGGAAACGCTTTGCGATTTCGTCACAAGCGGCGAAGCGTGCGACCGCGCATACCGCTTCGTGCCGGACGTGCGGATCGAAAACTTCTTTCCGCCGCCGGCAAAAGCATTCGACCGGCGCGCCATCGCCGACGCCAAGGTGGAACAGTTGTTGATGACCGCCTCGCAACTCTTCAACCGCCGCGGCATCGACGGGGTGTCGCTGGAAGACATCACCAACGAATTGGGCGCCACCAAAGGCGCATTCTATCACTACCTCAACAACAAGTCCGATCTCGTGGTGCGTTGCTACAAGCGTGCCTTCTCGCTCTACGAACGCTTCGTCGATGCCGCCGAAACATGCGGGCAGTTGGCGCTCGATCGTTCCACTTGCGGTCTCTACCTCAACATCCAGGCCCATGCGTCCGGCCTGTCACCGCTGATTCAGATGGTGGGTGCCACGGCGCTGCCGCCCGCCATCCGCCGCGATATCGCAAAACGTGCCCGCGCCCTGCAGCGCCGCTTCGTTGCCTTCGGCGAAGAAGGCGCGAAGGACGGCAGCTTCCGCCCCTTCGATTTCGATGCGTTGGCCCAGCTGGGCGCGGGCGCGTTCGAATGGCTACCGAAATGGTTTTCGCCGGCAGATCCCCGCGCCGCATCCACACTCGCAGATGAAATCGTCATGCTGTTCCTGCATGGGCTGAAAGCAGACCGCCGCGGCTAGTTTTTGAAACAAAATTGCGGCGCCGTCCCGGCAAAATAATTTGCATCGCCACCCCCAAAGCTTTGCGGCCTGATTGTCTTATGGGAGCCGCGAGTCCTTTTGGGCCTCGCGGGTTCAGGCGAGGGGACGGGACCCAGAATGGAGTCCGGGGGCAGCAACAGCGCAGATCCGCTTCGAGCCGTGACACCGGCGGTCGAAGAATGGTTCCTGCGCGAAATCTTCCCGCTGGAAGGTTTGCTGATGCACTTCCTGCGCCTGAACTGGCGCAACAAGGCCGAACTCGAAGATTTGCGGCAGGAAGTCTATGTCCGTGTCTATGAGGCGGCGGCGAAGGAATTCCCGGCCCAACCCAAAGCATTTCTGCTGCGCACCGCGCACAACCTTCTGGTCAACCGCGTCAAGCGCGAACAGATCGTGCCGATTGCAGCGGTGGGCGATCTCGACGAATTCGATGCCGCCATCGATGCGCCCGGCCCCGAACGCAGCGTGATCGCACGCGACATGCTGCGCCGCCTGCAGGCGGCGCTCGACCGTTTGCCGCCGCGTTGCCGCGAAGTGGTGGTGCTGCGCCGGATCGAAGGGCTGTCGCGCCCCGAAATCGCCGAACGCATGGGCATCGGCCTCGACACCGTGTCCGAACATCTCGCCCACGGCATGTTCGTGCTGGCCGAGCTCCTCTATGGCGACAACGAATTGGGACGCAACTCATGAGCGAACGCGCCAACGACATCGCGCGCGAAGCCGCAACCTGGCTCGAACGCCGCGAACGCGAAGACTGGAACGATGCCGACAACGCGGGCCTTGAAACGTGGCTTGCGCAATCCGCAGCCCACAGGATCGCCTTCTGGCGCGTGAACGGCGCCTGGTTGCAAACCGATCGTCTGAGCGCGCTGCGCCCCTTGCCCACACAACGATCTGTGCCCGCGAGCCCGCGCAAAGCGCGGCCTCTATTGCGCTTCGCGGCAGCCGCCATCGCCGTTGCCGTGATCGGCAGTGTGGCTGCGAACAACATGTTCTCCGGCCCCGCTTACAAAACCTATGCGACCGGCGTGGGGGTGCGCGAAACCATTACGCTGCCGGACGGCTCCCAAATCGAACTCAACACCGATACCTCGGTGCGCGTTGCCGAAGCGGGCCGTCACCGCAACGTGGTGCTCGACCGCGGCGAAGCGTTCTTTCAGATCAAACACGATTCGGCCCACCCCTTCGTCGTCACCGCGGGCAACAGCCGCGTGATCGACCTCGGCACCAAATTCTCCGTGCGCACCGAACCGGGCAGGGTGGAAGTGGCGCTTGTCGAAGGCCGCGCCCGCATCGAACCGGTCGAAGGCCATGCACCGGCGCGCGTTGCAACGCTGACGCCCGGCGATGTCGCAGTAGCGGAAAAAGATTCGCTCAACGTCCACACCTTGCCCAAGCGAGATCTCGCAGACGATCTCGGCTGGCGCCGCGGCGTGCTTATCCTCCGCCGCACGACCATCGCCCAGGCCGTGGCGCAGTTCAACCGTTACAACACGCACAAGCTGATCGTGACAGATTCTGCCGTTGCCGAACTTCCGCTCGGCGGCACCTTCCAGACCACCAATCCCGAACTCTTCGCCCGCGTCGCGCGCGACGTGCTCGGCGTCAAACTTCAAGTCCGCGGCAACGAAACCGTGATCTCACGCTGAAAATTTATACATGCCCAAAGGGGGGAATATGAAAAGACGGCATCACCTGAAATCCCTGCTCCTGGCCGCCGGCGCCATCATCGCGGCAAGTGCGGCCTCCGCCGAAGATTTCAACATTCCGGCAGGCGATCTCGAAGCAGCACTCAACGCTTACACCTCGCAAACCGGCGTGCAACTCCTCTATGCCGCGCGCAACGTGAAAGGCGCGCGTACCTTGGGCGTAACCGGCCAAATGCCCGCGGACACCGCACTCTCCAGCATACTGAAAGGCACCGGCTTCACCATCCGTCGCGAAGAAGGCGCCATCGCCATTGTGCGCGGCGCGTCGTCCGAAAACGAACCCCTCGTCGTCAGCACCATGCAATTGGCCCAGGCTGCCCCCGCGCGCGCAAGCGTGGAAACTGTGACGGTGACGTCTTCCAAACTCGGCGGCGCCGATGTGCAAAGCATCCCGATTGCGATCACTGCGCTTAGTCAGGAACAACTCACATCCACACAGACAGCCGGCGGCCCAGATCTGGTGAAACAGGTCCCAAATCTGACCTTCACCAAAACAAATTTCTCCGGCTACAGCATCCAGATTCGCGGAATCGGAACGCAAGCCATCTCTGTGACCACCGATCCGGCCGTTGCCGTCGCCCTGAACGACATTCCATTCATCCGCAATCACTTCTTCGAACAGGAATTCTACGATCTCAGCCAGGCCGAAGTTCTGCGCGGCCCGCAAGGCACGCTTTATGGACGCAACGCAACGGCCGGTGTCGTGAATCTCATTACTGCCAAACCCACTGATCAATTCGAAGCAATGGCAAGCGCAGATATTGGCAACTACAAGAACCGCCGTTTCGAAGGCATGGTCAACCTGCCGCTCATCGATGATCGCTTCGATTTACGCCTGGCGGGCGAATGGACCAAGCGCGATGGATATTCGACCAACGGAATAACGGGCGATCCTATTGATGGCCGCGATCTCTGGTCGAGCCGCGTCTCGGTTGCATGGAAACCGCTGGAAGGCCTCAAGACCACACTCGTCTGGGAACATTTCAGCGAAAACGACGACCGCCTGCGCTCATCGAAACAGCTTTGCAAAACCGATCCGACACCAACGCAAATCGGCGACTATGTCCTACCGCCGAGCAGCCCGACGGTTGCCTATGCGGCTCAACCCTATGTGAGCCAGGGATGCTTGCCCGTTTCGCTCTATGACAAGGGCAATCCCTCTCAGGGCGATTACGGCGCCTATGGTGTGCCGAACGGCGTATCGCTTCCTTATTACGAGCCGCTCGCCTTCGGTGGCGTTCCGATCATGGCCAGTGCGTTTATCTTCGATCCGTATGCCAGCGAGTCGCAATCGACCGATCTGCGCACAATCGAATCGACCATCAATCCGACCTATCGCGCCAAGAACGATACGGTGGAGTTTAGCGCCGATTATACCGTCACGCCATCGCTGACCTTCACATCGCAGACGGGGTACAATCAGGATTTTCTGTGGTCCACCGAAGACTATAACCGCTTCAACACGCGGCCGGGCGCCTTCATGGCGGGTGGCGCTTTTGGGTCCACCGGACCAATCGATCCGAACAACGGCATCTGCATGCACCCCGGACCGGCACAAGGAGGCAACAGTAGCGAAGGCACGATTTGCACCGCGGTCTATCAGCCCTGTTCACCGGCCACGACCAGTTTCAACAACAATGAATCTTGCGCCGCGGTCGGTACTTTTTGCGATCCGCAATTGGGATGCAGCGACCGCCTTGTCGCCGAGGATCTGAACGACGAACACTCCTGGCAGTTCAGCCAGGAATTCCGCCTGGCCTCGAATTTCAGCGGACCTTTCAATTTCAGTATCGGCGGCAACTACCTGCACTACGAGACCGAAGAAAATTATTACGTCTTCATCAATTCGCTGACGCTGGCCATGTACACCACCGTCCACGGAGATTTCGGATCTCCCCTTCAGACACTGCCCTGGGTACCGGGCGTGTCCGACAACTCGAATTGCATTGCGGGCGGGTTGATGCTCCTGAACCCAAACAACCCGAATGCCTTCAAAATAGGATCGGAAGGCGCATTTCAATGCGGATATATCGATCCCAATCCGATCACCGATCTCAATAACCAGGGGCACAATTATTTCCTTAGCCAAAACCCATATACGCTCAATTCCTATGCGGGTTTCGGTGAAGCCTATTACAACGTAACTCCCGATCTGAAACTCACGGGCGGCCTCCGTTGGACCGACGATCAAAAGCATTTCGTCGATATACCGAGCGAGCTTCTGGTCGGAGGATATGGCTATCCCATCACGGGCATTGTTGATCAGGGATGGAGCGAGTTCACCGGACGGTTCGCTGCCAACTGGACGCCCAAGCTCGATTTCACCGATCAAACGCTGCTCTACGCCTCTTTTGCGCATGGTTACAAAGCAGGTGGCGCCAATCCTCCGGGCGCGTCTCTCCTTACCTGGAACAGCGGCTTTCTGGGCGGCGTGAACGGCAACAATGTCGGCATCGCAAATCCCATCCATCCGGTGTCCTTCAAGCCGGAATTCATCAATGCCTATGAACTTGGAACCAAAAATACGTTGTTGGATGGTGCGATGACCTTCAACGCAAGTGCGTTCCATTACGATTACACGGGATATCAGATATCCCGCATCGTGGATCGCACGGCCATCAACGACAATTTCAATGCCACGGTCAACGGTGCCGAAGTCGAAGCAACTTACGAGCCCACTCCGGGCCTCAGATTCAAGTTCGCCGGCGGCTATGAAAATACGCGAGTCGATAACGGCCAAAGCTCCATCGATCTCATGGATCGCACCGATGCTGCCAATCATCCCGGCTGGATGGTCGTAAAGCCTTTCCCGACTCAGGCATCGAATTGCATTTTGCCGATTTATGTCGTGGAAGCTGTTCTCATCGCGCATCACCCCGATCAAACCGGCGGAAACCAGAGTCTGGATGTGTCGTGTGCTGTTGCTTATACGGATCATATCGATCCGGTCACGATCAATCCCTACAAATACCAGCCTGTTTATCCGGACGACTATTACGGCGGCTCCGCGCACGATCCCGGGCCCTATCCCGGTTTCGATCCGCTCAGCGTCGATCCCAATGCACCCGCCAATGTCAACAACGGTCTGGGTTTGCCGCCAAACAATGGCGAAGGATTTGCCAAGAATCTGAGCGGCAACGAATTGCCCAACGCGCCGCCGTTCACGGTGTCGGCCTCGGTCGACTACACGATACCCGTGACGCCGGATTGGGCGACCACCTTGCACCTCGACTACTACTGGCAGGATTATTCCTGGGCGCGCATCTTCAACGACAATCCCTATGACCGGTTGCGCGGCTACACAAACGTCAACCTCGCGCTGATCCTGACAAACCAGGATGGCTGGCAGGTGATGGGATACATCAAGAACATCTTCAATGTCACCGACATCACCGGCGACTTCCTGAACAGCGACGACAGCGGACTTACAACCAACGTGTTCCTGACCGACCCGCGCCTGTTCGGCATCCGCGTCACGAAGAACTGGTGAGGGGGAAACACCAATGAGCGAATTGATACAAAAAAGCGAAATCAGCGACTTTCGTTGGAATCTTCTGGCGGGCGCTTCGGCGCTGGTTTTGCTGGGCTATGTCGCCGCCGCATCCAGCGCGAACGCCGAAGACGCCGACAAACCCACCGTCTGGATCGAACTCGGCGGACAATTGAGCCGGCTGCAAACCGGGCAGGAGGCATACTCGCCGCCTTTTACCACGCTGATACCTTCGGATATGGCGCTCCCCAATCAGATCCAGAAACCCACGCTATATGGATTTGATGAAAACGCGGCGCTGACGTTTCAACCCCACGGGTCGGATTGGTCGTTCTCCGCCGCGCTGCGCTATGGGCGATCCTCAAGCGCCAAACAGGCCCATCACCAAAGTTCTCCGGGGAAATTTTATACGAGCTTTGTGAACAAAGGGCGGTTTTATGGTGTTTATCATCACAACTCTGGCCATGGCTACGCCCTCCCGGTTGCCGCGCGGTTTTCCGATGCGGTGGCGAAGCAGAACGAAAGCCACATGCTGCTGGATTTTCAGGCCGGCAAAGATCTGGGCATAGGCCTGTTCGGGCGCCATGCGTCATCAACTTTGAATATCGGCGTGCGCTTTGCGCAATTCACGTCGAAATCGCGTGTCGCTCTCAGAGCAGACCCCGATTGGCAATTCAAGGCGCATCAGGTGACCTTCAGTTCGTATTATACGTATGCCGGCTATGCTTTCTCGCGCTACGTGAAACACAGCCGCGTGTTTCAACCGTTCCACGTTTTTAACGGCACCTTCCTCGCGAGCCGGAGCTTCAACGGTTTGGGGCCGTCCGTATCCTGGAATTCGTCCGAAACGCTTGCCGGCAATTCCGAAAGGGGCGAATTGCAGTTCGACTGGGGTGTAAATGCGGCGCTTCTGTTTGGCCGCCAAAAGGCGAAAATAAATCACCAGACAACGGGTCGCTATCACGCCTCGTCCTATGCAAGCGCGGGAGATATTCCGGTTACCTACCAACGCCCGGCCACCCCCGATCACACGCGGTCGCGTGGCGTGGTCGTCCCCAACATCGGTGGCTTCGCGGGCCTTTCGGTAAAATACCCCAACGTCAAAGTCAGCTTCGGCTACAAGGCCGACTTCTTCTTCGGCGCGATGGACGGCGGCATCGATGTTCGGCGCACGGAGGACGTTGGCTTTCACGGACCATACGCATCGGTCAGCATCGGATTGGGCGGCTAGCTATCGGGTTTGCCTCGCAGGAGAGGCGGGGCGACTTGCTGCCTTTCTTATGCCGTGACGCCGGAAGAACCTGACGATCCGGAAAGCATGTCCAGTGCGGTCGCGTAGTTCGCCAGCTGCGCCTGCAGATAGGCGGGCGGAGAGCTGTTCGTGCTCGTCGCAGCGGTCGTGCCGCTCGATGGCGCGGTATTGGTTTTGGAATAGATGTTGCGGATTTCCGAGAGCACGTTCGATAGCTCGGCATTCGCCACGCCCGCACCCGTCGATGTCGAAATGTCGAGCGTGCCCGACAAGCCCAAACCATAAACCGACGAGGTGCCCGCTGTCGAGGATGAAGAAGACGTGCTCGATGAACCCGCCGTTGCCGGCGCCGTCAATGTTCCGGCCGCGATTCCCAGCCGCGACAACGCATCGGAATCGGCGGGCCCGGAAACAAGCGTTGCGGTGACGCCGGGATTGACCTGAATTTTCAATGCTTCGCCATCGCTGCCATAGGTAACGCTCGCCTTGCCGGCAAACGCCATTTCGCCGCTGATCTTGTCCGCCAGCGACTCCAGCGTTTCACCGGGATCGATGGTGATGGTGATGTTGCGCGCGGCCGATCCCTGTATGTCGATGTTGAACGTGTCGCCCGACCTGAGCGTGGTTTGCGATTCCAAGTCGACCGATTGATTGGTGTCCAGCGTGCCGTGCGGCAGCCCCAGCGCGTCCAGAACGCTCGATCCTTGCGTGTCGATGGCGATGCCCGTTCCGCTGGAGGTGCCGTCCACGCCGCCGAACTGCGTGGTCCAGGCGACATTGCCGCTTGCGTTCAGCGCCGCCACGAATGCATTCGTCGTGTTGTCCACCGAACGGCTTTGTCCCGCAAAGGTGCCGCGTGTCGTGCCGGTGAGGTAAACCGTGCCGTCCGGCCCAACGGTCACCGCACCTCCCTGATCGGATGACGAGGTGCCGACATAGCTGACCTGTTCGGGTGTGGCACTCGCGCCGTTGTCGCTCATCGCAAAGACAAACGCATCCTGCGATCCCGAAGCGGGCGTGACAATGTTCGCCGCTCCATTCGCCGTCAGGTTTGCGTTCACCGAGGAACCCGACACGTAAACCTGATTCCCCGAAACGGCGAGCCCACCAATCGTGCCGCCCTGCAAATCGCCCAGATCGACCTGCCACACGGGCTCTTGCGTGGCATCGCCGCCCGCATATTTCGAAACGATGGCATGCCCGTTCTGCACGCTCGCCACGAACAGGCTGCCGTCGGAAGAGGTGGCCGTCGCCGAAACCTGATCGTTGCCCGATGTGCCCGATTGCTTTTCGTAGACGATGTTCCCGTCCTTATCGAGCTTCGCGAGATAGGCGTCCGTTCCGCCGCTGCTTTTCTGCCCAAGCCCGATATCGCCGCCCACGCCGCCCCCGATATAGATGTTGCCAGATGTGTCCACGCTGATGGCATTGCCCTGATTGTCCGAAAGCGTGGGCAATTGCTGCACCCAGGTCTGGTCGCCGTCGGCGTCGTATTTCGCAACCAGCGTGTCCGTATTGCCGTCGGCAACCGCGGTGGTGGAAAGATCGGCGGTCGTCGATCCCGTAATCACCACGCCGCCATTGGGATCGGCCGCAATCGCATAGCCGGAAGCCGAGCCTGCGCTCCCCAACAGTTTGCTCCATTGCAATTGCCCGGCCGAGTCGTATTTCGACAGATAAACGTCCTGCGATCCCTGGTTGACCTGGTTGGTGAAATCCCCGGTCGCATTGCCGATCACATAGACGTCGCCATTGGCATCCACCGCGCTCGCTTGCGCCGTGGTGGCGCCGGTGGAGGGCGATGTTTCAGCGACAAATGTGCTTTGCGGCGCCCCCGAAAGATCGGTGAGCTTGATCAATCGCCCCTGCTGATCGGATGGCGCGGTGGAGGATGGCGTGGTTGTGGAAGACGCGCCGGATGTGCCTGATGCGGAAGATGTGCTGGCGGTTCCGGCGACGGCAGACGCAAGCGTTGCGTCCGAGCTTTGCGAACCATTGGTGCCCGCGAGATAAAGGGCAGGGGAGGTATTCGCTGAAGACAGCGTAATCGTCTCGCTCGGCGATTCATTGATCGCGATGCCGTAATAGGCATCCTGCGGGTCGTCCTCGCTTCCCTGTGTGATCGTGCGCTGGAACCGTGAAGAGAATCCATCGGCCTGAAGCTGCTGGTTGATGTAACCCACGATGTTGTCCATCGTCAGCGGCCCTTGCACCTGTGAAAGATCGATGGCCACGTCCGTGGTGACGCCGCCTTTCTTCACGCTGATGTCGAAACTGTCCGCCGTGCTCACGCCCGAAAGCGGATTGGCGAGGCTGGCATCGCTCACCAAGGTTTTTCCCGTATAGCCGTAAGTCTGGAACGGCACGTTGACCGTGCTGGTCACCGATGCGCTGGGCTCCGCCGCTTGCAGGGTGAAATTGTTGAAGGCGGTCGAATTGAGATAGTCCTCAACCTGCGCAAGTCCTGCCTGGAACCGCGTGTTGTATCCTTCCATCTGTCCCGCGGTCGTCCCGCTGCGCTGGGACATGCTGGCGAGATAGGCAAGGTTGTTCACCGCCTGATAGATGGAAAAAAGCTTCTGGTTATCCTGTTCGGTGGCTGCGTCCGCGCCGCCCGTCGGCGAAAGCGGCACGTTGCTCGTGTCGAGAAAATCGGTGATGTCCAGAACTTGCGCGTCTTCTTCCTGTTGCGCGGGTGGCGGCGTGTACCACGGCGGATTGTCGTTCGATGTGGCGCTGGCGGAAGAAGAATTTGTCGAGGCGCCTGCCGCAGCCGTTTGCGCAGGTGCGGCCGAAAGCTGAGACTGATAATAGCTCAGCAACAGCGATGGATCGAAGCTCGATATGCTCGTGCTCATCGGCAACTCCGGACGCGCCCAGTTTTGCTCCCACGCCGTTACCGCTAAGCTAATGCTAAGCATACGGTTTTGTCAGGTTCGGTCCGCATCCTGTCGGGTGCATAACGCGCGCGTCACAAACCCGATAGATGTTGCCGCGAAGGTGAGCCTTGGCTATCGCGCAGATTTCTTCTTCGGTGCGATGGATGGCGGCATAGATACGCGCGAGTCTTATAACCGCAACTTCTACGGGCCTTATGCCTCTATCAGTATCGGGCTGGGTGGCTGACACATCGAAGCGGATCAAAGCTGCGAAAGGATTCGCCGCATTTTGCCGGCGGACCTTCTGCCCTCATTTCGTGCGGCCGAGTTCCAGAAAGAGTCCCCTGCTCATGCGCTGATAGATTCCGAGCGTGCGTTTGCCGAGCGGACGGGGGATGGCGATTGCAAAGCGCGCTGCCGTGAGTGCGGTTTGCATCACAAATGCGCAGGTCGCCATCAATTCCGCTTCGTCCACGCGACGGTAAAGCGGTTTTGCTACGGCGAATGCAATTCGCGCCTTCCGCAGCGTGTCTTCTACATCCAGCGCCTGTAGTGCTTGATCTGTCTGCACCGCCGACCACAGGCTTTTGTAGAGCGGGTTGGTCCGGTGAAGTTCGAAATAGGCTTCGGCCAGCCTGTCCATTGCGTTCAGGAATTCGTCCACCGTCTTCAAATTGGAAATCCCCTCGCGCACCATCGTGTCCACATCGGCGTTGTGGCGTGCCAAGATCGCTTTCATGATTTCGGATTTGTCGGAGAAATATTGGTAGAGCGAGCCGATCACCACATTGGCTTTCTTCGCGATCGCCGTCATGGTCACGGCATCCGGGCCTTCTTTGCAGAGAAGCTCTGTTGCCGCCTCCAGAATGCGCTCGACGGTTGCCCTGGACCGGGCCTGTACCGCGCTTCGCCTGATATTTGGTTTTCTGCCCGCCATTCGCCACCCGAATCCGTCCGCTTGCACTTTCAAATATGATAGGTTATCACATTCTGCAAATGTGATGCCTTATCATGTTTGGGGCGGAGGGATGTCATGGCGAAAACGGCGCTGGTCACCGGCGGCGGAGGCGCGATAGCGCTCGCGCTTTGCAAGCGTTTGAGCGAGCGCGGCTTTGATCTCATCCTGGCTGATGTGGATGAAGGGCGCATGGCCGCCAACGCAGCACTTCTGCCGCGCGTGGTCCGCACTATTCAAGCCGACCTTTCCACGTGGGACGGGTTGGAGATTCTTGCCCAGCGCATCGAGTCCGATCCGCCGGATCTGCTCGTCAACAATGCGGGGATCATCCGCCCCGGCACGATCCTCGAACTGTCGTTCGAAGAGATAGATCGGCATCTGAAAATCAATCTCGTTGCCCCCATGCGGCTCACGCAAGCAGCCGGCAAGGCAATGGCCGCGCGTGGCAATGGCGCGATCCTTTCCATCGTGTCGGCAGCAGGGCTGGTCGCGCTTCCCGGAAGTGCCGCCTACAGCGCGTCCAAATTCGGTCTGCGCGGTTATCTCACCGCCGCCCGCCTGGAGTTGTCGCCGCATGGCGTGAAGGTGGTCGGCGTATTTCCCGGCGCGGTGGACACGCCCATGTTGCATTATGAAGCAACTCACAACGGTTCGCCGCTCAACTTCCTCAATAAAGATGTGCTCACGGCAGATCAGGTTGCCGAAGCCTGTCTTTCCGCGCTCGACAGCGGCCGGTTGGAAACCTTCGTGCCGTTCTCCGATGCGATGCTGAGCAAGCTTCTGTGCGTTGCGCCAAGTCTGCTCGAATGGCTGGAGCCGAAACTTCGCAAATCAGGCGAAAAAGGCCGCGAGAAATTCCTCGCCTCGCGCGGCCTGATGCCTGCAAAGGATTGACCGATGGATGAGGTCATGCGGGCTATCGCCCGCCAGTTCGAAACCGGCAAACGCCGTAAGGTGCTCTCCACCCGCCGCATCGTGTTCCTGGTGGTGGCTGCTGCCGCGCCGCTGGCCGCAATGGTCGGCAATCTTCCCATTGCGCTCGGCCGCGGCAACGGGGCGGGCATTCCCGGCGCGTTCCTGATCGCTGCCGTGACGCTGCTTTGCTTCGCGGTCGGCTATGCCGCCATGGGACGGCGTATTGTCAATACTGGCGCCTTCTACACCTATATCGCCCACGGCCTCGGCAAACCGGTGGGCGTCGGCGGAGCGTTCATCGCACTTGTCGCCTATATCACCTTCACCATCGGCATGGCGGGTGCGTGCGCCTATTACATGCATCTGGTCCTCACGCCGACCACCCATGTTCCCGAATGGATCGCCTACGCAGCCTTCGCCATCGCGCTAACAGGCACTTTCGGCTACCGTTCCATCGATCTGTCGTCGCGCGTGCTTGGCGTTTTGATGAGCGCCGAAATCGCGGTGCTCGCTGTGTTCGACATTTCGGTACTGATCGCCAAAGGTTGGGCCGCCTTTCCGTTGCAATCCTTCGCGCCGTCCGCGGTTCTGGCGCCCGGCTTCGCGGTCGCCCTGATGTTTGCCTACACCTCGTTCATTGGCTTCGAATCCGCCGCCCTGTATGGCGAAGAGGCGAAAGAACCGACCAAAAGCATTCCAGCCGCAACTTACGCTTCGGTTTTCCTGATCGGAGGTTTTTATCTTCTCACCTCTTGGATCACGGTGGGCGCGCTGGGCATTGGTGCCGCAAAGTCTGAAGCACAGGCCAAGAGTGGTGAGCTCATGCTCGGCCTCATCGGCCAATTCAGCGGCCAAACCGCGGCGATCATTGTTGCGATTTTACTCTGCACATCGCTGCTGGCGTCCTATCTCGCCATTCACAACGCCGCCACGCGTTATGTCTTTGCGCTCAGCCGCGAAAAGCTGCTGCCGGAAACGTTGGGCCGTTTTCATCCCAAACGCTATGCCCCATCCAATGCGAGCCTTGCCGTCACCGGGTTGACCGTGCTTTGCGTCGGCCTCTTCGCGCTGACCGGCGTCGATCCCTATCAGATGATGATCCCGCTTCTGATCGGCTTCGGCACGCTGGGTATCGTGATCCTTCAGGCTTTTGCGGCCGTGGCCATTCTCGTTTATTTCCGGCGCCGTCATAGCACCGACATATGGCGCACATTGATCGCACCTGCTGTGGGCGCCGTCGGCCTCATCGCTGCCTCATTTTTGGTCGCTTCGAACTTCGGGCTTCTGGCAACCGTCGATGCAACGTGGGTGAATTGGCTTCCCCTTGCCTATCCCTTTGCTTGTCTTCTCGGCATCGCATTTGCGTTTTGGTTGAGCGAAAAAAAGCCCAAGATCTATTTCATGCTCGCCGCCGCCGACACGCGTGCCGATAGTTCGCGCGAGATTTCCAAGACCATTCGATACGACTTGCCCCACTGCATCATCGGCGCGGGTCCTTGCGGCCTTCTTGCTGCGCGCGCCTTCAGGCTCGCCGGTATTCCTTACGAACAATTCGAACGCCACAGCGATGTCGGTGGCATCTGGGACATCGATAACCCCGGTTCGTCGATGTACGAATCCGCACATTTCATATCGTCGAAATACACCTCCGGCTTCTTCGGCTTTCCGATGCCGGATGATTTTCCCGACTATCCCAATCATGCTCAGTTGCTGAGCTATATCCGCAGCTTCGCCGATGCGTTCGGCCTCAAGCCGGCAATCCGTTTCAATACATCGGTCGTGCGCGCCGTTCCGGTCGGCGAAAACGCAGCCGAAGGTTGGGATGTCACATTGAGCACTGGTGAGACCAAGCGCTATGCCGGAGTGGTAAGCGCCAACGGTGTGACCTGGCATCCCAACCTGCCATCCTATCCGGGGCTCGACCGGTACAAGGGCGAAGTCCGTCACACGGTTACCCATAGGAGCGCAGAAACATTTCGCGGACGCCGTGTGCTGATCGTGGGTGCCGGCAATTCGGGGGTCGATATTGCCTGCGAAGCGGCGCGCACCGCCGATGCAGCGTTTCTCAGCGTTCGGCGCGGTTATCGCTTCGTGCCGAAGCACATTTTCGGCGTGCCGACAGACGTGTTTTTGTCAGGCATGGTGCATCCGCCCAAGGGCGTGGTGCTGCCGGACGATCCGAGCAAGATGCTGGATGCCCTCACTGGCGATCTCACGCGTTATGGCTTGCCCGCACCCGATCACAAGGCGCTGGAATCCCACCCTATCATGAACACGCAGATCCTGCATCATCTCGCTCATGGTGACATTGCGGCCAAACGCGACATCAAGGAATTCACCGAAGATGGCGCAATCTTTGCTGATGGTTCGCAGGAGAAATTCGATCTCGTGCTGTTCGCGACAGGTTACGAATATCGCATGCCATATTTCGACGAGAAGATTTTCATGTGGAAGCAGGGCCATCCCCAGCTCTATCTCAACATCTTCCACCGCACGCTTCAGGGCCTTGCAATCGTGGGTTTCGTGGAATTCGCATCTGCGGGTTACCAGCGTTTCGACGAAATGGCGCAGATGGCGGCGATGGATGCCTATATCCGCGCCAGCGGGCAGGGCCGCGACGAATGGACAAAGATGAAGGCTGAAGATCAGCCCAACCTGCGCGGCAAAACGAACTACATCGATTCACCGCGTCATGCGAACTACGTCGATGTGGATGTTTATCGCCGCAAGCTCGCCGACGTGCGCGAGAAATTCGGTTGGCCCGACCCCAGCCATCATGGCTATGACAGTCTGCGCATCCACTAAGCCGCAGCCGGCTTCGCCCGATAGTGTGCAGCCATCGAGACGGCAAAGGTTATAGAGCTGAGCAACATCATCACCGCCGAAATCCAGAAAGCTCCACGTACGTCGCCCACGCTGACACCGAAGGATGAGATGAACGGCCCCGCACTCAGCCCGAACAATGTGATAGCGGTTCCCACCATCACGGCCTGCCTCGACGGCTCCATGTCGATCAGAAGCCGAACCTGAAACGGATTGAGCGCCAGCCAGAAAAGACCGAACACCGCGGTTGCACCGAAATAGACCGAAGACGTTGCAGCAGACGCGATCAACACGATCACCACGCTCTGACACAACGGCCCAAGTATCGTGACAATGCGAAACGGCAACCGCCAGGCAAACCAAGCCACGGCAAACGCGCCCACCACCTGAAAGATCAGGCTCGCCGAAAGGGCTGTTCCCACCAATCCGGCCGGGATGTGAAATTGCACTGCGATCCGTTCCGCATAATCCCATGCACCACCAATGGCTGCGTTCTGCAATGTCACGCCGATCAAAATTCCGATCACCGGCAACGTCCAGATCTTGCCGGATGCCGTCGTGCCGTCCGGCTTCGGCGGGTGCCGTTCGGTCAGAACGAGCGCGGCAAGGGCAGCCACCGCCGCAAGGCCCGCAAGAATGGCAAATCCTCCATCCGCGCCAACACGCGGCAGAATGGAAACGGGCAGGGCATAGGCGAGAAACGCTTGCGGTATCGTTTGCAAGGCAAGAAACAATCCGTTCAACCGGTCCGGGCTTCGCGAATGGGTGATGACGACAATCGCTGCGCCCAGAATGAAACCTTCCAACAGACCCGCCACACCGCGCGTAACGAACAACATGACGGGATCGTGCGCGATATAGATCGCCACGTTGAACGCCGCGAGCAGGGCGCATCCTATCGCGACTTTCAACGCGATCTTTCCTTGTCGCAGCACGCGGGCACCGATCGCAGAGCCAATCGCCAGCGCCAGTACTTCCACTGTGGCCAGCCTGCCGAGTGCTGCTTCGCTGATACGGCCTTCCTGGGTGAGCGCGCCCAAAAGTACCGGCTGAATCCCCAGGATCATCAGCGATGCCGTTCCGATCAGCATCGAGCTTCCGATGACGATCCAGTTGTCGCCGCCTGTTTCCGGCATCAGGCCGGATTCCAATTCCAGTGCGGCAACGCCGGCCGGTGCGGGCGATACGGCGAGATCGTCTGAACCGGGTGTCATGCGGCGATGCCTCGTTGTTATTTGCGTTTTTGGCCGTAATTGCCGAACTGCCGGAAATTGTCCGCCATTTCGGCCTCGCTGAGAAGCCGGGGTCCACCGATGGCAAGCGTGGCCCAATAGACGGCGGCCTGCTCCTCCATTTCTTCGGCAATGGTCAGCGCGCGGGAAAGGCTGGGCGCTGCCACGATCTGCCCGTGGTTCGCCATCAGGCAGGCGTAACCTGTCTTCATGGTCGCCACGATGTTGGCCGCCAATTCCTCGCTGCCGAAGGTCGCGTAAGGCGCCAGCGGCACATCGTGCCGCCCCGAAACGCCCACCATATAATGCATCGGCGGAATGGACTTGCCTGCGCAGGCCAGGATCGTCGCGTAGCGGGAATGGCAATGCACCACAGCGTTCACATCTGCCCGCGCTGCCAGCAGTCCCGCATGCATTCGCCATTCGCTCGATGGCGCAAGCGAACCTTCACGCGGCACATGTTGTGCATCCAGATAGACGATCTGCTTCGCCGTCAGTCGTTCGGCGATAATGCCGCTTGGCGTGATCAACATGCCATCGCCACAGCGCATCGAGATGTTGCCGGTTGTGCCGCGGTTGAGGCCACGTGCCTCCAGCGTGCGCATCGCTTCCACAACATGTTGTCGCGCGGTGCTTTCGTCAGGCTGCATGTTGCCTCAACGGCAAATCCGTCATTGCCCGCAATGTTGACTCGAAATCGATGAGCTTTCCAAGCGTGCCCAGATCCTGCGCCACCAGCGCTGCCGTCGTCATGGCAAAGCGGCAGGCATCGTCTTCCGGAAAGCCGCGGTCCAGGGCGGCGATAAATCCAGCGCAAAACGAATCGCCGCAACTCGTGGTGTCGAGCGGCGTAATTTCATGTGCTGAAAAGTCTGTTCTTGTACCGCCTTTGAAGCGCACCGCGCCCCTGCCGCCCTGTTTGAAGATGCAGGTCTTGGCACCCATCCGTTGGAAGCAGGCCGCGGCCTTCGCCGGATCGTTCGTGTTGGTTACAAACAACGCCTCATCCACATTGGGCATGAAATAATCGACGTGCGGCAGCACCCGTTCCAGTTCCGCCTGCATGCGCCCGCTCGGCCCGATGAGATCGCAGGTGACGATGGCGCCAGCTTTCTTCGCTGCGCAGAGAAATTCCGCGCCCGGTCCGCCGTCGAGTTTCATGCCGCCAACGCCACCCCAATGCACGAATTTCGCCTTGCGACCGGCTTCCACAATAGGGGGTGTGATCTCTGTGAACATTGCGGCACCCAGCGCATGAAAATTCGGGCGCTCGCCATCGCTGCGGATGGTGAGAATGGTGGTCGATGTGCGTCGATCCGCATGAGTCGCGAGCAGGCTCGTATCCACCCCGCTGCGTTCGAATTCGCTGCGGACCAAACGCCCCGCCGCATCGTCGCCAACTGCTGAAACAACGGAAGTCGGTATGCCAAGGGTTGCAGCCACCAGCGCCGCACCGCCTGCGGTTCCGGCGGGCGAGAGGGCTGCACCTTCGATCAGCGTGGTTCCGCCTTTTTCGGGGATGCGGTCGATCGGCCGGCCCGCAATGTCCAGTGTCGTCAATCCCACACAGACGAGGCCCACTCCCATTTCCGGCTTTCCTTCGCGAAGCGGCCAATTATAATAGCGAAAGCTATCATTTTCCCAAAGGAGGATGCCATGCCCCGCGCCAATTCCCGCGACAAAGAGCTTCGCGAACGGGCCGCCGCCGTCATTCCCAACGGCATGTACGGCCATGAATCTGTGCGTCTTCTGCCGGAGGATTATCCGCAGTTTTTCGCAAAGGCAGAGGGAGCGCGCCTGTGGGACGTGGACGGCAACGAATATCTCGATTTCATGTGTGCCTACGGCCCCAATCTTCTGGGCTACCGCAACGCCAAAATAGATGCAGCTGCGCAAGCGCAGGCTCGATTGGGCGATGCGATGACCGGGCCGGGTGCTGCCATGGTCGAATTCGCCGAAAAGCTGGTGAAAACCATTTCCCACGCCGATTGGGCCATGTTCTGCAAGAACGGCACGGACGCCACCACCATGGCGATGATGGCTGCCCGCGCTCACACCGGTAAACGAAAGATACTCGTCGCCAAGGGCGCCTATCACGGTGCAGCGCCGTGGTGCACGCCCGTTCCATCGGGCGTATTGCCGGAAGATCGCGCGCATCTTCTCACCTATGTCTACAACGACGTGTCGAGCCTTGAAGCCGCTGTGATCGCGGCGGGCGACGATCTGGCTGGCATCATCGCTTCGCCTTTCAAACATGATGCCTTTATCGACCAGCAGATGCCCGAGCCGGCTTATGCCAAACGCGCCCGCGAAGTCTGCGATGAGCGCGGCGCGCTGCTGATCGTGGACGATGTGCGCGCCGGTTTCCGCATGGCGCGGGATTGCAGTTGGTCGCTCGTCGGCGTGAAGCCCGATCTTTCCTGCTGGGGCAAGGCGATTGCCAACGGCTATCCCATCTCTGCCCTCGCGGGTAGCGAGAAGGTGCGCGCCGCCGCCGGTTCGCTTTATGTCACCGGGTCGTTCTGGTTCGCCGCGGTGCCCATGGCTGCGGGCGTCGCCACGCTGGACGAAATTGCGACCACCGATTACCTGGAAAAGACGGAACGGCTCGCCAACACATTCCGTAACGGTCTCACTGAAATCTCCGCCCGTCACGGTTTCGGCCTACGCCAGACGGGCCCTGCACAAATGCCGCTGATCCTGTTTGAGGACGATCCGGACTATCGCATCGGCTATGGCTGGGCGGCGGAAATGGTCAAGCGCGGCGTCTACGTCCACCCCTGGCACAACATGTTTTTCTGCGGCGCCATGACGGATGCCGACATCGCGCAGGCGCTGGATGTTGCCGATCAGGCATTCGCATCGCTCAAGAAGAACAAGTCCGTGTTGCAGGCCCATTCCGGCCTGCTCGCCATGCTCGACGCACGGCACTGAAAAAGAAAGGCGGGCCACGCGCCCGCCTTTTTCATTCCTCAGAAGTGATAGTTCACTTCCGCGCCGATTGTGCGCGGCGGACCCATGATGCCCTGATAATAACCCACAAAACTCAGATCGAAGATGTCGAGGAAATAGTGCTTGTCAGACAGGTTGTGAATGAAGCCTGCAACTTCCCATTGATCGTTGTCGAACGAATAGGCGATGCGGGCATTTTCGAGCCAGTAAGGGTCTTCGGTCAGATA